>Ga0206127_1000029_pt1 | contig 164756 bp, 145 predicted proteins | sample Helgoland_Spring_6_FD_148646 | JGI IMG/M metagenome (GOLD analysis project Ga0206127, IMG submission 148646) | Pelagic subsurface seawater microbial communities from Kabeltonne, Helgoland, North Sea - Helgoland_Spring_Bloom_20160419_1 | ecosystem: Environmental > Aquatic > Marine > Epipelagic ...
TTTTCCGCTATTACTTGCAACGTGTTATATGCAATCAAATATACTTGTTTTTGGTTATAATTTCCCGGATAACAGAACTTTTTCGTTGTGATTATCGGTCTTCTTAATTTTTTGTAAAGCAATATCTAAAGGGTTTTGAATTTTCATTAAATCTTTTCTTTTTACATGTGTATAAATCATTGTGGTTTCTGGTTTTGAATGCCCTAAAAGCAATTGAATATATCTAATATCTACACCATTTTCTAATAAATGAGTGGCATAACTGTGCCTTAATGTATGAGGTGTTACATTTTTTTGAATATTTGCTCTTCTGCAACTATTTTTTAAAAATTTCCGAACGCTCTCCGCACTATATTTTCCACCTTTTTGCCCTTCTACAAAAAAACTTTTGGGTTTGTAAGAATAATAATAATTGGAGAGTAAAGGAATAAAACTATCGGCTAAAGAAACATACCTGTCTTTTCTTCCTTTTCCATTTTTAACAATAAGTTGTTTTCTATCAATATGAAAATCTACCAACTTTAAATTAATTAATTCACTTATTCTTAAGCCACAAGAATAAATCAATGCTAAAATAGCTCTGTGTTTTAAGTTAAGTGTACATTGAATAATTCTTAAAACTTCTTCTTGAGACAAAACACTTGGTAGTTTTCTCGATTTTTTCGGTCTTTCTAATTCTAAATCATTAATTTGTGTATGTTTATAAAAAACAACAAAAATCTTTAAGGCACTTATAAACTGTCTTTGAGAACTAATAGAATAATTACGTTCTATAAATACTTTCTCTATAAAAAGTTCAACATTTCTGTTATTTAATTCTTCTAGAGGTGTTTTTGTATTGAAACTAATAAAATCTGCAACAAAAAAAGTATAGGTTTGTATGGTGCTTTTGCTGTAACGTTTTCCTTTTAAATAAAGGAAAAAGTTATTCATTAATTTCTTCTCAGCATCAGTTAAATTTCGTTTAAACAATTCTTTTTTAGGCAACCTACTTGCATCTACATGGGCAGAACCTTTAAGAGTTTTTAGCATTAAAACCACATTCTCTTTATGATAGGGCAAATACCAGGTTTTTAATGTGGCACTCCATTTTAAGTTAAGTGGATTTATTAAATTAATTAAAGTCTCGTTATAGGTAAAGCGAACAAGAAGTTGTTCATTTTTCCTGTGCATTTTCACTTCTAAGTAAACTGTTGGGAGTTTTTTCATTCTTTTTAAATAGCACTTCTAATTTAACTAAAAAAACAATAATAAACTAATAAATATGAGATATAATTTTTGAAATTTTTCTCAATACTTAAATTTTATTTTTATAGCCAATACCACAAAAGGCATCATTATTATTTTGACACAACACCTATTTTTAGTTAATAAATGTTAACAAACCGTAAAAAATGTTAATAGTGTATTAAATGAGCAATTAAAGTGAAACATTTTTTAAAACGGGTCGTCTATTAATCGTAACATTTAACTTAATACACTTATTATGAAAAATTTAAAAGTTTTTATCGCCATCATCACTATGAGTTTAGCAACAACATTTTCTGCAACTGCCAATGAAAAAGAACCCTCTAAAATCAACAAAACATTAAGAACTGAATTAGTTGCTATGTTAGGAGACAAAATGAATTTAGAAGTAAGCACAACCGATACTTCAAAGATTTCATTCATGATCAATAACAAAAATGAAGTTGTGGTTATTTCTGTAGAAACTAAAGTAGATGGATTCCAATCTTTAGTAAAAAGTAAATTGAATTATAAAAAAATAAATGTAAAAGGTATAAAAAAAGGTGAAGTTTATATTTTACCAGTTACCTTAAAAACCACTTAAAAAATATTGTTTGGTTAGTTAGTTAAAGTCCAACATCAGTTTTAAACTGATTTGGGCTTTTTCGTTTCTACTCTTTACAATTCTCTCAAATATAAAAACACTACTAAAAGTAAATGTTTTGAGCCAATCTAAAAGTATTGGAGTGGGCTTCAACTATAATTTTAATGTCTTTTGAGTAGCCTCCTCCCATAGAACACATTACTGGAATTTTCTCATCAAAGCAAGTTTGTAAAATAAAACGATCTCTTTCTTTACAACCTTCTATAGTTAAGGAGAGTTTGCCCAATTTATCAGTGGCTATAACATCAACACCACATAAATAATAAATAAAATCTGGTTTTTCTTGATGAATTAGTTGAGGTACTATTTCTTTTAAGGTTGATAAATATTCCTGATCTTTAGTTTCATTTTCTAAGGCGATATCTAAATCTGACTTTTCTTTTACAAAAGGATAATTACTTTTTCCGTGCATAGAAAACGTAAAAACTGAACTGTCGTTCTGAAAAATTTCTGCAGTGCCATTGCCTTGATGTACATCTAAATCAATAATTAAAACTTTGTCAACTAAACCTTTATTTTGCAAATATTTTGCACCAATAGCTTGGTCATTTAACATACAAAATGCTTCCCCTTTATTTGAAAATGCATGATGTGTACCACCAGCAATGTTCATGGCAATTCCGTTTTCTAAGGCATATTCAGATGCTTTTATTGTACCATCTGCAATAACCATTTCTCTTTCTATTAAAACTTCAGATAACGGAAACCCAATTCTACGCGCCTCTTTTTGAGAAAGTGTGATATTTAATAAGTTAAAAAAATATTCAGGCTTATGAACCGTAAAAAAATGCTTGTTGTTTGGTATTTCTGGTTCAAAGAAATTTTCTGGCTTGCACGTTCCTTCATACAACAATTGTTCTGGCAACAAATTGTATTTTTCCATAGGAAAACGATGTCCCTCTTTTAAAGGATGGTTATATATAGGATGATATGCTATTTTTAGCATAAATTAATCTGTAAACTTTCTAAATGTAAGTTCTTTAGAGAAAGTATTGTAAATAGTTTTAATAAAAAAATCTTTGTATTTAAAAACTGTACTTCCATTATTATTTGATTTGTAATCTTTCATTTTATCAAAAGCATTTTCTTTAATTTCGCCTTTAATATGATTAAAATTTTTATCTAACAAAGATTCAATAGTAGTTGTTTTGTTATTAGTAAAAGAATTATAAGCCATCATAGTTGGGTTAAAATATACTGTTGCAGCGCCAAAATTTCCAATAGGAATTCCAGCCATTGGCATCATCATTCCCATACCTCCAGATCTTTGTACTATATAGCCACCTATAGTTAAATGATATTTATTATCTAATTTTCTAACAGATAACCCTGTATTACCTTTGGCAATTCTTCTTAAAAAACGATTGGTTTTTAATAAATCTCTTTTAGCTTTATACATACCACCTTTTTGTATAATTCCAGAATTTTTAAATGTAATTGAATCTTCTTTTTTTGCAGAATATTCTTTTAATAAATTACCAGATTCAAAATCTAAAATTTCTATAACAAATTCATTTGTAGTAGTAGCCAATGTAAAAATATGGTCTCCATTTAAATAAGAATTTGTTCTTTTTGATTTTTCGCCTAGCTTAGGTTTATTAAATTGAAAAGAAATGGCAGTGAAATTATTTAAATCAATTTGTAGAACTTGAGTAAACATTTTATGATGATCTAAAGTAATTAAAATAGTTTGACCTCTTACAAACATTTTACTCGATTTAGAAGTCAGTTCTATTGAATTCGGAGTGTTTTCATCAAATTTATTTAACTCACCATTTTCTATTAAATAAGAAATAAGTTTTAAATTTCTACCTTGAGTATTTATAAATCTTAGATTAGATAAATCAATATTATTTTTAGAAGGGTTTCCGTTTTCATCAAAAGTGTAAATAAATAATTGATTATTTTCTTTAGATCCAGAAATTAAATAAAATTGATTATTTGCATCTACAGTTTGTATAAAGGTTTCATTTTTACCAATGGAAAATTCTTTAAAAACAGTTGTTTTTTCTTGAAAAGAAAATTGTACTGAAGCAAAATTATTTTTATTTTTATTTGTTAAAAATACACGATAAGAATTATTTATTGAGGCACTAGAACCAATTAAGACTTTAAATTTTCTTCTTTTTTTTTCTGATATAATTTTATCGGAAACTTTAAAGTTAGCATCAATTTTATACCCATATACATTTTTAGCATCAGCAATAAAAAACGCTATTTCATTAGTTTTTGTATTAACAACTGGTATAACATCTTTAATTGCAGATGAACTTGTTTTTAAATCATTTTTAAACATAACTAATTCCTCTTGAGATAAAAGAGAAAAACTAGTAAATAAAACTAAAATTGTAAATAAATTCTTTATCATAAATATTTTTTTAACTTACGGCTTGTCCATTTTTAACAGCCTTTTCAGGCTCAACAAAAGCCAATTTACCATCAGGAGTGTCCGTCATTAAAATCATTCCTTGGCTTTCTACTCCTCTAATTTTTCTAGGCGCTAAATTTACCAAAACAGAAACTTGCTGACCAATAATATCTTCTGGAGAAAAGCTTTCTGCAATACCTGAAACAATGGTTCTTGTATCTATACCCACATCAACCTTTAGTTTTAAAAGCTTTTTAGTTTTGGCTACTTTTTCTGCTGCTAAAATAGTTCCAATTCTGATGTCTAATTTTGTAAAATCATCAAATTCTATGATTTCTTTTTGGGGTTCTACAACTTTGTTTTCTTGCTCATTTGCAATTTTTGTGGCTTGTAATTTTTCAATTTGAGCATCAATAGTTTTGTCTTCAATTTTAGAGAATAGTAATTCTGCTTTATTTATTTGATGGTTGTTTGCTAGTAAAACATTTTGTTCTGTAACATTATTCCAGGTTAAAGCCTCATCAATATTTAAAATTCCTTTTAATTTTTTTGATGTAAAAGGCAAAAATGGTTCAGCAACCACGGCTAAAGCAGCAGCAATTTGCAAAGCAACATACATAATTGTTTTGGTACGTTCAGCATCTACTTTTATAATCTTCCAAGGTTCTTCATCAGCCAAGTATTTATTACCCAATCGTGCTAAATTCATCAATTCTTGGCTAGCTTCTCTAAATCGGTATCTTTCTATAGATTTACCAATAACATTCGGAAACTCTTTTACAGCAGCCAAAACATCTTCATCAACTTCTAAAAAATCACCTGCAAGTGGCACTTGTCCTTTATAATATTTGTTGGTTAATACAACAACTCGATTAATAAAATTCCCAAAAATGGCAACCAACTCACTGTTGTTTTTAGTTTGAAAATCTTTCCAAGTAAAATCGTTGTCTTTACTTTCTGGGGCATTAGCAGTTAAGGTGTAACGCAAAACATCTTGCTGATTTGGAAATTCTTCTAAATACTCGTGCAACCAAACCGCCCAGTTTTTAGAAGTTGATAATTTATTTCCTTCTAAATTTAAAAATTCATTAGCAGGTACATTTTCTGGTAAAATATAATCGCCATGAGCTTTTAACATGCTTGGAAAAATAATACAGTGAAAAACAATATTATCTTTTCCTATAAAATGAACCAATTTGGTATCGTCTTTTTTCCAATAATCTTCCCAGTTTTTTCCTGTTCTAGAAGCCCATTCTTTGGTGGATGAAATGTAACCAATAGGCGCATCAAACCAAACATATAAAACTTTTCCTTCTGCGCCATCTACAGGTACAGGAATACCCCAATCTAAATCGCGAGTTACTGCCCTTGGTCTTAAACCATCTTCTACCCAACTTTTAACTTGGCCATAAACATTGGGTTTCCAATCTTTTTTATGTCCTTCTAAAATCCATTCTCTTAAAAAAGCTTCGTGCTTATCTAAAGGTAAAAACCAGTGTTTGGTTTCTTTTATTGTAGGCACATTGCCTGTAATTGCAGATTTTGGATTAATTAAATCTGTTGCATTGTGGGTAGTACCGCAGTTTTCACATTGGTCTCCATAACTTTCTTCAAAGCCACATTTAGGGCAAGTACCTACAACAAATCTGTCTGCTAAAAACTGATTGGCTTCAGCATCGTACAACTGCGCTGTTACTTCCTCTACAAATTCACCATCATTATACATTTTAGTGAAAAATTCTGAGGCTGTGTTGTGATGAATCTCAGATGAGGTTCTTGAATAATTATCAAAAGAAATTCCAAAATCAGCAAAAGAATTCTTAATAATGGTATGATACTTATCAATAATATCTTGTGGGGTAACTCCTTCTTTTTTAGCTCTCATTGGTATGGCAACACCATGCTCATCAGAGCCACAGATGTACGCTACATCTTTGCCAATACCTCGCAAATAGCGCGCATAAATATCTGCAGGCACATAAACACCCGCTAAATGACCAATATGAATTGGCCCATTTGTATAAGGTAAAGCTGCTGTAATTGTATATCTTTTTGGAGTACTCATGCTGTTATTTTGAATTTTATGCGCTAATTTTAAAAATGCAAAAGTACAAAAAAGCAATTTTTAAAACCGACAGAAAATAGATACATTTACAATGGATAGATATTTAAATTTATCGCTTTAAGAAACAGCACTTATTTTGAATAAAATACTCCTATTATTATCATTTTTAATAATGATTTGTACAACTACAGTTGCACAGAAAAAATTAGTAACACCTCCTTATTTAAAAAAGGGAGATACCATTATAATTTTAGCGCCTGCAGGTATTTTAAAACCAAACCGAAAACCAATTGTTTTAGAGGCTAAAAAATTAGCAGAAAGTTGGGGGCTTAAAGTAATTTTGGGTAAAAATATGTTTAAGAATGGCAATCATTTTGCAGGTACCGATATTGAGCGTTGTGCTGATTTTCAGAAAGCATTAAACAATCCGAATATCAAAGCTATTTGGGCTGCAAGAGGAGGCTATGGTTCTGTAAGAATTTTAGATAAATTAAATTTTACCAAGTTTCAACAAAACCCAAAGTGGATTGTTGGGTATTCAGATATTACAGCATTTCATAACCATATCCATAATTTAGGTGTAGAAACTTTACACGCAATGATGGCAACTAGTTTAGAGGAAAAACCAGAAGATATTGTTGAAACTATTGCAAGTTTTAAAAAAGCTCTTTTTGGAGATACATTAAATTATACAATAGCAGCTGCCATGCAAAATAGAACTTTTAATACAAAAGCAATTAACGGCCAGTTGGTTGGAGGTAATTTGGCTATTTTGTCATCTATGTTGGGTTCAGAAAGTCAGTTAAATACAGCAAATAAAATTTTATTTATAGAGGAAATTGGGGAGTATAAATACGCAATAGACAGGATGTTGCAGAGTTTAAAACGTGCCAATTATTTTACCAAAGTAAATGCGGTTGTTATTGGTAATATGAGTCTTATCAAAAAAAATTCTACAAATTGGGGGAGTACTATAAAACAACTTATATTGGCAGCAATTCCTGCAGATATTCCAGTAGTTTTTAATTTTCCTGCTGGTCATGAACCAGATAACAGGGCTTTAATATTTGGAAGAAATATCACCATAAAAACGGATGTAAAAAATACAATAGCATTCAGCTTTTAACTTTCTCTACAAATTCTTTTTGAATTTTATATTTTTTGCTCTTGCATAGTTCAATAGAATGTCTGTGATTTTATTCAAATTATCTCTATTGGCCTTAAAGAAAAGATTGCCGTTAACAAAAAAATCAGCATTGTTATACAGTGCAACATCTTTCCATTTTTTATCATTTGAAAACATGAAATTTAATTTACCTTCATCTGAGCGTTTCAAATTAAAAGACAAATCCAATTCTTTATTATAGTAACTCCCAATAAAATCCTTGATGTTTGATGATGAAATGGGCAAGGCTCTACTTCTTTTGTATTTCATTGTTTTTCCAGAATCATAATATTCAACCATTTCGTCATCGTAGAACACAATTTTTAATGTTGGATTATTTGCAAATCTGAATTTATTTACACCTTCAGCAATCATTTCTAAATTAAAGTAATCTCCTTCTCTCCAATATATTTTACCGTTTTCTTTTTCAATTCGAACTAATTTTTCATCATTAGGATAATTGTACTGGCCTACAATGCTTGCTTTACGATAGTTGTCTTTATAATAGCGCGTATTATATGTTGGGGTTGTTTTTTGTTTTTTTAGTAAAACAGCAGCTACTTCGTCAGCTAATAAATCACTTCTTAAATTTCCATTATTACTCATAACAAAAATCGCTATTTTTTCTTTTGGGAAACGAAGACTTTGTGCATGATAAGCATTTGTAACTCCATCATGATGCACCGATTTTCTGCCTAATCTATCATTTAATTTTAAACCAAAACCATAAAATTTTATTTCACTATTTGCTATTGGTAACTGGCTTTTTATGAAAAGTGTATCTTTATTTTGCTTTGCATTTTGTATGGCTTTTTCAAATATTAATTGATCTTTTAGAGTAGTGTATAAAAAACCTTCTCCTGCTGTTTTTGTAATTGAAATTGAGTGAAAAAGTTCTCCGTAGCCCCAATCTGAATATGGTGCTGCTCTGTTAGGAATTACTTGCATGTAAAACTTTATAAATGAAGTAGAATTCATTCCTAATTGCATAAAAAAATCATCTGAATACTCTGTAAATTTTTTATCCGTTACTTTTTCAATAAGTTTTGCAAGTATATTATAATTGGAATTGCTATACGAATAATGCTTTCCTGGCGAGAAACCTAGATTTTCTTGTTTTTCTAGTAATTCAATAACATCATTATTATTTAAACCAACTTGTTTCCACCAAATTCTATTTTGTAGCCCCATCAATTCTACATAATCTCGTATTCCGCTTGTATGATTTATTAAATGTCTAATCTTTATTTCTTCTTTTACCTCTGGATAAAAATTAGGCAGGTACTTTCTAAAATCATCCTCTAGGTTTAATTTCTTTTCTAAAGCCAATTTTAAAACCATTAAAGCTGTAAATTGTTTTGCTGTTGAAGCAATATTAGATCTTGTTTTTGAGCCTATTTTTACCTGATGTTCAACATTAGCAAGACCTTTATAGTTCTCATATATTATTTCACCGTCTTTTACAATACCAATCATTAAACCCGGTTCATTTTCGCTAACTTTTGAGTTTACTATAGAATCAATTTTTATTAGTTGTACTTCTTGACTTTTTGAGATAGACGAAATAAGAAGTAAGATTAATAGGATGCAATTTTTCATTTTGATAATATTTTCGAGGTAAAAATCTAAATAAAAACAGTTTGAATCGCTTCAAATCTTGATTTGAGACTTAATATTTATTTATAATTAAGTAAATACTGTTTAGGAGTTAAATTTGTGTGTTTTTTAAAAGCCCTGTTAAATGTAGCTTTACTGTTAAATCCACAATCAAAAGCTATTCCTAGAAGCGTTGATTTTTTGTGTTCTCCTTGCTGCAATTTCTCTTTTATCGCGGCAATTCTAAATTGATTTATAAAATCATTAAAATTCATTTGAAACCCAATATTTATGCAACTGGAAACTGTTTTGGTATTGGTCTCTAATTGTTTTGAAACATCTAAAAGTGTTAACTTCGGGTTTTTATAGACTTTTTGTTCTTCCACTAAGCGGAGTATTTTCTTTTTCCAAAACTCAATTTCTTTTTGATTGATGTCTTCTTGTTTTGAATTTTTATTGATTTCTGATTCAGAAAAAATAGGAATATTTTGCAAATTTATATCAGTTAAAAATGACATCTTTACTGCATTTACATATCCATTTATAGAGATATATAAAACAATAATTGAGAATGCGACATAATACCAAAATTGTTCGCCAAATTCGCCCCATTGAGGGTTTGTAAAAAAGAAAATAAATCTGAAGACAATAATACATAGAAATGCAATTAAGAAGTTTGGAACCCATCTAAATAAAATGGTATCAGCAAAACTTACTTTACTAAAAACTAATTTTTTGTAATTTGTATACAGTTTTAAACTTAAAATTAAATAGATTGTCATTGAAATTATACCTCCTATTTGATACCAATTTTCTAAATCTTTATCTCTATTATTTGCATAAAAATAGAATTCATCTAAAATAAGTTTATCACTAATAAAAACAATAAGACTGTAAATAAAATAAAGTAGGGCAGGTATAAAATGTAAACTTTCTTTTTTTGAAATTTTGAAAGAACTGTATAGTAAGCTTTTTATGTAAAAGTAAATTACAGGTCCTATGAACAAAACCTGCATAAATGGTATAAAAAATAAAATTTCACGAGTCATTTTCTTGGCATACCAATTGGCATAACCTAACATATATGGCGTAATATACATTGCAGATAAAAACAGCAATAGACTCAACCATAAACTAGCTTTGTTTTTATTAAAATTTTCTTTTTTTAATAGTACAATTGAAAATAGAATACTATGGAAAAAGAATATTAAAAGGATGGTGCTTTTTTGGTTGAAACTGAAAGGGAAATTCATGAGAGAAAAGTAATCAATAATTTGTAATTTCACAAAATGGCACAACATAACGAACTTGGTAAAAAAGGAGAACAATTGGCCATTGACTTTCTATTGGATAAAGGATATACAATTTTAGAAAAAAATTATCGATATCTAAAAGCGGAAGTAGATATTATTGTGCAAAAAGAGCAAGTTTTGGCAGCTGTTGAGGTAAAAACCAGAAGTACAGCCTATTTTGGTAATCCAGAGGAGTTCGTGAATCCCAAAAAAATAAAATTACTTATTTCTGCAATGGATCATTATGTGGTGGAGCACAATTTAGATGTAGAGGTGCGTTTTGATATTATTGCAATTATTCATCAAAATAAACACACCAAAATAGCGCACTTAAAAGACGCTTTTTTATATTTTTAAGGGCGTAAGGGTAACGTCTATCAATAAAATGAAATAATATCACTCTCTCTTATATTATTTTTCTAAAGGTTTTTTAGGTTGATAGCACTATTCTATTTTTAGCAAAAAATGGACTTTCTAAATATTTGGTTTGGTTAAATTTTATTACACAGCAATACTATTATTCATAACATTGCCGTGTAATAATTAGACATTTTGTCTAGTTTTTACTTTATTTCAAAAAATTTAATGAGGTCTAATTTTTTAGAATTTTAGTCATTACACTATTATTTTCTGTATAAATTTTTAGTAAATACATACCATGAGATAAGTCATTGATGTTTATTTTATCTAAATTTTTAGAAAATGATTTTAGTTTTTTACCCACCACGTTATAAATTTCAATTTTTGTCAATTTATAACTTGTTGAAACTACGTATAGCAAATCTTTTGTAGGATTAGGAAATATTTTGAACTGCGATAATAGATTTTCTTTAGTGCTTAAAGTAGCCGTTTGTTGCACATCATCAAAATAAAATGTAGATGTATTAGAACCATCACCAACATTGCCAATATCAAACATAAATACCAACTTATTATAATTGCTTGCGCCTAATTGAGAAAAATCCCAATAAAGGGTTTCCCAAGCTCCGGTGGTTTTAGTTGTGGTTTCTAAACCAAAGGTACTACTACCAGATTGTTGCTCTAGTTTTATTTGAACTGAAGTGCCAATTGGTGCTTCTGTCCACACATTTAAACTAATGTATTTATTATTTGTGAAATCTAAATTATTATTTAAGTTAATGTATGCACCAGCCCAAGGTTGCCCGCCATCTCTAACAATTTTAGCCATGTTTGTGGTGCTATTTCCATTGCTTTGAGGAGTAGTTATGGGTGCTACTGTTGCTGTAGCCCCATCAAAATTATTAAAGTCTGCCGTGGTTGGAAAGGTTTCAAAATCGAATGGCAAATCTAAGATTTGTGGAACGGCGCAAGCAGAACCACTAAAAGTAAATTCCATTCTACCAATATTAAATTCACCTTGGTCTACCATCATTCTTAAAATATGAATTCCTTGAGTCAAATTCATATTAACGGTTTTGGTAGTCCAGTTGTTCCAGCCACCAGTGGCAGAAAAGCCGATGTTTTCGCTTACTTTTTGGCCGTTAATCTCAAAATAAATAGGGCCACCACCATTTGAGTTTCCAGAAGCATATCTCATATCTACAGCATAACATCCTGTATTTTGCACATCTATTGTATACTCTAACCACTCCCCAGCAGAAATCCAACCCACAGTATTTCCTTCATTAGTAACTGTTAAGGCATCCACATATTCATTGGTTCTAAAGTCACCTTCATTTACTACTGAAGCGTCAAAATATGTAATATTTTGCCCAACACCACCTTCAAAATAATCATAATGTGCAGCTTCTATAGTTCCAGGAATGGCATGGTTTATATTATTATATGGTTTTTGCGCACCAACCTGAATTGTAATTATGTTAGAATATACATAATCTGTACCCTTAAATACTTTAGCGTATAAATTATGAATACCATAATCTAAGTTTACAGTGCTAAACGTGTAGGGCGCTGTTTGTACTTCTTCTAGTAAATTATCTTCATTATAAAAGGCAACTTTGGTAATTCCATTTCCAGAAACGGTAGCAGTTAAATTCACAAGTTCATCTTTATTAATCTCAGTTTTATCTGCAGCTAAAATTGCACTTATATTGGCATCTCTACTTGTTATCATTTGGTTTGCGGGTACTTGTAATTCATAACCGTCTGAAAAAGTAACTGTTTTTGGGGTATCAGCGTAATTGTGAGCTACGTACGTTTTGGTGCCGTTATTATTAAAAACAGCAGCTATAGGGTAATTTGCGGTTACACTAGCTTCTAATGTTCCTAAAGATTTCATGGTATGCAACCAATGATAAGTTTGGGCATCAGAAATTCCAAATTTTAGAGTTCTATCCGCATTTTGGTTATATTGATCAAGTGCTTCTTCTGGGTCTAAAAATGACAAATATTTCCAAATAGTATCGTGCCACAAATTAGGATTGTTGTCATTCGGATTTAAAATTTGTGTATGTTGTTTTAACTCATTCCAAATGGTTTGAATATAGTCTTTATTTTGTCCTAAATATAAAGAGCCACCGTGCATAGGATATAACTCTATACCATAAGAAGCAGCAATATCTGAAGTCCAAAAAGTACCATTATCATAAGAGTTACCCCAAACACGAGATACCAAACTGTACTGTTGGTTGGCTTGAAAATTTCTGTTGCTCATATCAAACCAGTATTCTTCAATAGCCGTTTGTTCTGTAGTATAAATATAAATTCCTAAATCTCTAATTTCATCGTTTTCTGTAATGGTTCCCCAATGAATTAATGAAGAGGCAAACTGCATGCTTTCTGAAGTAGATTCTTGGTCATTTCCTTGTGGAAAACTTGCAAAACCATTGGCCCAACTATGCCCTGCATAAGGACTAAAATTTCTTAAAAATGGAAATTGATTATCATTTCTGTCGGGTGATGCTGCATCTCTTACTAATAGATTAATCATTGCTCCGTATTCATTAGCCCAACCCGGTTCAAACTGTTCTAAAAATGCGGCAGCGTGTATAAAATATCCCCAATGAAAGTGATGATCGTTAACATTACTATCTTGCCCATGACCCGCAGGGTAACCTAACAAAGTAGACCATGAATTGTTATAATAAAACAAGAAAGCAACTTCTCCACTTTGGTAGGTTAACCAATCTTCTAAACGTTCTTTTACAGTGGCAATCATCTTGTCTCTTGCTACACTATTTCCTCTTTGATCTGCAATTCTTGCAGTTTGAATTAAACGATTCATAACTTGCCCTTCATTGTAGGAATCCGTCCAAGTTGCCAAACCATCATTTTCAATAGAACTTATTTTTTTATAAAGTTCTTGTGGCTTAAAACTAATACTATTGTGCCCTAAATTAGGCATTGTTGGCAGTATGCCTTTAAAAGTGTTTTCTACAATAAATGAGTTTGCTTCTAATGTTTTAATAGTACCACGAACACCTTGGTAATCATAACCAGTTGGTGTTGCAGAACTTGGAGCTAGGTTTGCCCATTGATGAGGTAATAAACCTAATAATACATTAGAGTTATTGCCTTCTTTTATAGCTGTAGTAACTGTAAATGTTGTAGTTACTTTAGAGGTGCTTTCATTAAAAACCCAATCTGTTACTGTGTTTTCTGGGAAAACATAAGCATATTTTTTATATTCATTGGCTACAGTACTTATGTTTATGCCACTTTGAGGTAACATTGCTATAGACCAATAATTTTTATCGTTTAGGGTTGATGAATACACAGTTCCAGATTTAGACCAAGTACTACCTGTTGGAGCATAAATCACAAAATCACCACCATTGGCTGCGTTTTCAACGGTAATCATTTCATTAGAAATAGATACATTACCACTTTTTATATTTAGTTGTAAGTTAGATGAAGCATCTTTTGTAAAGTAAACAAAAGGCATTCCAATTCCTGTAGTTGCCTCGAGTTGATGTGTGCCGTCATTCCAATTCATGGTTACTGTCCAATCTGAAAAATCTGAAACAGTAGTTTTGTCTGTTGATAAGCCTTCTAAACCAATTTCTATTGGAGAAGAATCACCTATAGGACCCCAAGGAATATAAGTAACAGTTAAACCTGTGTTTGTTGTTTTTAAGGTCATTGGATAATTAAATAAATTATCAGCATGATTTTCTTTAACCAATTTAGACCACCAATCGTTTGTAGGTATTGGTTTATTTGCTGCATTGCCAGAGACTTGTGGTTCTCCAGAAGGAAAGTTATTTCTACCAGCACTATCAGAACCTGGAAAAGTAGTAGTATAGCTTCCGTTACCCACAGCAACTTGTGCTATACCATTTGAAATTAAAAATAGAAAAAATACGGTTTGAAAGATTGTTTTTATATTCACATTATTAGTTTTAAGGAGCTGCAAATTATAAAATTGTTTGGTTTGGTAACGCTGTTTTTCCCATACAAAAACACAACATTCGCTACAATATTCAATTTTTAACAAAAAATAGAGGTATCTAAAAACTAAAGTAGTAGATATTATAAATTTTTACTTAAAAAGGAAATGTTATTTAACTTCTAATTTAAAACTGAGATGTATAAAAAAGACTGTGAATTTCAAAAAAAAACTACCATTGCTTTTTGTTGTATATCTTTCTTATACCGATTCTTTTACTTCATTTTTAGTAGTAATAGGTTTACCATTTAATGCCTGAATTAATGTTGATGTTGCAAGTAGGCCATAAAGTACCGCAATAAGTATTGTTGCCTTTGTATTTTTAAAAACATAGAACGAGAGTAATGGCAGTATCTGTAAAGCGTGCATGCCTATAAAATGTGAAACTCTTAAATCGCCTACAGTTTTACTCCAACCTATAATCCACCAATCAGAATTATCATTGATTGCACCAACACTATGACTCATCTGAGCACTCATTAAAGCTCCTTCAAATGAAAAAACAACAAAAATTAAGATGCCTAAACGAATGGCCCAAACGTAATGACTTGCTAAATTTGGAAAAGGCTGTGTAAAAAAAAGAAATCCGATGTAAGCAGTGTAAAGTGTAATGATTACGGCTGCTATACCCATTAATGAATACAACATTGAATAAAGCGGTGTATCAAAGTTAAAGTGTGATAATTGCCCTTTTGAGGCCTGAAAAATAATATATAAAAGTTCAAAACCAAATAATACAATAACTGTCCAATTAAAAGCTGTTATATTAAAATTTGATAAATAATGACAGTACCAACCCATCGTAAAAGAGAACAAGCCTATAGATACTGCAAATTTAAAAGGTTTAAACCAAGCGTTTACACTGTGTACTTGTGTTGATGTTGTTTTGGTTAGAACGATACAAACTATCGAAAGTATTACACATATTAAACCAAAATAAAATAGGTGCTCGTTACGAATTTTCAATTCTTTAATGAAGCGAATAATTCCTTCAATCATAATTCAATTTTTTTAATCTTTAATGTTGCTTTCAAATGGAATACAATTGCAATTATTCATCAAAATGAACACACCAAAATAGTGCACTTAAAAGATGCTTTTTTATATTTTTAAGTGTTTAGTAACTTATAAAAATTAACAAATTATAGTAATATTGCTTGCTTTTACATGGCCTCTATAAAAGCTTTTACATCAGTAAAACTATTAGGTTTTGCAATAATTTTTTTATTTTTATCTAAAATAAAATAAGTAGGTGTTGCATTAATATTGTATGTTCTTGCGGTTTTATTTTGCCATTTTTGCAATCCCAAAACATTATGCCATCCATTTAAATTACTATTTGTGTAAGTTTCCCAAACAAAAGCATCTTTTTCTAAGGCAAAGCCCACTACTTTTAGGCTCGGTTTGGTTTTCATATAACTATGCAATTCAGGAATTTCTTTTAAACAATGCGAACAGCCTGTGCTCCAAAATACTAGAACATAATGATTGGCATCATTTAAGGTAGATAGTTGAAAGCTACTCCCTTTTTCTTGCCACGAAAAATCTGGAGCAATCCTACCAACTTCTGCAGCAAACAAAAGCTTTTTTTCTTCTATAAATTGAGTGTTTTGTAAATTTTCTGGTAATTTACTGTAATGTTCATTAAATAAATAATCTATGATTGCTATGTTTTTTGTAGTTTCAAATTGTTCAATCAAAAACTCAATAATAGCACTCTTGTAACGTACATTATTAATTTTAGATAATATAGTGGTTATAGATTGCTTATATAATTCTTGTTGCTTAACATCGTCTTTCGTATAATTTATGTAAAATATATAATCTAAAATTCTATTGGTTAAAAAAGAAGAGTTGATTAATGTTTGGTTAGAAAAATCTAATTTATCAAAATAAGTGTTTTTAATATTGCCTAAATAAGCAGGTACAGAAGTTAAAATTTCTGAAGGATTGTTTCTTGCACTAGCTTTAACAAAAGGAGCAATATATTTATTTTTTGATGATAGCATATAACGCGCCTGCACCGCAGCTACTTTTTCTAATGTTTTCTTGTAATCTTCTTTTAAGTCTAATGATGGATTTTGCAAAACTGCAATTTGAATAGAATCTAATTTTTGTTGCACCACAGTTATATCTGTAAGATAATTGCCATATAATTTGTTTTCTTTTGATGTTAAAAACGCAGCAGATTGCTTTGGATATTCTGGATTAAATATAAACGAAACATCTTCTTTATTGTACACAAAATCTATGAAACCAGCCCCTTTTAATTTATAAGTAGCTCTGTAGGTTCCGGGTTTTGCAGTTGCAGGTAAAGTAATTGTAAAACTACTTACCGCCTGTTTTACACCACTTATGGCAATAGAATCTTTTTGTATAGTGGTATTATTTACAAAAACCTGTTTGGTACCCTCTAATCTATATAAAATAAGCCAGTCTGTTGCTATTTCTGGGCTCATTGCGCCTTTTATAGTATGCTGTGCATTTGAAACTGAAGTTATAAAAACAAATAGGAGTAATAATTTTTTTAGCATTGGTAGTCTTTTAAAGTAGAAAACAAGATGTGTATCAAAAATACTATTTCTCTGTTAAAATGGGTATATTGTAACGTTAAAAATAAACTACAATGTCTTTTTCTAATAAAATCATTTGGATAACTGGTGCTTCTTCTGGTATTGGTAAAGCTTTAGCCATAGAATTATCTCATCAAAATGCAAAATTAATTATATCATCTAGAAAGAAAGAGGATTTAGAGTTGGTAAAAAAGGCATGTAAGCATGCAGATGCTGTAAAATGCATCACTTTAGATTTAGAATCGTATCAAAATATGCAAGCTAAAGCAAATGATGCCATAGCTGCCTTTGGTAAAATAGATGTTTTGGTAAATAATGGGGGAATTAGTCAACGTTCTTTTGCAAAAGACACTGCCATTGCTGTAGACAAACGTATTATGGATATCAATTATTTAGGTACAGTAGCATTAACTAAAGCCATTTTACCACATTTTGTAAAAAATAAAAGTGGTCATTTTGTAGTAACAACAAGTATTGTTGGCAAAATAGGAACGCCACTAAGGTCTAGCTATGCAGCAAGCAAACACGCTTTGCATGGTTTTTTTGACAGTTTGCGTGCAGAACATCATAAAGATAATATTGCCGTAACCCTAGTTTGCCCAGGATTTGTACATACCAATATTTCTAAAAATGCCTTAACGGGTGATGGAACGCCACAAGAAAAACTGGATACAGCCACTGCAAACGGAATTGAACCCAAACATTTTGCTAGGGTAATGGCAAAAGCAATTAAAAGAAAGAAAGATGAGGTTTATATTGCGGGAGCAAAGGAAAAATTAGCAGTATATACAAAACGTTTTATTCCTAAATTGTTAACTGTGTTAATACGTAAATTGAGTGTTACATAACATACTCTATTGTGCTTTGAATTGCAAAGGGCAAAGCTGCAACATTCTTCAGTATCTTTTTTAACAAACTATGGTTACTTTTACAACACGCATACCTATCTGTTTTGTAAATATACTAGTATATTTACCCGAAAATACTAGTATAATTAACTAAATATACTAGTATAAATTTAAAAAAGTTGTAGTATTTTTACAAAAGTGCCTAATGTAGTAGTTTCGTATTAGGTTTTCTTCACGATTGAAAGATACAAAAATGCTTTTAAATAATTATAGCATTGTATCACAGAATTATCAATAAAGTAATAAGGCAAGTTGCAAAAGAACAGTAAATTTAGAATTAGATTTTGTAATAAAACATCTCCAGAAAATACTAGGCCTTCTTTACAAAATGTATGCTTTGCAAAGTAAGTGAATTAGGGCAGCATGGTTTTAGATATTATGTGTCTTTTGTTGGGCTTTGCGCAAGGGTTGAATAGTTTTTTTGGTATTTATTATGAATTGCAATAATTGCTAGACCAAAAAGAACAGCTGCCACAATTAAAATTGTACTGATTAGCCCAGATACACCAAAAGACATACGTATTAAAATGGTGGAAACTACAAAACCAGAGTTTCTAATAATTTTGTGAAATTTATCGGTATAAAAGAAAGATATTAATAACAGAATAACGTCCACCAAAATTAAAATGGTAAAAAACTCATCAAAGAATAAACTATTAATTTTTTCAAAACTAGGGTAATCATTTGCACTAAAAGAAATACCTGATGTCCAATTAAATAAAGTAATCAAAGCTAAAGTAAAGAATATGGGCACCAAAACAACGGCAATAAGTTTCTTTCTTTGAATGAACCTTATAATCTTGGGATTGCTATAATTTTGTGGCGGCGCTTTTAGCATTCCTTGTTTTTGAAACAGATAAATGAGATAAAAGAGAATTACCGAAGCCAAAATATCATACGTAAATTGTAAATCTCCTTTGATATCAAACCAATTCGATGATAGTTCAAGTGCAGATAAATCCTTAAATAAGTTTCTAATTATAATAAGTGTTATTATTTCGTACTGCTTGGTAATGTATGTAGTAAAAGATTTTGGGAGATAATAAATTAATAAGTAAACCTCGTAAATAAGTATAAAAGAGAACGGTGTGTATATTGCAGAAATAGGGTTTTTAAATAATTCAGATGCTGGCAAAGCACTAATAAAATCGAATTTTGATAAATAAATTAAAATTAAATGAATAAAAAAACCAACTAATGCAACGTACAGTATTATTTTTTCTATCTGCTTTTTGGCTTGCTCAGATAGAAAAATTTGGTAAAATTTACTTAGTACAGTCATTTGTTGTTTATGCTAATTTAGTCTTTGAGAAATCTTTAAACCCAATTTATGTCTTTAGTTAAAGTCTTAAAGTTAGCAATTTTAAATTTGATAGAAAATACTATACATCTTCTAGGTTTTATAAGTTTAACCTATAACCACTTAAATATAAATGCAATACATGAGTGAGTCAAGTAAAATTAAGCGTTACTTTTCAAATTCTTCAATAGTATTTAAAAATTCTAAAGCTTTCATTGTTTTAGAACTTGTAAATAACTGTATTGTCTTTTTTACCCAAGTTATATGCAAATTTTTATAACTTAACTTATTTAAAAACCAAACCAATGGCACAACTAATAGAGAGTTAATCATAAGGTATTTTAAAACAAAGTCAGCATCCATACCTTTATATACATCAATATTAAATAAATAATCACCAGCCACAACAACATAAGACCACCATATTGGCATAGATAAAAACATTAATTTTAAAAACAAGAGCCCATGTGTATTTACCTTTTCTATTTTTTTTCGAATCACTACAATGGGTTCTTTATAATCAATTTGCTGCAAAATAACTACTTGTCCTATAGCACCTGATAATGCTATCAAAATAAAAAAATTAACAATAATGCCGCTTATGGCCAAATGTGTTTCAGACCAATTTGTTGCAATGTAATTTCCCATAAAGATGGCTAATAGAGAAAAAATAACAATTTCAATAACTCTATAGACAAGCATGCTTTGTGTGCTTTTTGCCGACTTATCTAAATTGATACTGCTTAGAGATGCCACGTTTAAACTTAATTTTTCATTTATTAAAGTATCGTAAGCGGCTAATATTTTTTTTAATTCAGCAGATTCCATGATGTTATAATTTTTTAAATTCTTTTTTTAACTTTATTTTTATTCTACTAATTTTTGTAGCTACATTCGTTTTAGTAATACCTAATACTTGTGCAATTTCTTCGTAGCTTTTTTCTTCTAAATACAAAAGCATGAGAGCTTTATTTAATTCATTTAAATTCTGAATGAAATCTTGTAATATTTTTAAATGATAGTTTAAAACTGTTTCTTTATCATTGGCATCTTCTTCTATCTTAAAAATAGAAGCTTCATTGTACAAGTCATTTTTAGCGAATCTTTTTGTTTCTTTTCTGTAAAAAGAAATTGCCACGTTTAGTGCAATGCGATACATCCAGGTGGAGTATTTATACTTGCTATTATAATTATCAAACGAATTCCATAATTGAATAAGAATTTCTTGTTCTAAATCTTTTCTATCTTCTTTATTTGAGCAATAAGCATTCACAATTTTATAGATGATTTTTTTGTGCTCATCTATCGTTTTTATAAATCGTGCTTTTTTATCTAACCTCATTTTTATAGGTTGTTCTGTTGTAAGTTATGCTTTTTTGTCCAAAGAGAAATCAATTCCATTGTTTTCTGATGATGACGCACACCATTATGGGTTTCACCTTTTATAATAGCTACCTCACCTTTACTGTTATTTCTTACTGCTGCTTTAAACTGCGCCGCTTTAAAAGCTTCATCATTGCTACCCACCACAACCAATAATGGTTTGTTTATGGCTTTTAATCCTTTTTTGAAATCTAAAGGCACCATACTTTCATTTGCACGGTACGTATATTTTGTAATAGGCATTGTTTCTGGAAGATTAAAAAAGAGTACAGGAAGATGGTTTTGGGTTGTATCTCCAATAGCGTTTAACATCTTTAAGCCTATAATTCTATTTAAATGTAGTTTTAGAAAATTATCATCTGAATTATCATTATTTATTGTGGGAGAATTTGCCCCTAAGTGAGGTGCAAATAGAAGGTATCCATCAATTTTTGGATTTTTTTTTCATTGCATATCTTAAAATTACTCCTCCACCCATGGAATGACCAGCTAAAATTATTTTTTGATTTGGTTGTTCTTTTTTAACCGTTAATATGACATCTTCTAAATCATCTACATATTGATTTATATAATCTACATCTCCCGGTGTTCCTTCAGACTGGCCATGACCTCTAAAATCTAAAGCAATAACTTCGCTTAGGGTTGCCTCTTTTAATAAACCAGCTGTTTTATTCATTAAATAAGCGCTAGAAAGGATTCCGTGCAGTAAAATTACAGTTACTTCACTATTGTTTTGATAAACATAAGAGAATATTTTTTTTCCGTCTCTCATGATAAATTTTTTAGAAATATTACCATAAACTTGCTCAAATCCCAAATCAGCAATTTCTTTGGGTGTCATGGGTTTTTGAATACTATTTGGGTTAAAGGTGGGATTTGGTAGCTGAATTAAATTTAAAATTTCTTTTTGAGTTTTTTTAAATTGGGTTATTTCATTTTGTGCTTTAATAATATTGCTATTGGCACAAATTAAAAATAATGCGATTTTTAAAAGTTTTGTTTTCATAGTTTAAATTATTTTAATTATGATTCGTATTAATGGATTAAAAATCACACTTTACTAGAGAAAATTGTAGGAATATGCAATGGCATTAATCATAGTTCCAATTATTAAACTTGAAATACCATTTTTTAAGGATAAACGTTTTTGATTAATAGTGTCAGCATATGCAATCAATAGGGCAAGGAGTGCATTACAGAAAAATAGTATTATAATAGGCATAGGAAAATCTATAACTATTAAACCAAGCCAACTAAATAAAACTTCTTCAAGAACTGTAACTCCAAACAGGGCTAAAATGGGATTTGATTTTGTAGGTTTTATGAGTAATAAAACGCCTCCATACAACTGCATTAAACAAATAATTAGTGGTATAACTTGATTAAAATAGGAAAGACTGAAATAGCTTTTAAAAGAAAAATTAAAATATTCCTTTAAATCGATATTCACATCCGTTTGCATAATAAATAGAATGCTAAATATGGTTGCAATAGTTGCATATACAAATCCAATAATTTTTCTTGTGGTCAACTTATAAAAGTTTTGTTTACTTATTATTCGCAAAACTTAAAAAAAAATCACACTTTTTAGAATATTTTTTCGATCTACCAATTAAAATTGAGTTTGGAGGTTGTGGTAAACCTTTTTGAAAGCAGTTTAAATTTTTTTAAACAGTAAAAGGATAAGTAGGTATAAACTGAAATTTCACGATTGTATGGGTTGAAAATTTCTAGAACTATTTTTAATTCTCAATTGTTTGTTTCAGAATATGTAAAGTAAACTACTACCAATTTTGGTTTGTAGTTAATTAAATGGATAAAATATAGTGTTATGATTAAAAATTAAAACCCCAAGTAAATGCAATAGCGTAGGGGGAATTAACTATCACAAACTTAGGGTGGAAATTTTATTTTATTTAACTCTTATTTGGGGTGTTTACAAATTTAATATGCTTTTTAATTTTATTGTTGAGAATTGACTTTTTTAAGTACAAACTGTTTTCTATTGCATTAGTTATAAGTCTTATTAAAATATGACAGCAAAACTAATTTTTTTAATAATTTCGTCCCTTTGATACAAAATATTAATATTTGTTACACTTTATTAGTATTTTTTTTAGTTTATTATTTTTAAAACACATCGGTTTGGCTAAGCTGCGTTTTAATGCAGTTTAGGTGTTGTTGTACCCAGTTATTCCTTTTTTAGTCTTTTCCAAGAAAATAGGTTTTAAAGACATATTTCCAAGGTGTAAAAACAATGGGAATAATAATTAACATAAATACAGGAACCCAATCCTCAGCTTCGCTTCCTGTAAGTTTTCCATTTTTCCATAATGGATAAGCCACAAATACTAACCAAAGTCCTTTGTATAAAAACATAAAGAGCATTATGGGTATCATTTTCAATGTGTGGAATACTCCTAATATGGATAAGGTTGTGTATGCAGCAATTGAACACCAAGCAATCGCTATTTCAGGGTTCCATTCTCCTTCGTGAGTAATTAGTTCCGTCCAAGAATCTTTTCCTGCAAACAAGAACATAAGTAAGAAAAACAACTTCAGTACGTAAACCTGAATAGGTAAAACTCCTTTATGTTTATCAGACGGTTGTAAAAGTTTTTTTATGAATTCCATTTCTGTAATTTTTGCTTGGCTTTAATTGGGCACAACTTCCTTGTGTAAATGATTATATAAATGGTTTATTATTTTCATTTTATTACCAATAGTGTACAAAAAATTGTTATTGATTAAGGTGTGTTTCATTTTCTTTATTGTACGCCTTGTTTGTTTTGTGTATGCTTAAATCTTATTTTTTAAATTGTATTTAAAGTAGTTTAATTTCTCATTTTGGCTGTTTCTAATTTAAAATAACTTTCGAGTCTTTGGCTACCATAAGTATTTGCAATATTATCTTCTGCCATAGATGTTAAAAAGAATTCAATAGGTCCATAAGTTTTTGAAGATGTAAATGTTCTCAAGAAAACAATAGCAAATCTTCTTATCCAATCAGGCAAATGCCAAATTTTAATAGGATTTCCCCATGCAGTTAAAGCCATTTTAGCCAATTCATTTTGGCTTAGTATATCAGTTCCTCCAACCGTTTCTTCTTTCACGCCCTGTATCATATTATCTATACAAACTTTTGCTAGATCTTCTCCGTGTATCGGATTTAGTTTAAAATTACCATGTCCAAATAAATATACTCTACCTGCTTTTGCCATTTTTAGAAAATCTCTCATATCAGAGAAAAAGCCATTAGGACGAATAATAGAATAATCTATCTTAGAAGCTTTTAATTCGTCAACAAATTTTTCCTTAGCTTCAAATATCTTAAGGTGTCTTAGCTTAGCGCCATTTATAGCTGAAACATATTGAAATGATTTTACATTGTCTTTTAAAGATTCGTTTAATAAATTAACGTTTCCTTGGTAATCAACATCCATATAAGAAAACCCATCTTTTTGTCGAGTAATACCAATTGTAGTAAAAACTAAATCTATATTTTGGGTTATTCCTTTCAGGCTTTCTGGATCTGTAATTTGACCAACAAAGAAGTCATCAACAATGCCAAACTGCTCTTTTTGAATTTCGTTTCTAATTAATACCCTGACCCAAAAATTTCTTCTTTTGAGTTCTCTTACTAAATATTGGCCTAAATATCCTGTTGCCCCTGCTACTAAAACTTTTTGTCTACTCATTTAGTATTTTTTGACAAATTTATAACAGAGCTAGATAGATTTACTTGACGTTCGTCAAGAACGTTTTTTTTTGTAAACACGAGCTTTTATTCTACTCAATGTTTCTGGTGATACACCTAAAAAAGAAGCAATATATTGTTGTGGAACCCGCTGAAATAAATATGTTTGGGTGTTTAGTAAGTCTTTATAGCGTTCTTCTGCAGATTTGGTTACAAAGGATGCAATTACTTTTTGACACGTAATTAATTCATTTTCTATAGCAATTCTTCCAATTATTTCAAGTTTTGGTGCTTGTCTTAATAGTGCTTCAATTTTTTTTTTTGAAAAAACAAGTATTTCAGTATTTTCAATTACTTGATAATTTTCTGATGCTGGTATATTATAGGTATAACTTTCTCCAGCACAAATAAATTGACCTTCAGTATAAAAAAAGGCAGTTTTATCATTACCCTCTACATTATAAAAAAGTCTAACACATCCTTTTTCTACAAAATAGATTTCATTAGCTATTTTACCTTCTGTGAAAATTACATCGTTCTTCTTGTAAATTTTTTTTTCTGCTGCATTTTGTAATAACAATAATTCTCGCTCATCTAATGAGGTGTAAGTTTTAATGCTTTCAATTAATCTAGGCATATTTTTATGTTTTTGTACTATTTTTTGGTATGTTTTAATCTAAACATGGTGAGAGGTTCAAATACGACTATCTTTAATTATTTCTTGTAAAATATGGTAAGTGTATTTATAGTTTTAATTCATGACTTTAACAATGTTTTTTGGCCATGGGTCTTTAAACTCATAACCATTACTCCAAAGTTCTATTTCTGTTTCTGTAAGAAAACAAGCGCTTAGTTGCGCTGTAAATTGATGTACTTTTTCTTTATCACCAATAACCGTAAGGTCACAGTGTCTATCCCCAAAGCGTCCTGCTTGCTTTTTTAGTTGTTCTTTAAGTAAATTTATTTCTAGGTCAGATAGCCCATGGTCTTCACTTTCCACAATTCCAGATCGCCAAGACCCTATTATTTCAAGGTTAATACCGCCACCTGCTTGATTCCAAAGCATGGAATGCTTGTCCCTGCTTGCAAGCCAAAAGAACCCTTTACTACGATAAATTTTTTTGTCGAGGTATTGATGGCACAAGTTCCAGAGTCTTTCTGGATGAAATGGGCGCTCATCTTTGATAACCCTAGTTTCTAGGTTATAAGGTTTATCTGAATGCTCTTCCGCTTGTAAAATAGGTTGTAGCTCTTTAACTAATTGAGCAACTTTAAAATAATTATACCCTTCAATTTCAAATAATGATTCTATTTTAAGTTTACCAAATAACACAGAATGGGCAGATGCTAAAGGGTTTATTTGTTGAATAAAAGTAGCAATATCTGGTAGCTTATCTTTTTCGATTCTATCTGCCTTTGTAAGAATTAAATGGCTGCAAAACATAATTTGTTCAACCAATAAATTAACGGTGTCTCTATTTCCTTTACTCATGTTCTGTTGCATTTGAGGTATAAGAGTTTCTCCGTAATTAAAATCATGCGCCAACATAAGACTGTCTACAAGCACCAACACTCCAGTTAATCGCACTTGTTTTTGTGTTTTAAAATATTGAATAAGCGGCATAGGATGGCAACTTCCAGAAGTTTCAATAATGATTAAATCTGGGTTTTGATGTTTTAGTAGTTTTTGTAGAGCTGCGTCAAGTTTTTCAATTCCTTTTTTGCTGCTCAGAACGCAAGAAGAAATGGATTCTAAAATACGGTTATTGTCTTCTACGATATCTGTATTACCCAATAGTTCTCCATCAACATCAAGTTCACTCATATCATTTACAATGGCACAAGTAGCAATATTTTTTTTTCTGGATTGCGATAATAAATTTCTAAAAAGAGTTGTTTTTCCAGATCCTAAAAATCCATTTAAGATAACGATTGGAACTTGATTTGTTTCGTTCATTTTTTCCTGTTATACTGGTTGATATGCTTTTGTTCTACAACGCAAATTTAGCAAATACAAACTGAATAGAACATCTGAAAGCGTGTGTTTAAAAGAAGAAAATAGTCATTCTTTTACTACTTTGTAGTAAGAAAAAACACCCCTAATTTTTCATAAGTTTAATATTGGAGTCTTTTATCTGTATTGCATGTCGTAAAGATTTTATGGTTGATTTTTATCTTACTTTATAAAATCAAATTCTAAGAAATGCACTTTTATTTTTTATAATTAGGATTATGCGTATTTACAATGTCTTGGGCAATTTTATGTAAGTCTGTGTTAAAACCTGTTTCATAAGTGTTAGATTTCAAGTCTACATTATAAATACTACTCAACCAAATTAAGCCACCTGTTTCTCTTACAATATCTCCTTGATGCCCTTTTGTATCGGTAAATATTGAAGTTTCACGAGGGCCAGATAGAGCAATATCGTCAAGGAGCAAGTTATCAACTTGCATTTGTGCTAGTTGAATAGTTGCCCACCCTGTGGGAATTGTAAAAATATTGGTGGAAGGGAATTCGGCACGCAGCGCATCTACCAAAATTTCATGAACGGTTTCATTGATAAAGTAATCATAACCCTCTTCTATAGAGTTAAATCCGTTGTCTTGAGCCAATTGCTCCCATTCAGCTGGGAAATCCGGAGGAGGTATAGATAAGAAAACAGTAATGTTTGGGTTGTTTTGTAAGGCATAAGCAATCCAGTCTCTAAATCCATCAGTAGGATTTTCTGGAAGTTTACCAGCGGTCATGCCAAAAACATCTACATTACCGGTATCAAGCGTTTCTTTAATAAGTTGATTATTGACTCCTGTATCATTCCATAAATTAATGGGCCTTCCGTTGTCGCCTCCTCTAAAAACTGTAATATCTTTATGATTAACGTAACCGGCATCTATAGCTTGTTCTTCTATTTTATCGGCGTATGGTCTAAAAAAACTATTGCCAATTAATAGCATATTATAACCTTGTGTTTCTTCTAAGATTGGATGTGCCGTTGCTGGCTCTTCATCTTTGCTGCAAGCTGTGCACACTAATATAAAGGCCACTAGTAATATATTTAATTTCGTCATAAATAAACTATTTTATTTTTAGACTCCCATTTTCTTGATTAGTTTAATTACTCTCAGATATTATAATATAAACCTTGGTAGAATTGAGTTTTGATGGGTGTTCAATTGTTTTAGCAACTATTTTTTCCAATAAGTTCAGTGGAATTTTATGGATTTACCTTAGTAAGAGTTGCGTTAGTTTTTAAAATTATTAAGGCAGTTATTTACAGTTTTAAGCTAAGAAGTTGCTTAATTATCTAAGGAGACTTTTTTTTAGTTATCCTATTTAAAAAACTTAAACTTTTTCCCGTCAAAATTATTGGGTGCTTATAATGCGTTGTTTCTAATGATGCTACTCCTTAACATTCAAGAGATTTGCCAAGTCTTTACCATAATCTATAAAAGCGATGGTTTCATCAGTTCTAGCCAATTTTATTTTTTTAAAAATAATTAGTGCTTCACCATTACTTTCTAAATGATAAATTTGATGACTTTCGAAAAAGCGAATAATTTCATCCGTAAAAAAAGACCTAATTTCAGATTCATTATTTCCCATAAGTAGAAATTTTTTGGAAAAATCTGGATACATCGTAAAGTCAATATCTTTATAGCCGGTAAAAGCCATTACTCTGTCCAATATTTTTTCAAATACTCCTTCTTTTTCCATTGTAAAAACGGGTATTTTTCTATTCAGCTTTAAGACCATTAAAGTTGTATTAAAAGTCTCAGCAGTAAAGGCTTGTCCTTCATTAAAAGTTACATCTGCGATTTCCCAAGGCATATTTGAATCTTTAAATGTGCCTTTAAGACAATTTGATTTGCGCTCAATAGATCTAATTTCAAAAAAGTGAAATTTCTTTAAATAGGATGTATTCCAATTTACTTGACTCGTATATTGGTAGTCTTTTTCATTGGCTAAATTTTGCAGTCGGATTTGCCTTGCAGATAATTTTACATCTTGATTGTTTAAAGCAATTTTTAAAGCTCTGTTATAAGATGAGGAAGAAACGTGATTGTCTAATCCTTTAATAATAACTTTACCACCTGTATTATTTTGCACTTTTAAATAATCCACAATGTAATCCATATAGGTAATGCCTACTAATCTTGTCGCTGATAAATCAATATTAACATTGGCTCCAGAAGGAATTTGAGCCACCATTTTATCAATTTTTAAAATGCCTAAAAAGTTTGCAATTCCCTTTATCTTTATATCGTAACTGCCATCTGAGTTTTTAATCATATTTGAACCAGAACGATACACCATTCTAAAAAATTGAGGAATAGAAGCTTTGGCCAATAACATATGACTAATCATTGCCAATAACAATCCACCCAATAAACCAACTAGTAAATTGGTATAAAGTGTTAATATCATTGTACTTATAAAGAATATTAGCTGCTCTATTCCTTGATTATAAATTTGTTTAAATACCGCAGGTGAAGCCAATTTAAACCCAGTATACACCAATAATATAGCAAAAGCACATAGTGGTACTTGACGCATTACAGGACTTAACAGTACAATAAAAACCAGCAGTAAAAGACCCTGATACATATTAGACCACTTGGTTTTTGCACCATTATGTATATTAACTGTACTTCTAATTATTACAGCAATAATAGGCAATCCTCCAATCATACCCGCAACCATTGTACTTATTCCAATTCCCGTTAAATCCTTATTTAAATCCGTCTTGCGTTTATAAGGATCAATTTTATCTACAGCTTTGGCAATAGCAAGAGATTCAATACTTGTTATGATTAAAATGGAAATTACTGTTGTCCAAAATTCGATGGTATTGATTTTACCAAAATTGGGATGTAGTATAGAATCTGAAATATTATCAGGAATATCGAGCAGTAATTCAGGTCCTACTTCATAGGCTTTCCCTAAGAATGACATGGTATGCTGGTCAAAGAAATTGAACAAATATACAAATGGAATAGAAAGACCAATAACCCACATTGGAGCTGGTAAAAAATGAAAAAATTTATAACTAATTTTAGAATGAAATAATAATAAAAGGAGCCCCACTACTGCAATAATCACTACAAATGGGTTTGCTTCTGGGAGGTAACGAAACGCATCAATAAGATTTTGGATAATACTTGGACTATCTGAATGCGTGCCTAAAGCAACATGTATTTGTTTCGCAAAGATAATAATACCTATAGCTGCTAAAATACCATGAATTACAGAAGAATGGAAAATGTCTGCCAATCGTCCTAATTTTAATACGCCTAATAACACTTGCAATGCACCTGAAACCACAACTGCTGCCAAAACATAATTAAATGCTTGTCCTGAGCCATCGTCCATCAATACAATACCAGAAAGTATTACTGCAATTACTCCTTTTGCAGGGCCGTTTACGGATATATGACCACCTCTATAAAGTGTAGTAACCACACCACCAACTATAGCTGAAAAGATACCAGACATTGCCGGTGCTCCAGCTGCTAAAGCAATACCTAAAGACAGTGGTAAAGCAATAAGAGATACACTTACCGCTGCAATTAAATCACTTTGCCAATTCTCAATAAAACCTTTAAAACCTTTTTTTGGTGTAATCTCCATGTATTTAATTTTCGGTATTTATATAAAATTAAGTTAGAAAATATAAATCTAAATTGGTGTTATATAATGGTGATAAATATATTGATTTTATTTATTAGTTACTATACTTGATCTAGAATTACGAGTTAAAGTTTTAATAATCTAACAAGGGAAATATTATATAATACAGTTTGACTGTAAATATCGAGTATCTTCTCTTTATTTTTTGTAGAAACTCCGATGTGAGATTTTAGAAGAAATGGGATGGTTAAAACTTTTGATGCGACGCTATTACTGGTTTAAAGATTGAGATATTGGGTTCAAACAATCTTCTATTAGCGGTGTATATATTTATTTTTTATTTGTGCTATTTCGGTAGATGGTGGTTACATGTCTTAAGTTTTCAACTAATTGAATTTAATTATAAATCATAAAAAGATAAAAATAAGATGTTTACACTAAACACGGTTGGGGTGTTTTAAAGGAAGATGGAAAAAACAATCCTGTATTAATTTTATAAAAGATATGCCAGATTATACAAGTGATTTAGAATATTTTTTTTCATTTAATTTAGGGTCATTGTGTTTTTGTCAATGAAATTTTATTTTTTTTTGAATTTATTTACAACTGCACTTTAAAAAAAGAGGAGTTATTTTTCTATTGAAAATAACTCCTCTAAAAACAGCTTTTCTCTTTTTACTATTTTTTATTCAAATAATCTGTTTCTAAAAAATATTAATTGTCTTTAACTCCATCCCATGAACCACTGCTATTAGGAGTTTTCCAAGTACCATTGGCTTTTTGGTTCATTAATGATCCAATAAATTCAAGTTCGATTAAAGCATTGTTTACAATAATACTGCCGTCAGGTTCAACTCCACCAGAAATAACAAAACTTTCATTATCTAAGATAGCGGTTCCGTTAACATCGCCATCTTCAGTAATAGTCATTTGCCATGTTCCCATAGCATCTCCTGAATAAGTACCACTCCAATCTCCTGCATTATCGGCAGTTATTTGATCCACTGAATTTTCTTCACAGGATGTAAACACTAGGCCAATAAATAATATGTATATAATTTTTCTCATCTTCAAACATACTTAAATTTTATAGCTACTTGTATTCAAAATAGATTTTCGGTAGTAAGTTTTCGATTTCTGGGTATTTTACTTTTAATATTTCTAATCAGCTACTCTAAATTGATGTTTTTTTTAGTTAGAGGAATTTATTTATGCAAGGCTTTTTAAGGAATTAATTTTATTTTTTACTTCTTAGACTTTCCAAAATAACAGTTAATAAAATTAAGGCACCTCCAATATAAGTATTTGTACTGGGAACTTCTTTTACAAAAATATAAGCAATAATAATTCCGAAAATTGGTTGAAGGCTACTAATAATACTAGCTGTAGAAGCAGAGAAAAACTGCAGAGAGTGCAGCATTAAACTATGTCCGATTGCGGTAGTTAATAAAGCCAACAACAATAAATATGGAAATTGACTTTCGAGACCAGATAAATCCATAAAAAACAAGGTCGGCAAGAGTACAATAGTAACAATTAAAGTTTGATAAAACATTAACATCGTACCGTTATAATTTTCCACTTGTTTCTTTAATAGCAGTATTCTTATAGCGTAACAAAAAGCTGAAAAAACACCAAAAAGAATACCTCTTACTTCATTACTGTCAATACTAAATTCTGGAGTTAAAATATACAGGCCTAACAATACTAAAACACCAAATAGGATATAAATTGGGTTGAATTTTATCTTAAAAAATAAAGGTTCTAAAAGTGCAATTATAATAGGAAAAGTATAAAGCGATAAAATACCTAAAGCTACATTAGAGAGTTTTAAAGCATAAAAATAAGTTATCCAATGAGCAGCCATCAATACTCCACTAATAAAAAATGGTTGATAATCTTTATTAGATGTTATGGTTAAATTTATTTTCTTATACCTGCAATATACATATATAAAAACCATTGCTAATGCTGCTCTAAACCAAATAATAATTTCAGATGGCATGGCAATATATCTGCCTAAAACACCAGAAGTACTTATAAATAAAGTTGCTAGTAATAAACCAGAAATATTTTTAGCATGAGAATTTTCCATCAAATTTTATTCAATATTTCTAGAGCAGTTTTTACAGTATTAATTTTGATAAAAGTAATCATTAAACGCAATCCGTTTTTGGTTTGCTTTTCTTTCATGACGCAACTTTTTCCGTTTTGTTGCACGTATTTCAACATTTTTGAAAATGCCTCAGTTTGATAGAAATCACTTTGTTGATCGGATAAAAAATAACCAATCATTCTTTTTTGCTTGAGAATAATTTTTTCTAAACCCAATGCTTTCGCCAACCACTTTATTCTTACAGAATCTAATAAATCTTCAACTTGAGTTGGAAATTCTCCAAACCTATCTAAAATTTCAGATTCAAAAACTTGTAATTCCTTTTCAGTTTTTAAAGTTCCTAATTTGTTATATAATGCTAATCTTTCTGTAATAGAGTTGATATAATCATCCGGGAATAAAATCTCAAAATCGGTGTCTATAGTTACTTCTTTTACATATGTTTTTGGTTTAGAATTATCTGTTGGATATAATTCTTTGAACTCATTTTCTTTCAACTCTTCAATGGCTTCTTGTAATATTTTCTGATAAGTATCAAAACCAATATCATTAATAAATCCGCTTTGCTCTCCTCCTAATAAATCACCTGCTCCTCTAATTTCTAAATCTTTCATGGCAATGTTAATTCCGCTTCCTAAATCAGAAAATAAAACCAAAGCTTCAATTCGTTTTCTGGCATCATCTGTCATCATATGATAAGGAGGTGTAATAAAGTAACAAAACGCTTTTTTATTAGAACGTCCAACACGCCCTCTCATTTGATGCAAATCAGATAAACCAAAATTATTAGCATTGTTAATAAAAATAGTGTTTGCATTTGGCACATCTAAACCACTTTCTATAATGGTGGTTGATACTAAAACATCAAAATCTCCAGCCATAAAACCAAGCATTAATTGCTCTAGTTTTTTGCCTTCCATTTGCCCATGACCAATACCTATTTTTGCAGAGGGCACTAATCTTTGCAATAAACCTGCAACCTCTTTTATATTTTCAATTCTATTATGAATAAAGAAAACTTGTCCGCCTCTTGATATTTCGTAGGAAATCGCATCTCTAATGGTTTCTTCAGAAAAACGGATGACATTACTTTCTATTGGATGTCTGTTTGGAGGAGGTGTTTTAATTACTGATAAATCTCTTGCAGCCATTAAACTGAACTGTAGGGTTCTTGGAATTGGAGTTGCAGTTAAGGTTAAGGTATCTACATTTTCTTTAAGAGTTTTCAGTTTATCTTTAACTGCGACACCAAATTTTTGCTCTTCATCAATAATTAAAAGACCCAAATCTTTGAATTTTATACGTTGATTTGTCAATTGATGTGTTCCTATAACCACATCAACTTCTCCTTTATTTACCCCTTCTATTACTGCTGTTTTTTGTTTAGCACTTCTAAATCGATTTAAATAATCAATTTTGATGGGAAAGTCTTTTAAACGTTCAGAGAATGTTTTAAAATGTTGAAAAGCCAAGATAGTTGTAGGTACTAAAATAGCCACTTGTTTTCCATTGTCAACTGCCTTAAAAGCTGCTCTTATGGCAACTTCTGTTTTACCAAAACCAACGTCACCACAAACCAATCTATCCATGGGTTGCTCTTTTTCCATATCATTTTTTACATCTTGAGTGGCTGTAAATTGATCTGGTGTATCTTCATAAATAAAACTGCCTTCTAATTCGTGCTGAATATGCGTATCCGGTCCAAAAGCAAAGCCTTTTTGTAGTTTTCTTTTTGCATATAATTGAATCAAATTAAATGCAATATGTTTAACTCTTGCTTTGGTTTTTTGTTTGATTTTTTTCCAAGCTCCAGAGCCTAATTTATATATTTTAGGAGCTTTACCATCTTTACCATTAAACTTAGAGATTTTGTGAAGAGAGTGTATACTAACATATAATATATCACGTTCACCATATATCAATTTTATAGCCTCTTGTTTTTTACCTTGAACATCAATTTTTTGTAACCCTCCAAATTTTCCAATTCCATGATCCATATGAGTTACATAATCTCCTATTTCAAGTTTATTGAGTTCTTGCAGAGTAATGGCTTGTTTTTTAGCATAACCATTTTTTAATCTAAATTTATGATAACGTTCAAATATTTGATGATCTGTATAACAAACTAATTTATTAGTTACATCTATAAAACCTTGATATAAAGGAAAAACGATGGTTTCGTAATGAATTTCTTTATCACAGTCATCAAAAATATCATGAAAGCGTTTCGCTTGTTGTTCATTTGCGCAAAAAATATAATTGGTAAATCCCGCTTTGTGGTATTCTTCTAAATTATCAATTAATAAATTAAATTGTTTATTAAAAGAAGGTTGTGGTATAGTGTTAAAATTAATTTTAGAGTTTTCATTGTTTTGATTTCCAAAATTTATTTGTGTAAAACTTGTAAGTTGATTTAAAATAAAATTACCATCACAAAATAATTCTGAAGGTTTGGCATGATTGATTTCTTTAGATAACTCATTAAAGGCTGTCTCTGCCTTTTGGTAAAATTTATTTAAATTACCGGATAGCAATAAAACATTTTTTGTAAAAATTACTGTTTTAGATGAAATGTATTTAAGAAAGCTTTCTCGGTTTTCTTGCAATGTTTTATTTTCAACATTGGGCATTATAGAAACTTTTTTAAGTTTCTCTTTTGATAGTTGAGTTTCAACATCAAAAGTTCTAATACTATCTATCTCATCACCAAAAAATTCAATTCTGTAGGGTTCATCATTGGAAAAAGAGAAGACATCAATAATTCCACCTCTAACCGAAAAATCTCCAGGTTCTGTTACAAAATCTACTCGTTTAAATTTGTATTCGAATAAAACTTCATTTATAAAATCTAGTGATAAACTTTCTCCTACAGCAACTTTTAAAGTGCTTTTTTCAAGTTCTTTTTTAGTAACTACTTTTTCAAATAACGCAGTTGGGTAGGTTACAATTACAGCAGGTTTTTTTCTAGAATTAATTCTGTTTAAAACTTCAGAACGCAATAAAACATTGGCATTGTCAGTTTCTTCAATCTGATAAGGTCTTCTGTAAGAACCTGGGTAAAAAAGTACATTTTTATCACCTAAAAGTTGTTCTAAATCATTTAGGTAATAGGCCGCTTCTTCTTTGTCATTAAAAATTAAAAGGTACGGTTTATCGGCTTTTTTAAAAGATTCTGAAATAACAAAAGACAATGAAGATCCCACCAAATTCGTAATCTGAAAATGGTTATTGTCTTGTTGTGTGGCTGTAACTATCTGCGAAATATTCGCAGATTTTTGATATTGATTTACAATGCTCTGCTTACTCAACGTAAAATATTTTCACAAATGTAATATCTAAAAATGATAAATACGTAATAAGAGTTTTCTTTTATCATAATATATAATATATTTGTTATACATCAGTTGTATTATTAATCTAGGTCTCCATGAATGGTATTAAAATGAAAGCGTTTATTTGTTTTAGTGTAATATGAATAAAAATAGATGTAGACTTTAGGGTGTGGTTGTTTTTGTTATAAATGTAATGTTATGGTCAAATTTAAGTTTTTAATAATTTTAGTAATATTATTGTTTTCTAAAATTAGTTTAAATGCTCAGGAATCTATAGATAAGTGGGGTTTTGGATTAAATGTTGCATCGGTTTTTTACTCAGATGCAGCCGCAGCTGTTGTAGGAGGTAGTTACATTGCAACAGTTCCAGGATTTAGTATAAGTAGGTATTTGGGGCATAAAATGACAATTTCTGCAACCTTTTCAAACGCTATTAATGATGATATGCAATATTTTTCTAGCGATTTTAATTTAAGTTACGATCTTTTTAATCCTAATCGTTTTTTAAGACCTTATTTGTTAGCTGGTGTTGGTGTCGTAAACCTTTTAGATACTGGCTTAACTTTAAATTTAGGAGGAGGAGGTACCTTGTGGGTGACTAAAAATATTGGATTAAATGGGCAATTTATTTATAAGGTAAGTACTATTGGAGGAGATTTACAAAAATCACATCTTTTTACTTCCGGAGGAATTGTTTATAGTTTTAGTAATTCACGAGGTAAAAGACTTTGGGAAAAATAAATATTGAAGCTGTGCCATCAGTATTATTTTTTGTTTTCTATTTCTGATAAATAATCGGATAGTAAGTCATTCATTTTTTTACTATTTATAAAGCTATCAATTTGCAGTTCTATTTGAAATCTAGAATTTAATAGAATTGACGTAGGATAACTCATTTTGCCATTGATACTTCCCAATGCTTTCGCTAATTCATGAACACCTGTTTTATTTCCTGTAGGTTTATAAGCAAAAGTTTTATCTAAAAAGGTTATGTCTTTTTTCTCTTCGCCATTTAACATTAGTAGATAATACTTTTTATTTAAAAGCTGAATTATATTTGAATTTTTAAATGTAGTTTTTTTCATTCCGTAACAAATCTTACACCAATCAGTATAAATGAAAACAAGTAGAGGTTTTTGGTTTTTTTTCTGAAGCTGTTCTACTTCTTTAAAAGAGTAAATCTTCAAGGGTTCAATATTTTGAGATTGTAAGGGTAAATACAAAAAAAGGAAAACAGAAAGAATGCTACTTTTCATAAAACAGGTTAAAAAATGGTATAACGTATACCCGCAAAAGCTCTAATTCCTTGATTTGAGGCATACACATAACTTGGGTCAAAAGTTAATGCATCTGGGTCATTTGGATCTACTAGCTTATCAAAAGGGTCAAAAGGTCTTGAAATACTGTTTGCAGCCGGTGTAAAGTTTAATAAGTTTTTTACACCACCGTAAATTTGCCAAGAATTGCTAAATGTTTTATTTAATTGTATGTTTTGAATACTAAACCATGGAGAATATTCAGCACGCATATCATTAGGGCCTAAAAGAGGTAGGCGCATTGGTCCGTAAAGATTGCCAGTATAATCCAATGTAAAATTATTTTGGAAACGGTAAGAAATAGACCAAACACCACTAAAGCTTTCCGTTAACAATTGTCTTGTTTTTATACTATTTTCAGTAACAGAAACATCCATTAAAGTGGCTCCAGCGTTTACAGATAATCCATTTGTGAATAAAATATCGGTATTTATAGAAATACCTTGTGATACTGAAAAACCATCTAAATTTGCATAAATAATTTTGTTTGGATCAGTTTCATAATCAGGTAAAATTCTGTTGTCAAAATAGGTATAAAAAGCACTTGCATCAATTGTGATAAAAGCATTTTCAGAATTTATTTTTTTAACATAATTTATGTTTCCATTCCATGAAGTTTCTGGAGATAATTCTCCAACAAACTCAACAGTTCTTGCGCCTGTTAAAGCAGCATGATCTTCTGTAAAAACATTGGCAACTCTAAAACCATTTCCAATACTTACTCTAAATATGTTTGAATTATCTCTCGAATTCCATTTGTAATTTATCCTTGGGGAAAAGATGCTTCCATGAATGCTATTGTAATCCAATCTGGCACCTAACAATAATTTTTTTCTATCTGATATGTTAATTTCATCCTGTGCAAAAACTCCAGGCAAATGAACTCTAGAAGGTTTATTGCCAATTCCATTTGCATCTAAAGTAGCAAAAGTATTATCGTCATAGAATGTATATCTGTAAGCTAAACCAAGTAATAAGTCGTGTTTTTTGTTGATATTTTTATTGTATACGAATTGACCAAAGGCTATAAATTGTTCTGCATCATATGCATCAGTTCCATAAAAAGAATCTTGATAATGCCCATTTGAGCTAAATTGAAAATTAATGTTTTCACTTGTAGGTAATTCGTAGGTACCAAAAGTTTCCCATCTGTTGGTGTAAATACTTTCTCCGTAAATAATATCTGTACCTCTAAACTGTTTTTCCCAATCCAATTCTCCTCCCCATCTGTCTTCATAAACATATCTTCCTGCAATTGTAAAAACCTTATTACTTTTTCTTTGAATATTTATTTTATTGAATAATGATATTCTATTTTGAAGCGTTAAATCTGTAAAATTATCATTATTATTATCTATTCTATTTTGAAAATTAAAGTAGTTTACCCCTAAAAGAGCATCTTTGTTTTCTGATAATTTGTAGCGTAACCCAACATCTAAATTTACTTCTCCCCAAGAACTAGCAAAAGTATCCGTAGTTAATTTCGGAGAATTAGATGGTTTTTTGGTAATGATATTTATAATTCCTCCAACTGCTTCTGAGCCATATAATGTAGAAGCAGGTCCTTTTACAACTTCTACTCTTTCTATTAAAGCCTGTGGTATTCCTGTTAATCCGTAAACTGTAGAAAGTCCACTAACTATAGGCATTCCATCTATTAAAACAAATGTATAAGGACCTTCTAAACCATTAATATGAATATCACCTGTGTTACAAACATTACAATTCAGTTGGGGTCTTACCCCATTTACATTTTGTAAGGATTCAAAAATAGAAGGAGTTGGGTTTTTCTTAAAAAAAGTTTCACTGTATATCTCTACAGGCACAGGACTTGCTGTTTTTGAAACGGGTCTTAAAGTACCAGAAACTACAATTTCATCCAAAGAATTATCTTCCAGTAAACTAAAGTTTTTAGTCAGGCGCTCATCACTAGAAAAAGCAATCTTTAAAGCTTTTGTCTTGAAACCAATACTACTTATAATTAATGTATAACTCTCTTTTTTAATGTTTTTAAGTTGATAAAAACCTTTCTCATCAGTTGATGTACCAATGTTAGTTTTCTTCAGATAAACATTTGCATAAGGAATAGGATTATTGTTTTTATCCGTTATTTTACCTGAAATTGATTGCCCTAAACAAGCAGTTGAAATGAATATTAAAATAATAATATTTAGATACTTCATAAGTAAATTTTGGGCAAATATAATCTATTTTTTAGACTTGTCTAAAAATAATTTTACATTGAAATAAAAAGTATATATTTGCACAACTAAAAGTGAATTATGTTTACACTTTCTGAAGAAAATTATTTAAAAGCTATTTATCATTTAGAATTGGTTTCTGACAAAGGAATAAGCACTAATGCAATTGCTGAGCAACTGGAGACAAAGGCATCTTCTGTATCTGATATGGTCAAAAAATTATCAGATAAAAATGTACTCGTTTATAAGAAGTATAAAGGGGTAAAACTTACTGATTTAGGAAAGCATACGGCTGCAAATATTGTTCGTAAGCATCGTTTATGGGAAGTATTCTTAGTAGAGAAATTGAATTTTTCTTGGGATGAGGTGCACGATGTTGCAGAACAGTTAGAACATATAAAATCACCAAAATTAATCAATCAAATAGATGCTTTATTGGGTTTTCCAACACACGACCCTCATGGAGATCCTATTCCTGATAAAGATGGAAATATAAAAATTATTGAAAAAAGTTTACTCTCAACATTGTCAATAAATGAAAGTGGAATTTGTGTAGGTGTTGATGATTCATCATCAGAATTTTTGCAGTTTTTAGATAAGAAAGGAATTACTCTAGGACATCAAATAATCGTTTTAGAAAAAGAAGATTTTGATAATTCTTTGTCAATTCAAATTGGAGATAGAAAAATGTCTATTTCAAATAAAATAGCAAACAATTTATATATAAGAAAGTTATGAGCACATTTGATCAATTAGTTGCTTTTGGAAAAGAACATCCAATTCAGGCAGCCTTATATGCATCACTTTTTACTTGGGGATTAACAGCAGCTGGTGCTGGGTTGGTTTTCTTTTTTAAGAAAATGAATAGAGCAGTTTTGGACGGAATGTTGGGTTTTACAGGTGGAGTTATGGTAGCTGCAAGTTTTTGGAGTTTGTTAGCGCCAGCAATTGACAATAGTCCTGGTGAGGGTTTTTTTAGAGTTTTACCAGCGGCAATTGGTTTTGCTCTAGGTGCGCTATCTCTTTTTGGAATGGATAAAATTTTACCCCATTTACATATCAACTTTAAAGAAAATGAAGCAGAAGGTGTAAAAACTGAATGGCATAAAACGACTTTATTAGTTTTGGCAATAACGTTGCACAATATCCCAGAAGGATTAGCTGTAGGAGTTTTATTTGGAGCAGCCTCAACTTTAGTAGGAGTGGAACAAACAGAAATGATTATTGCAGCAATCTCCTTAGCAATTGGTATTGGAATCCAGAATTTTCCAGAAGGTTTCGCAGTTGCAATGCCTTTGAGAAGGCAAGGAGTGAGCAGGTTTAAAAGTTTTTGGTACGGACAGATGTCTGCCATTGTAGAGCCAATTGCGGCAGTTTTAGGAGCGTTAGCTGTCTCATTTTTTACTCCAATTTTGCCTTATGCGTTAGCTTTTGCTGCTGGGGCAATGATTTTTGTAGTTGTAGAGGAGGTAATTCCAGAAACACAAAGAGATAAATTTACAGACATTGCTACACTTGGTTTTATTGGAGGCTTTATTGTTATGATGTCTTTAGATGTTGGCTTGGGTTAGTATTCCTTCAATAAAAAAGCAAAACAAAAAACAGGATTACAACCAAGTAGTCCTGTTTTTTCTTTTCTCATGAATCTTGTCTCTTGCTTTTAAAAAGATTATTTTGCAGAAAAAATAATTCTGTGCAAAAACCAACCTCTTTTCAAGTGTATAACGCTTCTGCCGGAAGTGGAAAAACATTCACTTTAGTTAAAGAATATCTAAAAGTTTTATTGAGTTCTGAAGATATTTTTAAATTTCAGAAAATATTAGCAATCACCTTTACCAACAAAGCAGCAGGTGAAATGAAAGAACGTGTTTTGCTAAACTTAGAAGAGTTTGCTGAAGGAAAAGAGAACGATTTATATAAAAATATTATCAATGAGACAGCAATTGATAAACCTACTATTCAAGAAAGAAGCAGAAAAATTTTAGATGCTATTCTGCAAAATTATTCTGCATTTTCAATTACTACCATTGATAGTTTTACACATAAAATCATTAAAAATTTTGCTTATGATTTAGGATTATCATTAAATTTTGAAGTAGAAATGGATGCAGTTTCTTTATTAAATGAAGCTGTAGATGTGTTGATTTCTAAAATAGGAACCGATAAAAAATTGACCAAACTTTTAATTGATTATTCTTTAGATAAAACAGACAATGATACATCTTGGGATATTGCGAATGATTTAAATGAATTTGCTAAAATTTTATTGAATGAAGATGATGTAAAACATTTTAGAAATTTGGCAGAAAAGCAGTTGGATGATTTTTTTAGTTTAAAAAGTAGGTTGCAAAAAATCAATACTCAGATTGAAAAGGAATTTAAAGATTTTGGAGATACCGTTTTGCAATTTATTTCGGATAATGGACTTTCAACAACTGATTTTAGCTACAGTGATTATCCAAAACATTTTCAGAAATTCCAAAAATTACGATTTTTAAAAGCAGTTGATATTAAGTTTGAAGGCCGTTTGTATAAAAATATTGATGCTGATAAAAATTTATATGGGGCTAAAACTGCGGCTTCGGAAAAGAGTACAATAGATAACTTAAAAGAAGAATTTCATCAATATTATTATAAATCTAAAGTGTTATATGATACTAAATATTCTTTATATGTACTAAATAAAATCGCTTTAAAAAGTATCATTCCTTTAGCGGTTTTAAATAATATCAATTCAGAATTAGCTCAAATAAAACAAGATAATAATCTTCGATTGAATGCGGAATTTAATCAACTAATTGCTGATAATATCAAAAATCAACCAGCACCATTTATTTATGAGAGAATAGGACAGCGTTTTCAACATTATTTTATAGATGAAATGCAGGATACTTCTGTTTTGCAATGGCAAAATTTAATCCCGTTAATAGATAATGCCTTGTCACAAGAAAACAGTAATTTATTATTGGTAGGTGATGGTAAACAAGCTATTTACAGATGGCGTGGAGGTAAAGCAGAACAGTTTATCAATTTGGGAGCGGATGCAGAGAATCCTTTCCATGTAGCAAAAGAAATTAGAAACTTAGAAACTAATTTTAGAAGTTTCTCAGAAATAATTAATTTTAATAATTCATTTTTTAAACACACTTCAAATTTTCTTCAAAATGAGTCCTATAAAAAATTATTTATTGATGGAAATACCCAGTTAGAAAACCATAGAAAAGGAGGTTTTGTATCGCTTAATTTTTTAGAGAAAGAGCCGGAAAAGGAAGATGACAAAATAAAATATCCAAAGAAGGTGTTAGAGAAGATTCTTCAATTAAAAGAGGAGTTTTCTTTAAGTGAAATTTGCGTTTTAACCCGAACTAAAAAAGACGGAATTGCAGTTGCCAAATATCTATCAGAACATAATATTAATATAGTTTCATCAGAAACTTTGCTGTTACAAAATAGTAAAAAAGTCAATTTTATTATCAATTTTTTAAAAACAGTACAGAATCCAAATGATGAAGAAATGCGTTTTGAGGTGCTATATTTTCTGCATCAACATTTAAAAATTAAAGAATCAAAACATTTGTTTTTAGAAAAATTCGTAAAAAAAGAGAATCAATTCATCATTCAAGAAATACACGAATATGGGGTCTCTTTCAATTTTTCGCATTTTCATCAATTGCCTTTTTATGAGAAAATGGAAGCAATTATTAGAGGTTTTAATTTAGTGGATGCCTCTGATGCTTACATACAATTTTTCTTAGATGTTGTTTTAGAGCAACAAAGAAAAGAAACAAATGTTGCCGAGTTTTTGGAGTTTTGGGAACTCAAAAAAGATAAATTAAGTATTGTTGCGCCAGAAACTGAAAATGCCGTTCAGATAATGACCATTCATAAATCAAAAGGATTAGAATTTCCAGTAGTAATTTTTCCTTGTGATGTAGAAATTTATAGACAAATTAAACCAAAGTCTTGGCTAAATAATTTGCCAGAGGCTTATAATGGTTTTGCTGAATTGTTGGTAGATTATAGCAAAAGTTTAGAGTTGGTGAGTAAAAGGGGTTCAGAGATTTTTAACCAACAAAAAGAAGAGTTAGAGTTAGATAATTTTAATCTTTTATATGTTGCTTTAACCAGAGCTGTAGAGCAATTACATATTGTTACAGAAAAGAAAATATCAACGAAAGGAGAAGAGAATACGAATTTTTATTCAGGTGTTTTTATCAATTACCTCAAAGAATTAAAACTTTGGCAAGATGAGCTTTTAGTATATAATTTTGGAGATGAAAAAAGAGTTGGTACTAAAAGAGATGAAAATACCGTTGCAGCAGCAAGTGAAAAATTTATAACAACTCCTTGGCAACAACACAATATTGTGCTATTAGCAAGTTCTTCTAAACTTTGGAATACGGAACAAGGTAAAGCGATTGATTTTGGAAATCTCTTACATGAAATATTTGCCAAAATCAAAACTAAAAAAGATGTGGAGCATGTGATTCAGCAATATCAACATCAAGGAATTTTAAATCATGATCAAACGCTTGCAATACAAGAAACAATATTTAAGGTCATAAATCATCCAAAACTAACTTTTTACTTCTCAGAATCATCAATTGTTTATAATGAAAGAGAAATTCTTGATGTAGACAATCATATCATTATTCCAGATAGATTGGTTTTTACTAATGATTCAGTTTCAATTATTGATTATAAAACAGGCAGCCCATCTCAAAAACATCACCAACAATTAATAAAGTATCAGCGTGTTTTAGAATCAATGAATTTTAAAGTTGATAAAAAAATACTCATTTATATTAATGATAAAATTGATGTCGTTGAAGTATCATCAAAAAAATAAACTTCGTAAATTTGTTTTTTTTAAATCGATAAAAAATGTACGGTAAAATTAAAGATACTTTAAAAAATGAGCTTCAGGAGATAAAAGAGGTAGGTTTATACAAATCTGAAAGAATTATTACATCATCTCAAGATGCAATTATAAAAATTTCTACTGGGGAAGAGGTGATTAACTTTTGTGCAAATAATTACTTAGGTTTATCAAATCATCCAGAGGTAATTCAAGCGGCAAAAGATACAATGGATACGCATGGTTTTGGCATGTCCTCTGTTCGTTTTATTTGCGGAACACAAGATATTCATAAACAATTAGAAGAAAAAATTGCTGATTTTTATCAAACAGAAGATACCATTTTATATGCAGCTTGTTTTGACGCTAATGGAGGTGTTTTTGAACCTTTATTAACCAAAGATGATGCAATTATTTCTGATAGCCTCAATCACGCTTCTATAATAGATGGTGTTCGTTTGTGTAAATCTGCTCGCTATCGCTACAATAATAATGATATGGTTTCTTTAGAAGAACAATTAATAGAAGCCAATAAACAAAATCATCGATTTAAAATAATAGTAACAGATGGTGTTTTTTCTATGGATGGCATCGTAGCTAAATTAGATGAGATTTGTGATTTAGCAGATAAGTACGATGCTTTGGTTATGGTTGATGAATGTCATGCAACTGGTTTTATTGGTAAAACAGGAAGAGGAACTGTAGAGTTGAAAAACGTTATGGATAGGGTAGACATTGTAACAGGAACTTTGGGTAAAGCGCTTGGTGGAGCCATGGGAGGCTATACAACTGGTAAAAAAGAAATTATTGAAATTTTAAGACAGCGTTCAAGACCATATTTATTCTCTAATTCTCTAGCGCCTTCAATAGTTGGGGCTTCTTTAAAAGTATTAGACTTAATTTCAGAGGATACTTCATTACGTGATCAATTAGAATGGAATACCAATTATTTTAGAACAGAAATGGAAAAAGCAGGCTTTGATTTAGTAGGTGCAGATGCTGCAATTGTTCCGGTTATGTTATATGACGCAAAATTGTCTCAGGTTATGGCTAATGAATTGCTTCAAGAAGGAATTTATGTTATTGGATTCTTTTTTCCTGTTGTTCCTAAGGAAAAGGCAAGAATAAGAGTTCAGTTATCAGCTGCACATACAAAAGAACATTTAGACAAGGCAATTGCTGCTTTTATTGCTGTAGGAAAGCGACTAAAAGTTATTTAGAATATAGAAAAACTTGTGAGTTTGGTAATATTTTGTAAATTTGTTTAGATTATTAAAGTTTAACCACTTATTTTTGCGTTAAACAATAATGAACTTTTAATTAAAAAATTTGATAATGAAACAATTTAAATTAGTCTTTGTAGCCTTGTTTGCATTGCTAACTGTAGGTAGCATAAACGCGCAAGATGAAAATAACCCCTGGGCAGTAAGTTTTGGTGTTAATATAGTAGATTATTATAACCCTGATAACGATTTTATAGATGATGCTTTAGATCATGTTGGTAGCTCAGATTGGAATTTTTTACCGGCTGTATCTAGAATTACAGCAGAAAAATATTTAAACAAAGGTTTTTCTTTGCAATTAGCTGGTTCTTTGAATAAAATTACTCAAATGATGGAAGAAGATGATTCTGACTTCTTTTATTTTTCAATTGGGGCAAATGTTAAATATGATTTAAATAACTTATTTGGTCACACTGGTTGGTTTGATCCGTTTGTTTATATCGGCGGAGAATATGTTTCAGCAGATTCTGAAGGAGAAGGTATGTTTGGTGCAGGTATTGGTTTTAATACTTGGTTTAATGATAATTTAGGGCTTAGTTTTCAACATGGAAGTAAATTTGGATTCTCTGATAAAGTTGGGGATCATATCCAAACTTCTTTAGGTTTGGTTTTTCAATTTGGAGGAACTGACACTGATGATGATGGTGTTTATGATAAAGATGATGCTTGTCCAGAAGTTGCTGGTTTAGAAGAATTTAATGGCTGTCCAGATTCAGATGGTGATGGTATCAAAGATTCAGACGATGCTTGTCCTAATACAGCTGGATTAGCAGCAATGAATGGCTGTCCAGATACAGATGGAGACGGGGTAGCAGATAAAGATGATATGTGTCCAAATGCAGTTGGAACTGAAGCGAACAAAGGTTGTCCAGATGCGGATGGTGATGGAGTGGTAGATAAAGATGATAAATGTCCTTCTAGTGCGGGTCCATCTGAAAACAATGGATGTCCTTGGCCAGATACTGATGGTGATGGTGTTCTAGATAAAGATGATAGATGTCCAAATGAAGTTGGAGTTGCTCCTAATGGTGGATGTCCTGAGATTAAAAAAGTGAAAGAAGGTACTTTTGCTGAGCCAATCTTATTTAATTTTGGAAAATCAACATTTAAAGCTGGTGTAACACAACAATTAGATGGTATGGTTGGAGTTATGAATGAGTTTGTTGACTCTGAATTTGATATTAATGGGCACTCAGATAGTACAGGAACAAAAGCGCTTAATTTATTATTATCTGACAAAAGAGCAAATGCTGTTAAAGATTATTTGGTTAAAAACGGAGTTAAAGCTTCAAGATTAACGGCTAAAGGTTTTGGTGAAGAGCAGCCAATAGCATCTAATAGTACTGCTGCAGGTAGAGCAAAAAATAGGAGAGTAGAGGTTAAAGCAAATAACTAATCGCTAACAATTTAAGTGAAAAGCCTTATCATTTTGATGAGGCTTTTTTTATTGTATTTTACTTTTTAATTCCAGTCAAAAAAAGTAAATTTGCACTTTCAAAAAAGAATATTAGATTCTAGTAATAAATAATAATTTAATTAGATACAAAATGTCTACAACAACAGGTAAAGTTTCTCAAATCATTGGTCCAGTTATTGATGTTGAATTCAATACTGAAAACAGTGAGCTTCCTAAGATTTATGATTCATTAGAAATTAAAAAAGCTGATGGTTCTATTTTAGTTTTAGAAGTGCAACAACATATTGGTGAAGATACGGTAAGAACCATTTCGATGGATGCTACTGATGGTTTAATGAGAGGAGCAGAAGTTATCGCAACCGGAACTCCAATTCAAATGCCAATAGGTAATGATATTTATGGACGTCTATTTAACGTTACAGGAGACGCTATTGACGGTTTAGGAAATTTAAGCAAAGAAGGTAAAAATGGGTTATCAATCCATAGAGCTGCGCCTAAGTTTGAAGACTTATCTGTTTCTACAGAAGTATTATTCACTGGTATAAAAGTTATAGATTTAATTGAGCCTTACGCTAAAGGAGGTAAGATTGGATTATTCGGTGGAGCAGGAGTAGGTAAAACAGTTTTAATTCAGGAGTTAATTAACAACATCGCAAAAGGACACGGTGGTTTATCGGTTTTTGCTGGTGTTGGAGAAAGAACCCGTGAAGGAAATGATTTGCTTAGAGAAATGTTAGAATCAGGTATTATCAAATATGGTGATGATTTTATGCATTCTATGGAAGAAGGAGGATGGGATTTATCTAAAGTAGATAAAGCAGGAATGAAAGATTCTAAAGCTACTTTTGTATTTGGACAAATGAACGAACCTCCTGGGGCGCGTGCAAGGGTTGCATTGTCAGGTTTGACAATTGCGGAATATTTTAGAGATGGAGCTGGAGAAGCACAAGGAAAAGATGTACTTTTCTTTGTAGACAATATATTTAGATTTACACAAGCAGGTTCTGAGGTTTCTGCATTACTAGGTCGTATGCCTTCTGCAGTGGGTTATCAGCCAACATTAGCAACAGAAATGGGTGCTATGCAAGAGCGTATTACATCTACTAAAAAAGGTTCTATTACTTCTGTTCAAGCGGTTTATGTACCTGCAGATGATTTAACAGATCCAGCGCCGGCAACAACATTTGCACACTTAGATGCAACTACAGTATTATCTCGTAAGATTGCAGAGTTGGGTATTTATCCTGCAGTAGATCCATTAGACTCTACTTCAAGAATTCTTACTGCAGATATTTTAGGTGATGAGCATTATAACACTGCACAAAAAGTAAAAGAAATTTTACAAAGATATAAGGAGTTGCAAGATATTATTGCAATCTTAGGTATGGAAGAATTGTCTGAAGAAGATAAATTAGTAGTACATAGAGCAAGACGTGTGCAACGTTTCTTATCTCAACCTTTTCATGTAGCTGAACAATTTACTGGAATACCAGGAGTTTTAGTTGATATTAAAGACACTATTAAAGGATTTAATATGATTATGGATGGTGAGTTAGATAAATACCCGGAAGCAGCATTCAACTTAAGAGGTTCAATTCAAGATGCAATTGATGCTGGTGAAAAAATGTTAGCAGAAGCTTAAAAAAGAAATTATGTTTTTAGAAATTGTAACACCAGAAGCCATTTTATTTTCATCAGAAATTGATTCTGTGCTAGTACCTGGTATTAACGGAGAATTTCAAATGCTAAATAATCACGCACCAGTAGTTTCTGTTCTAAAAGAAGGTACAATTCATATTCATGTGCATTCTCAAGAACATTTAGAACTAAATGATTTAAGTGGTAAGTTAGTTCCTCATATAGATGATGATAAGATACTAACATTATCAATTAATGCTGGTACTTTAGAATTGAATGATAATAAAGCTATAATACTAGCTGATTAAGCTTAAAACTTTAATAAAAACAAAAACCTTAAAAAAGTAATGTTTTAAGGTTTTTGTTTTATAAATTTTGAGTAATAAAAAACATCTTTAAGTAATTTAAAGATGTTTTTAGCAATTTTCCCCTTTTCGAGATGTATTCTTTTTTCTTTTCTCAAAGGTCTAATATATTCTTCAATAGTTAACAAATGTAAACACGCTTTCTACTATAGGAAAAACCCTTTTTTTTAAGGCAGCATAAATTTATAGAAATATAAATTGTATTTTAGATTTTATTAATCACTATAACTAAATCCAATGAAGCTAAAATTTACAAAATTATTAATGCTACTGATATTCTCAATTGTAGCATTTTCATGTATCAAAGAATCTACTAACAAAGAAACTCTTAATGAAGATTTATCTTGTTATCCAAATAGTAATAGACCATCACAAGCAATTACTTACGAAGAAATGAACAAGATGATGAGTGCCTTTGATAAAGGACCTAAAAAAGAATTAAATAAATATTTAAAAAAAGTATCTAAAGGTAAAGATTCTGTATCTACTAATTATAATTGGTACAAGTTAGACGATTTAAAACAGTACATAGCTTATATAGAAAGAATATCTAAAGAGAAGGATATTCCAGTAACAGGTTTTAGAATTTACCCATCAACTTATCCTAAAAATTACAAGGAGAAAGATTTAAGAAATAGACAGACTTTAATTTTTACGCCAACAACTACAATTGGTGGCAAAGATGATGTTGCATTTGAACCTTTATATTCAGAAAAAGGAAGGCCTATAGAAATTTTAGAGTTTTTAAAAAAGGTAAGAGCAAAACAAGTAAATAAAGCAAGTTTACCTAACTTAAGTATGCAAGATGGTTTAGAGAGTTCTTCTGCAAATAGACTTCCTCCAACTCCTCCATACCACGATTAAGTATGGTTGTAGATGATGGTTTACTTATTAAAAATATAATGAGATGGTTACCTTATTTAACATTTTTATTATCCGTTACATTTTATAATAATTATAAAAAATATTCTTATTACAAGTATTTTATATCACACATATTAATTATCATATTTTTTGATATATTGGATCGAATATATTTTGGGATTAATAATCTTAAACTTTTTGATATCTATACTTTTTTTGAATTCAATAGTTTCGCCTTAATTTATTATCATTTATTAAAAGATAAAACAAGAATAAATATTCTAAAAGGATTGGTTCTCGTCTTTAACTTGATTTATTTTCTTCTTTATTATCTTAATTTTTATACCTTCTATACTGTGCCAATAGAAGGAGTCGTGAATAGTATTATCGTAATTTTATTTTTTATAGAATTGTTAAATTCAGAAAGCATTTTAAATTATAAAAAAATGTTATCTTTTTGGCTTTCAGTTGCTTTTTTAGTTTTTTATTTAACCACAGTGCCATTTTGGTCTTTGTATTATTCTAGTATTTTCGCAACTAGAGATATGTTTCCTATTATTTATTATCTTGTTGTCGTATTTCAGTTAATTTTTATATACGGTTTAATAGCATGCAGGAAAACGGAGGATTTATATTAATAGTTTCTACAGGGTTGGTGTTTATTATTGTAGTTGCACTTATTATTTTATTTACTACTTTTCAAAGTAAAAAAAATCTATTAGTAGAAGAACAAAAAGAAGCACAACAACGGTTTGAAAGAGAAATTACAGAAACCCAAATAGAAATAAGAGAAGAAACCTTAAGAAACATAAGTTGGGAACTCCATGATAATATTGGTCAACTTTTAACTTTAGCAAAAATTCAACTACAAAATTCAACTACAGAAAATATTAAAGAAGTTTCTGATACAATTACAAAAGGATTAAAAGAAGTACGTTCATTGTCTAAATTGATTAATCCTGAGGCGATGAGTACTATAGATTTAAGAGAAGCGGTTCAATTGGAAATTGATCGTTTTAATCGTTTAAATTTTATTACATCTACTCTAGAAATTTCTGGAGAAGAACGAGATATAGAACAAAAATCGAGTATCATTATTTTTAGAATTTTACAAGAATTCTTTTCTAACACTATAAAACATTCTAGGGCTTCACAATTAAATGTAAGTTTAAACTACAGTAATTCAGATTTAATAATTAGCGCTAAGGACAACGGAATTGGTTTTTCATCCGGAGAAAAAAAAGAAGGTATAGGTCTTATCAATATAAAAAATAGAGCAAAATTAATTGGTGCAGAAGTTGAATTTACTTCTGAAAAGAATAAAGGAACAACTTTAGAAATTAAATACAAATTATGAAAGAATTTTCAGTAGTTATTGTTGATGATCATACCTTATTATCTCAAGCAATACAGGGTATGGTAGATAATTTTGAGAGATTTAGGGTTTTATATACGTGTAAAAATGGTCAAGAATTAATTGATCGATTTTCTGAATCTCCTAAAAACATTCCCAATGTTGTTTTAATGGATATCAATATGCCAATTATGAATGGAATTGAAACCACAGCATGGATTAATAAAACACATGCAAATGTGAATGTGATCGCTTTATCTGTAGAAGATGATAATACTACGGTTTTAAAGATGTTAAAAGCAGGTGCAGTAGGTTACTTGTTAAAAGATACAGAAAAGGCTGTTTTAGAAAAAGCATTAATAGAAATTGTAGAAAATGGGTTTTACCATACTAAAAGTGTAACTAACTTATTAATGAAATCCATTTCTGGATCTATGGATGAGCAAATAGTTTTGAAAGATCGTGAAATTGAATTTTTAAAATTGGCTTGTACAGAAATGACTTATAAAGAAGTTGCAGATAAAATGTTCTTGAGTCCTAAAACTATTGATGGTTATAGAAACAATTTATTCATAAAATTAAATGTAAGAAATAGAGTTGGTTTAGTGATGTATGCAATTAGAAATAAGATTTACACTCCATAAAAATATTGTAAATTTGCACTATGGAAGAAACGAATAGGCAAAGAAAAATTGCATCTGTATTGCAGAAAGATTTGGTAGATGTGTTGCAGAAAGCAGCTCAAGATGGGATGAAAGGTGTGCTAATTTCAGTATCTAAAGTACATGTTACTTCAGATTTGGGACTGGCTAAAGTGTATTTGAGTATTTTTCCATCAGATAAAAGAGATGAAATCGTAAAAGGTGTGCAATCTAATACTGTTTTAATTCGCCATGAAATGGCAAAACGCACTAAAAATCAGTTGCGTAGAATGCCAGAATTACTGTTTTTTGGTGATGATACATTAGATTATTTAGAAGAAATTGATAAGTCTTTAAATGGTGAAGACGCAAACCCAATTAAAAATCCAGAAGTTTTACCTAGGCGTAAAAAACTGTAAATTCAATTTACGATATTGAATTTTTCCTTATACATAGCCAAAAGATATCTTTTTTCAAAAACAAGCAATAATGCTATAAATATTATAACTATTATAGCCTCTTTTGGAGTCATTGTAGGTTCGTTAGCCTTGTTTATTATACTTTCTGGCTTCTCTGGCTTGCGCACATTTAGTTACAGCTTGTTAGAAGCTTCAGACCCTGATATAAAAATTACTTCAGCTAAGGGAAAATCGTTTGTATTTACAAAAGATGTTGCTCAAATTTTGGAGGATAATCCATCTATCTTAGCAAGTTCAAAAATAATAGAAGAAAGAGTTTTTTTAGAACATAATGATAAAAATGAGATTGCTTTTATAAAAGGCGTACAAGATAATTACATAGAGATTACCAATATTGATGATGCTCTAAGTGTTGGTAATTGGTTGGAGAAAGAGTATTTGAATACTGCAGTTGTTGGTAGAACAATAGCAATAAAACTTTCTTTAGGAGTAAGAAGTTTTGGACAACCATTATCTATTATGGTGCCTAAAGGAGGTACAGGTTTTATAAACCCTAATAATGCATTTTATAAAACAAATGTTCAGATTGTAGGATTATACTCAGGCACAGAAGAATTTGAAAGCAAATTTGTGTATTTAAATTTAGAAGAAGCCCAAAATTTATTAAGATTTAAAGAAAATCAAATCACTGGTTTAGAACTAAAATTAAGTGATGTTCTGAAATCGGATGAAATTGCAAATCAGTTACAAGATAGTTTAGGTAAAAATTTTAAAGTACAAACAAAGGAACAATTGAATTCCGTTTTTTACAAAGTAATAAATACTGAAAATTTTGTCTCTTATCTTATTTTTACTTTGATAGTAATTATAGCCTTATTTAATGTAATTGGTGCAATAATTATGATGATTATTGATAAAAAAAACAACTTGAAAACTTTATTTAATTTAGGAGTATCTTTAAAAGAGATAAAACAAATATTTGTTTTTCAAGGTTTTCTATTAACTCTCTTTGGGATGTTTTTGGGTTTAATTATTGGAATTATATTGGTCTTTTTACAAAAGCAGTTTAGTTTATTTATGATTACAGAAAGTTTGGCCTACCCTGTTGAATTTAAATTGTCCAATCTTTTAGTTGTAATATGCACGATTACGGCTTTAGGTTTTATTGCAGCAAAAATTGCAAGTAGTAGAATTTCTAAAGAATTTATAGAAAGGTAATTATTTCATATCTGTAATTAAAGCACTGGCAAATTTCTCTTCTACCTCGTTAAAAGCAGTAAATACGTCTTTTGGATCATCAGAAGTAACCATTTTCATTCTGTATTCTTTAAAATGTGGAATTCCTTTAAAATAGTTGGTATAATGTCTTCTTGTTTCTACAACTCCTAAACGTTCACCTTTCCAATCGATAGCCATTTGTAGGTGTCTTCTAGCCATTTCTGTACGTTCGCCAATTGTAGGTTTTGGTAAATATTCTCCAGTTTTAAAGAAGTGTTTCACCTCATTAAAAAACCAAGGATACCCAATAGAAGCCCTTCCAATCATTGCCCCATCTAAACCATATTTATCACGCATTTCCATGGCTCTTTCTGGTGTAGTAACATCTCCATTACCAAAAACAGGAATATGCATTCTTTGGTTATTTTTTACTGCAGCAATTGGTTTCCAATCTGCATCACCTTTATACATTTGTGCACGCGTTCTTCCATGAATAGAAATGGCTTTACAGCCAACATCTTGCAAGCGCTCTGCAACTTCTACAATTCGTATAGAATCGTGATCCCAGCCTAAACGAGTTTTAACGGTAATTGGTAAACTGGTATGTTTCACCATTTCTTTGGTCAATTTTACCATCAAATCAATATCTTTTAAAATACCAGCACCTGCACCTTTAGAAACCACTTTTTTAACCGGACAACCAAAATTGATATCAATAATATCAGGATTTGATTTTTCTACAATTTCAATAGTTTTCAACATCGAATCTAAGTTCGCTCCAAAAATCTGAATGCCAACAGGTCTTTCTTTTTCGTAAATATCTAGTTTGATAACACTTTTTGCAGCATCTCTAATCAATCCTTCAGAAGAAATGAATTCTGTATATACAACATCTGCACCATTTTCTTTGCATAATGCTCTAAATGGCGGATCAGAAACATCTTCCATTGGTGCTAACAAAAGAGGAAATTCTGGAAGTTCTATGTTACCTATTTTAACCAAAATAATTAATTTTCTGCAAAATTAGTGTTTTTATTAGTGATAACCCAAAATCTATAAAACCTTAAGGCAAAAGCAACAACATCAAATATTAGAATCGGAATTATCAAATGTGTTTTTTATAAAATTTTACTTCTTTTGATCTATCATAGTCACAATTTTAGCATTTTCAAATTTTGTATCAACTTGTTAAATTTGATTTTTTTTGGGATTTATTAGAAATTATCAATATTAAAAACGATATTAAGATAAAAAATAAATTAGAGAGAAGGATGTTATATAAATACTGATTTTAAAAACTAAAAAATGGCTTGGACAAAAGAAAAAATTTTAACTAATATCGAAAAATTGATGAGAAGTAAATTCTCTGAACCTAGAGAAGCCTTTGATTATTTTGATGAAGATAATGATGGAAATCTGACAAAAATCGATTTTAAAAAAATGCTAAAAGAGGCAGAGGTAAGTCTTCTAATTAGAGGTTTAGTAGCCGAATTTATGATGCAAAGTTTTGATACCAATAAAAATGGATTGGTAAGTTGGGAAGAATTTCAAGAAGCTATAAAGGTATCAGGTATAAAAAAGTAGTCTTTTATTTTTAATGGTGATTACTTAGCTTAAACCAAAAGTAAATGAATTGATTTGAGATATGTAACTATTTGAGCTCTACAATTACTTCGTTTTTTCGATTAACAACCTCCATAGGTGCATTATAACCTAAAAACAGAAATTTATTGGTGTACTCAATGTTTTCTTTGTCTAAAAGTTTGATAAGTTTCGATTTGTAAGTAGCTATTTTATCATCATTGGCCCATCCTCCAAAAGAAATTGCAGCTACTTTTTTGGCATTGATTTCTTTAAATTCTATATTCTTGTCATTTGGTTTTGGTAAATTCTCTTTAGTATAGTCTTTTGGAACTAGAAATAACATTTCTGTATTTTGCTCTAAAGTCATTGCTACAGGACTTGTCATTGCAATTTTTTCATTATCACTATTATCACCAAAAATATAGCCAGCTAAGATCGAAAACCCCTTACTTGATGCTTTGTCATAATTATTTGTTGCTAATTTTACAGATGTAAATAAAGCGCCTTCATAGTTTCTAATTTCAAAACCTTCGTATGTTTTTTCAACCTTGTAAGGATATTGTTCAATATTATTTTGTGCGTTCATAAAGTAAAATTGCGATATTAAGAAAAGTGCAATAACAACGCCAAGTACTATTAAAACGGCTTTTATTTTCATTAGGATTGTTTTTCAAATTAATAACAGCTCCAAAGTACAATTAATTAAGCGTTAACAGTGTTAATAATTTCTTATAATACTTTGTTTTAGGAGTTGATTAACAGTATTTCAATTCAAGGATTTTAAAAAAAGGTTTTATTGTTTCTACTTTTTAATTCGCTTATATTTGCAAACATTTTACAACTCAAATTTAACGAATGAAGAATATTAGAAACTTTTGCATAATCGCACATATAGATCATGGTAAAAGTACATTAGCAGATAGATTGTTAGATTTTACAGGCTCTGTAACTGCTCGTGAGCAGAAAGCACAGTTATTAGATAATATGGATTTGGAGCGTGAACGTGGTATTACCATAAAAAGTCATGCAATACAGATGGATTACATTCATAATGGAGAGCCTTTTATTTTGAATTTAATTGATACTCCAGGTCACGTAGATTTCTCTTATGAAGTGTCTAGATCTATTGCAGCTTGTGAAGGTGCATTGTTAATTGTAGACGCAGCACAAAGTATACAAGCACAAACCATTTCTAACTTATATTTGGCTTTAGAGAATGATTTGGAAATTATTCCAGTGTTAAATAAAGTAGATTTACCATCAGCAAATCCAGAAGAAGTTACAGATGATATTGTAGATTTATTAGGATGTGATCCAGAAGAGGTAATTCACGCAAGTGGGAAAACAGGTTTTGGCGTTGAAAATATTTTAGAAGCTATTATTGATAGAATTCCAGCACCAGAAGGAGATCCAGAAGCGCCATTACAAGCCTTAATATTCGATTCGGTTTATAATTCTTACAGAGGAATTGAAACTTATTTTAGAGTGTTGAATGGTGAGATTAAAAAAGGGCAAGAAATAAAGTTCATGGCCACTGGTAAAAATTATTTTGCAGACGAGGTTGGTACGTTAAAACTAGAGCAAGTTGTAAAAAAATCTGTAAAAACCGGTGATGTTGGGTATTTAATTACAGGTATTAAAACTGCAAAAGAAGTAAAAGTAGGAGATACAATTACAGATGCTGCCAAACCCACAACAGCAACTATAGATGGTTTTGAAGATGTAAAACCAATGGTTTTTGCAGGTATTTATCCTGTAGACACAGAAGATTATGAAGAATTGCGTTATTCTATGGAAAAATTGCAATTGAATGATGCTTCTTTAGTGTTTCAACCAGAAAGTTCAGCTGCTTTAGGTTTTGGTTTTAGATGTGGATTCTTAGGAATGTTACATATGGAAATTATTCAAGAGCGTTTAGAACGCGAATTTAATATGACTGTTATTACTACAGTTCCTAACGTTTCTTATCATGCTTATACTAAGAAAAACCCAGAGGAAGTTGTTGTTTTAAACAATCCAACAGATTTACCAGATCCATCTCGTTTAGATAGAGTAGAAGAGCCTTTTATAAAAGCATCTATTATTACAAAATCTGATTTTGTTGGGCAAGTAATGAGTTTGTGTATTGAAAAACGTGGACAAATTGTAAATCAGACCTATTTAACGACGCAAAGAGTAGAATTGATTTTTGAAATGCCTTTGGCAGAAATTGTTTTCGATTTTTATGATCGTTTAAAAACCGTTTCTAAAGGGTATGCTTCTTTTGATTATCATCCAATTGGTATGAAAACGTCCAAATTAGTAAGAGTAGATATTTTATTAAATGGACAACCTGTCGATGCACTTTCTGCATTGTTACACGCAGATAATGCGTATTCTATTGGTAAAAAAATTGTTGAGAAATTAAAGACTTTAATTCCTAGACAACAGTTTGATATTCCTATTCAAGCAGCAATTGGTGCAAAAATTATCGCTAGGGAAACTACAAAGGCATTGCGTAAAGATGTTACTGCCAAATGTTATGGAGGTGATATTTCTAGAAAACGTAAATTATTAGAAAAGCAGAAAAAAGGTAAGAAAAGAATGCGTCAAGTAGGTAATGTAGAAATTCCTCAAGAAGCATTTATGGCGGTTTTAAAGTTGAACGATTAAAAGCTATTTACGTAAATGAAAAAGATAATATTCATTTTTATTAGTTTTTTAATTATTCAAAAGAGTTATTCTCAAAAAAACACAAGCATAGAAGTTTTTTCGGGTGTTGGTTTTAATAAAGATTTAACGCTTATAAATGAAGGTGTTGATAATTATCACTCATCTACTTTTCAGTTAAATACAAATTATCGATTTAAAATTACTAAAGTCTTTTTTGCTGAAACTGGAATTGGGGCTCAATGGTATCTTAGTTCTGGAACTATTGGTATTTCTAAATTTAATGCAACTACAATAAGAATTAAAATACCAATAATTGTAGGACGAACTCTATTTAAAAAAGCTAGTTTTGCAGCAGGTATTGCAATTTTAAATAATAGAGATTTTGATAAGTTTGATTTTAGGGCTGATTATAATCTTAGAACATCTCTCCTCATTAAAGGAAATTACTCTTTAACTAATAACTTTGATGTATTACTTTTAATTCAGAAAAATCTTTCTAATATTCCAGATTTATATCTTTTAAATCAACCTAATCTTGATGTTTCAATAGGTATTTCGTATAAACTTTTCTAATTATGAAAGCAAAAACTATTTTTTACTTCTTTATCTGTATTCTTTTAAGTTGTACCAATTTTACTGAAAATTTGAATGAAGATTTTTTAAGTTACAAGCAAGCAAAAATTTCTACTTTTAACATGGGTTATCCCTTAATTAATATAAAGGTTAATCAAGAAGAGTATGATGAAATGTTTGTTAATTATACAGAAGATATAGAGATCGAGGGGCTTTTAAATTTATACAGAAATAGCCAACAGGTTATTTTTGATGAGTTGGTTGAGGTTGAAATTAAAGGCGCGAAGTCCGCCACTTTTTCGTTAAAATCTTTAGGGATTAAGTTTTATGATACTTTTGACAATAGTAACGGAGTTTTGTTAAGCCCCAAAACTATATTGCCAAATCATTCACTAAGAAAAATTAAAGCATTTAGATTAAGAAACTCAGGAAATGATTTTCAAGAAACTTTAATAAAAGACATTTCTTATACTCAACTGGCTTTAAGCTCTGGGTTAGATTTAGATTTTACATATTATGAACCCTCAATAGTTTTTGTTAATAATTCCTTTGTAGGTATTATGAACCTCCGTTCTGAAGGAAATACAAACGGTGTTTCTAGACTTAATGATGTTAAAAAGAAAGCAATAACATTAGCTAAGATTAATTTTCCAGGTGAAGTAGAAAAGAAGGATGGTGATTTTAAAAGAATTGAAAAGTTATTAAAAGCGATTGAAGAACAAAATTTGTCATTTTTAAAAGAGAATTTAGATATAAACAATTTTATAGATTATTTAATTTTTCAATCGTATATAGCTAATGTCGACTGGCCTTATAATAATGTGCGTTTTTATGCCGTAAATGAAAGTAAGTTTAGATTTGTTGTTTATGATTTAGATTGGGCGAATATAAGGAAGAAGGAACTTCATCCTCTAGAATTTATAAGAAATCCAACCAAATATTCACCTAATGAGGGTGTAAAAAATCCAATAACAGACTTATTTAATGTTTTATATACAGATCCAATATTTAAAAGTCAGTTTAAAAATAGATATGAAGATGTTATCAATAGTAATGTGTTGTCATCACAATATTTTAATAACATTGTTGATGCTAATTTTAATGCAATAAAAGAATATATGCCATTGCATATTGAAAAGTATTCTGATATTGCTACAGTTATAGAATGGTATAGAAATATAGAGTCCTTAAAAGAAAGTTTTAAAAAAAGAGAAGATAATATTTTAATAATTAGCCCGCTTTTTTAAATAAATAAAAAAAAAGAATGCGTCAAGTAGGTAATGTAGAAATTCCTCAAGAAGCATTTATGGCGGTTTTAAAGTTAAATGATTAAGGTTTATTACATCTTAATTGTTTTCGAAATTATCTTTTTTAAAAATATAAAAAGCAAAACCTTTTTATAATAAAGGTTTTGCTTTTAAAATTATAAACTGTAAAGTTCACGTAGTTTTAATTGCAATTTAAATCAGCTAATTCTGTCTCTAAATCATCAATTTCTTCCTCTAGTTCCGCTTGCGCTGTGCTATCTAAACAGCCTTTTATTTCATTGGCGTAATCTATATATTCTTGAGCACTACTTTTATAAGCGTTGCAGTTTTCCGTTGTTGGATTCGAACCGAAGTTTAGAGCTGATGTAAATAAGTTTGTGAATAGTGTTTCAGTTTGTTCTTGAGAAATTTCTTCACAAGGGTCAACGTCATTATTGTCAGAAGAACAAGACGTGAAAATAATAGCAGTTAACATGGCAATTGACAAAATAATTTTTTTCATTTTATTGTTTTTTAAATTAGTATTGCTTCTGATTAACCATGAATCATGCCAAAAATTAATAAAAGGTTAGATTTTTTTTAAAAACGATGTTCTAAATAGGTACTTTTTCTCTATTGAGAATGCTCTTAAATCATTGCACTTGTTGATGTTTAAGCTTTTAATTTGTTGGGAGATAAATTATGTGAAACGCTTAAAAATAAATCTTTAAATAGCTAAAATAAATTTAGTTTTCCAACCATTTCCTAAAATTAGAGGTGGTAGAAGAGCTTGTCATTACTTTTTCTTTGTTATTTTTTAATGAAATTAGCAACCTGTTTTTGAAGTGATTTTCAATATTTTCTATGGCATCTATACCTACAATTTCACTTCTATTTATTTTAAAAAATTTTTCTGGGTTTAATTGTAAAAAGATACTTCCTAAAGTTTGGGAAATTGTATGTCGTTTTCCATAATTATCCGTAGCAATACAAAAATCTCCAGAAGCTTCTATTAAATTTATGTCTGTTACGTTTAATAATTGAATGCCTTTTGCTTTTTTTATGACAAAACGTTTCTTGTAGCTTGTGTTTTCCTCTTTTAAGGCATGTTTTAATTTTGATATTGTATTTGAGTTTAAAGTATGATATGCTCCTTTTTTAAATAACGATTGATACTTTTCAATCGCTTTATTAAAATCGGCTTTAGAAAACGGTTTTAAAATATATGCTATTCCATTGGTATGAAATGCTTTAAATAGATATTCATCATGAGCTGAACAAAAAATTATAGGAGTATTAATATGTATTTCATCAAATAAATCAAATGAAATACCATCTAATAGTTGAATGTCTGATAAAATAAAATCGTATTTATTTTGAATTAAAAATTTTTTTCCATCAGCATTAGAGCGAGCGATATCGTGAGAAAAATTATTCTTAAAAGTATCATTTAAATAAACGAGTAATTTTTGATATGCAGGTATTTCGTCTTCTAAAATTAATATTTTCATTATGTTTGGCTTAATTCAATTATTGGAATAAAAACCTCAAACTTAGTTTCTGTATTTGCTATTTGTACTTTTTCATCAGAAAGTAGCTGATATCGTGCTTTTAAATTTTCTAAACCTGTACCAAAAGATTCATCTTTGGTTTTTAAATTTGATTTAGTATTGGTGATGATTAACCAACCTTTATTGATTTGAATAGTCGTTTTTATGGGGTTTGAACCATCAGATTTATTGTGTTTTACTACGTTTTCTAATAAGGTTTGTATGGCTCCTGTTGGAATAAATTTATCTTTAATAGCAATATTTTGTTTTATACTAAGGTCATAATCATTTCCAAATCGTGTTTGAATTAGAAATATATAATTTTTGGAGAATTCTATTTCATTTGCCAATTCCATAACCTCAGCATCTTTAGTTTGAATTAAGTATCTGTAAATTAGAGATAATCTGTTAATATAATCTTTAGCCTTTTTAGGGTTACTATCTATTAAACTATCTAAAGTATTTAAATTATTGAATAAAAAATGGGGATCTATTTGTGAACGTAATAATTTTAATTCGTTTTCTTTTTGTAGTTTTTGAGTTTTTAATAACTCTTGCTGTCCTTTATAGAACTTTTTTATAAGTAAAACACCGAGCGGAAACCCACCCATTTCAACAGCATTGTATAGACCTCCATTTAAATAAGTTAATATATTCGAAATAGCACTCAGAGATTTTCCTGCAGTTAATCTTCCTGCAAGATTATCTAAAGTGCCAGTTACTGTTAAAAGCAGTAAACTTGAAATAAAGAAGTGAAAATATTTTCTATTTTCAACTAAAAAGGCAGGTACAATTTTTTGAATAAAAACTAAAATAATAAGCAGGGATAATAATGTATTTGTTGGAATATCTATTAAATATTCTATCAATTTTTTTTCCTCTCTATAATAATCGATACAACCTAGTGATGCGGTAAATCCTAAAATGATGGATAGCAGTATCCAATCTGATTTATTTAGTTTTGTATTCATTGCTGAACAAGATATTAATTATTGTCTTGTATTCTATCTTCTTCGTCTCTATTTATTTCTCTATTCGATTTTTTCTTACCAAACTTAGAGCCAAAACTATATATCATTTTTAATTGTATATTTTGTCGAGAGCCATTACTTTCTACAGCAGCAATTCCGTTTCCGTAATCTATGTTACCCACAAAACCTCTATTTAGCATTTTATTAAAACCTAAATTCACCTTTAGTTTATCGTTTAAAAACTTTTTCCCAAATGAAAAATCGAGTTCTGCTAACCAGTCTACATCTATTTGCCCCTCTAAAGCACCTGTTCCATAATTTCCACTCATTTCAAAATTGATGTCCCAAGGTAATTTATAGCTAGCCTGAATAAACCAATACATATTCCATTTATTTAAATCTATTCCAAATGTTGATGATTGATAATCTGTATTAGTCACAATAATTCCTGTATATCCTTCAATATTTTTCTGAATGAAATTTAAGGGCGCAAATAACCTAAAATTCCAGTTTGCATTGTTTTCAACATTCACTTCTTGTTGCCTTATTTGCGCAGTTTCATTGTCTTGTTTTATCAACTCAAAGATAACATCATCAGTTTTACTGTAACCAATTGTAAAAAAAGGTTGTCCTTCATAGGTTAAATTAAACTGATAATTGTTGGTATAAGATGGAGTTAATCTAGGGTTTCCTTCGCTTGCAGAAAAAGGATCTAAAAACGTTTGAAATGAATTTAAACTATTATAGCTTGGTCTTTGTATTCTATAACTGTACGATACACTTGCCCCTAAAATATCGTTAAACTTTCTGCTTAAACTAGCACTTGGAAATATTTTTTCAATCGGTCTATTTTGTACTTCCGTAATCATTTCTCCGTCTTTCATGTAGGTTGATGATCCGTCTGTATTGCTATCTTCATATCTTAATCCACCTGAAAAAGACCATTTTCCAAAACTGGCATTCAGTTTTGTGTAGATTGCAAATATGGTTTCATCTATAATAAATTGGCTACTTTCTTCATCAATAAAATTAAAATTACCATTGCTGTTTTCGATATATGATTCTAGATCGTTATTTGTGCTTACATCAGCAAAACGAGAACCAGTGCTAAATTTTAAATTTTCTGAAAATTCTTTAGAATAGTCTATTCTATAAGTTTTAATGCTATACGTGCCATCTTGTACATATTTTCTATCCGTAAATTCTTCTGCGCTTTGTGGCGTATCAAATAATGTATTTGTGCTATTATTCACAAAATTCACGTAATTAAAATCTAATAATAATCTTTCTGTTTCAGATTTATATTCATAATAGGGATTAATGTTAAAGTTTGTTCTATCTCTATCATAATTATTATTCGTTAAAAGTGATTCAGTTGTATTTGGCTTTATAATATTTGTGGTATTATCAACAGTTCTAGACGATATTCTATTATTCCAACTTCCACTTATACCAATTGAGTTTTTATCATTGATGTAATAATCTAAATTACCACTAATACTATTGTTTAAGGGGTCAAAAGGTTCTATGGTTTTTTGGTCATAAATGGTGTCTGCTACGGTTCTAGTTAAAAATAAATCGTTTCTCCATGTAGGTTGAGAATGATTTACTCTTGCTTGCCAGTTTAATTTGTTTTTATAACTAGCAATAGAAAATCCAGTTCCGTATTCAAAACCTTCATCTTCACCAACCCAAAAGGTAGTGCTTCCGTGAGTTCCTAATCTAACATTTTTCTTTAAAATTATATTGATGATTGCCCCAGATCCTGAAGCCTCGTATTCTGCACCAGGTTGTTCTATAACTTCAATTTTTGCAATATTATCTGCAGGGAAATCTCTTAACAGCGTTTCAACATCCATATATTCTGTAGTTTTATTATTGATAAGAATTCGAACACCTCTATTTCCAGCAATAGAAATTCCGTTATTAGTAACCAAAACACCTGGAATTTTTCTCATAATATCTTGTAAATTTGTATTCACCATTTCTGATTTTTCTAAATCTACAACCAATTTTTCTGCTGTTTGTTTTATTACAGGTCGTTTACTCTTTACAACAACTTCATTCAACATCTGTGTTTCTTCTTTTAAAACGATATGAAATGTTTTGTTGTTATTTAGGTCGAATTCTTTTTCGATAAAAGATTGAAAGCCCAACATGGAAACTTCTAATTTGTATTTTCCAGAATTTATATTTTCTAATATGAAGCTACCATCATCATTAGAGATAGTGCCTATAGGCTTTGTTTCTTCACCTACTTTGTATAAAACAATATTAGCAAATGGCAGAGATTGTTTCTGTTCATCAACAATTTTTCCTGATATTTTGTGCTGAGAAAAAATTGATAAACTGCTAAAAGTGATAGCTAATAAGAGGATTGTTTTTTTCATTATTTGTAATTTATACTTCAAAAATGGTTGATTATTAATTTTTAAGAAATGGTTATCTGTTGAGTTGGGATAAAATCCCGATAAATAGTTTTTGATTTTCTGTAAAGATGAGACGCAGTATTTATAGAAAAGGTTTCCTGCGCTATTTATATTTAAATAGAATTTGTGAATTTTTCATTTATAAAATTTACGAGTCTCCTTCAATTTTTTAGTTTATAAAAAGGTTAATTAGTAATTTATAAAAATGAGACGCACAAGAGTAAAAATTGTTACTCAGAAGAAGAGATTTAAAAAGTAGAAAAATGAAAAATCAATAAAAATGACCAAAGTAAAGTTCTAATCCAATTTCTATGAATTAGCGTAGTTAGTAATTTGTTATTCACATTTCCATCAGATATTTTAAAGTGAAGCGGGGCAAAGCTCAATAATGTAAATACCCATAAAAAAATGACGATACCTAAATAAATGAAATGGTTTATTGTGGGAAAATAAAATGAAATTATCAATCCAAAGATTAATTGAAAAAGCATTAGAGGAACTACAATTACTGCTATTTTAGAGGTATATTTTTGATGCCAAGTATAAAGATTTTCTTTGGTATAGTAAAGAAAACTGGGATAGATAATAAGTTGAACCATCCAAATTAAAATAACAAGTCCGGCATCCACCAATAAAGAAATTTGAGATAAAATATTTAAGAAATTATCCATTTGTAATTATTCTTTAAAAGTATATTTTTTAAGAATTTCTAAAGACGTGTATTGCAAAGATTTTATGTGAGTTGCTTCTAAAATTACAAAAGGAGCTTTACCTACCTTTTCTGCTTGTAACCATCTAGAAATGCATAAACACCATTTGTCTCCTGGTTTTAAACCAGGAAATTTCCAATAAGGTTTAGGAGTAATTAAATCATTTCCTTTAGAGGCAGAATATTCTAAAAAATCTTTGGTAATTATTGCACAAAGAGTGTGAGTGCCAAAGTCATTTTCGGCAGTTTTACAAAAGCCATCTCTAAAATATCCAGTCATAGGAGAGGTACAACAATTTTTTAAAGGCTTACCTAAAACATTTAATTCCAAATCCAATATTTTTTTTAAAGATACAAAATGATATTGTTTAACGTAAAAAAAGACCATTTATTAAAACCATCTTTTTTATTACAATTTTAGAGTATTACTCTCTATTTCCCAATATTTTTAAACCCCAATATAAAAGCATAGCTAATGAGCCTAATGCCGCTACTAAATAGGTTCTTGCTGCCCATTTTAAGGCATCAGTAGAACCTGCTAATTCTTCTTGAGAAACCATGTTTTTATTTTTTAACCAAGCCAAAGCCCTATTACTAGCGTCGTATTCTACAGGTAATGTAATAAAACTAAAAAGTGTTGCAAAAGCCATAAAGACTAATCCTGTTAGTGCTAAATAAAAGCCAAAGCTACTTGCACCAGATGCTGCACCGAGAATTAACCCTCCTATAACAAGCCATTGAGAAAACCTTGAAGAAATACTCACTACAGGCACTAATTTAGAACGCATTGCTAACCAGTTATATACAGTTGCATGCTGCACAGCATGCCCTACTTCATGAGCAGCAACTGCTGCAGCCGCAGCATTTCTCTGATTGTAAACGGCTTCACTTAAATTAACTGTTTTGTTTTTGGGATTGTAATGATCCGTTAATCTTCCAGGAGTTGAAATTACTTTAACATCATAAATCCCATTATCATTTAACATTTTTTGAGCAATTTCAGCTCCACTCATGCCGTTTCTTAGACTAATTTTAGAATATTTCTCAAATTTCTTTTTTAGAGTATTACTAATTAACCAGCTTACTAGCGAAATTGCACCAATTAAAATATAAAAACCTGTCATAATTTATAATGTTTTAAATTGTATATCATTTTTGTTTGATAAATTTACAACATAAATTATTCCAAAATATTTTTATCAGTTAAAAAAAACTTTTTGGCATATTTATCAAACTTTATGTTAATACTTATTTAAGAATAAATGTCAAAATGACAAAAAACCCAAATATTTTAATCATTTACACAGGGGGTACAATTGGTATGATAAAAGATTATCAAACAAATGCTTTAAAAGCATTTGATTTTAGTCAGATTATACAAAATATACCTGAAATTGAGCAACTTAAATGTAGTTTAACAAGTGTTTCATTTGAGGAACCTATTGATTCTTCAAATATGAATACATCTTATTACATAAATATTGCTGAAATTATAGAAAGAAATTACAATAAGTTTGATGGGTTTGTAGTTTTAACAGGGTCTGATACAATGGCTTTTGTTTCTTCAACATTAAGTTTTATGTTAGAAAATTTAGCAAAGCCAATCATATTTACAGGTTCTCAATTGCCAATAGGAGATTTAAGAACTGATGCAAAAGAAAATTTAATTACTTCTATTGAAATTGCGTGTAGCCAGAAAAACAATAAACCTATTATAAGTGAAGTTTGTTTATATTTTGAATATAAATTATATAGAGCTAATAGAACAACAAAAATTAATGCAGATCAATTTGAAGCGTTTACTTCAATGAATTATCCGCCTTTGGCTGAGAGTGGAGTGCATTTAAATTTTAATCATTATTTTATTTCTGAAACGACGCATAGTGATGATGAATTAATCGTTAGAAAAAACTTGATAGAAAATATTGTTATAATCAAGCTTTTTCCAGGAATTACAAAAAGCGTAGTGGACGCTATATTAAATATTGAAAATCTACAAGGAATTGTTTTGGAAACTTATGGCGCGGGCAATGCTCCAAATGAAACTTGGTTTTTGGAAAGCTTTAAAAAAGCAATTTCAAAAAATATAAAGATTGTAAACGTTACTCAGTGCGAGGGAGGTAGTGTAGTTCAAGGGCATTATGAAACAAGTGTTGGTTTAAAGGCTATTGGAGTTATAAGTGGAAAAGATATGACTACTGAATCTGCAATTGCAAAATTGATGTATTTATTAAGCGAAAATTTATCTCACGAAGAATTTACTTTTTATTTTGAAAAATCACTTAGAGGTGAAATTTCTGACTCCTAGTCTTGCAAAACAAATATTATTTGAATAATTATTTATAATTTCATGGAAATCCTTTAAAAAAATAGGAAATACATCTAAAAAATTTTTTTATGCATAACATTTTTTGTTACTTGGCACTCTCTAAAAATTTTAAATAGAGAAAATCACATTTAAAAAAGTATAAATAGTATTTTATTTTCTTTTTTTTGCTGTGAAAATTTATATCTTTAACCCGTTAATAACTATTAAAATTAATTTATAACTAAGATGAAAAAAGTATTAAATGTCTTATCTGTAACAGGATTTATGTTTTTTGGAGCTGTACAATCCACTTTCGCACAAGAAGCAGCAGCAACAGAATCTCAAACGTTTCACCAAATTTTAAAGCAAAATTTCATAGATGGTGGGCCAGGATTTATGGGAATTGTATTGGTAGCATTAATATTAGGTTTAGCAATTGCTATTGAAAGAATCATATATTTAAATATGGCTACAACTAACACTAAAAAGTTATTAGCAAGTGTAGATGATGCTTTAAGTTCAGGAGGTGTAGAAGCAGCTAAAGAAGTTTGTAGAAACACAAAAGGACCAGTTGCATCTATTTTTTATCAAGGTTTAGATAGAGTTGATGAAGGTGTTGAAGAAGCTGAAAAAGCAGTAGTTTCTTATGGTGGAGTTCAAATGGGACAATTAGAGAAAAATGTTTCTTGGATCTCTTTATTTATTGCTTTAGCGCCAATGCTTGGTTTCATGGGTACTGTAATTGGTATGATTGGAGCATTTAATGATATTGCTGTGGCAAATGATATTTCTCCAGCAGTAGTTGCAGGTGGTATTAAAGTTGCTTTATTAACAACGGTATTTGGTTTAATCGTTGCTATTATTCTTCAAATTTTTTATAATTATATCGTTGCGAAAATCGATAGTATTGTTAATAACATGGAAGACGCTTCTATCTCATTGGTAGATTTATTAGTAAAGTATAAAAAATAATATTTCATATGAAAAGTAATAAAATTTTAAATATTTTCATTGCTGCAGTAGCAATTATCGGTGGTATTCTTTTCATAAGAATTTTCATGGAAGATACTGAGGCAATTGAAACAGATGTAAATGTTGCTAACAGTGTTGTTAGTCCTCTTATCTATTATTCAACATATTTGTTTTATGCGGCGGTAATAGTTACTGTTGGGTTGTCTTTGGTTAGCTTATTTAGAAATCCAGATAACTTAAAGAAAACTTTAGGTGGTTTGGCTGTATTGGCTGTATTGTTATTTATTGCATTTTTCTTATCAGACAGTAATGTCGTTTACGATGCAAATGGATTAAATATTCTAAAAGGAGGAGAGGAAGGCTCTTCAGTAAATAAGTGGGTAGGAACAGGGATATGGTATAGTACTATACTGTTGGTTATTGCTGGCTTATTTTTTGTTTGGGATTTATTGAAAGGCTTAGTTAAACCATCATAAATTATGGCAAGAAGAGAAAATCCAGAAATTAACGCAGGTTCTATGGCAGATATTGCCTTCCTGTTATTGATTTTCTTCTTAGTTACTACAACCATGAATGTAGATTCAGGTGTTTCTAAGAAGTTGTCAGAAAAGCCACCTCCAGATTATGTTCCTCCAGTAATTAAAGAGAAAAATATTTTTGAGGTAAATATCAATAGAAATAATGATTTGCTGGTTGAAAATGAACCAATGGAAATTAAGGATATCAAAGACGCAGCTTTAAAGTTCATCGATAATGGTGGAGGTGTAGGTAAACCTGCTGAAGATGGTACTCCAGGTAAACCTTGTGATTATTGTCAAGGTGAAAGAAGTGATGCTTCTTCAGATCATCCAAACAAAGCGATTATTTCTGTTCAAAGTGATAGAGGTACGGAATATGGAGTATATATTCAGGTTCAAAATGAATTATTGAGAGCATACTCGGAGTTAAGAAACAGACTATGTAAACAACGTTATAATATGTCTTTTGATGAATTGGAAGAGTCTTACAGAGATGCTAAGAAAAGTGCTGATTCAAAGGATTTAGCGAGTCAATTAAAGTTAAAAGTAGAAGATATCAAAAAGGCTTATCCTCAGATTATTTCGGATGCTGAACCAACTTCGTAATTAATTTAAATTTAAAACAAAATTATGTCTAAATTTCGAAAAAAGAAAAAAGGAATTCCGGCTGTAAATACTGCGGCTTTGCCAGATATTGTTTTTATGTTACTATTTTTCTTTATGGTTACTACAACTATGAGAGAAACAAATTTGGTAATTGAAAACCCTAGGCTACCAAGTGCTACCGAAATTAAAAAACTAGAGGATAAAAGCTTGGTGAGTACAATTTATGTTGGCAAATCTAAAGATCCTAATAGAGACGGTGTAGGTTATAATAAGATTCAGCTGAATGATAAAATATCGACAGCAGATCAAGTTCCTGCTTTTATTTTTAGTAAAAGAGATAAGCTAGCTGAAGCGATGCATCCTTTTATGACAACTTCTATAAAGGCAGACAAAGAATCTAACGTAGGTACAATTATTGATATTAGATTAAAATTGAGGGATGTAAATGCTCTTAAAGTTAATTATTCTTCAACAGCACCAGGTAATTAATTAGAATAATCTTTTGATTATTAATTTTTATAATAGATAACAAAAAGCAGGATTACCATATCGTAATCCTGCTTTTTTGTGTTCTTGATTTTTTTAAATGTTAATTTCTTAATTCAAGTGCACTCAATTATTAATAAGCTCTTTTATTATTTCCCTCATAAAAGTTTATAAAAGCTTCATTAACAACCCTCATTCCTCCTGGAGTTGGGTAATTACCGGTAAAATACCAATCACCTAAATTATTAGGACACGCTTTGTGCAATCCTTCTATAGATTGATAAATTACTTCAACATCTGCTTTTATGTCTTTTGTTTTTAGCATCTGAGCGATTTTATCAGAAATCTCTTCGGCTGTAAAAGGTTTATAAACGTCTTTTACATAATTGGTAATTTCGTGATCTTCTTTGCTCTGTTGTGCTTTACATTTTTTATAAACCTCATCAATAATATGATATTGATTGGTATCTTGTAATAATTCCAAAGCTGCCTTAAAGGCGATAAAAGCGTCAATTCTTGCCATGTCAATTCCATAACAATCAGGATACCTGATTTGCGGAGCAGAAGAGACTACAACTATCTTTTTAGGACTTAATCTGTCTAATATCCTTATGATGCTCTTTTTTAAGGTTGTACCACGTACAATACTATCGTCAATAATTACTAAGTTGTCTGTAGGTTTTACTACTCCATAAGTAATGTCGTATACATGTTCTACTAAATCGTCACGTGAGTTATCATCAGCAATAAATGTTCTTAATTTAGCATCTTTAATGGCTATTTTCTCAAAACGTGGTCTTTCAGACAAAATTTGAGTAACTTTTTCGGCAGAAAGGTTTTTTCCACCGTCTAATATTTTCTTTGTTTTTTGTTTATTTAATAAATCTTCAGCGGCTTCTGTCATTCCATAGAACGAGGTTTCCGCGGTATTTGGTATGAAAGAAAAAACACTATTAGATATATCGGAGTTTATAGATTTTAAAATTTTAGGAAATACATATTTCCCTAAATTTTTCCTTTCTTCATAAATACTAGAATCACTTCCTCTTGAGAAATAAATTCGCTCAAAAGAACATGCTTTATTTTCTTTAGGTTCATTTACTTTTTTAATAGAAACGGCTCCACTTTTTTTAATGATTAAAGCGTGTCCTCTCTTTAACTCCTGTACTTTGTCGATTTTTACATTAAAAACTGTCTGAATTACAGGTCTTTCCGAAGCTACAACCACTACTTCATCATCTTCATAAAAATAGGTAGGTCTAATTCCATTTGGGTCACGCAAAACGAAGGCGTCTCCATGGCCAACTAAACCAGCCATTGCATAGCCACCATCCCAATTTTTTGAAGATCTTTTTAATACTTTTTTTAGATTTAGATTTTCTTCTATAAAAGGTGATGCATCTTTTTTGTTGAATCCTTTTTTCTTAGCTTCTTGATATAATTTAGCAACTTCATCTTCTAAAAAATGCCCAATTTTTTCCATTACGGTTACGGTATCTGTAAACTCTTTTGGATGCTGCCCCAGTTCAACCAGTTCTTCTAGCATTTGCTTAGAATTGGTCATATTAAAATTTCCTGCAACAATTAGATTTTGGTGTTTCCAATTACTTTGGCGTAAAAATGGGTGTACACTTTCTATGCTGTTTTTACCAAAGGTTCCATAACGCACGTGACCTAAAAACAGATTTCCTAAATACGGCATATTTTCTTCTTGCCACTTAACGTCATCTACTCGCTCAGGATGTTTTTCTAATACGCCATTAATTCTATCATTTATTTGGGCAAAAATATCTTGAATAGGTTGTGCTTTGTTAGAACGTACTCTACTGATATATCTTGTACCTGGATCAATATTAAACTTTACACTTGCAAAACCAGCACCATCTTGTCCACGATTGTGTTGTTTTTCCATCAACAAATACATTTTATTGATTCCATAAAAAGCAGAACCGTATCTGTCTTTGTAAAATTGTAAAGGTTTTTTTAATCTAACTAATGCAATTCCACATTCGTGCTTAATAGCATCACTCATAAATTTTAATTTTAAATTTACACTATAAAAAAATCCGCGTTTGTAGACGCGGATTTTTATTTACGATATTTCTATATCAAATTGTGTCAGCTCCTTAAAAGCCTGCAAACGTTTTTGTACTTCTTCAGATTTTAATTCTTGCATTCTCTCAGTTCCAAATTTTTCTACACAAAAAGAGGCTAAATTAGAACCATAAATTATGGCATTTTTCATATTATCAAAAGAAATGTTTTCAGTTTTTGCCAAATATCCACAAAAACCACCTGCAAAAGTATCTCCAGCTCCTGTGGGATCAAAAACTTCTGCTAAAGGTAAAGCCGGTGCGTAAAACATATCTCCTTTATGAAATAGTAGCGCTCCATGTTCTCCTTTTTTAATGACCACATATTTTGGGCCCATTTCATGAATTTTTTTTGCAGCATTCACTAAAGAATATTCTCCTGAAAGTTGACGAGCTTCTTCATCATTGATAGTAATTACATCTACTCGCTTTAAAACTGCATGTAAATCATCTAAAGCAATATCCATCCAAAAATTCATTGTATCTAAAACAATTAATTTTGGTTTTTTATTCATTTGATCTAAAACAGATGCTTGTACTAAAGGATGTAAATTACCTAACATTACAATACCCGCGTCTTTGAAATTTGCAGGTACTACTGGCTGAAAATGTTCTAATACATTTAATTCTGTAATTAAAGTATCACGTGAATTCATATCATTATGATATTTTCCACTCCAGAAAAATGTTTTACCTTCTTCAATAATTTCTATACCATCAGTATTAATTCCTTTGGCATTCATCATATTTAGGTAGTCTTCAGGGAAATCTCCTCCAACAACAGAAACAACTCCTGTTTCAATACCAAACTGACTTGCTGCTAAACCTACAAAAGTGCCTGAACCACCAAGTATTTTATCGGTTTTACCAAAAGGGGTTTCAATTGCATCAAAAGCTACTGTTCCAACTGCTAATAGTTTACTCATATGTCTAAATTATATCCTTCAAAGAAGGAATTAAAAAGTGCTATAGTTTAACCTTATAACACATTATTAATATTTATTTGCTTATTCTTATATGTGGCATTTAATGCCTAATTTTGCATATAATTACAAAGAGCAAAAATAAGTTTTAAAAATGACTATCAAAGAAATACAAGAAGAAATTATTGATGAGTTTTCTATGTTTGATGATTGGATGGAACGTTATGAATACATTATAGAATTGGGCAAATCCTTGCCAATTATTAATGACGATTTTAAATTAGAAGAAAACTTAATAAAAGGTTGCCAATCTAAAGTTTGGTTGTATTCTGAGTTAGAAAATGATACCATAAAATATACGGCAGATAGTGACGCTATTTTAACAAAAGGTATTGTAGCTTTATTATTACGAGTTTTTTCAGAACAAAAACCCAAAGATATATTAGCTGCTGAAACAGGTTTTATTGATGATATTGGCTTGAAAGAACATTTATCGCCAACAAGAGCAAATGGTTTAGTTTCTATGGTGAAACAAATAAAAATGTATGCAATTGCGCAACAAACTAAATTAGCAAATTAAAATGACAGATAAAGAATTAGAAGAAATTGGGGACAAAATCATTGGTGTTTTAAAAACCATTTATGATCCTGAAATTCCTGTAGATATTTATGAGTTAGGTTTAATTTATGATGTTTTTGTTTCTGACCAAAACAATGCTAAAATTTTAATGACTTTAACATCTCCAAATTGTCCAGTTGCAGAAACATTACCAGTTGAGGTAGAGGATAAAGTAAAGACTTTAAAGCAAATCAATGAGTGTGAAGTAGAAATTACTTTTGATCCTACTTGGACACAAGAAATGATGAGCGAAGAGGCAAAATTAGAATTGGGAATGCTTTAAAAGTATTTTTGTTTTAGTAATATTGAATAAATAATTGAATTTTGAATACAGATAAGGAAATCATAAATAGAGTTGCGAATAGCAAATTAAGAACCTTTGATTTAGAAGAAATTTATCCGGAAGGGAAAAGGGTTATATTTGATATTAAAGATTGGCTATTTCAAGAAATAATTTTAAAAGAAAAAGATTTTAGATTAGCTGTTAAAAATCATGATTGGTCTCAGTATAAGAAATCATTTGTCGCTGTAATTTGCTCTGCAGATGCCATTATTCCTTCTTGGGCATTTATGTTAGTTGCTGCAGAATTGATACCGTTTGCCAATAAAGTAGTTATTGGAGATCTAGAATTATTAGAAACTGTAATTTATCAAGAGCTTATTGGTTTTCTAGATTTCAAAGATTTTGCAGATAAACCAGTTATTATTAAAGGCTGTGCAGATAAACCAATTCCAAATTCAGCTTTTGCTTTTTTAATTGCAAAATTACAACCTATTGCTAAATCAATAATGTTTGGCGAGGCCTGCTCTACAGTGCCATTATATAAAACAAGAAAATAATTTTATTTTATAGTAGATAAATTTATTTTTGTTTAAAATTTATTCATGAAAAACTTTGTGTTCTTTTTTTTTGTGCTTATATCTCTAAGTATTTTAGCTCAAGAGAAGAAAAAAGCTGAACTTCAACCAAAATGGAAAATCAAAGGAAGATTTGGTTTTCTTTTTAATCAATCTTCATTTTCAAATTGGGCTTCTGGTGGTGAAAATACTTTTGCAGGAAATTTGAATATAAATTATGATTTTAATTATAAAAAAAAGGATATCAATTGGGATACAAGATTTATATCTGGTTTTGGTTTGAGTCATTTAAGCGAAAAAGGTTGGCGAAAAACAGATGACCGTTTTGAATTGAATTCGGTTTTAGGTATAAAAATAACAAAATATTGGTTTTTTTCATTTTTAGGGAATTTTAAAACCCAATACACAGAGGGGTTTAATTACAAAATAGAACCAAAAGAGTCCGTATCAGATTTTTTATCCCCTGCTTACATAACTTTTGGTCCAGGAATACTATGGAAGAAATCTGATAATTTAAATATGAATATCGCTCCAGCAACTGCAAGATATACCTTAGTAAACGATTTTTTTTCTGGTAAATTTGGTGTTGAAGAGGATAGGAATACAGCTTTTAGTTTAGGTTTTAATTTATCTGGATATTACAAATTTAATTTGATGGAAAATATTCAGATGGAAAATATAATTACTTTATATTCTGATTATTTGGCAAATGTGGGTAATATAGATACAGATTATCAAACAAATATTCATTTTAAAGTAAATAAATCTATAAAAATGCAAATGACATTTCATACAATTATAGATGATAATGCTTCTAGTAAAATACAATTCCGTCAACTGTTTGGTTTGGGTGTCAATTATAATTTTCACGACAAAGTCACTTATTAAATATTTTATCCTCTAAAGGTAAAAGTGTATCTTTATACTAAATAATAGTAAAACTAGTAGTATGAAAAATTTTATCATTTTATTTTTAGCTTTTGGGTTAAGCTTTTCTTTGCAAGCTCAAACTGCTGACGTATTAAAGAAAGAATTAGCATCTAAAAAAGATTCTATTTCAAAATTACAAGCTAAAGCGGATGCTTTACAGGGCAAAATTGATGCACTTCCTGGATGGAGAAAAGGTGCTTTTGGTACTATTGGAGCAAGTTTATCTGGTTTTAATAATTGGTATGCCAGAAATGAACCAGATGCAAGTGCAGGTAATATAGGGTTTACGGTGAACGCTTTTGCCAATTTAATTCAAGAAGATTTTTTCTGGAGAAATTCTACAACCATTAATTTAGGTTGGGTAAAATTAGATGACAAAAATGATCCAACAGATTCCGATGATTTTGAAACAGCTACAGATGTTTTTACAATTTCTTCTTTGTATGGTAAAAGATTAAATAAAAAGTGGGCGCTTTCTGCTTTAGCAGAGTATAGATCTACTTTAATTGATAATTTCAATGATCCTGGATATTTAGATTTAGGTGCGGGTTTAACCTGGACACCAACAAGCAATTTAGTTGTAGTGATGCATCCAGGAAACTACAATTTTGTTTTTAGTAGTGGAGATACGGTTTTTGATTCTTCTTTAGGTGCTAAAATAGTGGCAGATTACACGAATAAGTATGGTGGATTAAGCGTAAAATCTAATTTATCAATGTTTCAAAGTTATAAAGATGGAAATTTATCTAATTGGACTTGGACAAACTCTTTTGGTTATACTGTTTGGAAAGGAATTGGTTTAGGATTTGAGTTTGGTTTAAGAGATAATCAACAAGAGGCTGCCAATTTTCAGGGTACAGATTTAGCAGACGCAGATAACAAATTACAATCTTATTGGTTATTTGGTTTAAGCTATGCTTTTTAAATAAAAAAATAGAGTTTAAAAAACCTCAAGTAACTCTTGAGGTTTTTTATTTTAATTACTTTTGTAATCTAAACTTTTGTAAATGTCGGTATTAATTTTTTATGCAACCATATCCATATTTTTTTCCTTTCTATGTTCTATTTTAGAAGCGGTTTTATTGAGTATAACTCCTACTTTTATCAATCTAAAAAAAAGTGAAGGAGAGAGTTATGCAACAGATTTAGAAACTTTAAAAAAAGATGTAGATAAGCCTTTAATTGCTATTTTAACCATAAATACTATTGCGCATACGGTTGGTGCAATATTGGTGGGGGTTCAAGCAAAAGTAGCTTATGCGGATATGTATGGCACAACTACTAGAAGTGTTTTCGGGATTCAAATAACAGAGGATGTTATGGTGATGATTGTGTCTACAATTATGACAATTTTAATATTAGTTGCCTCAGAAATTATTCCAAAAACTATTGGAGCAACGTATTGGAAAAGTTTGGCAAACTTTACCTCAAAAGCTTTAAAAGTAATGATTTTCCCTTTAAAATACACAGGTATTCTTTGGCTCTTACAATTGACTACAAAATTAATTGGGGGCAAAGGACATGGAAGTATTTTAAGCAGAGAAGGATTTTTAGTGATGACAGAAATGGCAGAAAAAGATGGCGTTTTTCAAAAGAATGAGAGTAAAGTTATCCGTAATTTATTGGGTTTTAAAGAGATAAAAGTAACTGATGTGATGACGCCGAGATCGGTTTTAGAAACTGCTGATGAAAGTCAAACCATACAATCTTTTTACGATGCTCATAAAAAATTGCGGTTCTCTAGAATTCCTGTTTTTAAAGAAAACCCGGATGAAATTACAGGATATTTCTTAAAAGATAGTCTCCTAGAAGCCATTATAAATGGAAAAGGAGAGGATTCTTTAGCAACTATTAGAAGAAATATTTTAATTACAGATAGAGAGTTATCCATTCCAAATTTATTTGATAAATTAATTAATGAAAAAGAACATATTGCTTTAGTTGTAGATGAATATGGCTCTGTAAGTGGTTTGGTTTCTCAAGAAGATGTAATAGAAACTTTATTAGGTTTAGAAATTATGGATGAAACTGATAATGTTGCAGATTTACAAGCCTTAGCAAGAAAGTCTTGGAAAAGTCGTGCAAAAAAAATGGGTATTATTGATGATAAAAAGCAAGAGTAATTATTTCTTCCTTTTAAAACTTAAATTTCAAAAATAGCATCATTAGTAAATGCGTAATTTTTACAATCTTTTGGAGCATCTTTCATATTTAAACCTGTAAATAAACTAAATGCAGGTAAAATCAATTGATTTTGATTTACTTGGTAGCAAGGTAATTTTATTCGTTGTCTTCCTTTTCCTTTTAGCACAACACCTGGATGTGTATGGCCAGAAATGGTAAAATGTTCCGTTTTAGAATTCTTAATCTCATGCACAAATTGTAATGATTTTATGGTTAGTGAAGGTTGATACACCTCAATATTGAAATCATTATAAATAGAATGTTTTAGTTTATCATGATTCCCTTTAATCAATAGTAATTTTAAATCATTAAAATTTGTCAACCAACTTTTAAAGGCATCTAAATCTTTATTGTATTCCGCATGAAATAAATCTCCTACAATAATTAATTTTTCTGCACTAAAATGATGGATTAATTGTTCTAATCTATCTAAATCATTTTGCAAAACCGAAGAAGGAACAGGAATACCACTTTTTTGAAAATGTGCAGATTTACCAATGTGTAAATCACTTAAAATAAGGCTTTTTTGTGATTTCCAAAATATGGCACGTTGATTTGTGATCTCTAAAACAGCGTTGTTACAAATTATTTTTTTAGATACAATTGCAGTTTTTTTTATCATTTTAAAGCTTGATTTTGAATACGTGCAATTCGTTTGCTAAGTTCTTCATTACTCAATGTACCTCTTAAACTGTCCACTTTTAAAGGGAAACTTAAAGGAGTAAAATGTTTAGATTTTTTTAAAATAATTTTACTTTCATAAATACGTTGAAATGCATTTTGCAATCGTACTTTTTCTAATTCGTAATCAAAAACTTCGTTATAAGCTTGTTTTAACAATAAATTATTAGGCTCATAATCGTTTAAAACCCTAAAAATTAATCCAGAAGAAGATTGTAAGCTTTTGTTAGTCTTTTTATTTCCGGGTTGTGATTGTATGACCAAACCAGCAATTACAGCAATATCTCTAAATTTTCTGGATGCCATTTCACTCGCATTAATACTTGCGGTAATATCCTGCATTAAGTTTTCTTTAGATAAAATATGCTCAATATTAGCTTCATTTATTGGGATTTCTTGATCCGAAAGTAACTCAAATCCATAATCATTCTGAGCAATGGTAAAAGTTAAAGGTTTTAGTTTACTAATTCTATACGCAATTAAACTTGCCATAATCTCGTGTACTAACCTTCCTTCAAAAGGATACATAAATAAGTGATAACCATCTTTAGTTTTAATTAATTCAGTTAAAAACTCGTCGTGTTTAGGAATATGTGATTTTTCAGCTTGTCTTTTTAACAAAGGATGTAAAAAGCTTAATTCTTTCTCTTTTATATTGGCGGTTATTGCATCGCTTAATTTTAATCTTAAAAAATGGGTTAAATATGATGTTAATGGCAATCTACCTCCCAACCAACTTGGCGTAATGGCTTTTTTAGATTTGCTTTTTCTTACCAAAACAGTCATGTCTTTTATTTGATGCATTTCTACAACTTTTCCACCAATTACAAATGCATCTCCTTTCTTTAATTTAGAGATAAAAAACTCTTCTACCATTCCAATATAGCCTCCAGAAAAGAATTTTACATAGAGCATTACTTCACCAACAATAACACCAATATTCATTCTATGCATCATTGCAATTCTTCTACTTTTTACACGATAAAACCCGTCTTCATCTAAAACAACTTTATGGAACTCTTCATAAGCGTTTAAGGTATTTCCACCTTGAGTGATAAAATGAATACACCAATCAAATTCCTCTTTAGTCAGGTAATGAAAGGCATGAATTTGTTTGATGACCTCAAAAGTTTTATTAGGCTTAAAACCTTCACCAACAGCTAAAGTAACTAAAAATTGTACTAAAATATCATAGGTTAGTATGTAAGGATATCTTGCCTCAATTTCATTTTGTTTTACGGCTTCTTTAACAGCTGATACTTCTATTAATTGCAGGGAATGTGTAGGAACAGCATATATTTTTGAAGTTTCAAAAGGTGAGTGTCCACTTCTTCCTGCGCGTTGTAAAAAGCGAGCAATTCCTTTGGCTGAACCTATTTGAATTACACAATCTACAGGTTTAAAATCGACACCTAAATCTAAAGATGATGTGCAAACCACAGCTTTTAAAACACCTTCAGAAATGGCATCTTCAATAAAATTACGTTGTTTTTTTGCGATAGAACCATGATGAATAGCAATTTGACCAATTAAATCTGGAGCTTCATCAATAATAATTTGATACCACAATTCACTCTGATTTCGGGTATTAGTAAATATTAAAGTTGTGTTATTTTGATAGATAATCGGAATGATTTTAGAGCTCATTTTTTTGCCCAAATGTCCTGCCCAAGACAATTCCTCTACTTCATCTGGTAACACAGAAATAATTTCGATTTTTTTCTTTTCCTTAGCTTTAATCATGGTGGTTTTTAAACCTTGATAAGGAATTAAAACTTCTTTCGCTTCTTTTAAATTACCAATGGTTGCTGTAATTCCCCAAATTCTAGTTTTTTTTGATAATTCTCTAATGCGGCCAATAGCCAATTCCACTAATACTCCACGTTTTGAACCTAGTAATTCGTGCCATTCATCAACAGCAATACAATTCACATTTTTGAACCAACGTGAATTCTTTTTTTGAGAAAACAATAAGTGTAATGTTTCTGGAGTTGTTAGTAAAACATCAGGCATTAAACGTTCTTGTTTTCTGCGGATGTTTGTTGGTGTATCTCCATTTCTAACAGCAATTTCCCAATCTAAACCAATTTCATCTACAACCGTAATCATTGCTTTTGCCAAATCTTTTGCCAAAGAACGCAAAGGACTTATCCAAATAAGTTTTAATCCTTTTTTATATTGATGTGGATTGTTAAAATAATCAATAACTACTCCTAAAAAAATTGAAAATGTTTTTCCAAAACCTGTTGGGGCAACAATCATTCCGCTATAATTGTTATGATAGCGCTCCCAAGTTTGCGACTGATAACTAAAAGGTTTATTTCCTTTTTCTGTCATCCAATTTTGGACGATTTGATATCCTTGGGTTTTTTTAAATTTGCTCAATATTTTAAGTTTCGAATTTTTGGTTTATAGTTTCCAATTAATTTCAGTCTAAATGAGTGCTTTTACACTCTCAATAGTATCAATATCCTTTACAGTTTTATCTTTTCGCCAACGTTTTATTCTTGGAAAACGCAAAGCCACTCCGCTTTTGTGGCGTTTGCTGTAAGCAATACCTTCAAACGCAATTTCAAAAACCAACTCTGGTTTTACAGTTCTTACTGGGCCAAATTTTTCTAAAGCATTTTTGTTAACCCATCTCGAAATTTCGGTAATTTCCTTATCTGTTAACCCAGAATAAGCCTTTGCTACAGTAACTAGTTTGTCTTCTTTTTTAACAGCAAAAGTGTAATCTGTGTATTTAGAACTTCTTCTTCCACTTCCTTTTTGGGCGTAAATCATCACAACATCAATAGTTAACGGATCTACTTTCCATTTCCACCAATCACCTTTTTTTCTTCCAACGTTATATATTGACGAATTTTTTTTCAACATTAAACCTTCTGAATTGAAATTTCTGGCTACATTTCTCAACGCATTTAATTCATTCCAATTTTTAAAGTGGATGATTGCAGATAATTTTATAATTTCAGAGCTATTTTTAAGAAATAGCTTTTCTAATTTCGTTCGCCTAGTTTGCATAGAAAAAGAACGTAAATCCATATTATTTAATTCTAAAATATCATAAATATAGAAACCTACAGGAACTTCTTCCATCAATTTTTTAGTAATATTTTTACGATTTAAACGTTTTTGTAAATCGTTAAATAATAATACAGCACTGTCTTTTATGGCTAAAATTTCACCATCAATTACAAAATCACCCTCTAAGTTAGAAATTGCTTCCACTAATTCAGGAAACTGATTGGTAACTAGTTCTTCTCCTCTAGACCAAATAAAAACTTCATCATTTCTTTTAACGATCTGTCCGCGAATTCCATCCCATTTATATTCTACTTGCCAATCGTTTTTATCGCCTAAAGCTACCAACTCTTTATCTAAAGCATAGGCCAAACAAAAAGGATAAGGTTTAGAATTATCATAATTGATGTGTTTTCCATTTAATAAGTCATCAAAAGTGATGGAATTTGGAGTCCAGTTTCCAATAATACTGTGCATTAATTGATTGGCATCAATGCCCGATAATTTAGATAAAGCGTTTACTAATGTTTTTTTAGAAACTCCAATTCTAAAACTACCACCTATTAATTTATTAAAAATTAAACGTTGTTTTGTTTCTAGACTATTCCAGGCTTTTAAAACGTATATTTTTTTTTCTTCATCTGTTTTTGGTTTTAGGTTGATGAGTTCATTGATCCAAATATGAAGTGGTTTTTGTACTGTATTTTCTGGATTTGGTAATAATAAAGCCAAGGTTTCTCCTAGATCTCCAACAGTGCTGTAACTTTCTAAAAACAGCCATTCAGGAAGTTTCGTGATTTCTGTACACCAAGTTTTCATCAGATTTGATTTTACTGGTCTAGAGGGTCTTTTTCCCGTAAATAAAGCAATCAACCACAATTTATCTTCGTCTGGTGCAGTTTTAAAATAACTGACTAAAGCATCAATTTTTGCGTTTGTTTTATTGGTGATTTCAATTGCGCTAATTAAGTTGGAGAAGTCTTGCATTGTTTAAACAGTTTCCGTTTTCACTTTTTCTTTATACAATTCATCATCCCCAAACTCTGTTTTTAGTTCATGTGCTTCAATACCAATTTCGTTTAAGTATTTAGAAAAAACGGCTTGCGAACCGTGAGTTACATATACTTTTTCTGCTTCTGTAGCTTTAACCGCAGTTAACAAGCCTTCCCAATCTGCGTGATCACTGACAGCAAATCCAGCGTCAACTCCTTTCCAACGTCTATTGCCACGAATATGCATCCAACCAGAACAAATTGCAGTCGCAGCATTTGGGATTTTTTTTAACATTCTAGAACCCAATAGGGCTGGAGGTAAAATGATAATTTTATTTTGAACATCATTTTTATTAAAATCGGTAGTGATTAACGTTGATTTTGGAAGTGGAATTCCCGATTCAGAAATGGCATTATTTAAATTATGAATGGCAGAATGTACAAAGATTTTATCTATATTTTCTATCAGTTTCATTATTCTTTGTGCTTTGCCTAAACTATAGCCGAAAAAAACACTTGTTCTATTATTTTGCTGGTTTTGATAAATCCAGTTTTGTAACGCTGTTTGCAACTCTACTTCACTTTTCCATTTGTAAATGGGTAAACCAAAAGTACTTTCTGTAATAAATTCGTTACACTTTACAGGTTCGTAAGGCGAGGTAATAAAGTCAGGTTGAGTTTTATAATCCCCAGAAAAAACAACGATATAACCTTTATACTCCAATCTTATCTGGGCCGAACCAATAATATGGCCTGCAGGAAAAAAACTTACGTTAACTCCATTGATTTTTTTAGGTTGATTATAGGCCAGACTTTCTATGGAAATATCCTTTCCAATTCTATGTTTTAAAATAGCTTTAGAATCATTGTGGCATAAATAGTGTTTGTTACCCCACCTTGCGTGATCTGCGTGTCCATGAGAAATAATGGCATAATCTACAGGGAACCATGGATCCAAATAAAAATTTCCTGGAATACAATAAATACCTTTTTTTGTGAATTTTACGAGTTTCAAAAAATGTGTTTCGATTTATCGTAAAGATAAAAAACGGATTGCAGAATACCACAATTGCTTTTTGATGTTGTTAGAATTTTAACAGTTGTATTTTAATTGAATTTATCTAATTCTAAAAGTCTATCTGTAAAAATTTTAATTTCCTTATCCGCTTTTATTTTAAGATAAATAAAATCAAACAGAATGAATAAAATGAAGATTATTAAAATTAACCAATTTTGAATTATCAAAAAATATATTGCACTAATGCCAAAAATTATCAGTAAAATTTTCCGAATAATGCTCATTGTTGCTTTATAATCAGATTTAATTTCGAAACTTCTGTCACTTAAAATTCCAATTATTCTAAAGTTATTTGGAAAATGATTTCTTATTAATTCAAATTTATCATCAACAATAAAGCCAGAGTAAAAATTATTTGTAATTAGGCTATTAATTCTTCTTAAATTTTTATCGTTCTTAACTATTGAAGGCTTCAAAGTACTTATTCTTCTTTATATTCATAGTACAAGAAGTCATTATAAGGAAAACGTTGAATGTGGATTTTCTTAACTTCTTCGTACGTTTTGTCTTTAAAATCATCTAAATTCTCTTTATTGAGTGCAGAAATAAAAATAGATGCTACTTCTTTGTCATTCATCCAAGTTTTTTCCCAGTCTTGCAAGGTATAGTGTTCTTTCCCTTTTTGGGTTTCTAAATCGTCTTCAGCAATGGTTTCGTGTTCATAAGCATCAATCTTGTTAAAAACCATAAAGGTAGGTTTGTCATGGCATTTAATATCTGCTAAAATAGAATTTACTGAAGCAATGTGATCTTCAAAATTTGGGTGAGAAATATCTACAACATGCAATAATAGATCTGCTTCACGAACTTCATCTAAGGTAGATTTAAAGGACTCCACCAATTGTGTTGGTAGCTTTCTGATAAAACCAACGGTATCTGTCATTAAAAAAGGAATGTTTTTAATAACTACTTTACGCACAGTAGTGTCTAAAGTTGCAAAGAGTTTATTTTCAGCAAAAACATCACTTTTGCTAATTACATTCATTAAAGTAGATTTACCAACATTGGTGTAACCCACTAAAGCAACACGCACCATTTTACCACGGTTTTTACGTTGCACAGCCATTTGCTTATCTATGGTTTTTAATCGTTTTTTGAGTAGCGTTATTTTATCGCGAATAATACGTCTATCTGTTTCAATTTCGGTTTCTCCAGGGCCACGCATTCCAATTCCTCCTTTTTGCTTGTCTAGGTGTGTCCAGAGTCGTGTCAAACGCGGTAATAAATACTCGTGTTGCGCTAATTCTACTTGTGTTTTTGCAGAACTAGTTTGCGCTCTTTGGGCAAAAATATCTAAGATTAAATTGGTTCTGTCTAGAATTTTACAATCTAGAATTTTCTCAATATTTCTAAGTTGCGCCGGTGAAAGTTCATCATCAAAAATAGCAGTACCAATATTGTGAGAATCTATAAAACTTTTAACTTCATCTAATTTACCGGTTCCTAAAAATGTTTTAGGGTTTGGTTTTTCCATTTTTTGGACAAAACGTTTTACAGTAACACCACCAGCGGTTGAGGTTAAAAATTCTAACTCATCTAGGTATTCTTCAGACTTAGATTCGTCTTGTTGTTGTGTAATTATACCAATTAAAACAGCTTTTTCAGATTTGGCTTCTTTTTGATCTATCATAAGTTGCAAAAGTACAAACAAATCTTGTGTTTATAAATAGAAAAAGCCTCAATGAAAATTGAGGCTTTTGAAACTAATTCAAAGTTTTAACTTTTTCTTTTTATAAGTCTCTTTCTTATATAAAGAAATAATCTACACCACAAAATTAAAATTATTACTTACATTTTATCTAAATTAAATGTTAAGAATTTATTTACAACAAGTTAATTTTTTGTGTTTTAAAAATTATTTATGATGTTATAACTCTTAATAAAATTCATTTTAAAGTTATAAACTCTTTTGTATTAATCTTAAATATTTGTCTATTTTTACTTTTAAACTCACAATATGTTTCCATCAATTTCTTCATCAAAACAAAAAAAGAATATTGCTACAATTGCTTTTTACAATGTAGAAAATTTGTTTGATACTTCTAATGATCCAAATACATTAGATGATGATTTTACTCCAAATGGTAAGAAAAAATGGACATATAAACGTTATGGTATAAAAATCAAGAAATTAGGTTCTGTAATTTCTAAATTGGGTTTAAATAGATCCAATACTCCACCTGCACTTATAGGTTTAGTTGAAGTAGAAAATAAAAAGGTGGTTTCAGATTTGGCAAATTCATTATACTTGAGAAAACATCATTATGGTGTTGTACATTATGATTCTCCTGATGAAAGAGGAATTGATGTGGCATTATTGTATAACAAAGTAGTTTTTGAGCTTTTAGACGCTACAACTTATCCCATATATTTAGAAGATGATGAAGGAGCAAGAGATTATACAAGAGATATTTTAAAAGTAAGCGGGAATCTGCATGGTGAATTAGTACATGTATTAGTAAATCATTGGTCTTCTAGAAGAGAAGGTGCTCTAGAAACTGAGCCTAAAAGAATTACAGCAGCAAAAACAGTAAGAGAGATTATAGAGGTGATTAGAAACAAAGAATTTGATCCTAAAATTATAATTATGGGTGATTTTAATGATGATCCAATAAGTAAAAGTGTGCAAGATTATATGGTTAAAGATGATTTTTTTAATCCTATGAAAAAACTATTAGATAAGGATAAAAGTGGTTCCTTAACTTATAATGGTAAATGGAATTTATTCGACCAAATAATTTTTTCTAAAAATTTTTTAGAAGAAAAAGAAGGAAAACTCCATTTTAAACACGCTGAAGTTTTTAATAAAGATTGGATGAGGGTGCATAGAGGGAAGTATAAAGGTAGTCCTTTTAGAACGTATGTTGGTAAATGGTATCAAGGAGGCTTTTCAGATCATTTTCCGGTATACGCTTTTTTGAAAAAGAAAGATTAGTCTTTACCAACGTCTTTAAACGCTTTTATTAATTTTTCGTCGTTAATGATGTACTTTTTGTATTTACCATCTTTATATCTGTAATAGATAAAAAGAGGCATAAAAATAAAAGACAAGTATAAAACTCCTAAGCCCATTACAATTTGAGCTTTTTCGTGTTCTGTGTTTACTAAATAAGCTCCGGTAATCATCCAAATTACAAAAACTATAAACATTATTTTTAACGCTAACTTCATAATACAAAATTACAAAAGTTATATATTTAAAAATAAATTTTTACTCAAATGAAATCAATTTTAGTAATTTTAATAGGTTTGCTATGCGTTTCTTGTAATCCAAATAAAAAAGAAATTATATTGAATAAAAAAATAGTGATTGCCCACAGAGGAGCTTCTGCTTATTTACCAGAACATACTTTAGCATCAAAAGCAATTGCACATGCTATGAATGTGGATTTTATTGAACAAGATTTGGTATTGAGTAAAGACAATATTCCTATTGTTATTCATGATATTTATTTGGATGATGTTACTGATGTAGCTGTAAAATTTTCAGATAGAAAAAGAACTGATGGAAGATATTACGTTATAGATTTTACATTTGATGAACTTAAAACCTTACAAGCTACAGAACGATTTGATTCTAAAACAGGGAAACAAGTATACCAAAATCGTTTTCCAATATGGAAAGGAAATTTTAAACTCCATTCTTTACAAGAAGAAATTGAGTTGATTCAAAGTTTAAATAAATCAACACTTAAAAATATTGGAATTTACCCAGAAATTAAACAGCCTATTTTTCATAAAAAAGAAGGGAAAAATCTTACAGAAATTGTATTAAAAGTTCTTTCTGATTATGGTTACAACACAAAGAAAGATAATTGTATTTTGCAATGTTTTGATGCAGAAGAATTGGAGAGAATTCGGGTTGAATTAAAATCTGAATTATTTTTAGTGCAACTAATTGAAAATTTAGAAGAAATAAATAAATTGGAGTATTTTGCAACGTATGCAGATGGTTTAGGACCTTGGTATAAGCAGATTCTAGATAAAAAAGTAAATGGTAAATGGCAATTTACCAATCTTGTTGCAGAGGCTCATAAATTAGGTTTAAAAGTGCATCCTTATACATTTAGAGCAGATGATTTAAATGATTTTTTGTCTTTTGAAGAAATGATGCAAACCCTGTTAATAGGTGCAAATGTTGATGGTGCTTTTACTGATTTTCCTGATTTAGTTGTACGTTTTTTAGGACATAAATATTAATTTGCTTAGACTATGAATCTCATTACATTTTCCATAAAACATTTTAATAATAATATAGAAGTTTACTCGGCTAAAGAAATAGTATTTTCTTCAAGCTGGTTTTTGGAGTTTGGTAAATTTATCAGTGAAATTTTTAATACAGATGAAAAGGTAATTTATACGATTACAAAACAATTTCAATTTTGGAAATGGAGAATGGTTTATCATATCAAACAAGATAATGTTTTATTGCCAGGTCTAATTTCTAAAAATAATAGAAGAACAATCTATGCAATTGAGATGAATCAGATGTTATATGAAATAAAAGTAAACTATAAAAAACGCTTTTCTATTTTTAAAAATGGGTTTAAGGTTGCGGAAATAGATGAGTCTTCTGAGGATTCAGAATTTAAAGGTAGTGCAAAGTTGTTTTTATTAGATAAAAAGGATTTAGAAATTAGTTTTTTACTTTTCTCCTGCCTTAAAATTGGAGAAACGGACCAAAGATCAAAAGGATTATTAACAAGTCAAAAAGAATTAGAGGTAAATACAGATCCTTGGAGTTGATAAATAATCTTCTAAAATATAAAACCCCACAACTAAATAGTTATGGGGTTTTTTGATAATAAATTATTGCCTTATTACAGTTTATCCTTTAGAAGAAGTAAACCTGTAATATAAATATGTGTAAGCATCTCTAGGTATAATTGTAATCCACTTTTTGTGTTTTAAATACCATTTAAAACGAATTGAATTTACTCCTTTTGTCAAATAAGCAGCTATAAAAGGATGAACATGTAATTGTATCTTCTTATTGGTTGATTTGCTACTTTCTAATTTAGAAACGTATTTTTCTAAATCAGCTTCAATTTTGTCTAACAAAACTATTGGAGCTTCTACTTGTCCATTTTTATTTGGGTTTTCCTCGGTAGTTTTTATACTCAACTCAGGTCTAACTCTTTGTCTTGTAATTTGTACTAGTCCAAATTTACTTGGAGGTAAAATTTTATGTTTTGTTCTATCTAAAGCCATTTGCTCTTTTAAATGCTGAAACAGTTTATTTCTGTTTTCAGCTTTGTGCATGTCAATAAAATCAACTACTATAATACCACCCATATCACGCAATTGTAATTGTCGTGCTATTTCTGTGGCAGAAATTAAGTTAACTTCTAATGCTGTATCTTCTTGAGAACCTGCTTTATTAGAACGATTTCCACTATTAACATCAATAACGTGCAAAGCTTCTGTGTGCTCTATTACTAAATAGGCACCTTTGCTCATAGAAACTGTTTTTCCAAACGATGTTTTAATCTGTCTTTCTATTCCGTATTTTTCAAAAATCGGAGTTGGAGATCTATGGAGTTTTACTATTTTTTCTTTTTCTGGATAAATTTCTTGTAAATACTCTTTTATCTCAACTTTCAACGTTTCATCATTTGTTACAATGTTGGTAAAGGTTTCATTCATTACATCTCTTAAAATAGATGAAGCCCTGTTTAACTCGCTTAAAATTTTAGTTGGCGTGTTTGTATTTGGTATACTTTTACACATTGTTTTCCAACGTTCAAGAGAGTTTTGCAAATCTTTATCTAATTCCGCAACTTTTTTACCTTCTGCAACAGTTCTTAAAATAACACCAAAACCTTTCGGTTTAATGCTTTTTGCTAATCTTTTTAAACGTTCTTTTTCTTTTGAATCTTCTATTTTTTGTGAAACAGAAACTCTGTTAGAAAAAGGAACTAAAACCAAAAATCTACCAGCTATAGAAAGCTCTGAGCTTAATCTTGGCCCTTTTGTAGAAATTGGTTCTTTTACAATTTGTACCAGCAGGTTTTGCCCTGTTTTTAGTACATCTTTAATACTACCGTTTTTGTTAATGTCTTCTTCCTTTCGAAAGTTTTTTAAAGTGAATTCTTTATACTTACCTGTGCTTACTTTCTTAATGAATGTATTTAATGAATTTACTTGTGCTCCTAAATCATGATAATGTAAGAAACCGTCTTTTGGGTAACCTACATTTACAAAGGATGCATTTAAACCTGTTAACACTTTTCCTATTTTGGCTAAAAAAATATCGCCAACAGAAAATTTGTTACCAGTTGTTTCATTATTTAATTCAATAAGTTTTCCATCTCTTAATAAGGCAAAATCAATATCAGATGAATTTGAACGAATTATCAATTCTGTTTTCATACTGAACTGGTTTTAACACTGCACTTAATTGTGCAGATGGATTAATATTGTCAGGTATTTGTAATACCATTCGAGGTTTGTGTAACCTCTATGTCAATGAACTTTTTTACTTTTTCTAATTAATTAAACTAAAAAGTAAGCATTAGCTTACTTTTTCTTCTTGTGTCTATTTGCTCTAGCTCTTTTTTTTCTTTTGTGTGTAGAGATTTTAGCTCTCTTTCTTTTTTTACCACTTGGCATAATTGTCTTGTGTTTTTAAACCTTTAAAGGTTTAGATTAGTATTATATTATTTTACAGCTACTTTGTTTTTTACTCCTTCAGTAAAAGTTTTAGCTGGTTTAAAAGCTGGAATATTGTGAGCTGGAATCTTTATAGTCGTATTTTTTGAAATATTTCTACCAGTTTTTTCTGCTCTAGTTTTGATGATAAAACTACCAAAACCTCTTAAATAAACATTGTCGCCATTTTCTAATGCATCTTTAACTTCAGTCATAAATGCTTCAACAGTTGCCAAAACATCTGTTTTTTCAATTCCTGATTTATCTGAAATTTTCGATACGATATCTGCTTTCGTCATGATTCTATTTTTACTATATTTTTATTAAATTACTTTCAAAAATGCGGATGCAAATATATGATAATTAATCAATTCCAAAAATTTATAGACTTAATTTTATTTGAATTTTATAATGTAATATTGCAAATCTATTTTTAATTGATGAAATTTTCTAACGCTTTAATTCAGTGGTACTTACAAAACAGTAGAGATTTGCCTTGGCGTAAAACTAAAAACCCATATTTTATTTGGTTATCAGAAATTATGTTGCAACAAACAAGAGTTGCACAAGGTCTTGATTATTATTTGAAATTTTCAAAATCTTTTCCCTCTGTTTTTGATCTTGCTAATGCAGATGAAAGTACCGTTTTAAAAATGTGGCAAGGTTTAGGTTATTATTCAAGAGCTAGAAATTTACACTTTACGGCAAAATATATCGCTAACGATTTAAATGGCGAATTCCCATCTACATATAAAGAAATTTTAAAGTTAAAAGGAGTTGGAGATTATACAGCATCAGCCATTGCCTCTTTTGCCTTTAATGAGCCAACTGCTGTGGTAGACGGTAATGTTTATCGTGTTTTATCAAGATATTTTGGAATTGATACAGCAATTAACTCATCAGCAGGAATCAAAGAATTTAAACTTTTAGCGGAAACCTTAATTGATACAAAACAACCTGCCATCTATAATCAAGCTATAATGGAGTTTGGTGCCATACAGTGCAAGCCTAAAAAACCAGTTTGTATGTTTTGTTCTTTATCAGATAGTTGTGTGGCTTTGCAGAAAAACTTAATTGATAAATTACCTGTTAAAGAGAAAAAAATAAAAGTGAGAAAGCGTTATTTTAATTTTTTGGTTGTAAAAACCAGTAATAATAAAACAATTTTATCAGAAAGAAAAGGAAAAGGAATTTGGCAAGGTTTATATCAATTTCCTTTAATTGAAAAAGATAAAACGATTCATAAAGAGGATTTAATTATTGCTAATGAGTTCCTAGAATTATTTCCTAAAGAAACTACTATTTCACTATTCAATAAAAAGGAAATAATACACAAATTATCTCATCAACATTTACATACTCAATTTTGGATTGTGGAAACACCAAATTTAATATTAGCCAATAAAAATTGGGATGAGATAGAAAAGTACCCTGTTCCTGTTTTAATCGCTAATTTTTTAGAGGCATATCAAACTATAAAGTAATTGATATTTTTAGTACTTTTGATATAAATTCTCAAGCTATGGCAGGTACAATAAACAAAGTAATTTTAATTGGTAATTTAGGAGACGATGTAAAAATGCATTATTTTGATGATCAAAATTGCGTAGGTCGTTTTCCAATAGCTACATCAGAAAGCTACACTAATAAACAAACTGGAGAAAAAGTAACCAATACAGATTGGCACAATCTTGTAGTTAGAAATGGCTTGGCAAAAATTTGTGAAAAGTATTTAACTAAAGGTGATAAAGTTTATGTGGAAGGGAAATTGAAGAACCGTCAATGGGAGCAAGATGGTGTAAAACGTTATGCTACAGAAGTACAAGTAAATGAAATGACTATGTTGAGTAATAAAAAAAGCGAAAACAATTCACCACAACAAACTCATCAACCAATTGTACAACCAATTGCACAGCCAAAAACAACGATAGAAGAGGAAAATGATGATTTGCCTTTTTAATTAATCAAAAACAGTAACTTTGGATCCAGATCCTGAACCTTTATTATTACATTTTTTATCCATTGACTTTTTAACAGGACTAAATGCCCTTGCATTACTTTTATTATTAATAAGTTCTGCATTAATTTCTGGAACAGAGGTTGCATTTTTCTCACTTTCTAAAACTGATTTAAACGAACTTTCAAGTGATGGAAAAGAAGAGAATATTATTGTAAATTTATTACAAAAACCTCGACAATTATTAGCAACAATTTTAATTACAAACAATTTTATCAATATTTTAATTGTTTTATTATTCGCCTCTTTAGCTGAAAATCTCTTTTCAGATTTTGTGTACACAATTAACTTTTATCTCTTTAAAATACCAGTTCGTTTTTTAATAGAAGTGATTTTAGTTACTTTTTTAATACTGCTTTTTGGTGAAGTATTGCCAAAGATTTACGCATCAAGAAACGCACTTCGTTTTTCTAAACTGATGGCTAAATTCATAAATATTTTCAATATTATTTTAACACCTTTTAGTTTGCCTTTAATATGGTTAACAAAGTTGATTGAAAAACAATTTGGTAATAAAAATTCTAATTTTAATGTAGAAACGTTGTCTCAAGCTTTAGAATTAACTTCTGATGGAGCAACTACCAAGGATGAACAGAAAATTTTAGAAGGAATCGTAAGTTTTGGTAATACAGAAACTGTTCAAATAATGAAACCTAGAATAGACATTTTTGCACTGTCTAGTGATGAAAATTACCAAGTAGTTTTAGATAAGATTCTTAAAAACGGATACTCAAGAAATCCTGTGTATGAAGAAAATATTGATACTATTATGGGTGTCTTGTATGCAAAAGATTTACTAGCTCATTTAGATACAAAAGATTTTAAATGGCAAACCTTATTAAGAGAAGCTTTTTTTGTTCCAGAAAACAAGAAGTTAGATGATTTGTTAGATGATTTTAGGGCACGTAAAAATCATTTAGCCATTGTGGTTGATGAATATGGAGGAACAAGCGGGTTGGTTACTTTAGAAGATGTTATCGAGGAAATTGTAGGAGATATTAATGATGAGTTTGATGATGATGATTTACATTATTCTAAAATTGATGAGAACAACTATATTTTTGAGGGTAAAACTACGATTAAAGATTTCTGTAAAGTTTTAGATGATGAAGATGAATCCATTTTTGAGGAAGAAAAAGGCGAAAGTGAAACACTTGCAGGGTTCTTGTTAGAAATCTCAGGGAGGTTTCCCAAAAAAGAAGAGAAAATAAACTTCAAGAATTATACGTTTACAGTTGAAGCGTTAGATAAAAAACGTATTAAACAAGTTAAAGCAACAAGAAATGCGTAAAATTTTAATATTGATAGTTATATTTTGCATAGTTTCTTGCAATGATGATATTTTGCCGAAACCAAAAGCATATTTGAGTTTAGAGTATCCCCAAAAATCTTATAAAAAATTAGATTTAAGAAGGCCTTATTCTTTTTCTGTTTTAGAAAATACAACTATTATTGATGATAAAAACAACTGGTTAAAGATTCAATATCCAAATTTAAAAGCATCTATAGATATCACATATAGGCCTGTAAATAATAATTTGAAAGAATTATTAGTAGAAGCTGAAAAACTAGTTTTTAAACACGCTGTAAAAGCGGAACAAATTGTACCCAAAGATTTTGTAAATTTAGAGAAAAGGGTATTTGGTAGCTTGTATGAGATTACAGGAAATGCTGCATCTCACTTGCAATTTCATGTTACAGATAGCACGCATAATTTTATAAAAGGTTCTTTGTATTTTTATGCAAAGCCCAATTATGATTCTATTTTGCCAGCTGTAGCATATATTAAAGAGGATATTTTACAACTTGTAGAAAGTTTAGAATGGAAAGAAAACCCCAAATAAAGTAACACGATGTTTTAGTCTATAATCTCCATCTTTTTTAATAGAAAAGATGCATTCATATTTTTGCAAATCCCTTTTTTAAAAATATAATCAAAATACAATTCGTTATTATTGATTTTTGCATCAAAGTAATAATTTTTGATCTCAGAAAAATCATCTTCCAAGGCGCATAGGCTTACATCATGAGTTGCTATAATTCCGGTTGATTTAGATTTTGTCAATTTTTCTACAAACTTTTTAGAGCCAATTGCTTTGTCTTTACTATTTGTACCTTTTAAAATTTCATCTAAAATGATAAAATACTCTTTACCAAAAACATCGGCATCTATTTCATCAACAATAAACTTTAAACGCTTTAATTCCGAATAAAAATAAGACTCATCTTTTGTTAATGAATCTGTAGTGCGCATGCTTGTAATTAGTTTTGTAGGCTGATATTCGTAATGTTTTGCACAAACTGGCAATCCACAATTAGCCATAACAATTGATAATGAAACTGTTCTTAAAAATGTGCTTTTTCCAGCCATATTTGCACCAGTAACAATAAAAAATTCTTCCTTATTAATAATGAAATCGTTATCTATTCGTTTCTCAGCATGTAATAACGGATGCCCTAAATGAGTTGCTTTTATAATTTCTTTTGATGGTGTAATTTGAGGAAATGCAAAAGTTGGATGATTAAATTTAAAGTTAGCTAAAGAATTTTGAGCATCAAAATACGCAACAATTTCAAACCATTTTTCTACAGTATGTTTGTAGGTTTTTATCCATTTTTCTACTTTACAGGCATTTGCAATTTCCCAGAGGAATAACCCATTTCCTGCAACTGCAATAATGATGTTGTTTCTATTGTCAAAAGCATCAAGTATTTTAGCAAACTCCTTAAATATTTGAGAAGCCTTTTTTTCTTCAGATTGAATAATTTTTTGCTTTTCAATTAAATGCTTTGCTTTAAAATTTTCATTTTCAATTTCATTTAATAATTGATGGTATTGTTTAAAAGTCTCTCTAACTTTATCTGTTTCTGAATTTAAATGATTCGTTTTTTTTATGAATTTACCTGTAACAAATAGTCCGATGAAAAACCAAACGACTAAAATATTAAAAGAGAGAAAACCAAACGAAATACAACCAATTAATATTAAAGAAATAAAAGAAAATATAAATTGAATTTTAGGTAAAAGATTGGGTAAAACACTTTTGTAATTGGTAATCCATTTTACAATAAAATTGGTTTTGTTTTTTACTGTTACCAAACTCGCTAAAGCAGAAAAATGTTGGCGCCATTTTATTTTTTCAGAAAGCTCATTTATGGCTTCTTGTTTTGCTAAAATAGCATCTGTTTTGTTTTCTGTAAGTAGTTTTGCAAGTGCAATTTTTCCTTCGTTAGTTGTTGTTCTGTTGGTATATTGAAAAAAAGAGCCTTTGCCGAACAAGTCAATATCATTGCTGTAAAAATGCAACGGATTTGTAAATTCTTTTCCAGCATCTAATTGATGAAAATCACCATTTAAAACTCGAATTTCTGTGATATTCATTTTAATTTTGGCATCAACAATTGCTTTTTCTTTTTTTAATTTAATGTATTTAAATACCAAAAAAGAAAATAATACAATTCCTAAAAATGAGATGATAAAAACATCAGGATAATTGCCAAAAGTGAGGTAGCTTAAAAAGCAAGTTGTCACAAAAACAGAAAGCCTAAAAACGCCTAAATTGGTAAGCTTCTTTTTAAGATTTAAAGCTTCTTTTTCTAATTCACGTTTACGTGATTTATAAAATTCTAAAGGATTATTCATTAATTTGTTTGTAGCTAGAAATTCCCCCAGTTAAATTTAATACTTGTAAATCTGGGTACTTTTGTTTTATTTTTTCTGTTGCCTTATAACTATTAAATCCTTTTTGGCAAACCATAATATAGGTTTTATGACAATCTACTTTAATTTTTTCTGCATCAAACTCATTAATTGGAATTGTTTGATGAACATCAAACGGTAAATCTAGATTTGGCAGTACAGCTATTAACTCCAAATTATCACTCCCCAATTTATTTTTTAATTCCTCTGATGAAATTTGCCAATCTGGATTTTGTTTTGCGCAAACGGCATCAAAATATGTCTGAAGTTTGAATATTTTTGTAATTTTTTCTTTTAAAAAAGTCGCTTTTAATTGCATTTTTAGCTGAGTATTTTCAAGTGAATTATAAATTAACAATGCATTGATTAATGGTTTTCCTACTTCTGTAATCAATTTTAAAACTTCATTTACTTGTTGCATTGCAATTAGGCCAACAATCGAATTTAAAGTTCCTGTGGTTGAGCAATTAGGAATATCTGTTGCCATTTCTGGAAAAGCATCTCTTAAGTTTGCCGAGTAATTTCCATCTTTTTGTAAGATATTAAATGTAGCAATATAGCCATCAAATTTATATAAGGAGCCATAAACTAAAGGTTTATTTTTGATAACGCACGCATCGTTTAGTAGATATTTAGTGGGTAATGAATCTGTTCCATCAACAATAATATCTACATTATCAATTAATTCAAATACATTTTCTTTAGTAATTGGTTTGTTTGTGAAATCAACTTTTGTAAAAGGCGCTCTTTGTTGAATAAACTTTTGTAAAACTTCTGCTTTTGGTTTTCCAACATCTTTTAAGGTGTAAAATACTTGTCTATGTAAATTACTAATAGCAACAGTATCAAAATCTACCAAATGAAGTTTGCCAATTCCGCTAGAAGCCAAATATACAGCAATAGCACTTCCTAAACCTCCACAACCCACAACTAAAACAGAAGCGTTTTGTAGTTTTTGTTGCCCAACTTTACCAATTTCTTGTAAAGTAATTTGACGTTTAAAGAGTTGGTTTTTTATTGGTTTCATTTTAGTTTATGTCTACCATATTTAAATATTCAAATATAACTTTAATATTTTCTTTTGAAAGTTGGTTAAATGAATGGTCATACTTATATGGAAGATATTCTTCATTGATTTTTAAAGCTTTAACATCTTTGTTTTCTGTCAGTTTATTTTCATTTAATGTATACTCTAAAAAATAATTGAAATCCCAATCTTGCTTAGATAAAGCCGGTCCAATAAGTTTCTTGTTCAATTTATGACAAGAAGCACAAAGTGTTTTAAATAGTTTTCGACCCATTTTTACACTTTTATTTAATTGTTGATTTTTGAAATCTATTATATCTGGTGTTGCACAAACCAATACTTTTTCCTCAAACCTATTGTTGTAGATGAAAATTAAAATTAATGTTATAACAGCCATTAAAAAAGATACTTTTATCTTATTACTGTTATTCATTAATTTCCTTTTTTGCTACTTTAAAATCGTCTGGGGTATTAATATTTCTGATAAAATTATCATCAACTTCTACAATTTCAACATTAGAATTAATAAGCATTTTTCGCGGACAAGAATAACCTTGAGCTAAATATTGTAATAGAATTGGGTAAGCTTTTGGCTCATATATTGTTATTAAAGGTTCTACAAATTTTTTATTTTTACCTTTTACAGCCGTAGCCACTTTACTTGGATTTCTTTTTTGTAGTAACAGTTTTATTATTTCTTCATTTACAAAAGGAACATCTGTTGCTAACACCAACCAAGCCGAATTCGGATCTTTTTGAAATGCTGAACAGATACCTCCAAAAGGTCCTAAATTTATAAATGCATCTGGAATTTCATCAGCTTCGTGAGGTATAATATCATTTGGATCTATAAAATCGCTTGGACAACAATCTGCAAAACTATCAGAATCTACAACTTCTCTTTTAAAAGCAATAGGTTCTGCATTGTTGTTAGGTTGATTTAGTGAAAATCTTGTGGAATAAAAAGTTTCTATTTGTTCGTTTTCAAGCAACTCTTTTACAAACTGTTTTTGGGGCTTTCCATGATAATCAATTAAAGTTTTATCTGTGCCCATTCTTGTGCTTTTGCCGCCAGCTAAAACCAAACCTTTTAAAGAGGGTGTCGTTTTAGAAACTAGTTGAGCAATGTGCTCTTGAATTTTATCAGTTTCATCAATATGGAAAGAAGGAAGCGCGCTCCAATTCTCAAATTTCTCTTTTATGCTATCAAATGGATCGATGTTTTCGGTTAGCCTGATAAAAAACTTAATATCTGTAATTTGATTGATCCTTTTATTAATACTTGCTTCTTTTTCAGGATCTAATAAAACAATTTGTTGATTTCCAGCATAATGATTTCCATTTATGAAAACAAAATCAAATTGAGAAAACTGAATTCTTTGCGCGTATTCATTTACAGTAGCAGTAGTTTTTACAGTTAAATTGCCATTATGATGAAAAGTAAACTCACTTAATGCATTTAACTTGGTATCTTTTGAATGAGATGCATCAAAATAAGCCAATTTATAAGACGATAATAACTTTGATGAATTGTATATAAGATTAGAAATTATACTACATTTTGCTCCTAAAATGGATACTTCATTAGGTGCAAAATTTCCGTTTTTTCTTCTAACTAAACGTTTTTGTTTTTCAGGTTTACTCATTTTTAATATCAGATTTACCACCAGTTTTTTCTAATAATTTCACTTCTTTGATTACCATTTTCTGGCTGATGCTTTTACACATGTCATAAATCGTTAAACAAGTAATATTTGCGCCGGTTAAAGCTTCCATTTCTACTCCAGTTTTTCCAGTAATGCTGACTTCACAAAATACTTCTATGTGTTCTTTATCAACAATATTAATATCAATATCTACACCATTAATCAATAATGGATGACACATGGGAATCAATTCTGATGTTTTTTTAACGCCTTGAATTCCTGAAATAATTGCAGTTTGAAAAACAGGACCTTTTTTCGTTATTAATTCGCTGTTTGTAAAATTAGCAATAACTGCATCACCTAAAAACATTGTTGCTTTTGCAATGGCAGTTCTTTTGGTAACTTTCTTATCAAAAACATTTACCATTTTTGGATTTCCTTTTTTATTAATATGGGTAAAATTGCTCATTTAATATGGATTCTCGGTATTTTTTATTTCTCGATAAATACAATCTAACTGAAAAAATAAATTACAATTCGATATTTTTTTAATTTTACAAGAAACTTTATTCAGAAGTTTTTGTAATTTGTACACTGCGAAATTAGAAAGTTTTTTTACCAAAACCTCATAAAGCCAATTTAATTATTGTTAAAAATATTTTGATATCAATTATCCTTCAAATGGTGCAGATTTAAGTCCTTTTTGGAAAGGAGCTTTCAATTGATATAAAATATCTTCACTTTTTTCAGCATCTAAAATGTCAATTCCATAAACAATATCTTTTGTGTCTTTATAAATAAAAGTGCCAAAAATACGGTCCCAAAAAGAGAAAATATTTCCAAAATTAGTATCTGTCCAGGGCATCACATGGTGATGATGAAATTTATGAGTATTTGGGGATATAAATACATAACTAATGCTTTTATCCAACCAAAGCGGAAGCTGAATATCCGCATGCGAAAAATACGTAAATAGCACTGTTAAGATTCTGTACATTAAATAATAAGAAACCGGTAAACCAGCTATTAATACTCCAATCAAAGCAAAAGTTTCTCTGAATATAAAGTCTATAGGATGATGTCTTGTGCCAGAAGTTACGTCTACTTTTGTGTCACTATGATGCACTGTATGAAAACGCCACATCATAGGTACTTTGTGCAATAAGTAATGAACCAGATATTGCGAAGTAAAATCTAAAATCATTATTGCAATAATAATTTCTACCCAAACAGGTAAATCTATCATGTTTAATAAACCAAAATTACTGGTTTCAATCCACATGAAAACACCAACAGTAATTAAACCAAAAACTACATTAATAATCATTGTAGATAAAAGTAAAACTAAATTTGTTTTTGCATGTTTCCATTTGTTGTACTGGTGTTTTTTTAGTGGATAGATTCCTTCTAAAATCCAAAAAAGGGATAAACAACCCACAATCCAAATAAACTTTTGTAGGCTAGTTAAGTTTTCAAAAAAGGCAACAATATTATCAATCATTTTAAAAAATTTGAATTTAAAAATACAAAAACTTTAACAAGTTGTTAAAATCCTTTCTTTTTTTAACACTTAACTTTGCTTTTTCAAAAATTCACCTATGCTCCGTTGGTTATTTCCACTTTTAATTTTATTAGTAATAGTTGCTGTTGTAGAAATTTACACATTTCAAGCTTTTAAAACAATCACTAAAAGTAAACTTGTTCGCTTTTCTTTTTTAGCAATAAGTATAGCAGTTTACATTTACTTCTTTATAACTATGGCAACTTATGATAGGAGTAGAGGCCAAACACCAGAGTTTCAAATGGCACTTGGAGTGTTATTAACGGTTGCTATACCAAAGTTGTTTTTAGTTTTGGTATTGTTTGGAGAAGATATTTACAGATGGATAATTAAAGGAATTTCTGCCATTTCAACTTCAGAAACTCAACCTTTAGCGGGTAGAAGAAAATTTATAAGTCAATTGGCTTTGGGTATAGCTGCCATTCCTTTTGTTTCTTTTATTTATGGAATTGTTCAAGGAAAATATAATTATAAAGTTTTAAAATATCAGCTTACTTTTAAAGATTTGCCAGATGCTTTTGATGGTTATACGATTACTCAAATCTCAGATATTCATTCTGGGAGTTTTACCAATAAAGAAAAGATTAAATATGGTGTAGATTTAATTAATGAGCAGCAATCTGATTTAATGTTATTTACGGGTGATATTGTAAATAATAAAGCCGATGAAATGGATGATTGGATTGAGGTATTTGATAAATTAGAAGCAAAAGAAGGTAAATATGCAATTCTTGGTAATCATGATTATGGAGATTATATGGATTGGAAAAATCCTCAAGATAAAATAGATAACTTTAAGAAAGTAAAAGAAATTCATCAAAAAATTGGTTTTGATTTGCTGTTGGATGAGCATCGATATTTAGAAAAAGATGGGCAAAAAATTGCGTTGTTAGGCGTAGAAAATTGGGGTAGAGGTTTTAACCAAGCAGGAGACTTGGAAAAGGCATCCGCAGGAATTAAAAAGGAAGATTTTAAAATCTTAATGAGCCATGATCCTAGTCATTGGCAAGAAAAAGTAAAAAATAACGATTTTAATTATCATTTAACTTTAAGCGGTCATACACATGGTTTGCAAATGGGTATAGAAATCCCCGGATTTAAATTTAGTCCTTCACAATTTGTATACAAACAGTGGGCAGGTTTATATGAGGAATTTGGGCGCTATGTAAATGTAAATAGAGGTTTTGGATATCATGCTTTTCCAGGTAGAGTTGGTATTTGGCCAGAAATTACAGTCATAGAATTGAAAAAGGACTGATAATCAAATGGTTTGATAAGTTTTGTTATATTTGTGTTAGAACTTTTTATCCTTTAATTTTTAGCACATGACAAAGTTTGGAGACCTAATTAGCGAAAATAAACCTGTTTTGATCGATTTTTATTCAGATTTAGATGATACAGCAGTTACAATAGATACTTTAAGAGATGTAGCGGCTGCATTTGGGGACAGAGCGAAAGTAATAAAAATAGATATTGAAAAGAACGAAACCTTAGCGGATGCGCTTCGTGTGAAGGGAAATCCTACTTTTATGGTTTACAAAGATGGCGAAATGAAATGGCGTGAAACCGGCTTTAAAAATGCTGATACTTTAATAGAGGTAGTTCAGCAATACATTTAACAATACAACGAAATAAAAATTAGAAACCACAAATGATATCATTTGTGGTTTCTAATTTTCACTATTCTATATCCTCGGTTTCTTCCGGAAAAATATGACTAAATAGGCTAAGCGTTTTATTATATTCATCTTGTATTTCTTTAACCAATTCTTGGCTATCGTCATACTGTGCAACTTGGTCTATAACTCCTCTGTAAAGGTATCTGAATGTTAAATCAAAATCTTCGAAAACCAAATCGAAATCTTCACTATCAAAAGTGCTAAACCAAACTAGTTTTTCTCTGAATAAGCGCATTAAAACTTCTGCACTTTCTCTTGCTTTTTTAACTTCACCCAATTTGTAATACATTTCAGGATATTCCATTGAGAGGCTGTAGTGATCAAAATCTGCAATAGGCATTTTTTCTAGTGATAAATCTAAAACTTCAATAGCTTTTAATGTATCGCCTTCCTTTGCAAAAGCAGCGGATAAACGCATTAAACTATTTCTTAAAGAAATTGTATTTCTTTTAGTTTGTTCATCTAAATATATTTTACCGTCGTTAATGTTTCGCCAATCCCATTTTTGTACATTTTTGTACATCTTTTCTGGATCGATTCTACCAATGTCAAACAAACTTAATTCACGCACTAATTTTCCATTTGCGTCATAAGTTTTAGTTGGTGTTTTTATAGGTACAAATTTAAACGCTACTCCATCTAATTGTAAATAATCTTTCAACCAGATATATTCATTATCAGAATTAGAACCACCGGTAAAATAAATGGGTTGTTTCCAATCGAAGTTATTTAAAATATCTAGCATTAAAATGGTGTTTTTACCAATAGCTCTGTCAATGGTAATATCAATATAAGGCACAATTTTATCAGCATCTTTCTGTGCTACAATACCATATTTTAAAACATTTTCTTTATTAACAGAAATTCTAATTTTGTTGGTTGGTAATATTTTTTCAGGACTACCATCTTCATCTAAATCATAGAAAGTACGCTTACTGTCACTTTTAATCCATCTCATAAAATTATCCAAATCTAAAACAGAATCTTTCAATTGTGGAAATAGCTCTGGAAAATAATATGCAACATCCAAAGTTCCATATTTGTATTCATCGTGCGTTAATTCTGACGGAATTGGTTCTGCATCATAGGTTTTCCTTTTCATTTGGTCTATGTACCAATCTGTCTGAAAAAGACTTGTGTTTACTAATTTTATATCAGTTCTAATGCCTTCAACTTCTTGCATGTACCAGAGAGGAAATGTGTCATTATCGCCAATAGTAAACATAATCGCATTTGGGTCACAACTTTCTAAATAGGCTTGCGCATTTAAACGAGTAGTATATCTATTAGAACGGTCATGGTCATCCCAATTTTGGAAAGCCATTAATGTGGGCACTGCTAATAAAGAAATTACCGTAATTACAGTAGCTATTGTTTTTCTAGAACCCATATTTTTAAGATATTCGTAAAGAGCTAATACACCAAAACCAACCCAAATGGCAAATATGTAAAAACTACCTACAACTGCATAATCACGTTCTCTTGGTTCAAAAGGTTTTGGATTTGTATAGAAAATAATTGCAAAACCGGTAAACGCAAAGAATAGAAATAACGTAAAGAAATTATTTTTATCTTTTTTAATTTGATAGAATAAACCAATCAAGCCTAATATAAAAGGTAAGAAAAAGTAGGTGTTTCTTCCTTTATTTAACAACACTTGCCATGGTAGTATTTTTTGAGAACCTAGTCTAGCTTCATCTACAATATCAATTCCACTAATCCAATTTCCATTATAAATATCTAAATTTCCTTGAATATCATTTTGGCGTCCAACAAAATTCCACATAAAATAGCGACCATACATATACCCAAATTGGTAGCTTACCATAAATTTGATATTCTCAGCAAAAGTTGGTCTTCGTTTACTATTTGCAGGAATACCAGCAATGGCTTTATATTTTTTTTCTGATGCAGGATTTACCATTCTAGGCATAAAACCCTTATGCTTATCAGAATAATTTGGTAGCACATTTTTGTACACATTTACCACTACATAGCGATCTTTACCTTTTACTACTTTCTTTTCGTATTTAGGTTTATCATCTTTCCTTGGGTTATCTCTATCAACTTCATCACTGTATTTACTAGAGTAGTACGTGTCATAAAAAACATTTGCATCTCCATATTGTTCACGTTCATAATATGCTAACAGTTCACGAGCACTAGAAGGGTTGTTTTCATTTATAGTTGTGTTTGCATTTGCTCTAATAGGCAACATCATCCAAGAAGAAAATCCAATTATTATAAATAACAGCGATAGAATTAATGTATTTGCCGTTACTTTTTGTTTTTTTCTGGTGTAGTTTAGTCCAAAAATAAAAAGCGCCACTAAAATAATAGCAGCAATAATACTCCCAGAATTGAAAGGTAAACCTACAGAATTGATAAAAAATAATTCTGAAGCACTAAAGAATTTTAAAGTAAATGGAAATATGAATTTAAAAACTAAAATCAATACAAAAACAGAAAAAATGGTTGCAATTGCAGTTGTTTTTATATTGATATTTTTGTAGGTTTTAAAGAAATACAACATCACAATTGCTGGTATTACCAACAAAGAAAGGATATGTACCCCAAAAGATAAACCAACCACAAAGCTTATTAGAACTAACCACTTGTTGCCTCTTAATGTATCTATTTCACTTTCCCATTTTAAACCCAACCAAAATAATAGAGCCATTAAGAATGATGACATTGCATAAACTTCACCTTCTACAGCACTGAACCAAAAACTGTCAGAAAAAGTATAAGTTAAAGATCCTACCAAACTACTTCCTAAAATAGCAATTCTTTTTCCTTTAGAAATATTACCAGTTTTTGCAGCTAATTTTGCAGCCAGATTGCTAATTGTCCAAAACATAAATAGAATGGTAAATGCGCTGGCCAAAGCAGACATGAAGTTTACCATTTTTGCAATTTCTGCGCTATCTGAAGTAAACATCGCAAAAAATGCTCCGAGCATTTGAAAAAGAGGAGCCCCAGGTGGATGCCCAACCTCAAGTTTTACAGCTGTTGAAATATATTCCCCCACATCCCATGCACTAACTGTTGGTTCTAAGGTTAGCGTGTACGTAATTAAAGCTATAGCAAATGAAGCCCATCCTAAGATGATATTCCATTTTTTAAAATTTTCTAGTGTCATAAACCGATCATTAACTGTGGGCGAATTTAATAATAATTATGAATAAAAGTATATTCTAAAGTATTTATAGCAGATGATATGCTCACAAAAGTTTGTTAAATTCAAAATTTATAAAAAATAGTTTGCAAATTTAAAAGAATGCATTAAATTTGCATCCGCTAAGAAGCATTGGCCTATGGTGTAATTGGTAACACACCGGTTTTTGGTACCGACATTCAAGGTTCGAGTCCTTGTAGGCCAACAAAAAAATCCTAACAAAATATTTGTTAGGATTTTTTGATTTATATCGATTTAGGTATTCATAAATTATAGAATTTTATAAACTTCAAAGAGATATTTTTTTCGCACTGCATCTAAATTGTAATTTTAGATTACAAGAGTATTCACTTTAATTATGGTTTTGTAAAACTAGAATATCTAGTATTTTTTGCAACTTTTACGCTATTACTTTGCCTCTGCAACAATTTTTTCAAAAAGAGCAACATCTGTTTTATGTTTAGGCGAGCTCAAAAACTAATTTTACCATAAATTAAATATGTTTTATATGAAAACTATAAGTGCTAAATCTATTTTAATATTTTCATTGATATTAATATCTGTATATTCTTGTAATTTGAAACAGGATAAAATTAACCCACAATCTTCTATTAAAATTGAGAATAAAATTGACAGTATTTTATCGCTACTTACGCTCAAAGAAAAGGTTGATATGTGCCATGCGCAGTCTAAATTTAGCACCAAAGGTGTTGGCAGGCTTGGTATCCCAGAGATTTGGATGTCGGACGGCCCTCATGGAGTGAGAGCGGAAATTCAATGGGATTCTTGGGGACATGCAGAATGGACCAATGATTCTATTACCGCTTTTCCGGCATTAACCTGTTTAGCAGCATCTTTCAACCCTCAATTATCTGGAGACTATGGTTTTAGTGTCGGTGAAGAGGCTCGTTATAGAGAGAAGGATGTTTTATTGGGACCTGGAGTTAATTTGTATAGAACTCCTTTGAATGGAAGAAATTTCGAATATTTGGGAGAGGATCCATTTTTGGCTTCTACCATGGTAGTTCCCTATATAAAAGGGGTTCAAAAAAATGGAGTGGCTGCTTGTGTCAAACATTTTGCGCTAAACAATCAAGAACATTGGCGATCTACAGTAAGTGTTGAGGTAAGTGATAGGGCTTTACACGAAATGTATTTGCCAGCATTTAAAGCCTCTGTAGAGGAAGCAAAGGTTTGGTCAATTATGGGGGCTTATAATAAATTTAGAGGGCAGTATACAACGCATCACAAACTCTTAACCAATACAATCTTAAAAGGAGACTGGAAATTCGATGGAGTTGTTATTAGCGATTGGAGTTCTGCACATAGCACCAAAGAGGCTGCCTTATATGGATTAGATTTAGAAATGGGAACTGGTACCGATGGTTTAGGAACTACGACCTCCAATCATTATGATCATTATTTTTTAGCGAATCCTTTTTATAAAGCCATTCAGAATGGAGAATTAAGTGAAGACTTGGTAGACGAAAAAGTGAGAAGAATCTTGAGGTTAATGTACAGAACTAGTTTGAATACAAACAAACCTGCAGGGAAAATTAATTCTAAAGATCATCACCAGGTAGCAAGAAATGTTGCCACAGAAGGAATTGTTCTCCTAAAAAACGAACATAATTTCTTTCCTATTAAAGACGATAAAAATATTACAATCGCAGTTATTGGAGAAAATGCAACACGACCAATGACTCCTGGTGGAGGCTCTTCAGAATTAAAACCTGAGTTTGAAATATCTCCTTTAGAAGGATTGAAAAAACGATATAAAAACGCTAGAATTATTCATTCTATGGGCTACGAAACAGGACCTTCTACCTATGACCTTATCTTACCCGCAACCTTAAACCAAGATTCGTTAAGAATTGCTGCATTAGAAACGGCTAAAAAGGCTGATATCATATTGTTTGTTGGTGGATTAAACAAAAGCCACCTACAAGATTGTGAAGGAGACGATAGACAGTCGTATGAACTCCCTTACAATCAAGAAAAATTAATTGCAGACTTAAAAGAGATCAACTCAAATTTAGGCATGCTATTGGTTACAGGAAATGCCGTAGATACTTCTTGGTTACCTCATGTAAAGGGATTAATACAAACCTGGTATTTAGGGAGTATGGCAGGCTATGCAATTGCTGATGTTGTGAGTGGAGATGTAAACCCATCAGGAAAGCTTCCTTTTTCTTTTCCAAAAAAAATAACGGATAATGCAGCACACTCTTTTGGTGAAACTTCGTATCCAGGAATCAATCTCCAACAAGAATATAAAGAAGATATCTTGGTAGGGTACAGATGGCACGATACTAAAAATATAGACCCTGCGTATCCTTTTGGTTTTGGATTGTCGTATACTAATTTTAAATTTTCTGATATTGAATCTGATAAAATAGAGTATTCAAAAAATGACGAAATTATTATTCGTTCCAAAGTTGCTAATTCGGGAGGTTCTTATGGTGCAGAAGTTGTTCAGGTGTATATTGGTAAAGAAAATTCGAAAGTGCAAAGAGCCTTAAAAGAATTAAAAGGGTTCCAAAAAGTATATCTTAAAAAAGGCGAAGCACAAGAAGTGTCGATTAAAATTGACGTTAAAAAATTAGCCTTTTACAACGAAGACCTTGCCGACTGGGAAATAGAAACAGGCGATTATTATGTGTATGTTGGGAACTCTTCCAAAGACATTTCTAAAAAGTTGAAAATAAACATTCGTTAAACTTTTTTATGTACATTATGAAGCTTGTTAACAATCTAAAAATACAAGTATTTCTATGTCTTCTAGTATGAGAATAGAAACCCCAAATACAGCAATTAAAATGAGGAATAAATTTATTTTTATATGCATTGCGGTATTGAACATAAGTTCTGATTACCATAAGAAACAACAGAGTATAAGTAATCCGAATGTCAATGAAGTTACTATTGCTTATCAAACGGAAGCGAAACTAGGGGAAGGTGCTATTTGGAATTACGAAACTAATGAATTGTATTGGGTCGATATTGAAGGGAAATCGTTCAATATGTTTGATCCAAAAACAAAAAAAAATCGTTCATTTTTAACAGCTTCGCAAATAGGAACTGTAGTTCCTATAAATAAGAAAGAAGCATTAATTGCGCTTATTGATGGTATCTACACAATTAACTTAGAAACTGGACATACCACAATATTTGCAGAAATGGCTGATGTTTTAACAGGTTGTCGACTCAATGATGGAAAATGTGATCCTGCGGGTAGATTGTGGGTTGGTTCCATGCATTGGGAGCAAGAAACTGGAAAAGCAAAACTTTTTTCAATTCAAAATGATGGCACAATTACTACAAAAATTGATAGCGTGACGATTTCAAATGGGATTGTTTGGACAAAAGACAAAAAGACCATGTACTATATTGATACGCCTACTTCACAAATAAAAGCCTATGATTATGACAATGCAACGGGAACTATTTCAAATGAACGCGTTGCTGTTGAAATTTCAAAAGATTTAGGTTTTCCTGACGGGATGACCATTGATGATGAAGATATGGTTTGGGTAGGCATGTGGAACGGAAATGCGGTTATTCGATTCAATCCTATAACGGGCCAACTTCTGCAGAAAATAGAAGTTCCCGCACATAATATTACTTCATGTGCATTTGGAGGTAACAACCTAGAAACACTCTTTATTACCTCTGCCAAAATAGACATGACCCAAGAGGAACAAAACAAATATCCATTAGCAGGTTCTATATTTAAAGTGAATCCTGGTGTAAAAGGAGTTAAAAGCTTTTTCTTTAAATAAAGAACATATAATAATTATATTATTTCTATTATGAAACTAACAGCATACTATTTTAAATCACTTTTTGTAGCACTTATGTTAGGATTTCTTCTTGTTAGTTGTTCCAATGAAGCGCTAAATAATAGCAAAACAATAACTTTAGAGCACACTAGATTAGAAGCAAAAATTAACGATTTGCTTTCTAAAATGACTCTTAAAGAAAAAATTGGGCAGACAAATTTGCGAGGAACCTCAAGTAGCGTAAAAGGACCATTACCTAAAGAGCTAAAAACAGCTGTCAGAAATGGCGAGATTGGCGCTTTTCTAAATGTGATGAATTTGGACTATGTAAAGGAACTACAACATATCGCCGTGGAAGAAAGTCCAAATGGTGTTCCGCTGCTATTTGCTCGTGATGTTATTCACGGATTTAAAACCATTTTCCCGATTCCTTTGGGATTAGCAGCTTCTTGGGATACAGAAATTGCAAAAAAATCTTCTGAAATTGCAGCTTTTGAAGCAAGTTCAGTAGGAATTCGATGGACATTTGCTCCCATGTTAGATATTTCAAGAGACAGTCGTTGGGGTCGTATTGCAGAATCACCAGGAGAAGATCCCTATTTAGCATCGCTTTTAGGGAAAGCTTATGTAGAGGGTTTTCAAGGGAATGATTTAAGAAGCCCAACAAGTATGGCCGCTTGCGCAAAACATTTCATAGGGTATGGAGCTGCTATTGGAGGACGTGATTACAATACTGTAAACATGTCTGAGCAGTTACTTAGAAATGTATATTTACCACCATTTCAAGCTGCTGTAGATAGTGAGGTAGCAACGGTTATGACTTCTTTCAATGAGGTGAATGGAATTCCTGCTACTGGAAATGGTTTTTTACTAAAAGATGTTTTGAGAGATGAATTACAATTTAATGGTTTTGTAGTTAGTGATTGGGATTCCACCACAGAAATGATTGCACACGGTTTTGCAAGAGATGAAAAACATGTTGCAGAATTGGCTGCTTTGGCTGGTTTAGATATGGAAATGACGAGTAAGTCCTATGAAAATCATTTAAAATCGTTGATTCAAGAAAGAAAAGTTACAGAAGAGCAATTAGACAACTTTGTAAAGAATATACTGCGCATCAAATTCAAACTAAACCTCTTTAAAACCCCATATATTCCTGAAGATCATACAGGAAATTTATATGCAGAAACACATTTAGAAGCAGCAAAAAAAGCAGCAATTAAAAGCACTGTTTTATTAAAAAATGATAAGGTACTTCCTTTAGCAGAAACAACAAAAGTAGCTGTAATTGGTCCCTTAGCAAATAAACCACATGAACAATTAGGCACATGGTCGTTTGATGGAGATCGTGAACACACCATCACACCACTTGAGGCTTTCAAAAAAGCAAATGTAAAGGTTCAATTTGCAGAAGGCTTAACGCATAGTAGAGATAAAACTACCAAAGGTTTTACTAAGGCTATTCAAGCTGCTAAAAACTCTGAGGTCATTGTATTTTTTGGTGGCGAAGAGGCTATCTTATCTGGAGAGGCACACAGTAGATCAAACATAGGCCTTCCAGGGGCACAAGAAAAGCTTCTCAAAGAACTGGCCAAAACAGGAAAACCAATTGTCTTGGTAATTATGGCAGGAAGACCCATTAGTATAATGAATATTATTGATGATATCGATGGGGTATTAATGGCTTGGCATCCCGGAACCATGGGTGGAGAAGCTTTGCACGATATTATTTTTGGTATTTGTGAAGCGGAAGGCCGATTACCAGTTTCTTGGCCTAAAAATGCTGGTCAATTGCCCTATTTCTACAATCATAAAAATACAGGACGACCAGCGATTTCAGAGGAATATGTGCAAATGGATAGCATTCCTATCGGTGCTTGGCAGAGTTCTCTAGGAAATGATTCACACTACTTAGATATTGGATATACACCCCATTTTCCATTTGGATATGGTTTGTCATATACCCATTTTAAATATGAAGACATTGCTGTTTCTAAAGAAAATATTGACTCCAACGAAGAACTTACTATTATGGCTTGCATTACAAATACAGGCGACAAAGATGGGAAAGAATTGGTCCAGTTATACATACAAGATGTCATTGGAAGCATCACAAGACCTGTCCGAGAACTCAAAGGTTTTAAACATGTATTTTTAAAAAGTGGAGAAACTAAAAGAGTGAGTTTTACGATTTCATCGGAAGACTTAAAGTTTGTCAATTCTAAAATGAGATATGTAGCTGAAGAAGGTAATTTTAATGCATGGATTGCTCCCAATGCAGCCTCAGGCTTGCAAACGTCCTTTACCTTACACTAAGATATGGCGCGCGTTATTATATTAATGGGTGTCAGTGGCTGTGGAAAGACAACTATTGGGAAAAAGTTGGCTACACAATTGCAAGTTCCTTTTTTATTACAATCGCAATTCGATATTTTAGAGGTTCCCTCTTATGGGATTCACATTAATATTTCAGAAAACCCAGATCATATAGTTTCTGAAATTATAGAAAAACTTTACTCGAATGTATAAAACAATCCTCTATTTAGCACTTACAGGAGTTTGTTTTGCTCTTAATTCTTGTTCGAGCTCGGTTGATCCACTCCGCATCATGTCGTATAATATTCGTCTAGATGTTGATAGTGATGGGATTAATCAATGGAATTATAGGAGAGAAGGTATTGTTTCTTTAATACACGAAGAAAAACCAGACATTTTAGGAATTCAAGAGGGGATGCCACATCAAGTATCATTTTTATCTCAACAATTAAAGGGGTATTCAATGATTGGTAAGGGAAGAGATGGTGGAAATAATGGAGAGTATTCTGCAATCTATTACAAAAATAACAAATTAAAATTACTAAAATCTGAAACTTTCTGGTTGTCTGAAACTCCAAAAAAACCATCTATTGGTTGGGATGCTGCTCTGAATAGGGTTGCTACCTACGGTGTTTTTTCCACAGTGAATTCTAATAAAAAAATAGTGGTTTACAATACTCATTTTGATCACATGGGGAAACAAGCGAGAGAAAATTCTGCAAAACTGATCGTACACCATATCAAGACATATCATTTTTCAAAAGAACAGCTGGTTGTTATGGGCGATTTTAATGCAGCACCTAAGGAGGCTCCAATTAAATTATTGTCCAATCATCTTGAAGATTCATTCACTCCTTCTCTTGTAAAAAAACCTCTGGGAACATTCAATGCTTTTAACATACAAAGCAAACTAGGAAGAAGACTTGATTACATTTTTACAAAAAACCTTAAAGTTATTGAACATCGACACGTTCAAAAAAAATTACCAAATGGACTTTGGCCTTCAGATCATCTGCCGGTTCTCATAAGCACTAAATAATAATTTCATGAATAAAAATAGCCCACTAATAGTTCTTTTTTTCTACTCATCATCTCTTGTAAAAAAGAAAATATAAACGGAATCAAATTTTATTTAACGGAATAAAGTTCATATTAATTTCTGAAGGATTAATACATTTTACCCCAAGTAATAATTTTACAACTCCTGATAAAAAAGACAGTATTTTTAGCAGTTTTGAACTACAACAAACATCCAATCAAATTATTATTTCTACCCATGCTCAAAAATTTATATACACTGCTAACAAGAAGCCTTTAAAAGAAAGAGTACTTGTAGAATTTAAAAAGAACAAGAGTACAATTCGCACTCCAATTTATCATAAAGACAAACAAAACCTTGGCGGTTTTATTAAGCGTGCAGATAGAATGGATGAAAGGTTAGAATATGAAAACTACGATATAGCATCACCAACCACTCCAAAATAATTTCCAAATGGACTTTTAAGTGCACAAGGTTTTACGGTATTAAAAATGCACCAATACAAATTAATTTATAATGACACTAAGGGAATATCTAATGAATACTTTGTATTTACCTATAGTAACAATTACAAGGCTCCTTTAAAAGACTTCACAAATTTAAACGGCGCAATACCAATGTTGTCAAAATGGTCTTTAGGAAATTGGTTTTCTCGTTATCAGCCATTTAAAGATATTGATTATAAAGATATTGTAACAAAATTCAGAGTGGAAAAAATACCGATTGATGTCATTGTTCCAGATATGAATTGGCATAAAGATGGCCAGGTGAAGGGTTCTTAAAGTGGACAAATGAAAACGGATTGCATTTAGGTTTTAACCATCATCCTGGAGCATTGATTCCAGAAGATCCAAGATCAAAAATTTTTGTACAAGAAAAATAGGATTAAATATTAAGGTGTTAATAGAAAAAACAGATTTTATTTACAAGGCAACCAATTGGGAAAATATTAAAGGAACGGCCTTTTATGGAGAAGAGAATTGGAAACATGTATGTAAATGTGCAGATTTTAAACCCAAAAATGTGGTCTATTTCACATGGAAATACATTAAATATAAAAACAGATAACTGTCATGTAAAAGCAAAAATAGCTATCAACTTTATTTAAATCTGACTGTTTCTCATTATAACTTATAAAAACTTAGAGATATAAGCGATTTTAATTGCAATATTAGACTCAAAAACAATCATAAACAGCTTATTTCTTGAACCATTTAAATAGATTCGTGGTCATTAAATAGTCTGCAATTCTGAGATATTTACAATCAAAAAATAAGCAGACGATATTATTTTCATCTGCTTATTTTTTAAAAGAATCATAATGAACTTTTCTTAAGCTACGATATTTTTCTTTTTTTTGAAAAGTTAGACAACTGTTTTCTAATTATCTTTTTGACGTATTGAAATGACTTGCATAAAATCGTCATTATTTGCTACTAAAATCATTTTTTTATCTTTAACGGTAATCAAAGCCATGTCTTTTACATCTTTATTAATCAACAAACCATTTTCATGATAAGGAATCGCTGAAAAGTTTCCTTTTCCATCTCCTTGTAACAGCAATCCATTCCCAGCATCATTTCTAGGTGTTTCTACTTCAGAGCCAAATAAATTCCCTCCAATGACAACATCTAAATTCCCGTCTTTATTCACATCATAAGGAATAATTTGGTTGATGCTAGAAAATTGAGCGAGGTTTGGAAGTTTGTGTAAAATAAATTTTCCGTTTTTGTTTTCTACATAGCTACTAGCAAATGTATTGACTTGATAGTGGAGTGATTTTTCTAGATCTTCTTCCGTATATACATCTACCAAGGTGGCATTTGAATAGGATTCGTAATTTTTAAATTTGCTTTTAATGGTAGGTATTTGTGCCGAGGAACATTGCCTTCCTCTAAGAGGGTATTTTTTACCATCATTATAATAACTTAAAACAATATCATTTTTATTGTTCTTGTCAAAGTCATTAAAATAAATATCGAATGTTTCAGACTCGCTGGTTTTATATTTATAATTTAATCCTAAATTTCCGACAATAAAATCGGTATCACCATCATTATCAAAGTCTCCTTTTGCTAAACTGAACCACCAACCATTTGTGTTCTCTAACCCTACGTTATTTGAAACGTTAACAAATTTACCTTCTTTGTTTTTAAACACTTTAATAGGCATCCATTCTCCAACAATGATTAAATCTAGCTTTCCATCGTTATCGTAATCTGCCCAAGAGGCGTCTGTTACCAGCCCTAAACTTCTTAAATCAGGACAAATTGTATCCGTAACATCTACAAAACGAATATTATTTTTGGTACTTCTATTTTCAAGAATATAACTATCTGCTGGAGCAGGGTAATTTTTTGGTGTTAGTCTTCCACATACAAACAAGTCGATATCTCCGTCATTATCATAATCTGCCTGAACTACTCTTGAACCACTGGAGATCATTTTTGGTAGGGCTGAGAATGCTTTATTAAAATTTCCATTACCATCATTTTCATAGAATCGATCTTGTAGCATTTCGGAAGTAGGTTCAAACTCATTTCCTCCACTCACAACATACATGTCTAGATCTCCATCATTATCAGCATCGAACATCAAAGAACCCATATCTTCATATTTAAAATCTTGCTCTATTGAGTTGTTTTTTCTTTGAAAACCATCTTTGGTTTGAAGGTATAGTCCAGATTTATAATTGGCAGATCCAGAAATATAAAAATCTTCTAAAGTGTCATTATTTACATCTCCTACCGATAAATAAGGTCCATACATTGAAGTTCTATGAGGTAATAAAACCTCATCTTTAAAATCGTCATATAAGTTTTCTTCGTGCTCATGTTGTAATCCTACCATTGAAGTAACTTCTGAAAATAGCATGTCAGTTTTCTTTTCGGATACTTTTTCAATCACAGACGCCTCCTCTTGATTTAATGTAAGTAACTGATTCACTTCAATATTTTTAAGTATCTGTTGTTTTCCATCAGGCCAAGTAATTTTTAGAGAATCTATCTTTTGCGATTTTCCCAAACCAAAATTAAATTCTGGAGCTACTGAAGATTGAAATCCTCTAGAGAGGGTTAACTCTTGAGTTTGGCGCATGTTTTCACTTGCTACTTCTATTTTTGATCCTAAACCAAACTGATTGTTTTTTGTTCCTTTAAGTTGAATTTTAATAAAATTATTTGTTTTTGAGCTTTTATTTTCAAAAATGCTTGCAGTATCATCAATATTATTAATTACGATTTCTAGATCACCATCATTGTCTAAATCTACGTATGCCGCACCATTTGAAAATCCTTTGTATTCAATACCCCATTCTTTATTTGCTTTTTTAAAGGTTAAGTCTCCATTATTTTTAAACACAAAATTATCTACTTTTTCTGAAGGGATCTTTTTAGTAAGTTCTAAGGTTCTTTCTTTAAAGTTTTTCACATTTTGCAATTTTTTAAAGTAGTCTCTGTTATTAACCTCTCTTCTTGTTCCGTTTGAAATAAATAAATCTTTCCATCCATCATTATCTAAATCAGCAAATAAGGGCCCCCAGCTCCAATCTGTAGATGAGGTGTTAGACAATCTACTAACATTACTAAAAGAAGGTGTACTATTTAATTTCCCTGTATTTAATTGCAGAGAGTTGTGCATGTACTGATAATGAAATCCAGAGTTTACAGTACTCCAAAATAATTGAGGATTCATACTTGCCATATTGGCTTTTGCTCGCCTGTTATCTGGAGAATCCATATCTACTTGAAAAATATCCAATAAGCCATCATTATTATAATCGGCAATGTCTACACCCATTCCATAAAATGAAACTTGATTTGTAGCTTCTTTAACTTGCTCTTTAAAAGTTCCATCTCCATTATTGATGTACATATAGTCGGGCGAACTAAAATCATTAGAGACATAAATATCTGGAAATCCGTCATTATTCAAATCTCCTACGGTGGCACTTAATGATAGCCCGTAGGATCTTAACCCTGCTTCATCGGTTACTTTGGTAAATATATTTCCATCGTTTCTGTACAAATGATCTGATTCTATATCGGTGCTTGTTTTTGATTTAAATCGATAGAAGGAGTTTGGGGCATTAAAAGGTGTTGGCGGGTAATTTGCCACATATACATCTAGATCTCCGTCTAAATCATAATCAAAAAAGGTAGCTTGCACAGAGTTACCTGCATCATCTAGGCCATATTCTTTTGCTTTTTCTTCAAAGGTTAAATCGCCATTATTAATATATAGCAAGTTTTCTTTTGGGTTGTATTTTCCTCCAACAGAGCAGTAAATATCTAAAAATCCATCTCCATTTACATCAGCTACAGTAACGCCTGTAAACCATCTTGAATCTCCATTCACTTTGGCAGTTTTACTAATGTCTTCAAAGGTTAAATTTCCTTTGTTAAGATATAGTTTATTTTCAACCATATTTCCAGTAAAGAATAAATCATGCAAGCCGTCATTATTAAAATCTGCAGCAGCTACCCCTCCTCCCATATACATATATGCATAGGTAAGGTAATTTAGAGTGTCTGTTTCAATTAAATCGTTTGAAAAATTGATACCAGTTTGTTTTGGGACTAGTTTAGAAAAAATAGGTTCTTTTTCTAGGGTCTTTTTTTGGGTACAAGCACCAAGTATAAGGGTTAAAACAAAGAAACCAAGTGTATATTTTTTTATACTTACCATAAGAGTTATTTAAATGTTTTCATTGGGTGAAAATAACATGAAATTTATATCATTTACCATTGCTGATTTTCTGTAATAAATAGTAATATATGAATAAAATTATTTTTTTTAAAAAAAAGTGTAATTCAGATTTACTTGCATTTCAATAACCTAGGTAAGGTACCTATAAGGTTACAGTATTGAAGTCTTAAAAATAGAAAAAACACATAGTTTTTATGCTATGTGTTTTTAAATATATTTTAATGAATTTGAGTTTAATAACCTGGGTTCTGGCTTAAAATTTGAGCGCTCCCTTCAATGGCTGCTAATGGAATCGGAAATAAATCATGTGTACTTGTATAGGCACCCACTTTTTGTCCAAAAGGGATAATTGTTCTCGCTTCATTCGTAAAATACGTATTCATTACTTGAACACCATTCCCCCATCGTCTTAGATCAAAAAGGCGATGCCCTTCCATTCCTAACTCAACTCTTCTTTCAAAACGTACTGCTTTCCTTGCAAAATCTGCATTTGCAAAAGTAGTGTATGGTTCAATGCTATAATTTGCTGCATTTCCTCCTCCAGGAGCTTGCATATAGTCTGAAGTTTTAGCTCTATTTCTTACACGATTTACATTTTCCAAAGCAGTAGAAAGATCATTTGTTTCAACGGCAGCCTCTGCGGCCATTAATAAAATATCTGCAAAACGCATAATATGGTAGTTTACACCAGACAATTGTTGTCCCCAACCACCTGTACCTTGGTTTTCGCTTTCGCCATTCCAGTATACATTCTTTTTAGGTAAATAAGGTCCTGAAATGTCTCCAAAACCAGCACGAATCCAATCTTTACCAAGATGTAGCCCATACCCATTATAGTCAATACCTCTTCTTCCTACCGTATAATCTGCACGAGGATCTAAAGAACCTGAAAAAAGGGTAAAACTATCAGAGGAAGCAACACCATAATCACTTGTTACATCCGTTTGATTATAGCTGTCTAATAAAGGCAATCCAGATCCATCTGTTTGAAAAGCATTTAGCAAATCTTGAGTAGGCTGATAAAAACCACAACAAGAGCCAAAAGGTCCTGGGTTAGGAAAGTTTAAAGCTCCTCCTGAATTTCCATTAAAACTTTGCGCACCATCAGCAGCAAATTGAATAGAAAATACAGACTCAACACTATTGTCTCCTGCCAATCTAAAATTGTCAACATAGTTTGGTGTTAAATCATAAGGACCGTTATTTACCACATCGTTTAGTAAGGTTGCCGCGTCTGACCACTTGGATTGGTATAGGTATGTTTTTCCAAGAAAAGCCTTTGCAGCCCAAGAAGTTGGTCTTCCATATTCAGCTTGACTATTAGGTAGATTATCTACCGCATACTGGAAATCTGCTTCAATCTTATCCCATATTGGTCCAGGGTTTGGCTGATTAAATTGTGTATTTGCATAATTTTCTTCAGAAATATAAGGCACATTTCCCCACATTTTTTGCAACTCAAAATTAAAGTGAGCTCTTAGGAAACGGGCTTCTGCTAATTGTGCTGAGAAATCTCCTCCTTCAATGGAATTGATTAGGGCAATAACAGCATTGGCTCTATTAACCCCAGCAAAAACAACACTCCATTTTCCTAAGAAAAATCCATTTCCTGTTCCCCAGCTCATCAACTCAATAGTAGCTAAATCTGGTTGGTCATCGTCGGTACTTCCTTTATGAGCATCGTCTGACAATACATCCATAATCCAATTGTCTCCAGAAATAGCCCATTCATTACCCAGAGCCGATTGACGCTGACCATCCAAAGCAGAATAGGCACCTGTTAACATAAGGTTTACACCGGTTTCGTTTTTAAGTGATTCATCACTTAATACCCCAACAGCTGGGGAGTCTGTAAAGTCTTCACTACACGCCACAATTCCTAGAATTACTGCAGCTACTATAAAAAATATTTTTTTTGTAATTTTCATGATTTTAAAATTTTATGTTCACTCCCAAAGAAAATACTTTTGAAATGGGATATAATCTACTATCAATACCTAAACTTAGGTTTTCTCCGGCTGAAACCTCTGGGTCAAAGCCCGTATAATCTGTAATTGTAAACAAATTAGAGCCTTGTGCATAAAGTCTTATGGATTCTAAACCTATTTTGCTTGTTGAAGAATTTGGAATGGTATATCCAATCTGTAAATTCTTTAGTCTAAAAAAGGAACCGTCTTCTACAAAATACGAGTTAGACGATACCTCTTCTAGAGGGTACCCTGCAGATAGTGCAGGAACATTTGTATTTGTATTTGAAGGTGTCCATGCATTTAACACTCTCGTACTTCTATTTCCATTAAAAAACAATCCAAAATCAGTAAATACTTTATTATAGTTGTACAATTCATTTCCTTGAGAACCATTAAAGAATATCTGAGCATCAAAGCCTTTGTACTTTAAATTTATATTAATACCATACACAAAATCTGGGTGTGGGGAACCAATTTTTGTTTTATCACTATCATTCACAATACCGTCTCCATTTACGTCTGCGAAGACCATACGTCCGTTGCTGTCCAATCCTGTTACTTTACGTCCGTAAAAATACGACATTTCTTCTCCAACTTCCGTTCTTGTTACGGCTCCATTTCTTAAATCGCCTCTACCAGCTCTAGGAACATCGTTTACTAACTCTGTAATCTCATTCTTATAATGAGATAGGTTTGTGCTAACACTAAAAGAAAAATCTTCAGAAATTTGGTCTCCATAACTTGCAGATAGATCAAAACCAGTGTTTTTTGCACTCCCTAAATTCACAAAAGGAGCGTCCGCATCAATTCCTGTAGTGGGGTTTATAAAAAGATCAGGCACAATAAAGTCGTTGGTATTTATAATATAGTATTCCCATGACAAATTTAACTTGCTGTCTAAGAAATCGGCTTCAAAACCGATATTAAAGGTTTCTGAAGTTTCCCATTTTAAATCTGGATTACCAATTCTAGATAATTTTGCCCCTGTAGCAATGCTTGCTGCATTTCCGTTGAATGCATAATTAGCAAGATTGGGACTTAAGTCGTTGGTATTACTTGTAAGATTACCACCTGGTAAGGTCTGGTTTCCAAGTTCTCCCCAAGACCCTTTGATTTTTAATCGATCTACAAAAGAGTCTGAATTCCAAAAGTCTTCATTACTGACTATCCATCCAGCAGTAAATGATGGGAAAACACCCGACTGGTTGTCTCCTCTAAACCTTGATGTGGTATCTCTACGCAACGTAGCGGTAAGAAAATAATTGTCTTTGTAACTGTAATTTACGGTTCCAAAAACAGACCATAATGAATCCCAACCATTAAAAGCATAGTCAATATTAGGTGTTCCTTGACCATTAAAAATGGTATAAAAATCTGTGGTTTCAAATAAGTAATCTGTATTGGTAATTCCTCTTCCTTTACCTTCATTTTTTAATGATTCAAATCCTAACAGCGCATTCACACTGTGGTCTCCAAAAGTCTTTTTATAGTTTAAGGTATTTGTCCAAATCCAATTATAGAAGGTTTGATCTTGTTCATTTAAAGAGTTTACAGCAATGGGCTCGCCATGTTCTGGGTCTAAGGCTGTAAATGATTGACTATCAAAAGTATTATATCCACCTCCAAGAACCGTTTTAAAGGTTAACTCATTCATAATTTTATAGGACAAGTAAACATCTCCTGTGATATCTTGGCGCTTGTTATAATTGTTTCTAGCTCTGTATAATTGCGCAAGAGGGTTACGAGTATTACCTAAATCAGTACCCGCAACTCCAGCAAAATTACCCAAATCATCTCTTACAGGTAATAAAGGAGTCATTCTGAAGGAATTCTCTATAGCTTCATCTGCTCCTGTATTGGTGTCTGAAAAAGAGATATTCAGATGTTCTCCAATGATTAATTTTTCTCCTACTTTAAATTCAGAATTTAATCGAGTACCTACTCTTTTATAGCCTGTGTAGTTTAAAATTCCATCTCTATTCAAATAATTTACGGAGAGATAATATTTCCCATTCTTATTTCCATTTTGAACAGAAAGAGATACGCTGTTTGTACTTGCTTTTCGGGTGATTGCATCTAACCAGTTTGTTCCTCCAGGAGAAACGGAAGCAGAAAAATCACCAGGGTTACTAAAGGTAATAGGGTTGTAGGATACAACTCTTCTGTATCCTTGAATTGTTGAGGGAACAGTGTAAGTTCCAGAACCTGTAGGGTCGTACTGTCCATGTGACAATGCGGCACCTGTTAATCCGTCATTTAATCTACTTTGAAGCAATACCTGTGCATGTTGTTCTGCATTTAAATTAGTTGGCGAATTTGCAATGTCTGAGAATCCAGTATACATGTCTAATGAAACTTTTGCTTTGTCCATACCATAGCCTCCGCCATTGGTAGTAATAATAACAACTCCATTAGAAGCTCTAGCTCCATAAATAGCTGCTGCACCATCTTTAAGAACATTCATTTGTTTTATATCTGCAGGGTTTAAGTTGTTTAAAATGTTTGCATCATCCGTTTGTACACCATCTATTATATAAAGAGGATCTGTACTGTTTATGGTACCAAAACCCCTAATAACAACTCTTGGAGCCGCTCCAGGAGACCCATTATTTACAATGGTAACACCACTTACTCTACCTTGTAATGCCTCTGCTGCATTTACTACAGGTACTTTTAATGCCTCGTTTACATCAACAGAGGATACGGATCCTGTAATATCTCCTCTTGTTTGAGAGATATATCCTACAACAACTACTTCATTCAACGACGTTGCATCTTCAATTAAAATTACATTAATTACATTACTGGTCCCTACAGTTTTTTCTTCTGTCTTAAAGCCTAAGTAGCTGAATACTAAAACATCTCCTTCTTTTGCTTTGATAGTGAATTTTCCATCAAAATCTGTTTCTACACCTGTGGAAGTGCCTTTGATATTAACACTTACACCTGGTAAAACACCATCGGCTGCAGAAACAACACCTGTAACGGTTTGCCCGTAAATAATATTACCCACCAATAGTAACATAGGTAATATTAATTTTTTCAGTAAACTTTTTTTCATTTAGATTTGGTTTAAATTAATTTTGAATTTGATAAAATAGTCATCTCTTAAAACTTTGTAATAAACAGTATTATAAATATAATCATTATACCAATGATTAACAATTCATAAACTAAACTTCTTTTTTGGTTTTTATTCGATTTATTTTTTTTCAAGGACTTCGATTCTATCTAAAATATTTAACACGAAATTAACAATAGACTGTGTTTTGTAGTACAAATTAATGAACGGACTTTACTACAATTGTAGCACAATGCACTCCGTGCAACTTTTGTTGCATTGAAGTACAACATTTACTGCATCTAAAATATTTTTAAAAGGTTAAATATTTATTAAAAATAAGACTGATATTTGGGATATCTATTTCTTTAGGTAAAATTTTAAAATGAACTTTAATACAATTTAAAAAGAATAAGAGTAAAATCCATACTCCAATTTATTATAAAAACAAACAAAACCTTGGCTGTGTTATTCAGTATGCAGATATAATAGATAAAAGGTTTAACACAGAGATTATGATACAAGCTCTCCAACCATCGCAAATAATTCCCGAATGGACTTTTAAGTTCACAAGGTTTTAGGGTATTAAAAATACATCAAGACATATTAATGCAAAATGATAATAGGAGAGTGATTGAACTAAAAACAGAAAAACTACTAATTTTGAAATATAAAGTTCTTCAAAGTGGAGAACTAAATTATAAATTAAGGCTTATGCAAAGCCTTCTTACACTTTGAAAATTTTATCTAATCACAAAAAAAATAAGGGAAAGTTTGATTACTCAACTTCCCCTTGCGGAATTCAAAATAAATAATTAACTCAAATTTATCTTTGTAAATTTCGAAATATCCAAATCAGGCACTTCTTTATTTATTACTTTTAATTTTAAGATTAGTTCAATTTTTATCAATCAAATTATTTTACACAATCTTTATTAATTAAGAGTTCATAAGCTAAGCTTCTTTTGATTTTATGTATTCAATTTAATTTTTAAAGTACTTTGAATGTTAAATATTATTTTCTAATATAACAACAATTTGAACGAAGGAATAACAATTATTGAACCTATTTTGCTACAATTGTAGCATGGTTCCTTCTGCACAACTTTTGTTTCATTAAAAAGCAACATTTATGGCTTTTGTATTGTATATTTAGAGGTTAATTTTGATTGGGATATATATTGTTATTGGTAGTCTCAATTTCAGTAGGTAAAATTCCAAATTGATTTTTAAAACATTTTGAAAAATAAGAGGGCGAGGTAAAGCCAACTTTATAACAAGTCTCACTGATGCTTAAATTACCTCTTTCTAAAATTTGTTTTGCTTTATCTAATCTAATTTTTCTTATAAATTGACTAACTGTTTGACCTGTAAGTGCTTTAATTTTTCTATAAAGTTGGCTTCTGCTTAGATTTTGGTGGGCGGCCAATTCTTCTACACTTAAATTAGAATTATCAATGTTACTATTAATATAGTCTAGTAGTTTTTGAATGAAATCTTTTTCGGTTGAGCTAGTTAAAGTGTTTTCATTTGATCCAGATACTGCTGCAAAATACTTATCAAATATGAGTTGCCTACTTGTTATAAGTTGAGAAATTCTTAATTTAAGCAGCTTCAAGTCGAATGGTTTTACCATGTATGCATCTGCACCCATTTCTATACCTTCTATTCTGTTTTCTATACTGGCCTTTGCTGTTAACATTAAAAGTGGAATATGGCTAGTTGAGGGTTCACTTTTTATTATTTTACAAAAATCAAAACCGTTCATTTCAGGCATAATAACATCAGATATTATTAGATCAGGTAATACATCTCTTGCTATTTTTATTGCTTCTTTACCATTTGAAGCCAAAAGTATTTTATATTGATGATTGAGTTCTTGCTCTAAATAATCTCGTAATTCAATATTGTCTTCTGCAATTAAAACTGTTTGTGTTTTTGGGGTTTTAGGAATAATTGTAACCTCTTCCTGAAAATCTTTTGTTGGGATAGATAAAAAATCATTTTCGTATTTTTTATCATTTTCTAATTCAGATGATGTAGCTTCTTGTTTTAATTCTTTTACTAATGGTAATGTAATTGTAAAAGTTGTGCCTTCATTAACTTTACTTTTTACTTCAATTTTACCTTTATGTAATTTTACGAAACTTTGTACTACTTCAAGACCAATTCCTGTGCCTCCTATATAGGTTTTATTTTGATCTTCAACTTGATAAAATCGTTCAAATATTTTTGAAACTTCTTCTTCTTTTAATCCTGTTCCTGTATCTGAAATAATTATCTGAACTGCTTTTACAGGTTCTTTTTTATGAACAAGAGGCAGAAGGTGTAACTCTTCTGAAGTAATAATTTCTAAGCTTATAGCTCCTCCATTAGGGGTGACTTTTATGGAATTAGATACGAGATTGAATATGATTTTTTCAATCATTCTTGGGTCTGCCACAAAATTAAAATTAGGAAAATCTGAATCAAAACTTAATAATATATTTTTACTATTCACTTCTTCTTGAAAGTAACTTAAAATATTTTTTGTAAATTTTACTAGATTTATATTTTCAACTCTTAATTTTGTTTTGTTGAATTCTAATTTTCTTAAATCCATTAATTCATTAATTAATCTATAAAGTCTTTCTGTATTTTTATAAATTATTAAATGCTTATTTTTTACTTCAAAGGGTAATTCTAACTTTTTATTATTAATAATGTCTTTTAAAGGATTAATTATTAAAGTTAAAGGGGTTCTAAACTCATGGGAAATATTTGTAAAAAACTGAATCTTCCTTTTACTTAATTCCTCTTTGTTAAACTGTTGTAATCTTTCATTTTTTAGTAATTCTTTTTCTTTTATTCTTTTTTGGGTTAAATAATTTAAGAGTACTATTCCTAATAGAAATAGCAAGACATAGGATAAAATAGCCCAATTATTACGCCACCAAGGAGGTAAAATAAGAATCTTAAGTTCTAAAGGTTTTTCATTCCATACGCCATCATTATTTGCTGCTTTTAATTTGAAAACATATTCGCCTGGATCTAGGTTGGTATAGGTTGCATTTCTTTTTTGATTTACATAATTCCAATCAGATTCATAACCTTTTAAATAGTATGCGTAAGAATTTTTCTCTGATCTTGTAAAATTAAGTCCAGCATATTCTATTGTAAAAACAGATTGTTCATTTGATAAAATTAGCTCATCTGTTTGTGAAATAGATTTTACAAGTGGTGAATTTTCTTTACCAACTACCACATCTTTATTAAATAATTTAAAACCTGTAAAACTTAAGTTTGGCGGTATTTTATTTGTTTTTAATTCTTCTGGTTTAAAATAATCTAGCCCTTTAAAATTTCCAAAATAGAGTCTCCCTTTTGAGTCTTTGAAAACGGCATCAATATTAAAATCATTAGATAACAAACCGTCATTTTTGGTATAGTTGGTGAATAAATTATTAGAAAGCACCATTTTGGTTAACCCCTCATTACCACTTAACCATAAATTATTCTGAGCATCTTCAATTATGGAACAAACATTGGTTTCTATAAGTCCGTTTTCTTCATTAAACCATAAAACAGCATTATTTTCAGTATTAATTTTACACAAACCTGCACCACGCGTGCCCACCCAAATATTATTTTTAGAATCTTGATAGATTGTAAGAATATCATTCGCATCCGATGGATTATTATATTTTTCAGACATTAAGTCTCCATAGAAAATTACCTCTTTAATCAAATAATTCTTTCTCTTTATTTGGTATAAACCGTTTTGTGCGGTTCCTACCCAAATATCATCTTTGTCATCTACGAATACTTTTTTGAAATCCACATTTATAAAATCCGTGCCTAAAAATGGGTTTAAATTATGTTGAGTAAACTTTTTTGTTTTTGGATTAAAAGAATGTACTCCTCCTAAAAAACCCGCTATCCAAATTTCTCCATTAGAATCTTCAGAAAAACTTTGTATGGAATTTGAAGCTAATGAACCTCCAGTATTTTTTACATTATAGTTTATGAATTTCTTTGCACCTTTTTTTAAAAAATAAATTCCATTATCCCAACTACCGACCCAAATATTTTCTTTAGAATCTTTAAATATAGATATTATGTAATCTGATGTTAACCCAGAATAAACAGACGTATCGTTTGTATTTATATGTATAATTTTTTCTGTTAATTGATTATAAATATCAATACCTCCTCCATCTGTTGCTACCCATAATTCATCTTTATCTCCATTAATTATACCCATTACAGAAGGCGCTTTTAATGAGTTTTCTTTGTTTGATAAACTTTTAATGTTTTTAAATTTATCATATAAATCATCATGAATGGCAACGCCACTGTTATAATATCCCATCCAAATTCTTTGGTCTTGATCTAAAAATAGTTCCCAAACAGAATTGTGTAATATGCTATTTTCTTCTGTTTTACTAGAAACATAGTTTTTTATAACCTTACCATTTATTTCTAAATGAAATAACCCTGCATTTTCAGTTCCAGCTAATATTGTACTGTCTTTTAATTGTGCAAGAGTCATTATTTTTTTTTGTGAAAAGTTAAAGTTCTCTACTTTTAAAACATTGTTATTTCTATCCTTACTCAATTTGCATTTATAGACACCATGCTCTTTTTGAGAACCTATCCAAAGATTATTATTATTGTCTATTAGTAATGTCTCGATGCCGCATGAGATCCTATTGTTCTCTTGGTCAAACACTCTCGTATTTATTAATTTATTATTAAGGGCATCTACCTCTTTTAGACCAATATTTGTACCCGCAAAAATTTTACCTTGTTGCGTTAAAATTAGACTATGAACTAAAATTTGTTGTTTATTTTCTTCTGAATTTAGAATTCTACTAACCTCAAAAGTTTTTAGATTTAATTTAAATAAGCCAGACCCATTTGACCCAATTAACAAATTGTTAGAAGTGTCTTCTTGTAGACTTAAAATATCGTTGTTGTTTAAGCCTTTGAAAGAAAAATGGTATCTTTTAAAGCTATTTAAATTTTTATTGTAAAGATTTAATCCGTTTTCTGTTCCAACCCATAATCTATTTTTACTGTCTATAAAACTGCATTTAATTCGGTTGCTACTTATAGAGGTAGAATCTTCAAATTTATATTTATATGAAGTATATGCTATACCATCAAATTTATAAAGTCCAGCGCCCAAAGTACTTATCCATGTAAAACCTTTTTTATCTTGAATAATACTTGAAACTCCCACTTTAGAGATACCTTCTTTAATATTTACAAATTGAAAATCCTTTTTTGGATTTTGTGAATACGAAAAAATAGAATAAAGTATAAAAAGTAATAGCAGCTTTGTTTTCATAAAACACAAAAATATGAAGGTATAATAAATACAGTTATTAAATTTTTACCATTTACTTTTTCCAAATTTTTTCAATTTCCTCTAGAGATTTTCCTTTGGTTTCCGGTATAAATTTGTAGGTAAAAATAATGATTACTACGATAAATGTACTAAATATAAAATAGGGTAGAGAACCATTCCAAAAATTATTGTTATTAAGTTCACTAGCAGTTACAATTGGAAAAGATTGAGAAACTATATAATTGCCTGCCCACTGAACGGCTACAGCTACAGACATTGCAATACTCCTTATTTTGTTAGGAAACATTTCTGATAATAGTACCCAAACTACAGGGCCCATAGAAAGTGCAAATGATCCTATAAAAATAAGTACACCAAGTAATGATAAAAAACCGATTGACTGTTGCTGAATGGTGATACCTAATAATAAGAAACCTATAAGCATGCCTAGAGAACCAATATAAACAAGGGGTTTTCTACCAAATTTATCTACTGTAGCCATTGCTATAAAAGTAAATATTAAATTTACAAATGCTAAAAGAACTTGTTGTTTTAAAACATCTTCTTTTCCATATCCTAAGGCTTTTTCAAAAATATCTGCTCCATAATACAAAACAGCATTAATTCCTGTAAATTGTTGTAATATAGAAAACACAGAGCCAATAATTATTATAATTAATACGCTTTTACTGAGGTAGTCCGTCTTTGTAGATTTTACTTCATTATCTAAAGATTTTTTTATTTCTTCACTTTCGATCAGGGCATTTTCATTTCCGTGAATTTTATTTAGAATTAGTAATGCTTCTTCATTTCTCCCTTTTAAGAATAACCATCTTGGACTTTTTGGTACAACCAAAAGTGCAACTAAGAATAAACAACTTGGTATTAACTCAGACCAAAACATTTGTCTCCAACCAAATTCTAAATTTTCTTTTTCTGTTAAATTATTTCCTATAAAATAAGTAACTAAAAATACTACAAAGAACCCTATTACAATGGCTAATTGATAATAGGTTACCAACTTTCCTCTTTTATTTGCAGGTGCAATTTCTGCAATATACATGGGGGCATTCATTGATGCTATTCCTATTCCTAAACCACCAATAATTCTAAAAAAAACTAGTACAGAAACTGTTTGTGGTAAAAAATCGGGCAATCCAGAACCCAATGCAGAAAGGCTAAATAATAAAGCGGAAATAATTAATGATTTTTTTCTCCCTATTTTAATACTAATAGGAGCGGCAATTATTGCTCCAACTAGGCAACCAAGTAATGCACTACCTACAACCCAACCTTGTGTTGCTGCGTTTAACTGAAAATATTTTGTAAGATAAAATTGAGCGCCATTTATAACTCCTGTATCATATCCAAAAAGCATTCCACCTAATGCTGTAATTGATGTTATTAATATTAAAAATTTTGGTTTACTCATATTTAGCTTTATTTGGTTTGGTTCATAAAATAGGACTTAAAAAAAACTGGTATTGCTAATTTTTAAGTTTCATAAAATTAAGTTTTCAGGTATTCTTAAATTATAACATATCAAGCATCGAATGCTATGGATGTTGTTTTTATTAAAATTAGAATTTATATTTATAGTATTACTGCTTATTTCTAAACAAAAGGTTTTTTCCACAGAAACTCAATGTAAAATGTATAATTTAATTGACCTATTGAAATATGATCTTTGGGTGCACACTGCTGTTATTTTTGAATGGAATTAATACCTTATTTTGGGCCATGGTTTTTGATTCAAATTTTTTAATCTTAATTGATTATTCAATTTTAACTTTAAATTATTTCATAGTAAAATAAGGCCTAGTTTTGAAGTATTATTTTAAAAATGAGTTTTATCTCAGGAATTTGTTTGGGCCAACTTTTTAAAAAACTTTTGTTATATTAAATTTTATTTTAGTAGATTTTATTCAAATAAAACACGAAAGTTAAAGTTATGTTAAAGAAAGTAAACTTTTGCATGGAATTTTGAAAGTAACAATCTTTTTAGGAGTAGTAGTTTGTTTCTTAGATGCTCATATACTTAAGATAACGACAGGTATTTTATTTTAAACCTGTTTTTATTTATTGTCTTTGAAAATTGTGTTAAATCCTTTTTTTTCAAAGTATTTATTCTCACAAAACCTTTATATTTGGAAACTGAAAATTAATAGTAAATTAATGAAGCAGATATATCTTAGGACTCTTATATTTTTTATATTTCTTTTTTCATTAAAAAGTAATTCACAAGAAACCCTTCCAATTTACCAAGATTACTTATCAGATAATGTTTATTTGGTACACCCATCTGCAGCGGGTATAGGTAATTCAAGTAAATTACGTTTTACAGCAAGACAGCAATGGGCGGGAATACCTAATGCGCCTGCTTTACAAACACTTAGTTTTCATACAAGATTTAACGAGTATTCCAATGCGGGTTATGGTTTTGTTTTATTTAATGATAAAAATGGTTTTCATTCACAAAAAGGATTACAAGGAAGTTATGCCTATCATTTATCTATGAGTGATAACAGGATTTTTAACCAACTTTCTTTTGGATTAGCTTTTACATTTGTTCAAAATCAATCGGATCAGAGAAGTTTTACAGGAGATAGGCCAGGAGTAATTAGTCAAATTATTGAAAGTACAAGTTATTATAATGCAGATTTTAGCCTTGCTTATCATTATGGAGGTTTATCTACTTATTTTACAGTAAAGAATTTACTATTAACCGTAAAAAATAATTTAAACGTTCAGGAGCCTTTAGATTTAAGAAATTATATATTTTCAGCAGGTTACTATTTCGGAGAAGATTTATTATTTCAACTAGAGCCCTCTATGATGCTCCAATTTAGAGAGGGTACAGGAGAAAGAATTGCTGATTTTAACATCAAAGCTTACAAAACAATTTCTAAAACTCAGCTATGGGCTGCTGTTTCCTACAGAAGAAGTTTTGATGCGAATGCAATTGAAAATGCAGAATTTGTATCTCCAATAATTGGGCTAAATTACAATAATTTGATGTTTTCTTATACTTATACAAACCAGATGAACGATACAGTTTTAACAACGTCAGGATTTCATCAAGTTTCTGTGGGCGTTAATCTTTGGACAAGAAAGCCAAGGGCTGCTGCTTGCCCTAATATTAACTCTGCCTTTGGTGGGTTTTAAAAATATTTCTCTTCTATTTTTAACCGATTTTGTTTAGGTATTATTTGATCTAAAATCTTTTTACTTTTATTAATGTAAAACTGATGATTACCCAGGGGTTTATTATTGTTTAAGAGATTGCTCTTTTCTAAAATAGCTCTTGTTTGTTTAGCCACTGCTTGTCCTGAATCAATAATTTCGATTTTATTTCCTACAATTTTTCGAATTTTAGGAATTAAATATGGATAATGTGTACAACCCAAAACCAAACAATCAACCCCTTCTTGAAGCATAGGAGTAAGGTATTTAGCTAGTAAAAGGTGCATTTCTTTAGATTCAATTCTACCATCCTCAATCAATTCTACTAAATTTTCTCCAATAGTTTCTATGATTCTTATTTCTTTACCTAAAGAACTTGAGGTTTTTTCAAATAATTTACTATTTAAAGTCCCTTTAGTGGCTAAAATACCAATTTTATTAGATTTAGTTTTTAGAGCCGCAGGCTTAATTGCAGGTTCTATACCAATAAAAGGAATATTGTAGCTTGATCTTAGAATGTCAATGGAATTTGTAGTTGCGGTGTTGCATGCTACCACTATTAGTTTACATTTTTTCTGCAGTAAAATCTCGGTATTTTTTACAGATAAATTTATGATTTCTTGTTTGCTTTTTAAGCCATAAGGAGCATTTTTACTATCAGAAAGATATACTGTATTCTCGTTGGGCAAAAGTGCTGTAATTTCTTTCCATATTGATGTACCACCAATACCTGAGTCAAAAATACCAATAGGGACGTTATTTGATTTCATATTCATGTAAAAATAAAAAAATCTACTTTATAAGTAAGTTTTTTTATTTTAATGTCTCGTCCTAAAATAATTTACAAGAATAAAATAAGTGAATATTCAGAATAAAGATTTTTTTAGGAATCTTTATCTAATTCAATAAACCTTTTCGCCATTTATATATGTTCCTATAGCTTTTGTATTTGGTATTTGTGCTCCGTCAATTTTCATAATATCTTGATTTAAAATTGTAAAATCAGCCATTTTACCGACTTCAATACTTCCTTTTTCGTGCTCTTCAAAATTTGCATAGGCTGCCCAAATTGTCATCCCTTTTAATGTTTCCTCTCTAGTTAAAGCATTTTTCATTTGAAAACCTTTTTCTGGATAACCATCTAAATCTTTGCGAATTGCCGCAGCATAAAAAGTTAAAAAAGGATTTACTTTTTCTACAGGAAAGTCAGTTCCTAGAGCAATTTTTCCATATGCATTTAATAAATCTTTGTAAGCATAAGCACCTTTCATTCTTTTTTTACCAACTCGATCTCCAGCCCAATACATATCTGATGTTGCATGAGTTGGTTGAATTGATGGAATTACATTTTCAAATAATTCAAAATCTTCTAAGGATACAATTTGAGAATGTTCATTTCTCCAACGTCTATTTTTAGCTCCTTTTAATGCTTCTTTATAAATTTTTAAAACCCAGGTATTGGCAGAATCACCAATGGCGTGTGTATTCATTTGAAATTCAGAAGCTGCAATTTGTTTGGCAATTTCTCGATAACGCTCAGCAGGATAAATTAGAGCTCCAAAATGATTTTCTCTATCGGAATAAGGTTTTCGCATTGCGGCTCCTCTAGAACCTAAAGCCCCATCTCCGTATACTTTAAAAGAACGTACATTTAATTTATCAGTTTTGTAAATGCCCTTGTTTATATAATAATCTATTTGAGACTGTTTATCGCCAGAAACCATAGCGTAAATTCTCATTTTTAATTTATCATTTTTTTGTAATTCTTCAATTAGTTCAATTGTATTCCTGTCTAAACCAGCATCATCAACCGTAGTTAATCCGTAAGAAAAACAGATTTTTTGAGCATCAAGTAAACCTTGAATGGACTCTTGTTTTGTTGGTTCAGGAATTTTAATGAAATCCATAGCAGCATCAATTAACACTCCTGTCATCTCTCCATCATGAGTAATGATTTCACCACCAACAACTGGAGTGTTTTTGGTAATACCTGACAAATCTATAGCGGCTTGATTTACCAAAAGTGCATGACCATCCACTCTTCTTACCGCAACAGGAATTGAGGGGAATAAAGAATCTAATTTGTCTTTTTTAGGGAATTCTTTTACAGCCCAATCATTTTGATCCCAACCACGACCGGTAATAAAAGAAACATTCTTTTCATTTTGAAAAGCGACAAGTTTTTCTAAGACTTCATCATAACTTTTTGTTCCTTCTAGAGATACTTTTTGCTGTTGTAAGCCCATTCTGTAAAAATGACAATGTGCATCAATTAAACCAGGAACAATAGTTGCGCGGTTGGCATCAAAAGTTTCAGTTGCTGCATATTTATGAGTGATTTCTAATGAACTGCCAACAGCAATAAACTTACCATCTCTAATAGCGAAGGCTTCTGTATTGCTAAAATCTTTATTAACAGTATATACGTTTGCATTTTTTACAATTAAATCTACTTGTTCTTTTCCACAAGAAAATAGGGTTAAAATGATGCAGAAATTAAAATAAATTCTTTTCATAAATTTAAATATTTTTATAAATGATATAAACTCCATAAATCAAAATAAATTGAATAGGTATTCGAATAATAGCCATTTTTTTAGACCCAATAGCAGGTTTTACTTTAGTTAAATCCCAAAGATGGATTGGTAATAATATAACAAGTAAAATAAAAATACCTAATGATGTTTCCTTTGCTGTTTTTGGGAAGAAAATTCCTAAACCTAATAAAAATTCAATGCATCCAACTAAATAATTGACTAAATTTTTAGGGAAAATATTTGGGATAAAAGGATAGAAAAATTTTGGTTTTACAAAATGCATTATTCCTGCGAAGCAGAAAAAAGTTCCGTAGATTATTTTTAAGATGAATACTAGAATTCCCAAATAAATTAAAGTTTTACAGGTGAATCAGCATATAAATATTTATCCATTAAATATACTTTACTTGCTATTGATAGACTTCCTAATTTTAATTTACGTTTTTTAACTTTATCAAAAGTATCTCTGCTGTTATGATAATAATCAAAAGTCTGCATGGTTTTAATAAAATTATTCATTTTATTTTTATCAATTAGAAATTATAATTAATTTACTGGTAAATGAGGATAAAAAATATTGAGATATTATGAAATAGTGTTTTAGTAAATTATATTTCACTTATTAATTTTTTGGATTCATTGTAAATATGTTTGTGTTTTTTCTTGTTACTTTTAATCATATTTTCTATTTCGATAATAATATTATTCAAAACAATTTTTGCATCTTCTTTCTTATTTCGCCGAACTAAAAATTTTGATAATTCGAGTCGTTCCGTATGGTGAGAGTATTTTTTATCTGTTTTTTTAAACTGAATTTCTGCTTCCGAAATGAAACCACAATTTTTTAATGAAATGGCATATAAACATATGGACCCGTTTGAAGATTTAGCAAGATTTAATTTATTGGCATAATGCAACACTTTTTTATAATTTTTAATTTGGAAATAGCATTTCAATATTTTGTTTAAAGTAAGTGGGTGGTTTTTATATTTTCCGGATAAAGCTTTTTCATAATAGACTATTGCATTATTAAAATCATTTTTTTCTGCAAGAGCGTCAGCAAGATTAACTTTATTTTGAAAGGTATCTTTAAAAGCTAGTTTTTTTTCGAGGTCTTTTATTTCTTTTAAAGGATTAATAATATGATTAATAGTGTTTAAAGTATTATTAACATTGGTTTTATTAATTACTTTTAAAATAAAATATACAACACCTCCTATTAATGGTACAAAAAAAATCAAAAAGTACCAGTAATAGTCGTTTCTGCTTTTGTAAACATGAAACATACAAAATGCTTGGAAAGCTATTAATAAATAATAAAACATAGCAAGTAAAGATAAGTAAAAAGTAATTTAAATACCTTATAAATCAAATTTATAAGTTATTCCTCCTAAAACTTGAAAGCCTTGAACATTAAAGTTTACAAAACGTTCATAATTTGTATTTAAAATATTACTTAGTTTTAGAAATGCTGAGAATTTATTATTAAACTGATAACCTCCATTTAAATTTACATCTATAAAAGCATCTAAATTTTGAGTATTATTTAAATTTGATGGGAATACTGAGCTATATAAAACATCTTTTCTTTCGCCAATATAGAAAATATTTGAAGTGGCATACCATTTAGCATTTTTATATTTTGCACTGAAACTACCTTGTGTTTGAGGCAAATTCCACGCTTCTCTTTGGGTTTTTAATGAAAAGTTATCGAATTGAAAATTAGCAGAAAGCGTAATTCTCTTTGTTAAATCATATTCTAATTCTGCCAAAATAGAACTAGTATTTACATCATCATAAATAATGGAAAATGAATTACCGTATTCATAGCCTTTTATTGCTAATCCATTTATCGTGTTATTAATACCATTAGATTTTGAATTGTTTAGAATAAACAAAGCTTTATCTTCTTCTTCGTTAAAACTGCCTAAAACATTAAAACTTATATCATTATTAATTACACCATTTAAACCTAAAAATATATTATACTTTTCTGAAGTTTGTGTTATAAATTGTGTTGGTGAAATAAAAGGATTGTCTTTTGTGAAATTTCTGTAAGTTTTTGTATGTAAATCACCAAAAGCACCTGCGTAAATATTAAGTTTTTCTTCGATTATAGATTGTTGAAGTTTAATATCTGGATAAACTAAGAAATTATTTGAATTATTTTCAGTGTCAAATGACGCAAATAATTTTGCACCTAGTTTAAGTGAAAAACCACCAAAAATATCCTTGTATTCTGGATTTACGTTCAAAGTAAAAATGGAATAATTTAGTTGATTTTGGTTTCCATAATCAATAGCAAAACTTCCGCCCAAATATTCTATCCCTGTTTTTATTTGTAAATTATTTAAACTTCTGCTTATATATTTAATAGGTAAATCTAGGTCAGTGTTTAAGTTGAATAAAAATTCTTTACTATTATAATCGTCTGTGAAATATGATAGCGATAAAATACTCTTATTTATGTAAGCGTCTATAAAATCAATTTCACCAGTTGCATTAAAATAATTGTATTTCTGATTTTCTTCAATGCCGTTAATGGTATTTAAATCAAAAGTGTTTTCCTTTAAACCGTAATAATTATAGGCATTACCTTCTGTGTTCAAAGAAATTTTCCAATCAAAATAACGCTCTTCTCTTTTGTAAAAAAGGCTTGCAATGAAATTTGAAAAATTACTATCTAACTGAATGTCTGGAATGTTATCTAAAGAAGCTGCATATTTCACGGAGGCACCGAATTCACTTTCAAACCGAGCGTAATTATGAATATAAATTTCGACGTATGGTGATGTATAATTTCCAAATCCAGCAGCAATATAATTGTTGTAGAGGCGCTCTCTTACACCAACATCCACTCCTTTTACAACCCCACTTTTGGGAATAAAAGTAGAAGCAACAGGTGCAGAGAAAATATTGTATGCTAATTTTTTCTTCTTGTTTTTATCTAATAATGTTATAATCGGACTTTTTTTAATTTTATTTGCGTCAGCAATTTCAGGATTATAGCTTGTAATAACTTCTACAACTTCAGTTTTTACAGTATCTTTTACAGCTATAGGTTTTTGTTGAGCATTTACGCTTAAAAAAACAAATAAAATTAAAAATATAAGAACACCTTTTTTCATTAATTTTTATTTTGAGGAGTTACAGAATTATTTGTTTTAGCTTCGTTATCTTTTATTTTATCTAGCTCTTGCTGAGCTTCTTTTAAAATATCATCGTATTGAGAAAAGTTTTTAATTACATTTTCTAAGATAAAAGTGGCTTGATAGGCATCTTTTAAACTGTAGTAATTTTTGGCCATAATTACATAACTTTTTACTCCCCAATATTTGTAGGCAGAGTAATTTGCAATCAGTTCTTGCACAATTTTTGTTGATGCTTCAAAGTCTCCATCATTATTTTTAAAATAAGCGCTATAATACAAACTTTCAGCTTTCAACTCTCCTTTAGCTTCCTCATTAATTTCTTCATAATAAATCGCTGCAGTTTCTAAGTCTTTATTGTTAAATGAAGCTCTAGCAATTATTTTTTTGGCATCTAAACGTAAATTGTCATCAAGTTTATCTTTGTCAAGAATTTTTTTAGCATAAATAATTGATGCATTGTAATCTTCATTAAAATTATAGGCTTTCATTAAATTACTTTGTGCAAACAAAATATTTTCTTTTACATATGCTTCTTTTTCTAGTCTTTCTAAAAGGGGAATTGCATTTTTAACATCTTCTTTTTGAAGATATACCTGAGATAGTTTTGCCAAAGCATCTTCACTAAATTCACTTTGACCATTTTTTAATACAATTTGATATTTCTCTATGGATTGTGTAAATAATTTTTCTTTAAATAAGATATCTGCTAAATAATAGTTTGCTTTAAGATTATTTTTCCCATCAGGAAATTTTCTTAAATACTTTTTTAAACTTAGAATACTTCCATCATTTTTGCCTTCAAAATATTTTCTTTCGGCAATTGCAAAAGAAGAACTTTCTAGTTCATTATCAGAAACGTCAATAAATTTTAAAGTTTTGGTCCAAGTCACATAATCATCTAAATTGTCTTGATCGATATAAATATTTTTTGCGTTTCTTACTGCTTCAATAGCATCAGGCGAATTTGGAAATTTACGAACTGTTAATTTAAATTTTTCTAACGCTTTTGAGTTCTCATTTTCATTGTAATACAATAAACCTTGTCTTACCAAAGATTTTGGTAAAAATGCACTTTTTGGATATTTACTTAAAAGGCGATCATAAGCTTGATGCGCTTTTGAATTACTTTTGATTTTTGTGTATGTATTTGCCAATTGATATAAAGCATCATCTTTTAAAGTAGATGTCGTATATTCATTTACAACTTTGTTTAGAGCTGTAATCTTTGCTTGATTTTCGTTTATAAAACCATAACTCATCCCAATTTGATATTGAGCATAATCAGATTCTGCGCCATTTTCAGTAATTACAACTTCATAACTTTTAATGGCATCCTTGTAATTTCTAGTTGCAAAATAGCTATCTCCTAAACGAATGTAAGCATCATTTTTAATTAAAGTTTCTGGTTCCTCTTGCGTTATAAACAGACTAAATGTACTGGCTGATTTTTCATATTTTTTCAATTTAAAATACGTGTAACCAATAGTGTAGGTTAATAAAGGGAAAACATTATTGTTGTCTTTTTTTAATGAATTTTGAAGGCTTAAGAACTTAGGCAATGCAGCATCATAATTTCCTAATCTATACAATGCTTCAGCTTCCCAATATTTTCCTTTTTGACTTATTTTATTGTTTTTAGAAGATTGTGAAGTCGCAAAGTAAGAAATAGATTCAGAGAGTTTGTTTTCATTAAATAATTGGATTCCTCTGTATAAAGAAACCTCAAAAGTTAGCTCGGTATTTTCTTGAGACTTTTTCTTTTTAAGATAATCTAACGCACCTTTATAATCTTGTTGATGAATGAAAGAAGAAACTACCAATTCATTAATTTCCTTGTAAGCATTGGAGTTTGGATATTTTTTGAGGTAATTTTGTAAAACATCAGAAACACTTTCAAAAGGGTTTCCTTCTTCGTAACTTAATTTGGCATAATTTAAAGCAGCATCTTCTTGAATTTTTTTATTAAAGGTCATTATGCTCGCAGTTTGAAACGCATTTAAAGCCTCATTTTTTTTATCAATATTTAAATAGCATTCAGCTAAATGATAATAAGCGTTTTGAGAAACAGCATTTTTTTGTGAAATAATTTTATTAAAAAAGCTTATAGCATTTTCAAAATCATTTTGCTTATAGTATGCGTATCCCAATTGATAATAATCAGTATTGTTCCATTTCTTATTTTTCCCTTTATATGCTTTTAAATAGGGAATGGCTTCCTCATATTTATTTAAATTAAAAAAACTTTCGCCAACAATTTTAGAGATTTCTGAAATATCTTTTCGTTTGGCAGTTTTTAAAAGTTTTTGACCTACAATTATGCAGCGCTCAAATTGGCCAGATTTAAAGCTAATGTCTAATAAATAGTATGAGATTTCTGCTTTGTAAGATTTGTTATCGGCAATTTCTTTTAATGTAGATTCAGCAATTCCATAATCTTCTTGTTTGTAAGAAATATAACCGTAATAATATCTGGAATCGTTTCCATATTTTGCATCGTTAATTAGTGGTAGAAATTTGTTTTTTGCTAAGTTTAATCTTTTGGCCACTAAAAAACCATAACCCATTTTAAAGTTTAGTTCTTTTATATTTTCTTTAGATATAAAAGCAGTATTTACTTTTTTGTACCACTTTAAAGCATGAGCTGCTTTTTTATTTGCAAAATAATAATTACCAACATTAAAAAACGCCTTATTCTTTTTATTACTTGTTGGGTTTTCTTCCACAAAATTTAATACTTTTTCATCTGCATTCGTTTGGTTTAGTTTTATGGCACACATGGCATCATAGTAAGAAGCATCTGCTCGCAAATTAGAATTTTGAACAGCTCTTTTTTTTACTTTTTCAAATGTTTTTTGTGCGGCACCGTAAGCTTTATTATTGTAGAGTTTTAGTGCGTTGTTAAAATCTGTGATAGTACTAGTGTCAATAATAGATTTTTGAGCAACTATATTATTGCTTAATATGAAAAAAATAAATAATAAAATGAATTTTCTGTAAAAACGAAGTTTCATATCAATTTTTAGTTTAATCTAATTAACGAACATTTTTTAAATTTGTTGGATGAATTTAAGAAAAATATTCAAAATAATTTATCCTATAATTAAGAATTATTGAAATTTTAGATGCTAAAATCAGAAGAAACCAATAAGTTTGTAAAAACTACTTTCTTTATGAGCAAAACCGTTTTAAAATTAGAGAATGCAGATATTTATCAAAGAGATAATTTAGTCTTATCCAAGGTAAACTTAATAATCAATAAAGGTGATTTTTACTATTTGATAGGTAAGACTGGGAGTGGAAAAAGCAGTTTAATGAAAACACTTTATGGTGATTTAAATTTACAAAGAGGAACTGGGGAAATTGTAAATTTTGATTTAAAAAAGCTGAAAGAAAAAGAGATTCCTTTTTTGAGAAGAAAAATAGGAATTGTTTTTCAGGATTTTAAATTGTTGAGTGATAGAACAATTTTTCAGAACTTAGAATTTGTTTTAAAAGCTACAGGCTGGAAAAATAAAGAAGAAATAAAAAGTAAAATTAAGGAGGTATTAGAAAAAGTAGGAATGCAGTCTCAATATTATAAAAAAACGTACGAACTTTCTGGAGGAGAGCAACAAAGAGTAGCTATTGCTAGAGCTTTATTGAACGATCCAGAACTAATTTTGGCAGATGAACCTACAGGAAACCTAGATCCTAAAACTTCTTTAGAGGTAATGCAATTATTAAACGATATTCATAAAAGTGGTAAAACCATTTTAATGGCTACACATGATTATCAGTTAATTGTTAAATTTAAACACAAAACGTTAAAAGTAGAGGCTGGTGCTTTATTTGAAGTTGCGTAGTTTGTGTTCTTATTTTCTAATTTTGATGTGTTTTGAGTAAAAAGAAAGTCTTTGTAGCGGTAACTAATGATGTTTCTACAGATTACAGAGTACATAAAATATGTAATTATTTAATCAGTAAAAACTTTTCTGTACAGGTTTATGGGAGGGTTTTGTCAAACACAATTCATGTAAATAGAAGCTACAAAATTATCAGAAAAAAACATTTTTTTAATAACGAAGCTTGGTTTTATGCTGAATTTAATATTCGGTTATTCTTCTATCTTATTTTTAAAAATTACGACTATATTTTAGCAAATGATTTAGATACTTTACCTGCTTGTTTTTTTGTTAGTAAACTCAAAAATATTGAATTGGTTTACGATAGTCACGAATTGTTTTCGGAAAGTGTGGAGCTTGAAGGAAGAAAGTTTGTAAAAACTTTTTGGCAGAAATTAGAAGATTTCTTTCTTCCAAAAATTAAAAAATCATATACAGTAAGTCAATCTATTGTTGATTTTTATGATAAGAAATATCAAAATAAAATGGGATTAATTCGTAACGTCCCTTTTAAAAAAGATCTTCAAGTAAAAGAAGAAGTTTATTTCCCAACTAAAAATAAAACAATCTTATATCAAGGTGTTTTAAATCCTGGCAGAGGAATAAAACCTATGATAAAGGCTTTAAAGTATATTGATGATTTAGATTTAATCATTATCGGTTATGGAAAAGTAGAAGAAGAATTGAAAGGTTTTGTTCAAGAGTATAAAATGAGTCAAAGAGTATTCTTTTTAGGAAGAGTAGAGAGAGACAAGTTATTTAATTATACAAAACAAGCTACTTTAGGAATGGTTTTAGAGGAGCCTTTAGGGTTGAGTTTCAAATTTTCTTTGCCCAATAAGTTGTTTGATTATATTCATGCAGAAATTCCAATTATAGCGGGTAATTTGCCTGAAATATCAAAAATTATCAATGAATATAAAGTTGGAGTTTTGGTTGAAGATTACAAACCAGAAACAATTGCCAAAACAATTCACAATCTTTTAAAAGATAAAACGTTATTATCTAAAATTAAGGACAACCAACAAAAAGCAAAGAAAGTTTTGTGCTGGGAAATTGAAAGCAAAAAATTAGACAATTATTTTAAATAGCCAAATTTTATCAATCCTAAACTAACCATAATAATTCCTGTTTTAAACAATCTGCCTGGGTTGCAAGAAAGTATTAAAAGCATTAAAAATCAAGCTTTTAAAGACTTTGAAGTATGGATTATAGATGGAGGCTCTAGCTTAGAAACACAAAATTATTTGAATCTCTTAGAAAAGCCTTTTTTTTATCAATCAAGATTGGATAAAGGCGTTTATGATGCAATGAATAATGGAATTGAATTAGCCAAGGGTAAGTGGCTTTATTTCTTAGGTTCAGGTGATGTTTTGCACAATAAAAATATTTTAAGTCAGGTTTTTGTTAGATTATCATATGAAAATATAGGGCTAATTGCTGGTAAAATAGTTTACAATGGTTTTAGAAAACCCTTTGTATATAGCAAACATAAAAAGGTTAAGAATATTAATTGGTCTAAAAGGATGTGGCTATTAAACGGATTACATCATCAAGGTACATTTTATAAAAAAGAGCTTTTTAATGATAGAAATTATACTTTAAAATATAAAACGTTGTCTGATTATCATCTGAATTTACAATTGCTAAAAGCAGATGTAAAATGTGTAATCTTAGATTTAGTAATTGCCAATTGTAATTCTGATGGTATTTCTAAGAGTGGTAATTGGAGAATCTACAAAGAAGAAATTAATTTAAAAACCGACTTAAGTTCAATATTATTTAGACCTTTTTTCTTTAGTATTGCATTTACAAAGTTTTTGTCAAGAAAAATTGTAAATGATTAAAAGAAAGGAAATTGCAATATTAATTTCAGAGAAATTGACTTCTGAAAAAACAAGCTTAAAAAATCTTTTTAAGCACAGCGCAAATGAAATAGGTTTTTTATATGTTGATGATTTATTACCAAAAGATTTGGTGATAGAAATTTATAATAATTTTCCTAAAATATCAGAAACCAAACAACGTAAAAGCATTCGAGAAAATAAGTATGTGGCATATCAAATGAATAAGTATCATCCTCTTTTAGAGGAGGTTATTTATGCTTTTCAAGATCCAATTGTTGTAAGGTTGGTGTCAGAAATTTGCGGTGTTAAAGATGTTCTACCTGATGAAAACTTGTATGCAGGAGGCTTGAGTTTAATGGCAAAAGGGAACCATTTGAGTCCGCATATAGATAATTCTCACGATAAAGATCGTCAATTATGGAGAGTTTTTAATTTGCTTTTTTATGTTACACCAAATTGGAAATTAGAAAATGGAGGTAATTTAGAAATTTGGCCAAAAGGTTTGGAAAATCAACCAATTGAAATTACTAGTAAATTTAATAGATTAGTAATTATGGCAACGCATCAAAAATCATGGCATTCTGTAAATCAAGTTTTAGCAAACGATGTTAGATGTTGTGTATCTAATTATTATTTTTCAGAAAAACCTTTATTATCAGACGATAATTTTCACGTTACAACATTTAGAGGTAGACCTACTGAAAACTTCAGGGATTTTATTTTAAAACTTGATAATAATTTTAGAAGTGGGTTGCGCAGGATTTTTAGAAAAGGAATTCGTGAAAATCCGCATCAGTATAAAAAGTGAAAAATCAATATTATTGAATTTCTGTTTATTAGAGGATGCCTAAAATATTGTTAATATTTTTTTCAAAAAGATAGTGTGTTGAGCATTTTGTTATATTTGTTCAACAAAAATCCAACAATATTATGAAATCATCTTTTTTTAAACCGTTTCTTTTTTTCTTTGTTTTTGCCATATTCACTGAATTCAATGCCCAAAAATTTCAAGGGCAAGCAAAATACATGTCTAAGTCTAAAATGGATTTAGGAACTTGGGGAGCAAGAATGAGTGAAGGCCAAAAGAAACAAATTGCAGCAAGGCTTAAAAATAGATTAGAAAAAACGTATAGTTTGTCTTTTAATATGCAAGAATCTATGTTCTTAGAAGAACAAAAGGTGGATGCAATTGCAGGAGCTACAGATTCTTGGGGAGGTTATTTTTCTAGAGGTCATCAATATAAAAATGTGAAAACGAATAGACTAGTACAGGAACAAGAGTTTTATGGTAAACGCTTTTTAGTTAAGGACGATCTCTATAAAATCGAATGGAACCTAGGAACTGAAACAAAAAAAATCGGTCAATATACATGCTATAAGGCAAAAGCTTTTGTACCAACTGCAGAGTTAAAATGGTATAGTTTTTCATGGGGAGACCTCAGGAAAAAGGAAAACAATGAAGAAGGAAAGCCAGAAGAAGATTTAACTGTAGTAGAAGCTTGGTACACACCGCAAATACCCGTAGCTCAAGGTCCAGCAGAATTTTGGGGTTTACCAGGTCTTATTTTAGAAGTAAGTGCCCAAAATACAACGTTATTATGTACGGAAATTGTTTTAAATCCTGATGAAAAAGTAAAAATTCGGGCACCAGAAAAAGGAGATGAAATCACCAAACAAGCCTACGCGACAACAATCCGTACCAAAATGGCAGATATGAGAAATAATAGAAGGGGAGGAAGAAGAGGTCGTTAATAATTTATGTGATTCTCTATACCTACCTTTTATGATTAAGTACTAAAATTCTTGTAAGTAATTACAAGAATTTTTATTTTTACTAAAATCTGTAATAAATATGAAAAACAGCAATTTCCTTTTAATTTTATCTGTGTTATTAGTTTTAGCATGTAAAAAACAAGACAATGATAAGGTAGTAGATTCTTGTTATATGAATTCAAATGCATTAACCATTATGCATAATGATATTGAGAGAGAGTATGTTTTGTATGTTCCTAATAGTTATGATAATTCTTCATCAAGACCTTTAATGATCAATTTCCATGGTTTTGGAGGCGGAGCGGGTGATTTTATGGATGAAGCTGATATGAGATCTTTAGCAGAACAAGAAAATTTTATAATTGTATACCCTCAAGGAAGTTGTATGAATAATTTTTCACATTGGAATCCTTGTCCGTTGTCTGCAGATAATAAAAGTGCTGCTGACGATTTAGGGTTTGTAGAAGATATGATTGTGGAAATTTCTTCAAACTATAACATAGATATGCAGAGAATTTATGCTGCTGGATATTCAAATGGTGGTATGATGGCATATGGTTTGGCAAATCATAAAAGCAATTTAATAGCGGCGGTTGCCTCTGTTTCAGGAAGCATGCTTGATTGTATTGGTGAAGTTAATCATCCCATGCCGGTAATTAATCTTCATGGTACTTTAGATGATGTAATTCCTTATGATGGAAATTCAGAATACGCATCCGTAAATTCTACTGTAAATCATTGGTTGAATTTTAATAATATAAGCAGTACGCCTGGAGTTAGTTCAGAAGTTAATGGTTCAATTACTATCGAAAAATACTTTTATGGTCAGGGTGATAATGACGTTTCAGTGGAGGTATACAAATATATTGGTGGGAATCATGTATGGTTCAATACAACATTTGAAGGTAAGAATGCTTCTGAGTTAGTTTGGGATTTTGTTTCTAAATATGATATTAACGGACTTCGATAATTTCTAAATTAGAGTTTTTCATTTAAAAAACTTTATTCTTTTCAATAAAATGTAATTAAAAAGTTTTTTTTTGAAAAATATTTAATTTTTTATTATTTTTAACATAAATTTAATAATATGAAGAAAATAATATATTCGTTTGCACTATTAATTTTAGTCTCGTGCGGATCAAGTAAATCTGTAACTGGAGAGCCAAAAGAAAAAACTCTTAAGGGAGAATGGCAAGTTACGAGTGTAAAATTCCAAGGAGAACAAGGTACTTATAAAGCAAAAATGTTTGGTTTTGATGACACCTCTTGTTTTAAAAATAGTATTTGGATGTTTATACCAAATAATAACACAGGAAAATTCACAACCTCAAATAATAGTTCTTCTTGTGAATCACAAACAGCTAGAATTATTTGGAGTTTTGTGCAAGGTGACACAAGCAAGCTTCTGCAATTTAAGTATGTAAACCAAAAGAATAAGAATATTGATGCTATGAACAGAGGCTACCAACTTAAAATAAATAATTTAGAGGCAAGTTCAATGTCTGCATCTGTAGGCGTAGTGGTTAATGGTAATCCCTTTAATGTAAACTTAATATTCAATAAAATATCAGATAATGTTAATTTAAAATAATTATGAGAAATACTTATAAAATACTTAGTTTAATATTAGTGACTTCTTTATTCTTTAATTGTACAGCGTTACAAAATGCAAATAGAACACAAAAAGGCGCGGGTATAGGTGTTGCTTCTGGTGCTTTAATTGGAGGCTTAATTGGAGGAGATCTTAAGGGAGCTCTTATTGGTGCAGCAATTGGCGGCGCTAGTGGAGGTGTAATAGGAAATGTTATGGATAAACAAGCAAAGGAAATAAGTGCAGCTGTTCCTGGAGCTGACGTTGAACGTGTTGGTGAGGGTATTCATTTGATTTTTGATGAAAACAGCGGAGTTAATTTTGCTACAAACAAATCAGATTTAACAGCGGCTTCTAAGGCTAATTTAGATAAAATATCTAAAGTTTTAAATGAGTTTGCAGACACAAAAATTTCAATACAAGGTCATACAGATGATACAGGTAAAGAAGAATATAATATGTTATTATCCAAAAAAAGAGCAGAATCTGTAGCAAGTTATTTAGTGTCAAAAGGCATTTATAGGAGTAGGTTAACAACTGAAGCAATGGGAGAAACCACTCCTAGGTTTGATAATACAACAGCAGACGGTAGATCTAAAAATAGAAGGGTCGAAATGGCTATTGTAGCTAATGACCAAATGATAAAGGATGCTCAGGCAAAATCAGGGTATTAAAAAATAGACACTTCTAAAACTCATTAGTATTACAATAGCATGAAAATTTTCTTACAAATAATTTCTGGTTTGTTAACGACTAGCTTTTTATTTGCTCAAGAAAATATTAAGATTGATGCTTTACGCTTTTATGGCAAGCTCAGAGTGCATTCATTTTTGTTTGATAATAATATAGAATTAAATATAAACTCAATAAGGTCAGTTAATAAAAGGGGTTTCAGTCAAAAAAATATTTATTTCAATGATAATTATACTTTAATGCGTTACGCTCTAGGTTTAAATTATCATATGAATAGTAATGTAATAATATCCTCTTCAGCAAGAATTGAAGACTTTAACTTGGTAAATAGTGCCAAAGATTACAACACATTCTTACCAAGATTTAGCTTTAATTTTTCATATTTCACAAAAACAAATAAGTATCAAAACACATGAAAATCAATTTATTTTTAACTCCAATTTTCCTCTTATCATTTTTATTTAGTGCAAATATTAAATTACCTGAGGAAATACAAAAAACAATTCATAAACAAACGAATTCCTTATCCATTGAAAATCCGAGCTCAAGTCTATGGCATGATTTAATAACTCCAGACTTGAATATTTCTAAAGAATTTTATGGAAAAATATTTAATTGGACATTTGTTGATGTAAATTTCAAAGGAATAAATTATACAACCATATATAATAATGACAAAGTTATAGGTGGAATGATTGAAATTAAAAGCGCAAAGAACTCAACATGGATTACCTCTTTACCTTTAAGTAATGAAGATTTAAATAATAGAATTAAGACGGTTATGAGTAATGGCGCAAAAGTGTTGTTGCCACCTGTTAAACTTCCTGGCAGAGGAAAACAAGTTGTTTTTGAAGGTTTACAAGGTGAAGAATTCTCGTTAATTTCAAAAAATGAATACACTGCTAAAATGGACACCAGTGAAGCTAATGGCAATTGGTTAGGTATAGAGCTTTGGGCTTCAGATGTAGAAAACGCTAAAGAATTTTATAAAAATGCTTTTGAAGTAAATGTAGAAAAAACAGAATACGACAACAAGTCTTATTGGTTATTTACTTTGGCGTCAAAAACTCTTGCAGGAATGATTCAAAATCCTGTAACAAATCAAGGCTCTCAATGGGTTCCATACATTAAAATGGATGACCCTGCTGCATCAGTTACAATAGCTAAAAAATCTTCTGGTTCAGTACTTTTAGCTCCTACAATGAAAATTAGAGGGGGGAAAATCGGAATTATTCAAGATCCTCACGGAGCAATTATCGCAATTCAAAAAAAATAAATTATGAGATTTTTAAAAAAATACAGACTGATACTTTTTATCACACTTGGAGTTTTAGTTTTTGAAACATTTTATAGCTGTGCAAATGCCAGATGGGGAACAGATGCTGGCCTAAATGTTACTTGGGGTCCAAATGGTCCTCGTGTAAGACCACATGTAGATTTTGATATTTACAATGGAGGAAGGTTAAGACATTAAATTAATTTAAAGGTTTAAAAATATAAAAGTAGCTATGAAATTTCTTAAAATATTAATCGTTTTTCTGATAGTCACATTTATATCTTGCAATAAAACTTCAAATGAAACCAAAAAGTCTTTTAGTGATAACCTAAATACTGTCGTTTACTATGGTGGAGATATTATTAGTATGGATGGGAAAGAGCTTGAATTGGTTGAATCTATTGTTTCTCAGAATGACGAGATTGTTTTTATAGGTTCAAAAGAAGAGGCTCTTAAAAGGTTTCCGAATGGAAAGAAACATGACTTGAAAAATCATGTAATGATGCCAGGTTTTGTGGAGCCTCATGTGCATCCATCGTTAGCAGCCACAATGTTACCAAATGAAATTATTGCTCCTTACGATTGGGTTTTACCAAACGGAACAAAAAAAGGAGTAACAGGCCATGAAGCCTATATGGAAAGAATCACAAATTCTATAACCCAAAATGCCAAAGAAGGTCAAATGTATTTTATCTGGGGTTATCATCAATTATGGCATGGGGAACTATCTCGAGACATGATTAATGCTATCACTAAAGACAAACCAGTAGGAATAATCCATCGTTCATTTCATGAAATATATTTAAATGATGCAGCTATTGCATTGTTAGGAATTAAAAAGGAAGACTTCAAAGGAAATCCTCAAGTAGAATGGGAGAAAGGTCATTTCTTTGAAGGAGGATGGCTAGCTCTTGTTCCAAAAATGGCTCCTATAATGTTAGAACCTACTCGTTACATGGAAGGTCTTGGCATGATGACGCAATTGATTCAAAAAAATGGAATCACTACTGTTGCAGAACCTGGTTTTCCAAGTGCAGATTTTAATGGTGAACTTACTTTGCTTAAAAAAGAAATGGCTAAAAACCCACCTTATGATGTGTATCTAATTCCAAGTGGAACACAACTTTTTGGAATGAAAGGAGGAAATAAAGAAGCCATGGCTTTTATGGAAACTCTTGATAGTGTATACAACACTGATAATATTCAATTTTTGCCAAAACAAGTAAAATTATTTTCTGATGGTGCTATTTATTCTCAACTAATGCAAATGAAGGATAATTACACAGACGGCCATCATGGAGAGTGGATGACACCATTAGATTTATTTAAAGATCAGATAAGTATGTATTGGGATAATGGTTATAAAATCCATGTACATTCCAATGGAGATAAAGGGATTCAACAAGTATTAGATTACTTAACGCTTGATCAAAAACGAAATCCTCGAGAAGATCACAGGTTAACGCTACACCATATGGGTTATTTTACAGACGAAATGGCTGAAGAAATTAAAACATTAGGCGTTGAGTCATCGGTAAATCCATACTACTTATGGGCTTTAGCAGATAAATATAGTGAAAATGGTTTAGGAAAAGAAAGAGGTGAGAATTTGGTAAGGATAAATAGTTTGGTAAAAAGAAACATTCCAGTATCTTTTCATTCTGATTTTTCTATGGCCCCTATAGAACCATTAACTTTAGCGTGGACAGCTGTTAATAGAGTTACCTCACAAAATAGCAGCTTTTCTCAAGATCAAAAAATATCTGTGTTTGATGCAATGAAAGCTATTACAATAGATGCAGCACGTACTTTAAACTTAGAAAATCAAATTGGGTCTATTGCTAAAGGTAAGAAGGCTAATTTCGTAATTCTTGATAAAAGTCCATTTTCAATTGAACCAATTAAAATTAAAGATATTAAAGTCCTGGCAACAGTTTTTAAAGGGGATTTTAATATCATTAAAACAAATAATTTGAAAACCAAATAATATTAGTCCCATGAAAAAAATAATCTTATGTTGTTCATTAATTACAATTTTAATAAGTTGTAAAAGTGATTCAAAACAATCAGCGGTTGCAGAGCCTTACGCATTAAATCAAACCATCTACTATGGAGGTGATATTCTTACAATGGCGGGAGACAAGCCTACTTATGTAGAAGCAGTAGTTCAAAGAGAAGGTAGCATTATTTTTGCGGGAACCAAGGCTGATGCAATGCAAAGGTTTGAAGGAAAAGCCAAAGAATATAATTTGAAAGGCAAAACAATGCTACCTGGGTTAATAGATGCACATGCACATTTTGGTAATTTTTCATCACAGGCAATAGGAGCACAAATATTACCTCCACCAGATGCAGGAGCAAAAAATATTGATGCTGTTATTAGCATATTAAAAGAATGGAATACTCCAGAAAATCGTGCATTAACAGGATGGATTTTTGGAGCTGGATTTGATGACAGTGTGATGGAAGACAAGCGTTTTCCAACAAAACATGATTTGGATAAAGTTACGACTGAATTCCCTATTATGATTATACATATTTCAGGTCATTTTGCAGTTGTAAACTCTAAAGGTTTAGAACTTTTAAATATAACCGCTGAAACTAAAAATCCTGAAGGTGGACTTATTAGAAGAGAGAACGGAAACGAGCCCAATGGTGTTTTAGAAGAACTTGCGGCTATTCCGTACTACGCAAAGGCATTAACACCAAAATCAGTGGAAGCTGCTGAAACTTTTTTTAATGCTGGCCAGGATATGGCTTTATCATTTGGCTATACTACTGCTCAAGAAGGAAGAGCTATGCTTGAGAATCATGCTTTCTTAGCTGCAAAAGCAGAAGAAAATAAATTGAAATTAGATGTTGTAAGTTATGTAGATTATATGTTTGTAGATACACTTATGTATACCAAATGGAATTCTAAAAAATATGACAAAAAATATCGAATTGGGGGAATGAAATTGACATTAGATGGTTCGCCACAAGGAAGAACTGCTTGGAGAACAAAACCATACTTGCTTCCTCCAGATGGAGCAAAAGAGGGTTATTTAGGATACCCAGCGATTCCACAAGATACTGTTTTAGAAAACTTATACAGAAAAGGATTTGCAAATGACTGGCAAATTCAAACGCATGCAAATGGTGATGCGGCTATGGATCAAATGATTAGAGCTATGCGCAAGGTAACAAGTGAATTTGAAAAGAAAGATCGACGTAATGTTTTAATTCACGGTCAGTATGTTAGAGAAGATCAATTAGATGCCTATAAAGAATTAGATATAATTGCATCATTATTTCCATTACACACATTCTATTGGGGAGATTGGCACAAAGAGATTATTGGTGATGAACTAGGGAATAAAATTAGCCCTACAAGAACGGCTTTAAACAAAGGTTTAAGGCTAACAATTCATACTGATGCTCCAGTAGCGTTGCCAAATTTAATGAGAATGGTAGGTATTACAGTTGAGCGTAAATCTAGATCTGGAAAAGTAATTGGAGAAAGTGAAAAGTTAACTCCTTACGAAGCCTTAAAAGGAATAACAGAATGGTCTGCTTATCAGCATTTTGAAGAAAATACCAAAGGAACGATTGAGGAAGGGAAATTGGCCGACTTGGTTATTTTAGATAAAAATCCATTGAAGGTTGATGAAGCAGATATCAAAAACATTGTGGTGTTAGAAACAATTAAAGAAGGTATTTCTGTTTACAAAAAATAGTAAAATTAAAAGACACATCTTAAAATGAAGTTGAGTCTTTTAAATTTAATTTTTTAATAGAGATGAAAGAACTGAGTTTAGGGAAAATTTCTATACATATTTACGGGGAAGATATAGCAGTCAAAGATTTATTTATAAATGACGAATCATTTCAACATTATTTAAGATCGTCTTTTAAAAATGAATTTTCTAATGGTAGATTTAAGGAGCCATTTATGTTGCGTTTAGAATCTAAATTATCTAGTTTGATAGAAAATAAGAAGTCTTCTTCAAATCACCTTTTGTATGGTTGTGTAGATGCTTGTTGCGATTATATATTTGTAAAAATCAAATTTGTCAACAACAAAATTATTTGGGATAAAATTGGACGAAATACAGACTATGTTCATCCTAAACCAACTATAAAAAATAAAATTCAATGGTTGACTAATTTTAAACCTATTATTTTTTCTAAAGAAAATTATAACCAAGTAATGAATCAAATTGAATCAAAATGAAAAAAAAACTTTTTATAATATCTTGTTTTGTTATCACACTTTTAGTTACCGGTTGTGATAAAAAAACGAATACAAATGAAAAAACTCCAACAATTATGGAAGAAGTCCCGAAAAATTTAGCAGGAGGATGGAAAAGTATGGAAGTAAACGATAAAATTAAAGAAATCGCTGATTTTGTAGTTTTTGATAAAAATATTGTAAGTAAAGTTATTAAAATTACAGATGCTAGCTCTCAAGTTGTAAGTGGTAGAAATTTTAGTTTTAAGTTGCATTTAGAAAATGGAGAAATTTGGGTTGCTAAAGTGTATGAAAATATTAAAAAAGAGAAAAAAGTAACACTTTTTGATAAATTAAAATAATTATTGATATGACAATTAAATTTGCAAATAAATATATATCAATCATTTTATTTTTTATAAGCTTATCAGTAAGTTCACAAAGTAATGATTGGTTCACGGTTGCTAAAAAAGATGTGTCTTATAAAAGCGACAAGGATGTCATTAATTTAATAGGTAATGAGAAAGAAATCTCTCAGTTTAAAATTAAATGTACCCAAGGAAATTTAAAAATTAAATATATAGTGGTGCATTATAAAGATAAAAGTAAAATCAATAATAAGACAAAAGGTACAGGACTTTTAACTAAAGGCATGAGCTCTTTTGTTTTTAATATTGAAAAAGGGAAAATAATAGATAAGATCGAGCTTTCTTACGAAGCTATTGGTAATATGCTTGTAACAAAAAGAGCGAAAATTGAATTATTAGGAAGAAAAAAATAAATGAAACAAATTAAATAATTATGAAGTCAAGCAAACTAAAAATAATAGCAATTCTTTTTTTAATGTTAGTACAAGTGAGCTTTGCACAAGATCAAATTGTAGATGCTTCTAAACCAACAAACTTATACACCCAATTGAATGCAGCTTTTGAGTACCAATCTCATAAAAACGATCCAGATTTATATGGTACACGTATAAATGTACAATACGCATTTGATCCAGATAATTTATTACTTGTAGAAGTTCCGTTATTGTATAATGAAGGAACAAGTAAATTTGGTTTATCTGACACAAGAGTACGTTATTTTCATGCACTAAAAAGGAATATTACTAAAAGATTAATTGCAATTGCGCCTTATGCAGATATTACAATACCAACGGGTTCATGGAAAAATGGTTTAGGTTCAGATGTTTGGTCTATAGCGGCCGGTGTTGTTGCAGGTTATGTGGTATCGCCTAAAATTGCTATGTTCCCTGGTGTTGGACTTGTACACGTAACAGCACCAGATGATTATGTTGGCAGTTCCCAGACAGGGGTAAATTTCCAAACAAACATGAGTATTAGCTTTTCTCAAAGAGCATTTTTATTTGTAAATCCTATTGTTACTATTTTAGCAAAAACCAATTGGTCTAGTGAGTTTAACTTTAACTATATGATAACTCCAAACAAACTAAAAGTAAACTTGGGGTATTTTCCTAACTTTACAAATGATATTAATACTTTTAGATTAGGGGCAACTTTATTCTTGTAAAACACTATTATTTTGAAAGAAAAATTAAAAAAAATATTTTATCGGCTGCTATTAATTATTGTAATTTCTTTGGGAATCGCCTATTGGGTTTGTACATGGACTTTCTCTGAAGGAACACGATCAGGCTATCTCATAAAGATTTCTAAAAAAGGTGTTGCGTTTAAAACTTTTGAAGGAGAATTGAACCTTGGGGGAGTAAATCTGTCAAATGGATTAGAAGGTAACATCTGGTCATTCACTGTTTTTGATGATGATTTGATAAAAAAAATGAAAAATTTTGAAGGGGATAAAGTAAAGTTATTTTATAAAGAGAGATATAAAACATTGCCCTGGCAGGGAGACACAAATTACATTGTTAATAACATAGAAAAGTTAAAACCTTAATTTAAAAGTTATGAAAAATAATTTTATTTATTTCATATTAATAGCAATAGTTATGGGCTGCACAAGCAATACAAGAAAAGAAACATTTTGGATAAATAGTTACAAAACCGAATGTGTTGGTGTAGCTCCAATGAGTTGCTTGCTTATTAAGAGGACTGAGGATGGCTCTTGGGAAAATTTTTATGAGAAAATTTCTGGATTTGAATATGTTCCTGGATATATGTATAAAATTGAGGTTGAAGTTGAAGAGACAGAAAAAGAAAATACTCCTGCAGATAAATCAATATATTCATACAAATTAAAAAAAGTCATGTCTAAAGAAGTGGATAGAAAATTACGTATAAATGATATTTGGGTGGGTTCAAAAATTGGAGATATTCAAATACAACAACTTGAGATGCAACCTAGAATTGAAATATCAGTTAAAGATATGAGCCTTCAAGGAACAGACGGATGTAACTCCATTAGAGCATCTTTAAAAACGTTAACTGAAACAGATGTAACTTTTGGAGCTGCAATGGGAACAAGAAAATTATGTCCAAATATGGAAATTCCAAACGCTTTTAATGTTGCTCTACAAAGTGTAAACTCATACGAAATTAAAGAAAATAAACTGTACTTGTTTGATAACAAGGGAAAACAACTGCTCCAATTTTTTAAAATTGATTAAAAACACTCACGCTCTTTAATAAATGAAATACTTTTTTAAACTTTTCAATAAAATATCTGTTGTGTTTATAGTGTGTTTTGTGAGTTCTTGTTCATTAGTAAAAATTGAAAATGAACAAATTCCTCTCTCTAAAACTGATTTAAATACACGGTTACTTACCCAGGCATTTGTACAAGACGCATCTAAAAAAGTAGAAGTTGCGGCAGATAGTATTTTAAAATCGAGTAAGGATGTAGAAATTCAAAAAAATGCCTTAAAATGGAAAATTAATACATTATCCGCTTTAAGGTCTGTGGGCTATCAAACTTCACCTAATATAGCCTTAATGGATACGTGGGTAATAACTTCAAGTATAAAAGATTATTTTTCTGAACAAACAGCTCAAAATTTATTTGGTACTTATAAAGATTTACCGATTTCAGTTTCGCAGAAAAATTTAGATCAAATAAAAAGAATTGCCAAAGTAGGTATTCCAAAAAGTGAATTTAAAGATACGGAAGGTTTTGTAAGAACATTTATAAAAAAGTATCCAGCAAAAAACTTAACATTCAATCATCACCCTGTTAGGGAATCATACTTAGATTTTAAAAGAATACCAGATAGTTTAGCGGTGCAAACTGTGGGTTCTTTATCTGAAGTAGTTGCAGATTTAACCAATAGAATTTCGGTAGCATCAGAAACCACAGGTAAACAAATTCAATGGAACAGTGAGCTTTTTATGAAAGCGCAAGGTTTTGATGAAAAAAGTCTCAAACAACTTTCAGATAGCATCAATGTAAAAATCAATCGTTTTCTTGAAGTCGCAGAACAATCACCAGAACTTTTGGATGAAGCCTTAATAAACCTTCAACAACAACTAAACAGTTTTAATGCTAGAATTGATGATAATGTTTCTTATACATTAGACTATCTTTCTACTGAAAGAGCATTAATTTATGAAGTAGTAGAGAAAGAAAGGATAAAATTAGATTCAATAATTCAAAGAGAAAGAAAAGCGTTATCTAAAGATGCAGATGCACTTAGCACCAAGCTTTTAGATAATACAATCAATCATATAAAAGACTTGGTAAAAACGGCTTTATTGTATATTATTATTTTATTAGCTGTAATTATCTTTTTACCCTTTGCTATAGGTTTTTATGTTGGTAAAATTGTGCAACAAAAAAAGAGAAAAAGTTAGATTAATTTTAAATTTAGAATAACTTTTTACAGGAGTTAAATCTTAAACTCCTTCACAAAACTTGTATTTCATGCAAAAAGGATTTTGTATTTTTGACCTCATTAAAAATCATTAGAAATTATTCAAAATATGCCCTTTAAAGTAAGAAGTCTAACCTTATTCATATTCTTAATACACTGTTTTACAGGATTTACACAAAATATTGATGATATAGATTACGGAACATCGTCTACCTTAGAAATTATTTCATGGAATATTGAAAATTTTCCCAAAAATGAGGCTGCAACTGTGGCAAAAGTTGGTGATATTATTGAAGCATTAAATGCAGATATAATTGCCATTCAAGAAGTAGATGATAGAAATAGTTTCAATGAAATGGTTGCAAATATGGAATCATACGAAGGCTATTTAGAATCTGAGTGGTTTGCTGGACTTGCTTTTATTTATAACAAAAACACGATAGAAATTAATTCGATTTATGAAATTTATACCACTTCACAATATTGGTCTCCTTTCCCAAGGTCTCCCATGGTTATGGATTTTAATTTTAAAAATCAAAGATATATAGTTATTAATAATCTTTTAAAGTGTTGTGGTGACGGGTTTTTTGATGCGAATAATTCTGATGATGAAGAAACAAGAAGGTATAATGCCAGTATTTTATTAAAGGAATATGTAGATGACAATTTCGCTGATGCACAAGTAATTATTTTAGGCGATTTAAATGACGAATTAACGGATGACTCTCAAGACAATGTTTTTAGAGCTATTATAGAAGATAGCAACAACTATTTATTTACTGATATTAACATTGCAAATGGTGATAGTTCAAATTGGTCATTTCCAAATTGGCCATCGCATTTAGATCATATTTTAATAACAAACGAATTATTTGAAAAATTTGAAAACGAAAATTCAAATATTGAAACAATTAAACTAGAAGAATATCTAGAAAATGGATGGTATGAGTATGATCAAGATATTTCAGATCACAGACCTGTTGCTTTAAAAATATTTGCAGACTCAAATTTGCAAACAACAGATGAAATGATGGCTGCATCCTTCTTTACAAATAGCCCCAATCCAATAAAAACAGAAACAAGTTTTACATTCAAATCAAAATTTAATTTAGATAGAATAGAAATTTATACGACTAAAGGCCAAAGAATATCATCACTAAATATTGATAAAAATCAATCATCAATTCCGTTTTACACCAGTCATTTAGCCAATGGTGTTTACTTTGCAAATTTGATTTCAAACAACATTGCAATTGCATCTAAAAAAATTGTAATTTTAAAATAATTCTAATCTAAATACCATAGAGCATGTTAAAATCAATTTTAATGTCTATCCTGCTGCTAGTTTTAATTTCGAGTTGCAGTAAAAATCGTACAAATATTTCATCAGTTATAGAAGTTAATATTGATAAAAATAGCGATTTAGACAGTCTTATTATTTACGATAAAGAAAACTCTTGGGAAATAAAATCTTGTCTTCGATTTATAAATACAAGAACTGTTATTGATACAATATCAATTTCAGATCAAAAAATATATCAAGTATATGCTTTTAGAAAGGGAATGCAAAGCGAATTTGGAGAGATTTTGATAGCACCAGATAGCAATATCAATTTAAATATTGAGGAGAATAAACCCACTCATGACGCTATTTATAAAGGAACTTTTGAAATTCCCAATAATTTTTTAGCGTATGCTAAAAAAGTTAAAAACGAACTCACTAATTGGGTAAGGAAAGGTATTGATTCTGCCAGTTTAAATCTTAAAATAGCGCAAAATAAAGACTTGATTGTAAAGAAATCTAATACGCTTAATATTGTTGATTCTTTAAAAATAGATGCTTTTGAAAAATTTGACGCTTTCTCTAATATCTTAAAAAAGAAGAATAAAAAATACAGATATAAGGCTTCTTTAATAAATTTAATTGGTAATAATTTTTCCTTTAAGGATGTTAATAATACCTCAAAATCACTTCAGGATTTTAAAGGAAAGTATGTTTATATAGATGTTTGGGCAACTTGGTGCAAGCCTTGTAAGGTAGAACACAAATTTTTAGAAGAATTAGAAACCTATTTCTCAAATAATAAAGACTTTCAAATTATTTCTATCAGTACAGATCGTGATTATGAAAAATGGAAAAAACATGTGATAGATAATTCCATGAAGGGCATTCAAATGCATTCAGGATCGGATAGTGAATTTGTAAAGTTTTATGATATTGGAGCATTACCAAGATTTATTTTTCTAGATAAAGAAGGTAAAATTATCAGTCCTGATGAAATCAGACCTTCCAATACAAATTTGAAAGCCACAATAGAAGGAGCGCTTCAGAAAGTTTAGTTATTGATTAATTTTTTAACATGATAAAATTTAACCCCGTAATTTTAGAGTCAAAACCTTTTGCAGAATTAATAGAACAATCAGAATATTTAACTTTTGAAAAAAAGGAAATTATTGTTCAGGCAAATCATGTATGTAACTATTTGTATTTAATAGAAACAGGACTTTTAAGAAGTTATTATTTTGATTTAAAAGGTAATGATATTACACATTGGTTTGCATCTGAAAGTATGTTAATGACCATTCCTCCAAGTTTTTTTAACCGAGAAGAAAGTCAATTTAATTTAGAAGCAGTAGAGAGAACAACGGTTAGGGCTTTTTCTATTGATCTGCTAGAAAATGCCTTTGAAAAACATAGAATTATAGAAACATTTTGCAGGGTAATGGTAACACAAACAATGATTTCTTTAGGTAAAAAAGTAATTGACTTGCAAACAAAAACTGCGGAAGAGAGGTATAAAGATTTAAAAGCAAACTATCCTGGCATTAGCAAAAGAGCCAGTTTAGGTCAAATTGCTTCCTATTTAGGAATTACGCAACAAAGTCTTAGTAGAATAAGATCAAAAAAGAAATGAGTCATATGTTTGTTATCATCAAATTAATATTTAATCCGGCAAAAAGGACATGAGATTTCATTTACTTTTTTTATTGTGTACTATCAGCTTTTCATTGTATTCTCAAAACGATACAATTGCCTTAAAAAACGGCAAAAAAATATATGGTGAAATAAAAAACATTCAATCAAATGTACTTACCGTAGAAACTTCCTACAGCGATAGTGATTTTAAAATAAATTTTAAAGAAGTTACAGGAATTAAAATACAAAAAATTTGCTTTGTTTTACTTACAAAAGGGAGAAGAAGAACGGGCTATGTCAAGTCAAATAAATCCAATTACTTTACAATTACAGCAAAAAATAAAGTTAAGGAAACGTTTAAGCTAACAGATTTAATTTCTTTGGATGAATTATCAGAAGAGTTCTGGGATCGGTTTAAATTTAATATTGATTTAAACTATAACTTAACAAAAGCAAATAAGGCAAGTCAGTTTGTAATTGAAGGAAATTTGAGTTACAGAGATTTAAAATGGATTTCAAATTCATCATTTAGTGCTTTAAATTCTAAGCAAGAGAATACAGCAGACATTCAAAGAACTGAGATAAAAGCCGATATTAAACGCATACTCCCAAAAAAATGGTACTTACTAAGTAATTTGGGGTTTTTATCTAATACAGAACAAGCAATAGAATCTAGATATACCATAAGTACCGGAATTGGTAGGTATTTGCTGTTTACTCAGAAACTTTCTTTAGGTTTTAATTTTGGTGTAAATTTTAATATTGAAAAATTCAATGATGCTACAAATAAAAATTCATCATCAGAACTGTATGTTGGTTCTGAGTTTGATATGTTTGATTTCAATGATTTTAAACTAATAACTAATATTAATTTATTTCTAAGTAAGGGAGAATTAAGAAGAGTTAGAGCAGACTATACTATTAATATTCAATACGATTTACCTTTAAACCTTTATATAAAAACCGGGTTTAAATTTAATTACGACAATCAATCAGCAATTACAGGAAGTAATTCTGATTATCTATTTACTTCAGGTTTTGGATGGTCTTTCAACTAACTAGAATAACTTTAACTTTTAATTGAAGTAAAAAAATCTTTATTTTTTTTAACATGAGTTAAATTTTTTTTGGCTTATTCACTCTAAATTTGATTTATACCGTTATAAAATCTTGTAAAATTTATATGAGTAAGATGAACATTTTATTAAATATATATTAGCTCATTTCAAATTCTCAAGAGTTTCCCCAAACTTCACATTTAATAAATATAAGTATGAGAATTACATTAAAAATTTCGTTTTTACTTTTCTTTTTAACCAGTTATTTGACCTGCGCTCAAGGAGATGGGCCAGAAAGTCATTTTCTAAAACCACAAAAAATGTGGGGTTTAAATATAAAATATCTCAACCTAAATCAGAATATGTCTGTAAATGGAGATATACTTACGCCGAATCTAAACCTAGAGATTAATTCCTTTCCAATAACACTTTTTCATGTATTCTCAATTAAAGGGCAACATGCCGAAATTGTTGCTATGATGAATCCTACATCTATATCGTCAACCTTAGATTTACCAAATCCACTTGAGGATAGAGTTTTTGATAAAACAAGTTTTTCTGACGGGTTTATCGGCTTAAAAGTAGGGATGGTTAATGGCAAAGCAATAAGCCTAGAAGAATATATGAAAGGTAATATAAGATTTACAATGATGAGTTATTTTAGAATATGGTATTCTGGATCTTATGACAAAGATGAATTAGTAAATATAGGAACAAATAGAACTACTTTGGAATATGGAATACCCACAACAATGTCTCTTTGGTCTAAAGGTAATTCCTCAACAAACCTCGAACTATTTCCAAGCATACGATTTTTTACAAAAAATAAAGATGTGTTAGTTAATCCTGTTTCAAATGCAACTGTAGAAAGAACTCAAGCTCCTTTATTTGTTTTTGAAAATCACATTATACACAACTTTAATAAAAAGTTACGGGCCACTTTAAATGGAAGATATCAGGTTGGTGGACAAACCACAACCGACGGGAGTAAAGATGGAAATTCTTTTAATAATTATGGAGCAACAATTGGTTTAGGTTATCAATTACATCCACTTGTTTATTTACATGCTGATTATGGTGGCATCGTATTCGGAGGTGGCGAAGCAGAGTCTAACATGTTTAGATTTAACTTACAATTAAATTATTTAAAAATTAAAAAAAAATAAATAGTCATGAACAAGCTAAAATTTATAACCGTTTTGCTATTAATCTTTTTCGTTTCATGTAAAAATGAAAAAAATAACAATTCAAGCACAAAGGAAATTTCAATTTCAAAAACAGACTCATTAAAAGTGGCTCTGGTTACTCAGGCCTACATATATGGATACCCAATGATGACCATGGATTATACCCACAAAATATCTTCAAATGTAGCGTCAGATAATGGTATGGGAAAAGGCCCTATGAATCAGTGGGGTAATATGCATAAATTCCCTAAAGCAGGTTTTACAGAAGTTGTGCGCCCTAATCTAGATACGTATTACAGTGTTATATATGCAGATTTAGGTGAAAGTCCTTTATACTTGCACATACCAGCTACAGAACGTTATTATCTAATGCCAATATTAAATGCTCACGGCGATGTAATTAAGTCTGTAGGATCGAGAACAACAGGGCAAGGTGAGGTAAATATAGCCTTAGTAGGTCCAAATTTTGATGGTGAAATTGATGATGATTTAACCGTTATTAGATCTACAACAAATCTTAATTGGATGTTAGGAAGAGTAGCTGTAAAAAATAATGAAGATGGTAAAGTTGAAATTACAAATTTTCAATCTAAATTAATTGCTCGTCCTCTTTCTGAGCGTAATAACAAAAATTATGTAAATCCAAAAGGAATCATTAATCCTGATTATTTGAATAAAGTTCCTATGGATGAAGTAGATCATAAAGATATTACTACGTATTTAAATGAAGTAATGCAATTAATGATAGATAACCCTAGTTATGCAACTGATGCGCCTTTATTAGAAAATTTAAAAACTATTGGATTTGAGCCTGGAGGTAAATTTAAATTAGATCAATTTAGTTCGCAAGCACAAGAAATGATGAAGAAAGTTCCTGCAATTGTTCAAGGATTATTTTCAAAAATGACTGCAAATCCACCAACTGAAAACCTTCAAAATGGATGGAATGTAATTACATCTGGTTTAGGAGAATATGGTACAGGATACTTTTTAAGAGCTTATGTTACAAAAATCGGTTATGGTGCAAATCAATCTGTAGATGCTATTTATCCAAACTCTGCAGTGGATTCTGATGGCAATAATTATAATGGATCCAATAAATATGTTTTACATTTTGATGCTGACCATATGCCACCGGTAAACGGATTTTGGTCTTTAACAATGTATGATAAAAAAGGCTTTTTGGTAGACAATGCTATCGACAGATATAATTTAGGAGGGATGAAAGACTTGACCTATAACCAAGATGGTTCCTTAGATATATTAATCCAAGCTGAACAACCTGAGAAATTAAAATCAAACTGGTTGCCAAGTCCTCAAGCCGGTGAAGAATTTGAATTAACCTTTAGAATGTACTACCCTAAAGAAAATGTTATAAACAGATCCTATAAAATGCCTGGAGTCCAAAAAGTTAAATAAAATATCAAATTGACTCATTATGAAAAAAATGTATATTATTACTATTGTTTTAGCCTTAGCAATATTATCTTGCAAGAAAGACAAAGCTACAGAGACAAATACAGATGAAGTAAATAAAACAGTAAAAAAAGTTACTTCTGAAAAAGCAACAACCATTCTGACAGATGAAAATTTTGGTCTAGCAGAATCACAAATGATTTTTGCAAAATATATAAAAGACATTGCTGCCATAACTAAAACAAATGGCGTAGGTGTTTTTATGCACAATAAAAAGGCTGCAGATCCAAAAGACAAAACGGTTGTAAGAATCAATTTTGACACACAATACTCTGTTGCAATTTTAGATTTAAAGGAGGAAGCAACGTTAATAATGCCCGAAACCAATGGACGTTACCAAAGTGCTTGGTTTATCACTGAAGAGCATTATAATCCAATGGCAATCAACAACCCTGGAACTTATAAAATAACCCAAGAAGATATGGGTTCTAGATATATTATGCTAGTGATTAGGACTCAGGTAAATATGACTGATCCAGAAGATCTTGCCAAAGTCTCAGCATTGCAAGATCAAATAAAACTGACTCAAAAAGATAGAGGATCTTTTGTAATGACTAATAATTGGGACAGGGCTGAGGTTTTAAAAATGCGTAAGAAATACCAAAAAATCGCAAAAGAAAAAGGTATTGTTTCAAGTGTTATGTTTGGTAAAAAGGGAGAAACAACTTTAGAAAATCATAATGCTGGTGTATCCACAGGTTGGGGAGGTATGACCTCTAAACAAGCGGTTTATCCTAATTATCAACCTAAAAATTCAAATCCTGCAACATTAACATTAAAAGATGTTCCTGTCGATGCTTTTTGGTCTATTACAGTTTATGATCAAGGAGGATGGGTTGTTGGAGAACACTTTAATGTGAATAGTTCTTTTGCAAAAACGAACGAAAAAGGAGAATATATCATACATTTTGGAGGTGATAAAAATGCTGACAACTATCTTGATACTTTTGAAGGATGGAACTTTATTTTACGCATGTATCAACCTACAGAAAAATATTTTACTGGTTCTTGGAAAGTCCCAGAGTTAGTGCAATTATAAAATTTAAAAACAGATAATTATGAAAGCTTCAATAAAAATTTACGCAACACTACTACTATTTTTTCTAACCTTTACGCTTACTTCTCAAGAAACAATAACAATCACAGAGGAAAAAAAAACGACACTTAAACTGCCAAAGGATTACTCCAAAACACTTGGCTTGTATATTTTCCCTTCAAAAAATCAAGACAGTTTACAACAGCAAAAAGATTTGAAAGAATGTTATTCATGGGCATATAATCAAACTAAATTTGACCCAATGAATCCCACAAAAGTTACAGTTAAAGAAACTGAAAAGGTAAAAGGCGGAGCTGTTGCAGGAGCCGCAAGAGGGGCTGTTGCAGGTGTGGCTATAGGCGCAGTTGCAGGAGATACTGGAGATGGCGCTGCAATAGGGGCAGTAACAGGCGCAATTAGAGGAAGAAGAGCCACTAGAAGAGCGCAGAGTATGCAAAATGCTCAGAATACTCAAAAAGCTAAAAGTATTGAAAGCGAAATGAAAACGAGTTTCGTAAAAGCTTTTTCAGCTTGTATAAAAGCAAAAGGTTATAGTATCAACTAAAATAATCAAAATATGAAAGGTGCAATCATCCTATTACTTCTTTTGTTATCTTTTAATCTTTCGTACGCTCAAGAAAAAGAGAGAGAAAAAGAGGAACAAAAAAAGAAGTCAAAAAATATAAAAGTTGTTCCTTACATAAGTTATAATCGAACCTACGAGTTTATGTTTGGAGCTGTTCCTATGTTAATGTATAAGGTTAATAAAAAAGACACCATATCTCCAGAATCCATTTCGGGTCTTATGGGCATATATACCACTAATAAAACTTGGTTTGCCATAGCTTTTTCCAAATTATATTTAATGGAAGATCATTGGAGAATAACAATAGGAGCTGGTTTAGGAACTGCAAATTCGCAGTTTCTTAGTGGTGGTACTAGTTCAAATTTTATCGATTATCAAACAGGAGCAGATTTTTTCAAATTAGAAGTACAACGTAAAATAGGAGAAGATTTATATTTTGGTGCTAACTATATGTACACTAAATTTAATAATGAGTTTGCTTTTGAAACACCGGTAAATGAAGAAGTAACACTTAATGGTTTAGGATTGGTATTTCTTAGAGATAAAAGAGATAATGTTTACTACCCAACAAAAGGATCCGAATTAAATTTAGATTACACAGGATATCTTAGTTTTATGGGTAATGATGATGAATCAAGTAAAATTGAATTGCAGTACAATCATTTTTTTAAAGCTAAAAGAGGCAAAGATGTAATTGCAATAAGAGGTTATGGAGGTTTTGGTTTAGGAAACGTACCATTTAATAACTTACTTGTTGTTGAGGGCACAGACTTAAGAGGATATTCTATGGGCGAATATAGAGGTAAACAACTAGTAGCTTTACAAGGAGAATATAGATATAACTTTAAGGGAAACATGGGCCTTGTAGGTTTTGCTGGTTTAGGTTCGGTTTATGGCTCAGAAGTTGAAACCAATAGCGGTAAAATATTACCAAGTGTAGGTATGGGATATCGCTATACTGTATTTCCAAAAAATAAAATGAACATTGGTATAGATGTTGCCGCAGGAAGAGATGATTGGGGTGTTTATTTTAGAATTGGAGAAGCTTTTTAAATTGATGCTTTTATAATTTCACCAATAAATATATAAGTGAAAAACTAGAGCGTACTTTTTAAATTAAGATTTAGGACCTCTTATAGTAAAAAGGATTAATTAACTTAAAAGTTTTAAAGTGAGCAATATTTAAAAGGGTAATTTCTTTTAGATTATGCGAGTTTTCTTTACCTTTATAAAACAAGCAAATTATTGCCCAAAACTACTCTCTTTTTACCTTTTGTAAAAATACTAGTATATTTACAAAAGATATACGTATGCGTGTTGCAAAAGTTACTATAGTTTGTTAAAATACATACTGATGTTTGCACTGCTTTTGCCTGTTAAAAGGCAAAGCCACAAACTTGCCAATAAAATACAAGTGTTTAACCATGGCGTTAGTGCAAGAGCACCTAATTTTCATGTTGGCTATTTTATATCTAATACAAGCTATATTATATGAAATATTAGAGATAAAGAATTCAATTAGCACTAGATTATTTCCATCTGCAAGGAAGTTTTTTATGGATCAAGACTAATTGTTGTGTGTGAATTAAAATAAGTTTCTGATTTTTGTAAAAAAAACAGAGATTGGATAGTTATATAGATTTACTAAAATTGAT
>Ga0206127_1000030_pt1 | contig 160975 bp, 154 predicted proteins | sample Helgoland_Spring_6_FD_148646 | JGI IMG/M metagenome (GOLD analysis project Ga0206127, IMG submission 148646) | Pelagic subsurface seawater microbial communities from Kabeltonne, Helgoland, North Sea - Helgoland_Spring_Bloom_20160419_1 | ecosystem: Environmental > Aquatic > Marine > Epipelagic ...
GACCTTGGCAACGTGATCATCCTTGAGCCGCGTGCCAATACGCTGTTTGTGTTGGCCGGACTGGATACCGTCTATGGAGAGGCCGGTCAGGTGATCGCATCGGGGACGCCGATTGGTTTGATGGGGATGCCCGCTTCTAGCACTGGCAATGTGTTGTCACCAAATGGTGATGGGGCTGGCATAGAGCGTTCAGAAACGCTCTATATAGAAGTAAGAGAAAATAATATTCCACAGGACCCGGCAGAGTGGTTCCTAACCGACAAGGATGGATGAGCATATGAAGAAATTTGTGATGGCCGCCGTTGGTGGCACGCTGGCAGGCGTGATCGCAACGACGCAAATCGCCGGACCTTTGCTGGCACAGGAAACGGCGAAGGCAAGCAATGTCTATGAGCAGCTGGATTTGTTCGGTGACATTTTCGAACGCATCCGCGCCCAGTATGTGGAGGAAGTCGATACGGAGGAGCTGATCGAGGCGGCCATCAACGGGATGCTGACATCGCTTGATCCGCACTCCAGCTATCTGTCGCCCAAGGATGCGCTGAAAATGCGCGACCAGACGCGCGGTGAATTCGGCGGTCTGGGTATCGAAGTCACGCAAGAGGAAGGCTTTGTCAAAGTCGTTTCCCCGATTGACGATACACCTGCATCAGAGGCGGGGATCGAGGCGGGTGATTTCATCACCCATGTAGACGGCGAAAGCCTGCTGGGTCTGACGCTGGATGATGCAGTTGAACTGATGCGCGGGCCGGTCGGGTCGGAAATCATCATCACCGTTGTCCGCGAGGGCGAGACAGAGCCGTTTGACGTATCCTTGATCCGCGACACGATCCAGTTGACTGCCGTGCGCAGCCGGACTGTGGGCAACGCTGTTGTGATGCGTGTCACCACGTTCAACGAACAAACCTATCCCAAGCTCAAGGAAGGTCTGGAAGAACAGATCGCAGAAGCCGGTGGCATCGACAAGATCAGCGGCATCGTCATCGACCTGCGCAACAACCCCGGTGGTCTGTTGAACCAGGCGATTGCAGTTTCTGATGCGTTCCTTGAGGAAGGCGAGATCGTGAGCACCCGTGGCCGCGATTCAGCGGATAGCGACAGAACCAACGCCACGCCGGGTGATCTGGCCCAAGGGAAACCGATTGTTGTGTTGATCAACGGCGGGTCTGCTTCGGCGTCTGAAATTGTGGCTGGTGCGTTGCAAGACCACCATCGCGCAATCGTGGTCGGCACCAAAAGCTTTGGCAAGGGATCTGTTCAAACCATCATGCCGTTGCGTGGTGAGGGTGCGATGCGCCTGACCACAGCGCGGTATTATACGCCATCGGGCCGGTCCATTCAGGCGGTTGGCGTATCGCCTGACATCGTTGTTGCACAGCCCCCGGTCAAGCCCGCAGACCAGGAAGAAGATGCAGCGAAAAACCGTCCGCTGCGCTCCGAAGCGGACCTGCGCGGCAGTCTGAATAACGACAGCCTGTCCGAGGACGAGATCGAACAGATCATGGCAGACCGCGCCAAGGCAGACGAAGCCGCGGCCCTGCGTGAAGAGGATTACCAACTGGCCTATGCCATTGATATCCTGAAAGGTTTGTCGGCTCTGGGCAATAAAGACTGATCGGCATTCGCGCCAAAACCTTTGCAGGCAGGTATCAGATCAAAGGCCGTCCCATCGAGGGGCGGCCTTTTTCGCTGCGCAGCATAGAAAAAAATGCTGCGCAGCATTTTGAGGTAATTTGGTGGCTTTAGCCGAGGTAAACCTTGCCTTCGGGATAGCGTACGCGGGGGACCGAGCGCGTCGCCAGAAAGAACCCGAGGGTCAAAGGCCCGACCCGCCCGAGGAACATCATCAGCATGATGACCGTGCGCCCGATGGTATCCAGTTCGGTCGTGGCACCACGCGACAAACCGACGGTCCCAAAGGCGGATGTGACCTCAAAGGCAAGATCAATGAATTCTCCGTCATGGCTGATGGATATGATGAAAATCCCGAACAGCACCAGCAAGATGCTCATCGTGGTCAGCGCCATCACCTTAAAGACTTCCTCTGACCCCATTGACCGGCCAAAGGCATGCAGGGTCTTGCTGCGGCGGAAAAAGGCTATGGTGGCAAGGATCAGAACGATCAGGGTTGTGACCTTGATCCCGCCCGCGGTTGATGTGCTGCCCCCGCCGACCAGCATCAACGTCATGGTCATCAAGGCAGTGCTCTCGTGGACGTTGCCGTAGTCAATCGTGTTGAACCCGGCAGTGCGCGGGCTGACAGCTTGGAACCAGCTTGCCCAAAGGCGGCTGCTGGTTGACCCGAGTTGCCCCAAGGTGCCGGGGTTGTTCCATTCAAGCAGCGCAAAGGTCAGCCAGGCCCACAGGATCAGCACGAGGGTGCCGACCAGCATCAACTTGCTGTGCAGGCTCAGGGTTTGCCAGTTCCGCTTGTTCCAGATGTCCGCGAGCACGATGAAGCCGATGCCACCCAAGATGAAGAGGGCAGGGATCACAATATTGATAACCGGATCGCTGACCCAGCGTATGAGGTTGTCTGGAGACAAGCCAAACCCGGCGTTGTTAAAGGCCGACACGCTGTGGAATACGGCCTGCCATATGCCATTGACCCAACCATATTCGGGCACGAAAACAACACATAAAAGCGCGGCACCGATCAGTTCGATCAAAAGCGCGATCTTGAGGATCACACGCACCAAGGCCGTCAGGTTATTCAGGCTGGACTGGTTCAGGTCTTCGCGCAGGATGATCCGCTGCGGCATACCTACGGGAATGCCTAGGGCGGAAAACACCAGCACGGCAAAGGTCATCAACCCAAGGCCGCCCAACTGGATCAGGATGATCAGAACCGCCTGCCCGAACAGCGTGAATGTCGTGCCCGTGTCAACAACCGCAAGGCCGGTCACCGTCACGGCAGAGGTGGAGGTAAAGAACGCATCCGACAGGCTGAGGTCGGTGGTATTGGACAGGGGCGACCACAGCACCAGCGCGCCGATGACAATCACCGCCAGATAAATGAACACCAAAACCGCTGGCGGCGGCGGAAGCTTCCAGCCTTTGCGCTTCTTGGAGGGGACCGTTTTCAAAGGCTTGCTGCGAAGTTGCGCAAATCAGACCGCTGCCCCAGCAGGATCAGCAGATCGTCACGTTGCAAGCTGCACGGGTTGCCGTCCTGGCCGATAAATTCGGTGCCCCGCATGACACCGATGCAGCGCAGATCAAACTTCTTGGCATGGTACAGCATGTCGAGGGATTTGCCTTCGAGCGATTCCGGGATCCGGAAATTCACCACATGGTAGCCATTGCCAAGGCTTACATAGTCACGCACCAGCGGATTATTGATCACTTGGGCGATGTGCTGTCCGACTTCGACTTCGGGGTGGATCACCCGGTCGACGCCCAGCTTGGCAAGAATGCGATGATGGGTTTTGGTTTTCGCCTTGGCCCAGATTGTTTCAACACCAAGCAGCTTGAGGTTGATGGCAGACAGAATGCTTGATTCCAGATCAGACCCCATCGCCACCAGCGCCATATCACAATCGGCAAGCCCTGCTTCGCGCAGGGCGATGTCATCGCGCGCGTCAGCAATTACGGCCTGGCTCAGGCGTTCGACATGGTTGCTGACACGTTGTTCGTTCAGATCAACGCCGATCACATAGTTGCCAAAGCGGGTCAGTTCTGTCGCGACGGTGGACCCGAAATTCCCTAGGCCAATAACCCCGATTGTACGTTTTTTTGCGGACATCATGCCCTCCTGATTTTACCGACCTCAAGTGTCGGGTGGTAGGCCAAGATATGATACCACAGCCATTCAGGGTAAAGGGGGCTCAGGTTGTCTCGACGCAATGCCGCCTGAATGCACGTTTCATCATTTCAAGCTCGGCCCGCAGCAGCGCCATTTCGGCCCGCAGATCGATGCTGGTCACGTCGTCTCCGATGATGACGATATCGCCAATTTTCTGATCGGTTTCCAGATCGGTCACCAGAATGACCTGAATGCCATCCGCAATGGCGGCGGCGGGCACAGGAATGGTAAGCGACCAGTGATCGGCTGTCTCGTTTCGGACCAGCTTGAAATCGGCGACGTTCGAATTGCCGTGGGTGACGGTGATTTGGGGGGTTTCATCGCCGGTCCCTGTGAGGATTCCCTGCCACACCCCTTCAAGCATGCGGGTTTTTGTCAGTTTCAAAGTGCTCATCCAAAAACTCCTAAAGCTGGGCGCGGGGGCGGCGCGAGAATGTCAGGTCACGCAGGACGATTTCGTTCATTTCGGGGCCTTCAAAGATCAGGTCGATCCACGCCTTTTCCACGCGCTTTTCGTTCATCGTTGAATAGGCCAGATCGAATTCGACCATGACATCGGGTTGATCCAAGGGCAGTTCGCGTACGATTTGTTCGGTGTTCGGCCCGTGGCGAATGTTGAGCCGTGCAAAAATCTCGATGGGTTTTTCCATTTCGACAATGGCGCTCATCCGTAACAGGTGGGTACGTTTCAGCCCGTTTACGCAATCATCCGGCAGGTCAAGAACGATCGACAGGAACGACCCGTCAAACCGGAAAACATCAAGGCGCAGGCCGTAAGGGGCCAGATCTGCCTCGCGGAGGTTTCGCAATTGCCGGATGCCCATTTCGGACAAAGCACAATCGTGGAAAACAGTTACTTCCTCGCCCAGGGTCGCCTTGGTCTTGACCGAAGACAGGCCAGGCACGGGCAGCGGCCCACGCCATAGCGCCGGACGCCAGGACCAATCCGCATTATGCGGTTTGAAAAACTTCTTTGACCCGACCATGGGCAGCGAAAGCCGTTCTTCGGCGACATGGATAACGCTGTCCAGATGCGCCTTTAAGGCCCACGCGTCCCGAGACTGCTTGCGCAACCTGTCCAGAGGAACATCTTTTGCTTTCTGGGCCCTGCGCGCCCATTTGCGCAAAAGCCGCGCAGACAATGCTTTGTCCAAAAGGTGAGTGCCGAATTTGGCCATATGTGCCTGATGCCCCGTTTGCTCGGTCGTTCATTTTGCCAAAGTCTATCGCTTGAAACACATTCGTTCAAACGAATTGCTGCCAAATCAGAAGGTCAGTTCCGGCTGGCCGGCTTTTTCACGGGTTTTGGCGTTGCCTCGATACTGGCATTGGCCAGTTCGATCACGATTCCGCGTCCGGTACGGGTGGTGATTTCGCCATGCTCCGGGCCATATACTGCGATGCCAGCGGTCTGGCTGCCAATGCGCGCGGTACCGCGCCATTGGGTCGGTGACAGCCCACCCACGGGTATTTTCCCCTGTGCACGAAACGTGATGAGATCCTCTGTCGCCTCTATGTCGCTGATATTGGTCAGGTCGGTGGCCGCAGCGATCTGTTTTGCAGAAGGGAGCGGGCCGGGTCTGGATTTCGTTAGGCTGACCGTAATCAACCCGCGGGGTGCCGCGCCGGCGGCACTGGGCACGCCCAATGCGTCGCAACGTGCCATCACCAAAAAGCGGGAGGTTAGCGTCGCCTGATCGATACAATAGCCGCTCGGTGCAACCAAAATCGTGCCACTCGCCATCATGCTCCGCGATAGGGGCGCGTCAGAAGTGTCGGTGGATTTCAGGTTAAACCCGCCCCCCAGATCAAGACCCTGACCCGCTTCGCAAGCGGTCAGGGCCATTAATCCAAGGGCCGCTACGGGACCTTTAAAGGTCCATGTAGTCATGGGTTTCGGCCTTTGCGCCGGGATGCGTCACGGCACCGAGATAGGTTGGGCCGACAAGCTGTGCATATTTCCACAGCGCACCGCTTTGGTAGTTGGTTGTGCGGGCACCGGGCCATGCTGCCTTGCGCTTGGCCATTTCCTCGTCGCTGATATCAACGCTGATGGACCCTTCGATGGCGTTCAGCGTGATCATGTCACCCTCTTGCAGCAGGGCGATCGGGCCGCCGTATGCTGCTTCGGGGCCGACATGGCCGACGCAAAAACCACGTGTCGCGCCAGAGAAACGGCCATCGGTGATCAACGCGACCTTTTTGCCCATGCCCTGACCGGACAGCGCTGCAGTTGTCGCCAGCATTTCGCGCATGCCAGGGCCGCCTGCGGGGCCTTCGTTGCGGATGACGAACACGTCGCCTTCCTTGTAGGCGCGGTTTTGCACAGCCTCAAAGGCATCCTGTTCGCATTCAAAGATCAACGCGGGGCCGGTAAAGACGATGTCTTCTTCGGACATACCGGCGATTTTCACGATGGCACCTTCGGGGGCAAGGTTGCCTTTCAGGCCAACCACGCCGCCAGTCTTGCTGATCGGGTTTGAAATCGCGTGGATTACTTTGCCATCAGCTTCGCGTTCGATCATATCCAGTTCTTCGCCGATGGACCGGCCCGAGGCTGTCATACAATCGGTGTGGATCAGGCCCGCTTTGCGCAGTTCCTTCATCACGACGGGCACACCGCCTGCGTCATACAGGTCTTTTGCAACATACGCCCCGCCGGGTTTCATATCGACAAAGTAAGGTGTGTCGCGGAAAATTTCGCAAACGTCATCAAGGAAGAAATCAATCCCCGCTTCATGCGCCATGGCTGGCAGGTGCAGGCCCGCATTTGTCGAACCGCCGGTACACGCGACAATGCGCGCTGCGTTCTCGAATGCTTCGCGGGTGCAGATGTCGCGGGCGCGAATGTTCTTTTCGATCAGGTTCATCACTGCTTCGCCGGACGCTTCGGCATAGGCATCGCGGGAAATATAGGGGGCTGGCATACCCGACGAATTCATCAGCGCAAGGCCGATCGCCTCGGATACACAGGCCATTGTGTTGGCGGTGAACTGGCCACCACAGGCACCCGCAGTCGGGCAGGCAACGCGTTCAAGGATATCGAGTGCGGCTTGTGACATGGTGCCATTCTGGTAGTTACCAACGGCTTCGAACATGTCCTGTACGGTCAAATCGCGGCTTGCGAAATCGGCAGGCACATCCGCACCTTCTGGTGCTTTGCCCGGCAGGATCGACCCACCGTACAAAAACACCGACGGCACGTTCAGACGGATCATCGCCATCATCATGCCCGGCAGGGATTTATCACAGCCCGCAAGGCCCACAATCGCGTCATAGCAGTGACCGCGCATGGTCAGCTCGACCGTGTCGGCAATCGCTTCGCGTGACGCAAGCGACGACCGCATGCCTTCGTGGCCCATCGCGATGCCGTCGGTCACGGTGATTGTGGTGAATTCCCGTGGTGTGCCTTGTTGGGCGCGCACGCCGATTTTAACGGCTTGGGCCTGACGGCTCAGCGAGATGTTACAAGGCGCGGCCTCGTTCCAGCAGGTTGCGACACCGACCAGGGGCTGGTGAATTTCTTCTTCTGTCATGCCCATCGCATAGTAATACGACCGATGCGGCGCGCGCTCTGGCCCTTCGGTGACGTGCCGGCTGGGCAATTTGGATTTATCAAAACGGTTATTGGTGGACATCAGAACGCCTCCCTGATTGGACATTTACACCGGAATAGCCATCCAGCCCTTTCGCTGCAAGGCTCAAGCGGTCGGTTGAAGTGAGAGGCGTGTCGCCTTAGGTTGCTTTTGACCTTCAGGCGCGACGCCTGCCCCAGCGAAAGTAGACCTGCATGGAGCGATCGATTTTTTCCTTTATATGGAAATATTCCAGCCGAGATCAGATTGTTCTATTGATCCTGACGCTTGTCACCTTCCCCTTCTTGTACATCACACTCGAACTGCCCAAGCGCATTATCAACGATGCGATCGGTGCTGAGTCGAGCGTGATCGACATCTTTGGCTTTGAAATGTCACAGGTGCAGTTCCTTTTTACCCTGTGTTTTGCCTATCTGGCGTCGGTGCTGGTGCACGGTCTGATGAAGATGCGGTTGAACACAATGAAAGGTGTCCTGTCAGAGCGGCTTTTGCGGCGGTTCCGGTATCAGTTGATATCCCGCATGATGCGGTTTCCGCGCAGCTATTATGACAACACCAGCCAGGGCGAACTGGTATCCATGGTCACCTCAGAAGCCGAGCCGATGGGTGGTCTGATGGGGGATGCTGTCGCCCAGCCCGTGTTCCAGGCCGGGCAAATGCTGATTATTCTGCTGTTTTTGTTCATTCAGTCGTTCTGGTTCGGCTTGGCGGGTGTGGCACTGATCCCCTTGCAGGCCTATCTGATCCCGATGCTGCAACGGCAGATCAACCAGCTGAACAAGGAGCGGATCAACGAGGTGCGTGCCCTGTCCTCCGAGATCGGGGAAACAGCGGCTGGCATCACCGATTTGCGCACGAACGGCGGGTGGCGTTTCAGACTGGCCAAGTTCACGGACCGTCTGGGTGCGTTGTTCATCATCCGCTTTCAGATCTACCAGAAAAAGTTTTTCATGAAGTTTCTGAATAACTTTATCACCCAGCTTACGCCGTTCTTCTTTTATGCGGTGGGCGGCTATCTGGTGATCGCCGGCAACATCACTGTTGGTGCCCTTGTCGCGGCGCTTGCCGCCTACAAAGATCTGTCGAACCCGTGGAAAGAATTGCTGACCTATTACAACGAAACGCAGGACATGGCCATTCGCTGGGAAATTGTCATCGAGCGTTTTGCCCCGCGCAACATGATCCCTGAACGCCTGTTCGAAGGGGAACCTGAGGAGATTCCGCATCTTAAGGGGCCCATCAACCTTAATCATGTCACTGTGCGTAGCGCCGATGGAAATCTGGTGCTGGATGACATTGATATCGACATTCCCATGGGCGCGCGTGTGGCCATCCAGATTCCCAATCAGGTGGAGCGTACGGCGATGGCCGAGTTGCTGACCCGAGAGATCAGCCCGACCCATGGTACAATCAAAATAGCAGGTCACGATCTGGCCGAACTGCATCAGGCCGTGCTTGCGGCGCGGATCGGCTATGCCCATGCACAGCCCTATCTGTTCAAGGGAACAATCGGTGAAAACCTTTTGATGTCCCTGCGGACCAGCCCCAAGACGGTGCTTTGGGACCCCGAGAAAAAGGATATGGGGGCGATTGAAACGCTTCGCGCAGGCAACAGCCCCGACAGCACGCGGGTAGATTGGCTGGACCCCGGACTGGCAGATCTGAATTCGCCCGAGGATGTTAATAACTGGTGGTACGAGCTGGTCAAAGCCATCGGGACCGATGAATTGATGTTCCGGCGTATGGTTGTGGACCGGATGGACCCGAAAGAGCGTCCGGCGCTGGCTGAAAAGATCGTTGGTTTGCGGGACGAAATCTATGAAAAGCTGAAAGAACGCGGGCTTGATAAGGCCATTCACCGGTTTGACCCGGACGAGTTCAACCCGTCGATGGCTTTGGGGGGCAACTTGATGTTTGCGTCTCCGATATATGATATTTCGCAAACGGTGCTGGCTTCGGAACGCAGCTTTCTTGCGATGATCTTTGATCTGGGTCTTGCCGAACAGGGCATCGCGATTTCCCAGACGCTGGTCGAAACCTTGCACCAGACCTTTGGGCGCGATGGTACCGATCACCCGCTTTTTACCGCTTTGGGGATCGACGAAGAGCTCTACGAGCGATTGGTCGACATCGCCTTGCGCCGCCGCAACGACGGGGACGGGGCGCTGACCGAAGATGAATTTTCGCTGCTTTTGACCGTGCCATTCGCCTTTACAGCCGAGCAAATCGGCCCGGCATTCCCCGAGACGTTCAAGAGCGAAATCTTGGAAATTCGCAAAAAGCAGGGTCGCGCCATGCGCGAGAAAACCAAAGATATGTTCATCCCCATTGCGCCGCAAACCTATCTGCCGCGTTTGTCCATTCTGGAAAACGCGCTGTATGGGCGGATATCCAAGGTTGCGGGGCTACAGGCCGATCTGGTGATGGATGTCGTGTCGGACGTGTTCAGGAAAAATAATCTGCAACAAGAAGTGACGAGCAATGTGTTCGATCTGCCGACCAACATTGGCGGGTCGAATATTTCGAACGTATTTCAGGAAAGGGCAGCGTTCAGCCGCGCCGCGATGAAGAGACCGGACATATTGGTGTTGAACCAGTCGCTGGCCGGGCATGACGCACAAAGCCTGTCCAGGTTGCGCGACAGGCTTAGCGCCCTGCTGCCGGATACAACTCAGATCTATCTTGATTCCAGTTTCTCGCGGCCCGAGGATTTCGACATGTTCATCGAGATGAAAGGGGGACGCATCGATGGCATGGCCCAGATTGACGCGCCGCATGACGATGACAGCATTTCAGACGATCTGCGCCGCAAGTTGCAAATTGTTTCTCATAATGCGCTGTTCGGAGATCTTGACCCTCGCAACCAGCGGCTTTTGGCTTTTGCGGCACAATGGTTTCCCGTGGAGAAAGACCAGACGATCTTTCATCAGGGGGACCGGCCCGATGCCGTGTATCTGTGCCTGTCGGGCACCGGCGAATTGTTCTGGAAGGACGAAAGCGGCAAAAGGCACCATATATCGACCGTTAAAAAAGGCCGCCTGATCGGCGATCTTGCCGTGATCCTGAATGACCCGCGCCAGTTTGATTTTGTGGCCCTCGAGGATAGCAAGTTTCTACGGATAGATGCGGATCAGTTCCGGTCGGTCATTGAGGATGACAGGGTCATCTTGATGAGCTTGCTCAAGACCGTTTCATCGCATTTGTCGAATGCGACCGATCTGCTGCGTGCCGCGTCTGTCGACATTCCGCGGGGCGCTGAACAGCGGCAACCGACCAAAGGGGAAAGCAGTTGATGGACCGCTATGCCGCACATCGTGACTTTATCGCCCCGGCTGTCCCAACCGCCGCGCTGTGGCGGGTCTTTGTGGGGTTTCTGGCGGCTTCGGCGGTTTATCTGCTGCTGAACAATCTGTTTTTCACGTTGGTTTTCAACCTGCTGGGGTCGCAGGATGGCAGTTTTTATGATGACTTGCTGACCGGCAAGACGCCCGTCGCGATGTTTATTCTATTGGGCAGCTTTGGCCTGATGACGGTGGGTGTCGTGCTGGTGGCACGGCTTCTGCACAAACGGTCACTTTCCAGCCTGATCGGGCCAATGTCCCTGGCTGTGCCGCAGTTTGGCATGGTTGTGCGCATGTTGGTGATCGTGGGGGCGATCACCTTTGTGCTGCCACCTTGGGGCTTTGGCGAAGACAATGTTTCAAACATGCCATTGGGCAAATGGGTGCTGCTGCTTCCGCTATCGCTGGTGGCTGTATTCATTCAGGTCAGCGCCGAGGAAATCGTGTTCAGGGGCTATGTTCAACAGCAGCTTGCGGCACGTTTCAAATCGCCGCTTGTGTGGATGGTGCTGCCGTCGGTTCTGTTTGCGCTTGGTCACTACTTGCCCGAGGAAGCGGGCGAAAATGCCGTGACGATTGCGCTTTGGGCTGCGGTATTTGGCATTCTGATGGCGGACCTGACGGCGCGTGCGGGGTCCCTTGGGCCTGCGATTGCAGTTCACTTTTGCAACAATGTGACGGCGATCCTGATCACGTCCCTGCCGGATAATTTGTCTGGCCTTGCTTTGTATGTGACACCTTTCGGCATGGAGGACACCGAGGCGCTGCGCGCATGGCTGCCGGTGGATTTCGCGCTGATGTTTGTCAGTTGGCTCGCGGCAAGGCTCGCGATCCGCCGTTGATTGCAATTTACTCTGGGGCAGCATATCTCAGGGTCGAAACTGGAACAGAGGTTCGCCATGAACTGGATCAATAACTACGTTCGCCCACGCATCAATTCGATCTTTTCGCGTCGCGAAACACCGGATAATCTTTGGACGAAATGCGAAGAATGCGGAACCATGTTGTTCCACCGCGAGGTGTCGAACAACCTGAATGTTTGCACGAGCTGCGGCCATCACATGGCGATCACCCCCCGCGAGCGGTTTTTGGCGCTATTCGACGGCGGTATTTTCACCGAAGTTAAGGTTCCGGCACCGGTCACGGACCCTTTGCATTTCCGCGATCAAAAGAAATATCCGGATCGTTTGAAAGCAGCCCAAAAACAAACGGGCGAAGCCGAAGCGATGCTGGTTGCCACCGGTGAAATCGGACGCACGCCGATCGTTGCTGCCGCGCAAGACTTTTCCTTTATGGCGGGGTCCATGGGTATGTATGTGGGCAATGCGATCATTGCCGCCGCCCAAGAGGCCGTTAAGCTGAAACGCCCGCTGATCCTGTTTTCCGCCGCCGGTGGCGCGCGGATGCAAGAAGGTATCCTGAGCCTGATGCAAATGCCGCGCACGACCATTGCCGTGCAGATGCTGAAAGAAGCCGGATTGCCCTATATCGTGGTGTTGACCCACCCCACGACCGGCGGCGTCACCGCCAGCTATGCCATGCTGGGCGACGTTCATATTGCCGAGCCGAATGCGCTGATCTGCTTTGCCGGGCCACGCGTCATTGAACAAACGATCCGCGAAAAGCTGCCCGAAGGCTTCCAGCGGGCGGAATACCTGTTGGATCATGGCATGTTGGACCGCGTGACCCCGCGCCCCCAGATGCGCGACGAGTTGATCAACATCACCCGGATGCTGCTGAGGCTGCCGCCTGCGGTGCGGGGCGATCTGCCCGCGCCCACAGAAGGTGGCGATGTACCCCATGCATTGGCATCGGACGACAAGGCAAGTACACCAGCAAAATGACGCAACAGACATCTGATGCTGTGCTGGCGCGCATGATGGCGCTGCACCCCAAGATCATTGATCTGACCCTTGACCGGATGTGGCGGCTGCTGGATGCTTTGGGCAATCCGCAAAACACCCTGCCGCCCGTGATCCATATCGCGGGCACCAATGGCAAGGGGTCGACGCAGGCAATGATCCGCGCCGGTTTGGAGGCAGCAGGGCACCGGGTTCATGCCTATACCTCGCCGCATCTGGCGCGTTTTCACGAACGCATCAGGGTGGCCGGTGATCTGATTACCGAGCCTGATCTGACCGACGTGCTGGACGAATGTTATGACGCCAATAATGGCGGCAACATTACGTATTTCGAGATCACGACATGCGCGGCGCTGCTCGCTTTTTCCCGCAGCCCTGCGGATTATACCTTGCTTGAGGTGGGTCTGGGGGGCCGTTTGGATGCCACCAATGTGGTTGAAAAACCGGCCCTTACCGTGATCACGCCGGTGTCGATCGACCATCAGCAGTATCTTGGGGATACTCTGGCCCAGATCGCGGGCGAAAAGGCAGGGATCATCAAACGTGGCGTGCCGTGCGTTGTTGGCCCCCAACAAGAAGAAGCGATGGACGTGATCGAAGCCGAGGCACTGCGTCACCACGCGCCGCTGTTGGCCTATGGCCAGCACTGGCATGTCGGGCAGGAAGCCGGGCGTATGGTGTATCAAGACGAACAAGGCTTGCTTGACCTTCCCAAACCGAATTTGCTGGGGGCACATCAGATCAGCAACGCCGGTGCGGCCCTTGCGGCCTTGCGTCACCTTGGTGTAGCGAATGATCATTGCGAGGCGGCAGTTACAGGCGCGCAATGGCCTGCACGCATGCAGCGTCTGAAAACCGGCCCATTGGCTGAAGCTGCAGCACAGGCGGAACTTTGGCTGGATGGGGGGCACAACCCCGCCGCTGGCGAGGCGATCGCAGGTCTGCTCGGCACGCTGCCCAAGCGCCCGACCTATCTGATCTGCGGGATGTTGAATACCAAGGACATTTCCGGCTATTTGCGCCCGCTTGCTGCGCAGGCGGAAAAGTTGATTGCCGTTTCAATCCCCGGAGAAGCGGCAACACTGCCTGCGCATGAGACTGCCCAGGCTGCTCGTGCCGTTGGTATGAACGCGGACGAGGCAGCATCGGTGCAATCCGCCCTTGCAGATATCCTTGCGATTGATCCATCTGCGCGGGTTTTGATCTGCGGGTCATTGTACCTTGCCGGCAGCGTTTTGCGGGAAAACGGTTAGAATTTTCATCTCTCAAATTGGCGATGTTTACGATTTATAGTCGTCTCGGACCCTAAGGTTCACGGATAGTTTTCTTTGTCCGTGGGGGTCGATCAATGGCGAAATTCCAACAAAACCAAAGCGCGATTCCGCGCGTTTTATTTTCTGTCTTCTGTTTGACGGTGATCATCGCTGGTGGTGTTTTCATTCTGGATCAGGGGCGGTCACCCTATCATGCGGGTGCAATTCCATTGGCCGAACCGGTCACACAGACGGTCCTTCCTGCGCCGCCCGTGCCCGTTCCCGCCAGGGTTGCCACGGCTAGCCTGACACCTGCCAAGGCGCTGCACCAATTGGGTATGGACACGGAAACAGATTTGCGTGACCTCATTGGCGGTGTTGTAAGGGCCTTTGATGATACGTCATCGGGTCGCGTGTTAGAATCCTACGTGGTTTGGGCGGTGAAGGCCGGGAAATCTGATGCCTATGTGGATTCCCTGCTCAACAGCGCGGCGGCAAAGGGGCATTTCGAAATCCCTTTGGCCCTCACGACCTTGTCGGGCAGATTGGATACCCAAAGCCTGCTAAAGTCGGTCCTTTTGGCAGCAACGCACGACGGTCCGGCACCAAATACAAAGGTGCCGCAAAAGCATCCCCTTCGTCTGTCGGATAGTCTGGTTGGCCTGTCACTGGCTTATTACGGCGATCCGCGAGATCACATGCGGATCGCTGATGCGAATGGCCCGATCAACCGGATGGCCGAAGCGCAAGTCGGGCAGATATTTGAAATACCGGGGCTTTAGCTGCCCCAACCTTCGGCCTGCATCTCGCGCAGGCGCGATGCGGTACGTTCAAACTCAAAGGTGCCTTCCCCTTCAAGATACAGCATTTCAGGACTGGCCGCGGCAGAGCAGATAAGACGTACTTTTGCCTCATACAGCGCGTCGATCAGGGTCACGAAACGTTTGGCTTCGTTAAAGTTGGTCCTGCCCAACGCCGGGATATCGTCCAGCACCAGAACGCGGCATGCTTCGGCCAGGCTAAGGTAGTCGGCAGCACCCAAGGGTTGCCCGCATAGCGCATGGAACCCCGCGCGCGCGATGCCGTTGCGAAACCGGGGGATGATGACATCGCGCCCTTTGACCCGCAGCGTGAGCTTTTCGCCCTCGCCGCCAGTCAAATCCTGCCAAACGGCATCCATCGCGGCACGGCTTTGGGCATTTACGGGGGTGAAATACGATTGCGATCCTGCAAGGCGATCCTGGCGATAATCGCGCGGGCTGGTCAGCTCCAACACGACCATCTTGGCCTTGATCAGCTCGATGAACGGCAGGAAAATCTCTCGGTTCAGGCCATTTTTGTACAGATCGCCAGGTGTCCGGTTCGACGTGGTAACAACGACAACACCCGCTGCAAAAAGCGCCTGAAACAAGCGTCCCACAATCATCGCATCGGTGATGTCGGTGATCTGCATCTCGTCGAACGCCAGCACCTTGACCGATGCGGCGACGCTGGCGGCAACCGGCGCAATCGCGTCATCGACACCGGTTTTGCGCGCCTCGTGCATTGCGCTGTGGATTTCCTGCATGAAGGCATGGAAATGCACACGCCTTGCGGGGATGTCGCCCATATGACCGGCGAACATATCCATCAGCATCGATTTCCCACGCCCGACGCCCCCCCAAAGGTACAGCCCCTTGGGCGGTTCGGGGGCGCGCTTGAAAAACCCCTTCTTCTCGGGGTTGAGCAGGGCGTTCCTGATGCGGTCAAACTCGGGCAAAACCGCCTCTTGGGCAGGGTCCGGTGTCAGGCTGCCATCAGCCACGCGTTGATCGTAAAGAGTGCGTAAATCTGTCATGCCAGTGACTTACATCTTGCCCGCAGGTTTGGAAAGAACCCCAAACCTGCTGCCAGCAGCCGACTATTTGAATTGACCCCAATTCCGGCGGATGTATGGTGGCGCATCTGCAGAAGGATCAATGTCTTGGAAAGAAACCCGTCCATTTTCACCCCGGTTCTGATCGTAGGGTGTCTGATTATCATGGTCAGCTTTGCGGTGCGGGCATCATTCGGCGTGTTCCAGATACCGATTGCTGCTGAATTCGGCTGGCTGCGCAGCGAATTTTCGCTCGCGATTGCGATCCAGAATTTGGCATGGGGCATCGGGCAGCCCATTTTCGGGGCGGTTGCGGAAAAGATTGGTGACCGCCGTGCCATCGTCATTGGGTCGGTCGTCTATGCCATCGGCTTGGTGCTTTCGGCGAATTCCATGTCGCCGATCGAATTGCAGAGCTATGCGTGGCTGGTCGGTTTCGGCATCGCGGGCACTGGGTTCGGCGTGATTCTGGCAGTCGTCGGGCGGGCCTCAACGGCTGAAAACCGGTCCATGTCACTGGCGATTGTGACCGCAGCAGGCAGCGCAGGGCAGGTGTTCGGGGCCCCCGTTGCGGAATGGATGCTTGGGTTTTTGACCTGGCAAAGCACGTTTATCGTTTTTGCGGGTGCAATCCTTGCGATGATCCTGACGTTGCCACTGATGCGCGCCCCTGAAATGGCCAGCAAGGCAGAGCTGGAGGAAAGTCTGGGTCAGATTCTGGTCAAGGCATTCAAAGACCCGTCCTTCACCCTGATCTTTGTTGGTTTCTTTTCCTGCGGCTATCAGTTGGCTTTCATCACCGCGCATTTCCCTGCTTTCGTGACCGAACTTTGCGGTCCGATCCTTGCCGGGGGCATCTTGCACAACATCGGCATCACCACGACATCTGCCTTAGGGGCCGTTGCGATATCATTGATCGGGCTTGCAAATATCGCGGGCACGTTGCTGGCGGGATGGGCAGGCAAGCGCTATTCCAAGAAGTATCTGCTGGCGGGCATTTACACGGCGCGCACGTTAATCTCGGCGGTCTTTATCCTTATGCCCATCACGCCGCTGTCGGTGATCCTGTTTTCGGTCGGGATGGGGTCGCTTTGGCTGGCTACCGTCCCGCTGACCAGCGGTCTGGTCGCGCATATTTACGGCCTGCGCTATATGGGCACGCTTTATGGTATCGTGTTTTTCAGCCATCAGCTGGGCAGTTTCATGGGCGTTTGGTTGGGCGGTCGCTTGTATGACGCCTATGGCGGGTACACCGCAGTCTGGTGGATCGGTGTGGCCGTCGGTGCATTCAGCGCGCTTGTCCACTTGCCGATCCGCGAAAAACGACTTCCGGGATTGGTGACCGCCTAGCCCTTAGCCATCAGGTGATTGCGGACCAGATCGATCACCTGATTTGCATGGGTATAGGGCAGGCCATGACCGGCTTCGGGGATCACTTCGTGTTCTGCTGCGCGGTTCCATTCGGCGAGGGTACCAATCGCCGAGGCGGGTATCACGCTGTCTTCTTTTCCCCATATCGCTAGGACGGGAATGCCAGCGGCTTGAATGGCGCGATGTTCGTCACGCAACACATCCGTCAGAATGCCACGGCGGCTTGCCAGAACAGCGGAAACATACCCTTTGTACTCAAGCTGTTCCGCCTGTTGTTCAAAGACGTGGGGCACGTTTGTTGCCTGCGTGCTCTCGGCCTTGATGCCCTTGCGAAAAAAGGACGCGAACAACGCCAGCATCAGCCAGTCGCCGATCAAAGGGGCCTTGGCGATGAAGTCCATGATCTTGTTCGGGGTCAGCCCCATGCCGGCGGGCGCAAGCAGAACCAGACGCTCGATCCGGTCGGGGGCCGCTGCGGCAAAACAGGTCGCGATGGAGCCGCCCATGGAATAGCCAAACAGGGTAATCCGGCCATTTACGCCTTCGCGATCCAACAGTTCGTTAAGCTGGGATAGGAAATACTGCCGGTCCTGCACTCCGGATGGGCGGTCTGAATAGCCCCTGCCATAAAGATCATAGACCAAGGTGCGATACCCCATAAGCGCGAGGCCCTTGGTGATGCCGCGCCAGACAAAGCTGGGGGTCGTCAGGCCATGGATACACACTGCGACAGGGCCGTTTTGCGGTCCAAACCAGAAATAATGGGTGACGCCACGACTCAATTCGGCGAATTGTCCGGGTGCGCTGCCCCTCGCGGCGTCGTTCATGGTCAAACGGTTGCGTTCGATCAGCAGCGGGGTTGCGACCACTGCCAGAAGGATAAGGCCGATCCAGATCACGACCGCGCGCGCCAGCGATCCAGAACATAGCGGCTGGTCATCAAGTCAAGATGGGCCCCGCCGCCGTTCTTGAACACCGTGATTTCATCATCGGTTTTTCGGGTGAATTTCGCCAGATCATAATAATCGGCAATGATCGTGTCGCGGCTGATCACCCCTTGCGCGATCGGGATTTTAAGCTCTCCGATATGATCAACAGTGGTGTCCAGACTGTCGACAAAGATACGTCCGCGGGTCAGTGCGGTATCATCGGCTTCGCGCATGTCGGGACGATAGGCACCGATCAAATCCAGATGCTGGCCCGGCTGCAACCATTCGCCCTTGATAAAGGGGGTGGCGGACATTGTGGCCGAGGTGATGATGTCCGCGTGGCGGATTGCATGTTCCAGATCATCCGCAACCTTCAGATTTGGCAGCGCGTCCGCCATCGCCCTGGCATTGGCTGCGGTCCGGTTCCAGACGGTGAATTCGGCGTCTGGAAAGGCGGCTGAATAGGCGGAATACAGGCCCCGACCTTGGGTGCCGGCACCCAGGATCAAGATATTCCGGCTGTCTGCACGGGCCAGCCGCCGCGCCGCAAGAAGGCTGTCGCCTGCGGTTTTCCACTTGGTCACAAGGTGGAAATCGACCAGCGCTTCCAACATTCCGGTGCTGTCAGAATAGAGCGATACACCACCATTCACCATTGGCTTCCCTTTTGCGGGGTTGCCGGGAAAAATGGTGGCGGATTTCACCGCAAGACCCAAACCGTCAATCCACGCTGCACGGTTCAAGAGCGTATCGTCGCCGCGGTACAAAAAGGTGTCGGCGATTTCGGCCTTGGGCAAACTGTGACCTGCTGCCAAGGCATCGGTCAGGCCGATCCAGTCCAGCGTGGCCTCGCCTTCAGTGAAGGGAATGATGTCGATTTGTGTCACGCTGCCTCTTCCTCGGTCAGCAGCCCTTCGGCCACAAGGCGGGCGGCCCAACCGGCAGGACCGGTGAACAGATGTGTCCGCCATCCGCGCGCGTCGGCCGCAGCAATATTGTCCGGACGGTCATCGGCAAAGATCAGGTCACTACCCCTGAGCCCGCTTTGATCTTCCAAAGCCGCATAAATGGCGGGATCGGGTTTGATGATGCCCAGATGGCCCGAGATAAAGTCCCGGTCGAATTCACGCAGAAACGGATAGTGTTTGGCAGCCAGATCGTAAGACTGGATGCCGAAATTGGTCAGGGAAAACACCGGGACATTCTTGGCTTGAAGCGCCTTCATCAGCCGCAGTGAATGAGGAATGAACGGTGCCGCCATTTCAATCCAGCGATCGTGCCACAGCCGGATTTCATCGCGCCATTCGGTATTTGCGTCTGCGGTGGCATAAATTGTATCGGTAAAGTTTTCACCACTGTCGACGCGGTCGTTCATCGCATGCAGATCAACTGTCGCGAACATCGCCTTGCGGCGGTCCTCTCCGATGACGGAATCGAAAAATCGTTCGGGTTGCCATTCAATCAGTACATTGCCGATATCAAAAACAACTGCAGTTGGCTTCATTTCGCTGACCTTTGGGTGGGTGCGGAATTTCCAGAAAATTCCGTTTCGTTTTCTTTGAAAGAAAACGGCCAGCGCTATCGCTGAGCCGCTCTGATTTCACGTTCCAAGGCTTCCAGAAAACGGGAGCGGTCCGCTTTTGTAAAGCTTTTCCCGCCGCCTTGCCGGAAGGGGTCGGCGGCACGCAAGTCTGCCATGAGATCACGGGTCGCAAGGACGTTGCCGATATTCGCTGCGGTCAGCGCTTCGCCGTTATGTTTCAAAACGCGCGCGCCCGCTTCGACGCAACGCGCGGCAAGGGGGATATCGCCGGTTACGACGACATCGCCAGCGCCACAGCGTTCGGCAATCCAGATATCCGCAACGTCCGGCCCGTCTGGCACGATGACGTTTTCGACCAATGGGTTTTGCGACGGACGCAAGCCGCCATTCGACACGATGTACATCCGGATTTTGTGGCGCGTTGCGACGCGTTCGGCCTCGGCTTTTACGGGGCAGGCATCGGCGTCTATGTAGAGGGATGTCATGACAAGTTGATCAATCTGCGTAGAGCGCGTCGGCATGGAAGGCGATGTGGTCTTCCATGAAGGTTGAGATGAAGAAATAGCTGTGATCATACCCCGGTTGCATGCGGAAGGTGGCATTCTGGCGGCGCTTGGCGATTGCTGCGGCCAGGGCTTCGGGTTTGAGAAGGTCAAGGAATTGATCATCTGTGCCCTGGTCGATCAAAACCGGACCGGGAAAGCCTTTTTCGGCCATCAAAAGCGTGGCGTCGTGGTTGGCCCATGCGGCCTTGTCCGGGCCGAGATAGGCGCTGAGCTGTTTGCGGCCCCAGTCGCTGTCGGAGGGGTTTGCAATTGGCGCAAAGGCCGACACTGATTTGAAGCGCCCGTCGAGATTCATCGCGAGGGTCAGTGCGCCATGCCCGCCCATGGAATGGCCGCTGATGGCCTGGCGGTCCATATCAAGCGAGAATTCTTCGGCGAGTAGCGCTGGCAGTTCGTCGGCGATATAGTTCCACATCTGGAAATGCGGCTGCCAAGGGTCCTGGGTGGCGTTGACATAGAACCCGGCACCTTTGCCAAGATCATAGGCATCATCATCCGCGACATCGTCGCCCCGGGGGGAGGTGTCTGGGAAAACGACGGCGATCCCGTGTTCAGACGCCCAGGCCTGTGCACCTGCTTTGGTCATGGCGTTTTCATGGGTGCAGGTGAGGCCTGAAAGGAACCAAAGCAGCGGGACCGGCCCTTGTTTGGCTTCTTCGGGCAGGAAAAGGGCGAAGGTCATTTCGCAATTGCAGGAGGTGGACAGGTGAGAATAAACGCCTTGGGTGCCGCGGAAGCTGGCATTTTCGGAAACGGTTTTCATGGGGTTTCTCCTGTGGTGCGATGTTGCTTTATGGCTAGCGGGCATTGGCGCGGGCGGCAAGGGCTGGACGCTTCGCGATGAGTATTTGGAAAAGGGTGAAGCCTAGAAGGTTGTGACCCACGCGATGATCGCGCTTACCGTAAAGATGCTGAGGGCGGTAGAAACGAGGATGGCTGCGGATACGCGGGCCGGACCGACGTTGTAGTGTTGTGCAAGCATGTAGACGTTGCCTGCCACCGGGAGGGACGCGGCGGCGATGATAACGCCCGCTTTGTAGGGGTCGACCTTGAAGAACCACAAGGCGGCCATGGCGACAAAGGCAGGGTGTAGCACGAGTTTGCAAAAGGTCAGCCAGCCGGCGACCTGAAGCTTTTCAGCTGATTTTGACGCGAGTGATGCGCCAATCGCGAAGAGCGCGCCGGGGGTTGCGGCACCGCCCAGGATGACCAGGAAATCGTTCATCGGGGTCGGGATCGGGATGCGCAGGCCGGACCAGACAAAGCCCAGAGTCATTGCGACAATCATCGGGTTTTTCAGAAGGCCCATGCCGATTGTGCGCAAGACGCGCAGGCTCATCTGGCCATCGCGGCTGCCGGTGATGAGGATCACGATCAAGCTGGAGAAGACGATCAAATCGACAGCAAGAACCAGCACGACGGGGCCAATTGCGTCGGGCCCCAAAAGGAGGGTGAGCATCGGCACGCCCAGAAAGCCGGTATTGCCGATAACGGCGCATTGCGCTTCCATCGCGTTATTCGCGACATCAAGGTTGCGCAGGAAACCTATGATCGTTGCGATGCCATAGACGAAGGCGGTGCCCCAGAGATAGGCCGCGACAAGGCGGCTGTCCCAGACGTCGGCCAAAGACAGGTTCGCCGCAAAATGGAAGAGCATTGCCGAGAGGGCAAAGTAAAAGACGAATTTGGTCAGATAGGCTGTTGCTTCGGTCGTAAAGAAACGGGTTCGGCCGGCCCAGTATCCCAGACCGATCAGCGCGAAAAATGGCAGTGTTTTGAGGAAGATCGCCAGCATGTTGAATTCGTAGCGGGCAACGGGGTTAGGTGCAACTGCGTGTTGCGGTCGCCCTGACCCGATCACAACCCCAACGGCGAATACCAATGCGCCGCCCAGGACGATCTGGAATGCGGCGCGGAAAAACGGTGTGTTCATATAGCGGTTCTGGATCCAGACAATGGCCCAAACTTCAACGAACACAACGGCGAAGGCGCTGAGGGTCGCGGTCCAGAAATCGGTGATCAAATAGGGCAGCGCGTGGCCCAACCCGCCAAGTGTTGTCATCACGCCAGCCGACAGGCCGCGTTGACCGGCGAGCCACGGCCCGAAATCTGACCATCGTCAGAGGCGGCTTCGGTGAAGCCCATCGAGATGCCTGCCCCCAGCGATGCCGCAAGGCCCACCAGAAATGTTGTCCATGTGGCTTGCTTCGGCAGCGGCCAGATCACCAAGCAGCTTGCGGGTTGAGGCATCGGTGGTGCGGGTGGCGGCCAGAAGGTAGAATGCCTCGGCTGATTTTTCCATCGCGGCGGATCAAGGGGATCATCGGGCCAAAGCGTTCGGTGTGCAGGTCAATCGGCCGTTGGCGATGGCCGCCTTCCTCGGAGGAGATCGCGAGGGCGATGATTTTCTGCTCGGACAAATCCTTGAGACGTTTGCGGTTAAGGGAAAACAGCCCCGGACATCTTTTTCATGATTTAGAATGACTCTAAACTTGAGGGCGGCGATATCAAGATCGTTTCGCGAGGCTAACCCGATAGCGCAGGGGATGCGCTGTCGGGTTAGCCTTTTGGTCGCTTGTCGATGATACGCACTGCTTTGCCTTCGGACCGCGCCACACCGCCCACGTCACTGACGTCAATCTTGACGCTGATGCCAACGGTTTCCTTGATCTGCGCGGCAAGGGCGGCTGCGGCAGCAGTGCGGGCATCTGCGCTGATGTAGGGTCTGGCGCATTCGCACAGCACGCGCATTTGATCCATGCGGTCGGGTTTGGTGAGCTCGATCTGGAAATGCGGGGCAAGGTCAGGGATGGACATCAATGCTTCTTCGATCTGGGTCGGGAAAACATTTACGCCGCGCAAAATGATCATGTCGTCACTGCGGCCGGTTACTTTTTCCATCCGGCGCATGCTACGCGCGGTGCCTGCCAGCAGGCGGGTCAGATCACGGGTGCGGTAGCGGATGATCGGGAAGGCCTCTTTCGTCAGCGAGGTGAATACGAGTTCGCCTTTTTCACCATCGGCAACGGGCTGACCGGTTTCGGTGTTGATAATCTCGGGATAGAAATGATCCTCCCAGATATGCAGGCCGTCTTTGGTTTCGACGCATTCGCAGGATACACCCGGGCCCATGATCTCGGATAGGCCATAGATATCAACGGCATGCATATCAAACGCCTGTTCGATTTCGACGCGCATGGCGTTTGTCCAGGGTTCGGCACCGAAAATCCCCACCTCAAGCGAGGATTGGCGCGGGTCGATGCCTTGGCGGGCGTATTCGTCAAGAATCGACAGGGCATAAGACGGGGTGACCGTGATGCCGGTCGGCTTGAAGTCTTCGATCAGGCGCACCTGACGGGGGGTCATCCCGCCAGAAATCGGCACCGTGCTGATCCCCAGCTTGTCTGCACCCAGATGAATGCCCAAACCGCCGGTAAACAAACCGTATCCATAGGCGTTGTGCAGCATGTCACCGGGTTTCAGGCCGGCTGCACGCAAAGACCGCGCCACGACGCTGGCCCAGTTATCAAGATCGGTTTTCGTGTAGCCTACAACGGTCGGCTGACCGGTGGTGCCAGAGGACGCGTGAATGCGGGCGAGCTGCTCGCGGGGGACGGCGAACATCCCGAAAGGGTAATTGTCGCGCAGGTCGGTTTTGACGGTAAAGGGAAACCTGGACAGATCGCTGAGGTCGCGCAGATCGTCAGGATGGACCCCCGCATCGTCAAAGCTTTTGCGGTAAAACGGCACATTGTCATAGGCGTGCCGCAAGGACCATTTCAGACGCTCCAATTGCAATGCGCTTATCTCATCCCGGCTGGCGATCTCAATAGGGTCAAGGTTTTCACGGGCGGGGGTGAGGTCTTTCATTGGGTCATTTCCTCCTCGAAATGCTGGCCTTTTATGGTGCGAGACAGGCCACGGAACAGCGCGACGATGCGGCTGTCCTCCCCCGTGACTGTTACATCATAGATGCCGGATCGTCCGGTTTTTGTTTGCTCAATTGCGGTTGCTGTCAGGCGTTCACCCGCCTTGCCGGGGGCAAGATAGGTGATTTGATTTTGCTGGGCGACGACAAGCTGATTGTAACTGTTGCAGGCAAAGGCAAAGGCGCTGTCGGCGAGCGTAAAAATATAGCCGCCATGGCAAATACCGTGCCCGTTCAACATGTTATCCCCCACTGTCATGGAAAGCGTTGCGGCACCCGGCGCGATGTGGTCGATCCGCATGCCAAGGTTCTGGCTTGCCTTATCGGTGGCCCACATGGTGGACGCGGATTTTTCAGCACGTGCTTGAGGGGTCATGTCTGGCGGCCTTCATGTTTCATAAAGATATCATTTGCATATATTTTGTAACGCTTTCAAGGGATTTCATCCCACATAGGGCTTGATTTGACCGATGATCGACGCAACTGTCAAAGCATGACCTTGCACTTACATTCGTCAAACAACAAAAACGATCGCGCGCCTGAGCAGGTAGCGTTTCACAGAACCGAATTGTCGCCGATCCTGTCGCTTTACGGTCGCATGGTCGCGGCGGGGGAATGGCGCGATTACGGGATCTCTTGCTTGCGAGAGGTCGCGGTGTTTTCGATCTTTCGAAGGACTGCGGAAATGCCGCTTTACCGGATCGAGAAACGGCCAAAGATGCGTTTGAAGCAAGGGATGTATTCGGTTGTCGGGCCCAACGGGCAGGTGCTGCGTCGCGGTCACGAGCTGGGCGCGGTTTTGCGGGTGCTGGAACGCAAGTTGATCCGTGCCGTTGACATCTAGCTGGTCGCGCCTGCCGAGGGCGACGATGGATTTAAGACCATTTGGAAGACGTTAGACGTTTGTGCCCGGTCATCAGGCCGTCCGTTTTTGCGATACGTTCAAGAGCCGCGGTAATCGGTTCTAGCGTGACGGCCATCTTATGGGCGTTTGCATGGATCATCAGGTCAGGCTCAAGCACGAGTGCAACATGACCTTTCCAGAACAACAGGTCATTGCGCTGATAAGGGGTGCCCGCAGGCGGGGCATAGCCGACCATTGCCAGCTGCTGGTCGCTGTCGCCGGGGCAAGGGATGCCGCAAGCAAGAAACGCCGCCTGAACAAGGCCCGAACAATCAATGCCCCAACGGCTGTTGCCCCCCCAAAGATAGGGCGTGCCCAGAAATAACCGGGCAATATCAGCAGGGTCTGACGCAAGATCGTCTATCGGTTTCAGGTGCTGGATCGGGATGTAGCCTATTTGGGTTTCGGCAAAACCGGCCACGTGATCAAGAACGGTGATCTTGCTGCCAAAGCTAACAGACACCTGATCAGGGGATTTGAAATCGGCCTTTAGATAGGCGTGGGTCGCTGGCACGGACACAAAATGGGTGGCGTGCGACTGCGGGCCAATCGCCGTTTCGCGAATATATCCGCAATAATCGTCTTTGCCGAGCTGCACATAGCACCAGCCGTCATCTGCGGCCAAAACCGTCAGCGCGTCCCCATAGATCGCCTGTCGGTCCCGCGCGCCCGATGGGCTGCGGCACAGATCGGCAACGGCGATCACGATCTGCGCCGGCTGTTGTTGCTGAACCTTGGCAGGATCAGGGGACAGTCGAAAATCGGTCATTTTTTCAAAAGTGTATCAAATGCCGCGAACAACGCGCGTGTCGCCTGGCCGACGCCGCCTTTGGGGCGGGCGGGTGCTGCGGTTGGCTGCCAGCCGTATATGTCGAAATGCGCATAGGGGCTGTCTGTTACGAAACGGCGCAGGAACAATGCCGCGGTGATACATCCTGCAAATCCACCGGTGGGCGCGTTATCAAGGTCTGCTATTCCGGGTTCGATCATGGCCTCGTATGGCGTGTGGAAAGGCATGCGCCACACCGGATCAGCGTGAGTTGCGGCGGCAGCTTCGACCGCTGACACGAAGGTCTGGCTGTCACTGAAATAGGGTGCAAGGTCGGGGCCGACAGCAACGCGGGCCGCACCTGTCAGGGTGGCCATCGAAATAATCTGATCGGGTTTTTCTTCGTCTGCAAGCGCCAGCGCGTCAGCGAGGACCAAGCGACCTTCGGCGTCGGTGTTGTTCACCTCGACCGTCAGCCCCTTGCGCGAGGTCAGAATATCCTGCTGGCGGAATGAATTTGCCGACACAGAGTTTTCAACCGCCGGAATAAGCACGCGCAACTGGATGTCCATGCCCGTGGCCATGATCATACGGGCCAGGCCCAGCACCGCCGCCGCACCCCCCATGTCTTTTTTCATCAGACCCATGGATGCCGCAGGTTTCAGGTTCAGGCCGCCGGTATCGAAACACACACCCTTGCCAACCAAGGTCAGTTTTTTACCCGTTGCGCCCCACCGCATGTCGATCAACCGAGGAGCACGATCCGCCGCACGACCAACGGCGTGGATCATCGGCAGGTTCTGCGCCAGCAGGTCATCACCGGTAATAACGCTGATCCGGGCACCGTAGGCGTCAGCCAATCTGCGTGCGGCGTTTTCCAGATCAGGCGGTCCCATGTCCGAGGCGGGGGTATTGATCAGATCCCGCGTCAGCATTTCGCCATCGGCAATGGCAATCATCAGGTCGGCATTTACGCCTTCAGGTGCCACAAGCTCTGCCAGCATGGGGCCGTTTTTTGCATAGCGATCAAACCGGTACGCGCAAAGCAGCCAGCCCAATGTCTCATTCGCGAGCACATCCTTGGGAAGGTCGGTTTCAAGCCGGTAGGCCCCTTTGGGCAGCTTTGCGGCGGCGTCGGCCAAATGGAACCGGCCCCTGCTGCGCGATGTTTGGGTGCCATAGCCCGCAACGGCCATATCAACAGACCCGTCAGGCCCGGCGAAAACCAAGGCCTGACCCAACGCAGCGGTAAAGCTGTTTGCCGCAACCCAACCCGACACGGATGCAGGCTGGTTGGCCAGCCAATCATCAAGCTGGCTTTCGCCGATCAGATGAAGGGGGATGGCTTTGGCTGTCGGTTCGGCGAATTTTGCGGGCATGGGTCAGCACCTTTTGGGGCAATGGGTTCAGGTGCAGCCTAGTGGTATCCCAGCCAACCGCAAGCGGTCAGATTGACAGGTCCTGCACATCCCAAATGGCGGTTAATGATCGTTCCCCGACACGGATGAGCCGCGTTAATGTGGCGGCAATTGCAACCGGATCGGCCTGGTCGACGGCCGACATCACATCATTGGCGACGGCTGCCATCTTTTGCAGCCCGACCTGATCTGCAATGGCAATCAGGGACCGGCTGTTTTTGCGCAATTCCTGCCAGTCGGAAGTGCGGTACAACCGGTCGCAATGCGAGATCCGCAAAGCCAGTTCTTCCAAGGCGCGGCACACCACGTCTTCGGCATCTGTTTCGCCCAATTGTTTGTAAAGTGTACCCAACCTTTCTTGGTCGACGCAGACCTGTTCGGTTGGCCGCATTTGCAGAACTTGCATTTCAATCACCCCTTAAAAAGCCCCCATGACTGACCCCGTATATGTTAAGGGATGTGTTTAAATGGTTGAGCGCCAAGCGCCTTTTTGCTCGAATGTGATGAGAATTCAGGATAGTTACAGCGAGACACAAAAGGAGCGGATGATATTATGGATCGGGCGAAACCACTGCCATCTTATCTGGCACAACGATATCACGGTTGGAAAGCAACCACTTACGCCGAGAATCAAGCTTGGTACAAACGTCTTGCCAGCGACGGGCAGCACCCCCGTGCAATGGTGATTTCGTGCTGCGACAGTCGTGTTCATGTTACGTCGATTTTTGGTGCCGATCAGGGCGAATTCTTTATTCACCGGAATATTGCCAATCTGGTCCCGCCCTACTTGCCCGATGGCGAACAGCACGGTACGTCCGCCGCCGTCGAATACGCGGTCCAATCCTTGAACGTCGCGCATTTGATCGTGCTGGGACATTCCAGTTGCGGCGGTGTGCAAGGCTGCATCGATATGTGTCAGGGCAAGGCCCCGCAGCTGGATGCAAAGGACAGCTTTGTCGGCCGCTGGATGGATATTTTGCGTCCAAAATACGAGATCGTAGCCGAGATTGAAGACCCCCAGGAACAAGTGCGCCAGCTTGAAAAACACGCGGTGATGACGTCGCTTGAGAATCTTATGACTTTCCCGTGGATCGCGGAGAAGGTCGACGAAGGCAAGCTGACCTTGCACGGATTGTGGACCGACATCGGCGAGGGCGGGCTTGAGTGCTATAGCGCTGACAAGGAAATGTTCCTGCCGGTTTAAAGGCGGTCGGCAGAAATCAGATCAGTATATTTTTTGTACTTGCTCAGGGGCGCGAGGGGTGATCTGTTCTTGCTATGATTGTACCGATATTGCTATTTCTCGTATCGCTATTTGGCACGGTTGTGTCGATGTCTTCCGCCGTTTGGTCGGACATGATCCTGATCGCTGGCCCGTGTACCGTTGCAAGCGTTTTCATCCTGTACAGCGAAACCCGCAAGTGGGTGGCAAGCCGGAGCGAACCTGCCGGTCGTTTGATCGTGATTGACGGGTCTAACGTGATGTATTGGCGCGATGGCACCCCGCGTATCGAATGCGTGCAGGAGGTTGTTGATCATCTGAAAAAGCAGGGCTTTGATCTGGGCGTCATGTTCGACGCAAATGCGGGCTATCTGTTTTCTGGTCGGTATCGGGATGACAGGGCGATGAGCCGGCTGCTGAAATTACCACTGGAAAACGTGATGGTTGTGCCCAAGGGGATGCCCGCAGATCCGTATATTCTGAACGCCGCGCGCGACATGGGGGCAGTTATCCTTACCAATGACCGTTTCCGCGACTGGGCCGTGGAGTTTCCGGAAATTCACAAACCGGGGCACCTGATAAAGGGTGAATACAGGCAAGGCAGGCTGTGGTTCGACTTTGCAACGGAGGGCGGTGTCGGGGTGGCGGCCTAGGAAATCTGGCTGAATGTGATGGCAGTACTTTGGCGGCTATGGGCGTCCAGTAATGGGATACTCGATCCTGTAGCCTGAACGACAAAGGGCCCGCGACATGCGCGGGCCCTTGTTTGAACTCATGAAGAGTAGAAGGGCTTAGCCTTTTTTCAGCACTTCGCGGCCCAGCAGTTCTGCGATCTGCACCGCGTTCAACGCAGCGCCCTTGCGCAGGTTGTCGCTGACGCACCACAGGTTAAGACCGTTGTCGATTGTGCTGTCCTGACGGATGCGGCTGATGAAGGTCGCAAAATCGCCGGCACATTCAACGGGGGTTACGTATCCGCCGTCTTCACGCTTGTCGATCACCATAACGCCTGGGGCTTCGCGCAGGATGTCGCGGGCCTCGTTCTCGTCCAGATGCTCTTCGAATTCGATGTTGATCGATTCGGCATGGCCGACAAAGACAGGGACGCGCACGCAAGTGGCGGTGACTTTGATCTTGGGGTCGACGATTTTCTTCGTCTCGACCATCATCTTCCATTCTTCTTTCGTGTCACCGCTGTCCATAAACACGTCGATATGCGGGATCACGTTGAAGGCAATCTGCTTGGTGAACTTGCGCGCAGGCGTGCTGTCGGTCGGGTTATAGATCGACTTGGTCTGGTCCCACAGCTCGTCCATCCCGTCTTTGCCCGCACCGGACACCGACTGATAGGTCGAAACGACAACGCGCTTGATCGTTGCGCGGTCATGCAGCGGCTTGAGGGCCACAACCATCTGAGCAGTCGAACAGTTGGGGTTCGCAATGATGTTTTTCTTGGAATAACCGTGAATTGCCTGAGGGTTTACCTCGGGGACGATCAACGGGATATCCGGATCGTAGCGATACAGCGACGAGTTATCGATGACCACACAACCGGCCTTGGCGGCTTTGGGGGCGTATTTTTTGGTCGCTTCCGAACCTACGGCGAACAACGCCATATCCCAGCCCGTAAAGTCGAACGTATCCAAGTCTTTCGTCTTGAGTGTCTTATCGCCAAAGCTGACTTCGGATCCCATAGACTTGCGCGAGGCAAGTGCCACGATCTCATCCACAGGGAAGTGGCGCTCGGCCAGAATATTCAGCATTTCACGGCCCACATTACCAGTGGCACCCGCGATGACGACGCGATAACCCATCTTAAAACTCCAATACTAAAATGTGATGGTGCGCGCCTCTTATACCGCTTGGGACTGCGGGGGAAGGGGGTGTGCGTTAATGGGTTGTGTCACGTGAAAACAGATAGACAAACAACCCAGCGGCCATCATCCCGGCAAACAAGGTGAAAATGACGACATATGGGGCCTGTGCGGTGATTGCAGGTTGGCTGGCCCCGAAGGCGCGACCCGATAAAAACTGCGCAACGCCGACGCCGCCAATGCTGCACAGGTTCAAAAGGGTCATGCCCCGTCCGATCAGATGGGGCGGCAGAAAGCTGCGCCCATGCGCGATAATCACGGCATAGGTTGCACCGAAAAAGCCGATGGCCGCCATCAGACATGTCGCCAGTATCAAGCCGCTTGCAGGGAAAAAGATCAGGCCACATAGCGCCAGCAGGTTTACGGTGGTCCCTGCGACAACGACCCATTTCGTGCTGCCCGCCAAGCGGTCAAGCGGGCCATAGGCGAAAGTGCCTGCCACCATGGCGGCCCCCATCAGCAATGTCGCCAGACCGATTTGATGCGCATCTGCGTTAAAGACGTCTTCGAAATAGGGGCCGATCCACAGACCCCGCAGCGCGCCCACCTGGGCATAGCTGACGGCCATGATTGGAAAAATGAACCACAGGGCTTTGATCTTGAAAACGGCCAACAGGCTGCCACGGACTTCGCCTTCGGGTGTGGCAGGGTCGCGCACCACGGCCCAGATGCCCAGGGCGGTCAAACTGGTGATGGCGCAAAGCCCCCAAAGTGACGCGCGCCAGCCGATCGTCTCGGCCGCGATGGCCATAGGGTAAGACGCGACAAGGTTTCCGCAGGTGCCGACGCCGACCATGACGGATGCCAGAACCACGAAACGCGCAGGCGGGTATTCACGCGCAAAGATATAGTAGGACGCCATCAAGACGGGTGCGCAGCCGATGCCGATCAGGACCATCGCAATGTCGATATGCAAAGGGGTCGTCGCCAGCGCAAAGATCGCGGCCCCGCCACCGCCGCCCAAAAGCAGCAAGCTGGCAGCAGTCCGTCGTGGCCCGACAGTATCAAGGGCCCAGCCGACCGGCAGTTGCATTGCGGCAAAGGCAAAGAACCAAAGGCCCGACGCAAAGGCGAGGTCTTCGGGGCCTGCACCGATATCGGCGCGCAGGGCCGGGCTGAGGACAGCCAGAAAAGCGCGGAAGAACTGGCTGAGCACATAGGCGAGGCCCAGCAGGGCAATACCGCGGGTCATTTAAGGGTATCTTGCCATTTGGAGGCCAAAGCCTGCGCTGTATGGCTGAGGATCAAAATATCGGCCCCCACAGCAACAAAACGCGCGCCTGCCTTGATCGCGTCACGGGTCATCTCGTCATGTGTCGACAGGATGCCGGCGGCCTTGCCCGAAGCGTCGATCTTGGTCAGTGCCCCCATAATCGCAGTCTGGACATCGGGGTGCAACGCATTGCCCATATGCCCCATGTCGGCGGCCAGATCGGCAGGGCCGATAAAGACCCCGTCAATTCCGTCAATCGAAAGGATTTCATCAAGGTTCGCAAGGCCTTTGACGCTTTCCACCTGCACCAACAGGCAAATCTGGTCATTCGCCGTCAGGCCATAATCGGTGATTTGCGAAAACCGCGCAGCGCGGGTCACGGCATAGCCGACGCCGCGATCACCCTGCGGGGGATAGGTGACATCGCGCACCAGCTGGCGGGCCTGATCGGCATTATCCACCATCGGTACCAGCACGGTTTGCGCGCCGGCATCCAGTATCTGCTTGATCAGGTAGGTTTCGCCAATCGGGACGCGGACAACAGGGTGGCTGGGCGAGGCTTCGAGAACCTGCAACTGGGCCAGGATCGAGCGCAGATCGTTGGGGGCGTGTTCGCCATCAATGACCAACCAGTCAAAGCCCGCCGTCCCCATCAGTTCGGCGCTAAACGTATCGGCGAGGCCCAGCCAGCATCCGAAAACCGTTTTTCCGTCTTTGAGGGCTTGCTTGAACGGATTATGTGGTGCGGGCATGGGCGTGTTCCTTGGCAATATGTTCAAGGGCACACTAGGGGGATCGATTGACCACTGTCCAGTGGGGGCGCTGCCCCCGCCGCCATTTGGCGGCTCCCCCGGAGTTTATTTAGCAAAATGAATGGATCAGAGTACTTTTATCACGGTCTTGTCGATGGCCAGCATATAGCCGCGGCGAGCGATATTCTTGACCAGCAGTTCGGAGACGATCTGATTGCCGAGTGTGTCGCGCAACCGTTTGATCCGCGTTGCACCGGCGGCTTCGTCACAGTCCGATGCGTTGCGGCCTGATATGACGCCTTCGATTTCGGAGCCGGAAAGGACATCGTCATCCATCCGCGCTTCGGCAAGCACCGACATCGTTTCCATCGCGGCGGCGGTGAGTTTGAAACCAAGGTTGTTGAGATAGACGGTATTTTCCTCGCGGCTGATGAGCAGGGAGTTCACCTGGATGCCGACACGTTCGATTTGCGCCATGCGGCGGTTAAAGCCGATCAGCATGATCAGAAAGACAAGGGCGGCGATCAGCATCGCTGTGGCAAAGACCAGCAAGACGATGATGACAATCCGGTAGCTTGAGAGGGTTTCGGAAAACGCCGTGCCCGATTGCGCGAGGATTTCGAGCAGTTTGATTTCGGCCTGTGTGGTCAGGTCATCGTTTTCGATAAAGATGCGTTCGACCTGCGCGTTAAAGGCATTTGCATCGGGCAATGCCCATAGCAACAGCCCCGCACCGATGAGCAGGATCAATGCGACGGCGGCAATGCCACCGCCGACAAACCGGCCACCGGTGCGGCGCATCTTAGAAGCGGAGGAAGTTTGGTCCGGCACTGTCTCTCCTTTGGTTTAGTCCTTCGTTGCCAAACACCGACACGATGTTGAGCAATGTCCAGCCGTTTGCCGCGAGGCGTTGGGACAGTTGGGCGCGCGCAGCGGCCTTGCTGCAGGCCCCCGTTATTTCCGCGACACCGTAATGGAGCCGCAGCGGGTTTTCTTGTTTTGCCTTATAGTCTGCATAGCAGCCGGCGGCCTGAGCAGGCAAGGCTGCAAGGCTGAGGGCGGCAATCATAACCAAGGAATATGGGGTGTGTTTCATGGTGGAAACTTTGCGCTTTTATCTGTGGATATTCAATATCGATCGGGGCGGGGCTGCGTTGTTATCCGATAACAACCCGCCGTTATTGCCTGTCTGAAGGGGGCCGGGCCAATTTGATGCCAGAGGTCGAAAACGTATTTGGCTTTGCATGGGTCTGGACCCGTGCCCCTCAGAGAAAAGGATCAGACCCATGTATCACAAGTTCATCGCAACCATCGCCGCCGTCTCCATTGCGATCACAGGTTTTACCGCCACACCAGCAGCCGCAGGGGACCGGAACCGGGACCTTGCCAGGATCGCGGCAGGCGTGTTGGGCGTGGCGATTATTGGCAAGATTATCCACGACAATAACAAGGACCGCCGGGATCAGGCGCATGTCAATCAAGGGCGTACGAACCGCGACCATGTGGTGACGCGCCAGCAGGTTCAGCCGCGGCCGCTGCCCCAGAAGTACCGCAAGCAGAAGCAGCATCAACATCAACAGCAGCGTCACCAGCAACGTCAGTATCATGACAGCAAGCTTTTGCCGCAGCACTGTTTCAAAAGCTATGACACGCGCCGCGGTCAGGTGCTGATGTTCGGCAGCCGGTGTCTGCAAAATAATTTCCGTTATGCCAATCGGCTGCCGCAATACTGCGCGCAGACGATCCGCACCTTCCAAGGCAAGCGCAGAGGGTATGATGCCCGGTGCCTGCGTGGTGAGGGATACCGTTTGGCGCGTGGGTAATTCCAGGCGCTAAAGCCGGAGGGCCTAACCGCCGTCCGGATAGAGAGGGAGGGGTGTTCGGGCATCTCTCCCTTTTTCATGTTGGTGAATGCGGCTTATGTGCGCCTTCGGCGAGGATATTGTTGAGCCAGAGAAGCCCCGAGGGGTTGAGAATCGGCGGGGTCTGGGGTTGTTGGGCGGCATGGGACCAGATTTTGAATTTGAAAGAGATGCCTATGCGCGCGGATTTTCGCGGGTTGCGGGCGTGGATGAGGTGGGCCGTGGGCCATTGGCAGGACCGGTGACGGCTGCGGCAGTGGTTTTGGACCCGGAGCGTATTCCGGACGGATTGAACGATTCAAAGAAGCTGAGCAAAAAGGCACGCGAACGTCTGTATGAAGAGATCATGCAGGTCGCGGATGTCAGTATCGCCCATGCATCCGTCGCAGAAATCGAAGAGCTGAATATTTTGCGTGCCAGCCACCTTGCGATGGTGCGTGCATTGGATGGGCTGAAACAGCCTGCGGATTTCGCGCTTGTGGACGGAAACATGCTTCCACGGGATTTGAAGATAAAAGCCCAGACTTTGATCAAGGGCGATGCGCGTTCCCAGTCAATTTCGGCTGCCTCAATTATGGCCAAAATATGTCGAGATTGTGTCATGTTGTCATTGGCGCAACAGCACCCCGGATATGGCTGGGAGACCAACATGGGATACGGGTCAAAAAGACACATAGAGGCGCTCCGAAATCTTGGGGTAACCCCACACCATAGACGTTTGTTCAAACCCGTACACAACATGTTGTATCAAGAAAAATAACTAACCATTTGATTCAAAAAAGAAATTGACCGCGAATCATCTGTCAGGGCATCCTAGTCTCAACCAAGAGCACACAATGTGCCGGGGCAGAGGCAGTTATTATGAAGACGATCACAAAGGGTGCAGACGCACTTCCCTTGAACACAATTATTGCGGGCGATTGCATTGATGCGATGAATGCGCTGCCCGAGGGATCGATCGATCTGATCTTTGCCGACCCACCCTATAACCTGCAATTGCGGGGCGATTTGCATCGTCCTGACAATTCAAAGGTTGATGCGGTTGATGACGCGTGGGACCAATTTGCGAGCTTTGCCGTATATGACGAGTTTACCCGTGCCTGGCTGAAAGCCGCCCGCCGGTTGCTAAAGCCGAATGGCGCAATCTGGGTGATCGGCAGCTATCACAACATCTTCCGTGTCGGATCGGCCTTGCAGGACCAAGGGTACTGGATTCTGAACGATGTTATCTGGCGCAAATCCAACCCGATGCCAAACTTCCGCGGGAAGCGCTTTACCAACGCCCATGAAACGATGATCTGGGCCGGGAAAGACGAGAATTCGAAATACACCTTTAACTATGAGGCGCTGAAAGCCCTAAATGAAGGTATCCAGATGCGCAGCGATTGGGTTTTGCCGATCTGCAACGGTCACGAGCGCCTGAAAGACGACGCTGGCGACAAGGCGCATCCAACGCAAAAACCCGAGAGCCTGCTGCACCGTATTTTGGTCGGCTCTACCAATCCGGGCGATGTTATTCTTGACCCGTTCTTTGGCACAGGCACAACCGGTGCTGTTGCCAAGATGCTGGGCCGTGATTTTATCGGGATTGAGCGTGAGGAAGCGTACCGCAAGGTTGCCGAGAAACGTATTAAATCGGTGCGCAAATTTGACAAAGAAGCGCTGCAGACCACAATATCCAAGCGCGCCGAACCACGTGTGCCGTTTGGCCAATTGGTTGAACGCGGGATGTTGCGCCCGGGAGAAGAGCTTTATTCGTTGAACGGTCGCTATTCGGCCAAGGTCCGTGCCGATGGCACGCTGATCGGCAACGAGGTCAAAGGTTCCATTCACCAAGTGGGGGCCGCCTATGAAAAGGCACCCAGCTGTAATGGATGGACCTACTGGTGCTACAAAAAAGATGGCAAGCGTGTGCCGATCGATATTTTACGCCAGCAAATCAGGGCAGAAATGGCCAACTAGGCCGCGCCTTTTCACACAGTTTTACGAACACCGCCGGTGCCCCGCGTCCTTCCACATGAAGGTACGCCCCAAAGGGTACTCACCTTGGCCCCGCCTGTATGGCGGGGTCTTTTTCGTTTGAAGACGTGTCAGTGCAATTGCGGTTTCGCATTTTTAGCATGGTTGAACGCGTCCATCAGATAGTGCTGTCCGAACTCTGACTTGTTGACCACATGCAGCACGCCTGCTGTTGCGGCTTTTTCCCACATAAAGGGGGAGGGCCAATCGCTGACCATGACAACGGTGACATGGGAAAAACCCCCGAGTGTTGACAGTTCAACGGCAAAGTCGGCACCAAGGCCGTCTGGCAGGCGATTGTCGAGCAGGATCATCGACACAGGGTATTTTGCCAGTGTCTGCCGTGCCTCTCTTAGGGTGGCTGCGACATAGACTTGCATGCCTGAAAGGCTTCGGCTGATCATTCGCTTCATCTTGAGTTGGTCGAATTTGCTGTCTTCGATGATCAAGCAGGCTTGTGGCACGAGTGCGCTGTTTGCCTGTTGGAAAAGTTGCTGACTTGGCATGAATACCTCCACCATGATCGAGAATAGCTTCAATCATGGCAGAGGTAGATTAACATGCCGTCAACGGGGATAGGGGGTCGTTCCCTTGTTATAGTCGGACCAATCCGTGATTTCGGGGTAATACATGTCGCGCCATCTGCGCACGCGCGGGTTCATGACGCGCCGCCAGACCCAAGGCATCATCGCCATAACGGTCATGACCGGATATCCATAGGGCAGCTGCGGGGCCGTTGCGTCGCCATAGTTCTGGAGCACCGGAAAACGGCGATCCGGTTTGTAGTGATGGTCGGAATGCCGCTGCAAGTTGATCAAAAGCCAGTTTGATGCGCGATGCGCTGCGTTCCACGAATGGCGCGGCTGGACGTGTTCGTATTTGCCATCGCCCAGATGTTTGCGGGTCAGGCCGTAATGTTCGATGTAATTCACCAGTTCAAGCTGCCAGATTGCAGTGCCTGCTTGGACCAAAAAGAGCAGCAATCCGGTCCAGCCGCCCAGAATAATGGCCAGGGTTAAAAACACCGCCTGCAATGCCCAGTATTTGAAGAACGGGTTGCGCCTGTCAGTCCACGGTTTGTCTTTGCGCGCCAGCATGGCTTTTTCTGCGCGAAACGCGGATTTCATGCTTTGCCGCAGCACCCGGGGGTAAAAGCGGTGGAAGCCTTCGTTATAATGCGCCGTGACCGGGTCGCGGGGCGTCGCGACATAGCGGTGATGCACCAGCAGGTGTTCGGACCTGAAATGCGAATAGAGAACCATCGCCAAAAGAACGTCGGCCCAGAACCGTTCAAGCTTGTTCTTTTGGTGCATCAATTCGTGTGAATAATTTATGCCAACAGTGCCGGTCATCACACCCACACCAAAGAACACAAAGAACTTTTCCCAGCCGCCCAAATGGTCAGCTTGCGGCACATACCACAGCAGCCCGAACACCGTCAGAAACTGCGCTGGCATCCAAAACAGGGTGATCATGCGGTACCAGAACAGATCATCATCGGTCGCTTCGGGGTCTGCGTTATCGAGGTTCAGCCCAACGATGCTGTCGATGATCGAAAACAGATACCACGTGACGAGGGGCAGCAGGATCACGGTCCAGCCGCCGACAAAGGCGGTGATCCACGCCAAAGGAACCAGCGCAAAGGACAGCGCAAATGGTACAGCCCTTTTGAGTTGCGCCAACTGGTCGGTGCTGATGTCGGGGGATGTTGGGGTCATGCTGATATTGCTTTCGAAATCACTGTCTCTTCATAGCGCATCATTGCACCGTTTGTCACTGTGGCGCGCTGCCGCTAGCGGACCAAATCAAACGCCTTGCGCATGACGGTGGGCAGGTCGGACGGGCGGAACTGGTCGGGCGCAATGAATTCTGCATCCGGGTGCAGAATGCTGTCGGGGGCGGCGGTATACATAACGGTCAACATCAGGTGAAAATGCGTAAACGTATGGCGCACTTCGCCGGGCACCACCTGCCAGTCGGCTGTGGCAGGCGGGGTGCCTTGGGGGCGGGTTTCACTGGCGTCGATCCAGTCAGACCCCGGCCAACCGAGCATACCGCCCAGCAACCCTTTTTCGGGGCGGGTTTCCAGCAGCCACGCGCCATCGCTGCGCCGGGTCAGGTAAACGGTGCCGTGGCGGATGGGTTTGGGCTTTTTCGGGGTCTTTTTCGGCAATTCGGGCGCTGTGCCGCGTTGCCGCGCAAGGCATGGGCTGCGCCACGGGCAAATGCCGCAGGCCGGTGATTTGGGGGTGCAAATGGTGGCCCCCAGATCCATCACCGCTTGGGCGTAATCCCCGGGCCGGTCATCTGGCGTCAGGTTTGCGGCGCGCTGCATCAATTCCGGTTTGGCGGCCGGCAGGGGTGTGTGAATGTCGTAAATCCGCGCCAAAACACGCTCTACATTGCCATCAAGCACAGCGTGGGGCAGATCAAACGCAATCGATGATATGGCGGCGGCGGTGTAGGGGCCGATGCCCGGCAGTTTCAACAGCTCTGCGTGATCTGCTGGAAACTGCCCGTCATGGTCGGCAACAACCGCGCGGGCACATTTCAGCAGGTTGCGGGCGCGGGCATAGTAGCCAAGGCCGGCCCATTCCCCCATCACATCCGCGTCTTGGGCCGCAGCGAGATCGGCAACAGTGGGCCAGCGGGCGGTGAAGCGCTGGAAATAGTCGCGCACCGTGGCCACGGTCGTTTGCTGCAGCATCACCTCGCTTAACCAAATGCGATACGGGTCTGGATATTGGCCTGCTTTGCGGTCAGACGGGGCGACACGCCACGGCATTGCCCGCGCATGAACATCGTACCATTCGAGCAAGATAGGTGGCAGGTCGCTTGTTTCGTCTGTGTCACGCAATCTTTATGGCCTTTGCAGTTGGGATGGGCTGGCGATACGGTCCAGTATCGCTATGTTGTGTTGCATCGCTACGTTGAACTTTGTCATCCAGGAAAGATAGTCATGCCGCCGCGGCGTTCCAGTACAAAAGGGTTCAAACGCACAGACAGCCTGCTTTCGGCAAAGATCCGTCAGGCCAGCGAAACGCGTGGCTTTGCGCAATCGCGGCTTTTGACCCAATGGGCCGAGATCGTGGGCGAGGATGTTTCCTCCATCTCGAGGCCGGTCGAAGTCAGCTATGGGCGCGGCGGCATGGGGGCGACCCTGACCTTGCTGACCAACGGGTCAAATGCACCGATGCTCGAGATGCAAAAAGAACAACTGCGCGCCAAGGTAAATGCGGTTTACGGCTATAACGCCATCGCACGGGTGCGGGTCACGCAAACGGCGGCGACTGGCTTTGCCGAAGGGCAGGTCGCGTTCGAGGCAAAGCCAAAGGCGCGTGTTGATCAGGCCCCTGATCCGGTCATCCGCCAACGCGCCGCCGAAACCGTCGGGACAATGGGTGACGAAAGCCTGCGCGATGCCCTTGCACGTCTGGGCGAGAACATATTGAACAAGACGAAACGCTGACAAAGGAAATCAAATGAAACGCACTTTTCCAATTCTTGCGGCTGTTGCCGTGGTCGCTGCTGGCGGCTGGTATGTATTTGGCGGCACGGATGCAGTGAACAGCACATCGCTCAGCCCCATTGCAGGGGCTGCAAATGCGCAGACCACCGAAGCTGCCGAAGTCGATACGTCGACAATTCAGGACATGAGCCTGGGCAACGCCGAAGCCGCTGTGCAGATCGTTGAATATGCGTCTTTCACCTGCCCGCATTGCGCCGCATTCGATCAAGGTGCCTACAAGCAGCTCAAGGCCGACTATATCGACACCGACAAAATCGGCTTTACCTACCGCGAGGTGTATTTCGACCGCTATGGTCTGTGGGCATCCATGGTCGCGCGCTGTGATGGCGAAAACAAATTCTTTGGCATCGCTGACCTGATTTACAAAGGTCAGTCCGAATGGGTGCGCGCAGGCGAACCCGCTGCCATCGTGGAAGAGCTGCGCAAGATTGGCCGCCTTGCCGGTATCGAGAACGAAACTCTTGAGGCCTGTTTGCAAGACGGTGAAAAAGCACAGACTCTTGTGGCCTGGTGGGAAGAGAACCAAAAAGCCGATGATATCTCAAGCACGCCAAGCTTTATCATCAACGGCAAGAAATATTCCAACATGCCCTACGCCGAGATGAAGGAAATCATCGACGCGGCACTGGCCGAATAATGGCGGCCCCACTGGCAGGGCTCAAGGTGATTGAGCTGGCACGTATTCTGGCAGGGCCTTGGGCCGGCCAGACCTTGTCTGATCTTGGGTGTGAAGTCATCAAGGTGGAAAGCACCGCCGGTGACGACACACGCCAGTGGGGCCCCCCTTTCATCGAACGGGGGGATGACAAATCAGCATCCTATTTCCATTCGACCAACCGGGGCAAAGCGTCCGTTATCGTTGATCTAACCACCACCGAAGGTCAGGCCAAGATGAAAGAACTGCTGGCCGACGCGGATATCCTGATCGAGAATTTCAAGACCGGCGGTCTGGCGAAATACGGCATGGATTATGCCAGCCTGTCCAAGGAATTCCCCAAGCTGGTCTATTGTTCGATCACCGGGTTCGGGCAGGACGGCCCCTATGCACACCGCGCCGGATACGACTTTATCATTCAGGGCATGTCCGGCCTGATGTCGATCACCGGAGAAGCCGAGGGCCAGCCGCAAAAACATGGCATGGCGATTACGGATATCTTTACCGGAATTTATGCGACGACTGCAATCTTGGCGGCCGTGCACCAGCGCAGCCACACGGGCGTCGGGCAGCATATCGACATGGCCCTGCTTGACTGTGCCGTGGCGGTCACGGGCAATCAGGCGATGAACTATCTTACCACGGGCAAGCCCCCGCATCGTATGGGCAACGCGCATCCCAATTTGACCCCGTATGAAGTGTTCGAATCCTCTGATGGTCATTTGATTATTGCCACCGGCAATGATGGCCAGTTCCAACGGCTGTGCCGGATGCTGGGGCTGGACGATATGGCGGAAGCCGCGGAATATGCCAAGAACGCGGACCGTGTGGCGAACCGGCCGGAAATGATCCGTCGGTTGAATGATGCAACACGCCAGCGCACACGGGATGACCTGCTGGCAGCCTGCGAGGAAAAGGGCGTGCCTGCCGGACCGATCAACAACATGGAAGACATGTTCAATGATCCTCAGGTGATTGCGCGCGGGATGAAGATCGAACTGGACGGCGTGCCCGGTATCCGGTCGCCATTCGTGTTTTCGGGTGCCGAACTGGCGCTGCATCGCGCGTCCCCCAAGCTTGGCGAAGACGACATTGGCTGACAGGTGGCGGCGTTTTCTTTAAAGAAAACGGGTCGGAATTTTTGAAAATTCCGACCTACCTAAGCGTGCTTGGGAAGCGCATTCAGGGCCTGAACAAGCGCATTGTCATCGGCCATTTTCAACCGCACGGGCAGGGTGATTACCTTCATCCTGAACGCCGCAGGCAGTCGCACGGCGTCTTTTTCTGTCGTTACCAGTTGCGCCCCGCTGGCAAAGGCATCTGCCTCAAGCCGGGTCATCAGCGCGCGTGTCAGCGGCTGGTGATCGTCCAGCGCTTCGGCATGAACAATCTCGGCCCCGAGTGCGCGCAACGTCGCGAAAAACTTTTCCGGATGGCCAATCCCTGCAAAGGCCAAAGCGCGGGTATCCGACCAGTCCATACCGGTTTGCAGGGGGGCCAATTCGGCCTGCACATGGGGCAAGCCCGCGGGCAGTGGGGTATGGTTGAACGCGGCCTGATCTTCGGCGCTGCCAATCGACAGCAGCAGATCAGCCCTGGCCAAACCGGTTTGTACCGGTTCGCGCAGCGGTCCGGCAGGCAAGCACAGCCCGTTGCCAAACCCTTTGGCGGCATCCACCACAACAATGCTGAGATCCTGCTTGAGCGCGGGGTTTTGAAATCCGTCATCCAGAACAATGACGCTTGCCCCTGCCGCCGCAGCGGCCTGTGCACCCGCAGCGCGGTCACGGGCCACCCAAACATCGGCAAAGGCAGCCAGCAAAAGCGGCTCATCCCCGACCTGCGCCGCTGAATGCCGCGAAGGGTCTACCAAAAGCGGCCCTTTTTCGGTGCCGCCATAGCCCCGCGATACGATGTGTGGCGTGTGGTAAATGTTGCGCAGATGTTCGACCACGGCCATCACTGTCGGCGTCTTGCCCGTGCCGCCCGCGTTAATATTCCCGACACAAACAACCGGAATGCCCAGGTCCAGGGGCTCTCCATGGGCCAAACGCCGCGCGGTGGCTTTTGCGTATAGCGCGCCCAGGGGCTGCAACAGGCGCGCGCGCCAGTCGGGCTTGGGCGAAAACCAAAAGGAAGGGGGGCGTTTCATCGTTCGGCCTCTTGCTGGTCAAGGGTGTCCTGGACCAGATCTATCACCTTGTCCGTCAGGGCGGCACCGCGGCTGATCACATCCCAACCGGCATGTGCCATCACGGCAGCCTGATCCGGCGCAATCAAGCGGCTGACGGCGGTTGCAAGGGCCGTTGCATCATTCACAATCCGCGCGGCCCCTTCAGATGCAAGGCGCGTGTAGGACGGCAGAAACCGCCGCACCTTTGGGCCATACAAAACCGCCGACCCCAGGGCTGCCGCCTCGAACGGATCACAGCCGCCGGGCCCCCCGGTCAGCGAACTGCCCAGAAAGGACACAGGTGCCAGACGATAGAACAACCCGATTTCGGCAGGATCATCGGCCAGCATGATCTGGGTCGAGCTGTCGGGATATCCATCGTCCCCCCAGCGAAGAACGCGAAAATCCTGTTGCGCCATATAGGTGGCAAACTTGTCGGCTTGACCCGGGTCGGCCGGCATCACGACCAGCAGCAACCGATGTGACAGACGCAAAGCCTGCCGGTGCGCCCGAAGTACAGTGGGAAGTTCGTCTTCCAAAATCTGATTGGCAAACCAGACGGGCCGCCCGACCAAGGCGGCAGAAAGATCCGCCATGTCGGAAACGATACAGGGCAGCGCCTGCCCTCCGGCCTGAAGTGCGGGCGTCATTTCGATGCTATCTCGCGAAATACCAAGACGGATCAACCGTTGAAAACCGGCTTCGGACCGCGCCAGAATCGCTGAAAAGGTCGATACCAGTTCAAAGGTCAAATCCCGCATCCAGCGGTCACGACGCCCGTCAAACCCGCCGCTATCTGCATCGATCAGAAACAGCGGGCATTTCCGTTGCGCCGCAGCCAGGATCAAATTCGGGCGGAGCCTTCCCCAGGCCCAGATACATGCGTTGGGTTTCCAGTGGTTCAAAAACGCGGCGACGGATGTTGGATGATCATCGGGAAGATCATCAATGATAACGTCCGCGTGGGGTGATGCCGGGCGTTCGGCACCGGTATCGCTTTTGGGCAGTGTAATCAGAACGCGCAGGCCCGACCGGCTGCGGCATAAACGTATTGCAAGGTCTTGAATGGCCAGCAAACTGCCCGGTTCGGGGGCATGGCACCAAACCAGCTCACCGTCCGGGCGATCTGCAACAGGCGTATACGGCACCGCTGAGCCGCGCCCCGAGTAGGCGCGATACGCAGTCAGCGCAAGGGACCGCGCCATATTGAATTAGCCCAGTTCTTCGGTCGAGGACGCAGCGGCTTCCTCGTCGCGCAAGCGGTGCAGATGCGCGATGAAATACCGCATATGCGCGTTGTCTACGGTGCGCTGCGCTTCGTTCTTCCAAGCATCATAGGCGCTGGCATAATTCGGGAAAATGCCGACCACGTGAATGTCATCTACATTTTTGAACGCTGTGCCGGTCGGTGAAACCAGTTCTCCGCCAAAGACGAGGTGTAGGCGTTGGGTCATGGTGCAATCCTTTGTTTTCGGATGAATGCCGATGCCGGTATCTAAGGCAACGGGTTATGCGGGGGCAAGGCTGCTAAGCAAATCCGCATGGATCGAAGCGCTGGCCGCAAGGACGCCATTTAGTCGCGGATCAGGGTTGTTGAACCGTAAAGCCGCGCCGGTTTTATCGGTGCAATAGCCGCCGGCTTCGGTCACGATCAGCGCACCGGCAGCAATGTCCCATTCCCAGCTTTTGCGCAAAGTGACCATGCCGTCGAACCGCCCTTGCCCCACCAGCCCAAGCCGGTAGGCCAGCGACGGGCGGTGTGCCCGTTTGAAACCCGGATCACCTGCGATCCAGTGGTGTTCAGCCATGACAGGTTTGGTTGCAAGCACTGTTGCGTTGCTCAGACCTTGGGTGGTTGATGCCGCGATTTTCAGATCATTCAATGTGGCACCACCGCCCAGCGACGCGGCATAAAGCCGGTCGAGCATTGGCAGGAACACAACGGCTGCGGTGATCTTGCCGCCTTGGGCAATCGCCAGCGAATGGGACCAGGTATCAGACCCTTCGATAAAGCTGCGGGTGCCATCAATCGGGTCGATAATAAAGACGTGGGATTGATCCAGCCGCCTGTCGCCGTCTTCGCTTTCCTCGGACAGCCAGCCGTAATCGGGGCGGGCTGTCGTCAGGGTTTCGTGCAGCATTGCATTCACGGCCAGATCGGCCTCGGTCACGGGGCCGGCATCGCCGGGCTTGTCCCAGCGTTTCGCGGTTTGCCCGGTATAGGACGTGGCGATCTGGCCAGCCTTGCGGGCGCAGTCGATCAATAGGTCAAGATCACGCACCGGCAAGGGTCATTCCTGGAACAAGCAAGGACGGCACGACGCGGCTGAGGTGCGTGCGTGCGTCATTTGCGGGGATAATGCTGCGCAGCATGTCGCGCAAATTCCCTGCAATGGTGCATTCATTTATCGCATGGGTGATTTCGCCATTTTCGATCCACAGACCAGAGGCACCCCGCGAATAATCGCCCGTGTTAGGGTTGATCGTAGAGCCTATCATAGAGGTCACGAGCAATCCGGTGCCCATCTGTTTGATCAGGTCGTCACGGGTCGCATCGCCTTGGGTCAGGGCAATATTCCAGACCGCAGGGCCGGGGTTTGATCCGGTGCCGCGCGCGGCGTTGCCGGTCGGGGCCATGCCCAGTTTGCGGGCAGTCGCCAGATCAAGGGTCCAGCCTTTCAGCGTCCCGTTTTCGACAATCACACGCCGGTTGGTCGGCAGGCCTTCACCGTCAAAGGGGCGCGATCCAGATGTGCGCGGGCGGTGGGGGTCTTCGATGATCGACAGGCCGTCCGGCAACACCTGTTCGCCCATCGCGTCGCGCAACCACGACGCACCGCGCGCAATGGCAGCACCGCTGACCGCCGCCAGAAGATGCCCGATCAGCGTGGATGAAATCCGTTCGTCGAACAAAACCGGATAGGCCCCTGTCGGCGGTTTGCGGGCATCCATCCGCAGCAAAGTCCGCTCTGCTGCGGTGGTTCCGATGTCTTCGGGACTGCGCAGGTCGGCCTGAAAAATCCGGCTGTCGCCGTCATAGTCGCGTTCCATCGCGGTACCGCTGCCTGCGATGGTGACACAAGACAGCCCCCGATCCGTGCGGGTATACCCACCTTCAAAACCGTTGCTGGCCGAAAGATAAACCTGCTGCTCCCCATAGGCTGCGCTGGCGGATTGCACCTGCGAGATACCTTTGACGGCCAACCCTGCCGCTTCGGCCCGTGCGGCATCGTCTTGCAACGTCTGCGGCGATGGCTCCGGCGTCGGGTCGGACAGTTCGAGCGCGTCAATATCCCAGCTGGTCGCCAATTGGTCTGGGTCGGCAAGGCCGGAATAGGGGTCTTCGGGCGCTTCTTTTGCCATTGCAACGGCCCGCAGTGCCATTTCCTCGATCGTGCGATCTGAGGTGTCGGACGCAGATACGTTTGCCGACCGTTTGCCAACAAACACCCGCAGGCCGATGTCGACGCCTTCGGACCGTTCCGCTTGCTCAAGGGCTCCGCCACGGACGTCAACACTGACCGATGTACCGCGCACAGCCATTGCATCGGCGCTGTCTGCGCCGGCATCTTTGGCAGCGCGCAGCAATGATTTTGTCAGCGCATCAATGGACTGCTGCATGGGAATTCTCCTAAATATCTCAATGGTTAGCTAGCGACCCCACTGCCAGTCTGCAAGGGATGGGGGTCGCATCGACAAGGGCCGCGTCTTTATTTGATCCGCTGACCATTGGCCAAAATCGCGCCTGACCGGGTAAATTCGATCTTTGTCTCAAGCGTATCTTCGCCGTCGCCGGGGATCGTAAACATACCCATCACCATGCGCGCACCCATGGCCATCTGATCTGGCAGCAGACCTGCTTCGACAAGGCTGTTGATCAGGGTGTTGCCGCCCACCAGTTTCAGATCAACCGCCCCCGTCGGCTTGAGCGTGCCATCCTGTGTATCGGTGCCCGAATTGTCAAAAGTTGCAGCACCATAGCCGGTCAACCGCGCCCCGAGCGCGTCAACAATCAGCGAATTCAGCTTTACGCTTTCAGGTTTTGCAGGAACGTCCATGGCATCCGACATCTGATCGGCGTTTTGCATATCCAGGTAATCTGCCAGCAGCGTCGCAGTGCCGGTCATGTCAAGCGCAACCGTGGCCGGATCGCGCGGCAGAGTGCCCTGAGGGTTCAGCATCCCCCAAACCAGATCCGACATCGTGAAATCCGTCAGGTTCAGGCCCAAGGCAAAATTCTGGGGCGCGTCCGATCTCATCACAGGCGCGCTTAGGTTAAAGGCGGCGTTATCCATGGCAAAGGACAGCAAGAACGGGAATTGCGGCGGCTGTACCGACACTGTCATGCCTTCGCGGGTTCCGGCATAGCTGAAGCCATCCGCACTGGTCTCTACCGCAAGCGTGCCGCTTTCAGCGGCCATCGCAATGGCCATATCGCCGCTGACGGGGTCCTCAATGTTGAGGGTCATTGTGCTGTTTCCGGCAGTCACGGTGCCTGCAACATCCATACCGGCACGCAACAGCCCGGCCGTATCGCTGACCTGCGCCAGTGCAAGCGGCAGAATTCCGTTCGCCTTGAAACCCAGGTTGGCCGATGTTCCCTGTACCGTGGCAATTGCCGGTTCGTTCGGATCCTTGAACCGCATCTCATAGGTGGCGGACCCGATTGTCGCGGTTTGATCATAGTCGCGCATGCTGGCCAGTTTGCTGTCTGTTCTGCTTTGAACATCCTGCATCGTAATGGCCATCTTGGCGTTCTCGGGGCCAACAGTTTCACTGCCGACGGTCAATTGATCCAGGGTTAGTCCCACCATCCCGGCGGAATAGCTGCTGGTCATGTTGGTCGGGGTCCCGCTGACCACCATATCCTGGGCGGACTGGTTGATGGTCAGGGTCATAGTGACCGGTTCGCCTTGTCCTGTGGCGGGGCTGACGCTGACTGATACCGGCATGACCGGGGGAAACAGCACGGTTACGCTGCCGTCGTCATTCTGGGCAAAACCGATGCTGCCAAGGGTCACTGACATGTCGCCCTGATCGGGGTCCATTGCCAGATCAAGCCGCAGGTCGCTGACGGTCAGCGTATTGCCCGAGGTGCTTTCCTTGGCGGTCAGGCTGTATCCGATGCTTTGAATGTGGTCGCGCCAATCCTGCCAGACATCATTGGGGGTCACATCTGCGGTTGCGAAATGTGCTGTCGACAAAAGGGCAAAGGCTGAACAGCCAAGCAATGTTTGAAATCGGGTCATCGTGAAAGTTCCTTTGTCGGGCGGCTGCGGCACGGGGTCATTTGTGCCTAACAGATAATTGGTATGGATCATCTTACAAGGCAAAGCGCCCTTCGTCCAAGATTGGGCTTTTGGCTGGCATCGGGTTATGTAGATGCTAAGTATCTTCTGATTACACGGTTAATTACATGGTTTGGCGGATTTCCAAGCCTGATAACGATGAAAGATGGGATGAACGATATGGAAATGGCAGGCAAAACCGTCATGATCACCGGCGCAAGCCGCGGTATCGGTGCCGAAACGGCACGTCTTTTCGCCAAAGCGGGGGCGAATGTGGTGCTGCTGGCCCGATCCCAAGACGCCATCGCCGATCTGGCGGGCGAGATCGGGCATAAGGCCATCGCGATCCCCTGCAACGTGGCCCGCTTTGGGGAAATGTCGTCGGCAGTTGAAACGACGGTGCAGGCGTTTGGCAGTCTGGATGTGCTGATCAACAATGCCGGTGTGATCGACCCGATTTCGCATCTGGCCACCTCTGACCCCGATGCTTGGGGGCTGGCGATCGATATTAACCTCAAAGGTGTTTACAACGGCATGCGGGCGGCATTGCCCGTGATGAAACATGCCGGTACCGGCACCATTCTGACGGTCAGTTCCGGTGCTGCGCATCACGCGATCGAGGCATGGAGCGCCTATTGTGCGTCCAAGGCGGCGGTGAACATGATCGGCCGGTCTGTCCACCTTGAGGAAGCCGCCAACGGCATCCGCGCCATCGGTTTGTCACCCGGCACCGTTGCCACCCAAATGCAACGCGAGATCAAGGCAAGCGGCATCAACCCTGTCAGCGAACTGGCGTGGGAAGACCACATTCCCGCCGACTGGCCAGCCCGCGCCCTGCTGTGGATGTGTAGCCCAGCGGCAGACCGCTTTTGCGGCGAGGAAATATCGCTGCGTGACGAAAGCATCCGCAAAGAGGTTGGCCTGATATGATTGATTTTTCCCGCGACGGCGACATCTGGACCGCGACCCTGAACCGGCCTGAAAAGGCCAATTCGCTTACCCATGAAATGCTGGTGTCTTTGGCCGAGTTCATGGAGGACGCGCAAGCCGCCCGCGCTGTCATCCTGACCGGCCAAGGCAAGGTATTCAGCGCGGGGGCCGATCTGGACGAAGCCCGCGCAGGTCTTGCGACTTCGGATATCTGGGAACGGCTGTCGGGGGCCATTGCAGCGTTGCCGGGTCTTAGCATCTGCGCGATGAACGGCACATTGGCGGGCGGTGCGATGGGCATGGCGCTGGCCAGTGATCTGCGCATCGCAGTGCCCACGGCCAAGTTTTTCTATCCGGTGATGAAGCTGGGGTTCTTGCCGCAACCCAGTGACCCCGCACGGATGTCGGCATTGATCGGCCCCGCGCGGACCAAGCTGATCTTGATGGGCGGGCAAAAGATCACGGCGGATGAGGCCCTGTTGTTCGGTCTGATCGACAGGATCGTCGAACCGGATACCCTGCTGGAGACAGCCCGTCACATCGCCGCAGATACCGTCGCCGCCACGCCTGAAATCGCGGTCGGAATTAAAGCCATGTGCACACCACAGTCCGGTGCATCAGATGCGCCCCTTAGATAAAGGGCACAAACGGCACGCCACAGGCGCTAACTGCGGTTAATGTGGTCAAAAGAATGTAAAGCCGCATATGGGTGTGCCTGCCTGTTTTGGGTCAATTGCCATCATCATCGTGCAATTGCCTTTCGGTCAAGTTAAGTCAGGCCCTTAGTTTCGTATTTTCAGCAAAGGCATCCCCATGACCTCTTTGGCAGTGACAGAAAAACAGGCGGTCGTAATTGGCGCAGGTCCGGCGGGGCTGATGGCGGCTGAAATGCTGGCGGCAGCCGGTCTGTCGGTGACGGTCTGCGACCATAAACCGTCGGTCGGGCGCAAATTCCTGATGGCGGGCAAGTCGGGGTTGAACCTGACCAAAGTTGAACCGGATGATGCCTTTTTGAACGCCTTCACCGACGCCAAGGGCGTGCTTGCGCCGATCATATCTGCATTTGACAGCGCTGCGGTTCAGGAATGGGCCACAGGGTTGGGGCAAGAGCTTTTTACCGGGTCGACAGGCCGGGTTTTTCCGACAGTGATGAAGGCGTCGCCCCTGTTGCGGGCCTGGCTGGTCCGGTTGACCGAGGCCGGTGTCCGGATCAACACACGCTGGGATTGGACCGGCTGGGACGCAGACGGGCTGGTTTTCGAGACACCCGATGGCCGGCAGGTTTTGCAGCCGGATGTGACCGTTTTGGCGATGGGCGGGGCAAGCTGGGCGCGGCTTGGGTCAACCGGGGATTGGGCCAAAGTGATGGCAAGCGACACGCCGTTCACGCCATTCGCGCCCGCAAACGTGGGCATCGCGGTGGATTGGTCCTCGCATATGGAGGCGCATTTCGGCACGGCGCTGAAAGGTATCGCGCTCAAGTCCGGCACGTATCGTTCGCGGGGCGAGGCACTGATTTCGCGTCAAGGGTTTGAGGGCGGTGGCATTTACACCATCTCGCGCGGGGTGCGCGAAGGGCATCCGCTGATGTTGGACCTGCTGCCGGATCAAACGGTCGAGGCTTTGACGAAAAAGCTGGATCAGCCGCGCGGCAAGATGAGCATGGCCAATTTCATGCGCAAGGCGCTCAAGCTTGATCCGGTAAAAATCGCTGTTTTGCAGGAAATGGCGCGGCCCTTGCCGCAAGACACCAAGGCGCTGGCGAAACTGCTTAAGGCGCTGCCGATCAAACACGCGGGTTTGCGCCCGATGGATCAGGCAATTTCGACGGCTGGCGGGGTAAAGTTCGACGCCGTGGATGACGCGTTGATGTTGCGCAACCGTCCCGGTGTTTTTGTCGCGGGCGAGATGCTGGATTGGGAGGCCCCCACAGGCGGCTATCTGATTTCGGCCTGCCTTGCGACAGGCCGATGGGCGGGGCAACATGCCGCCGCTTGGGCGCAAAAGGCCTAGCCTTCTTTGGTTGCGGCCGCTTTGAACGCGGGGCGGTCGCGCATGGATTTGGCCCAGTCGCCCAGCTTGTCATCCACACGGTCGAACCCCGCGCCGATGGACCAGTTGATGCAATGGGTGGCCAGCAGATCAGGCACGGTTATCTCATCCCCCATCAAAAACGGCCCTTCCAAACGATCTGACAGAATCTTGGCCGAACGGGCGAACTCTGCCTTCAGGCTTGGCTTGATCTCGGGAACGCGCTGTTCTTCGGGAAAGACAAAGCTGTGTTTGGCCGCGGCCCACAGGATCGCGTCCATTTCGTCGATCAGCCAAAAGGTCATGGCATCCTGACGTGCGCGGGCGGGGGTGCCGGCCGGGGCGGTCAGCATGCCGTGTTTGTCGGCCAGATACTGCATGATCGCCACAGAATCGGTCAAAACCTCATCGCCATCGACCAATGCAGGGATTTTTCCTGACGGATTGTATTTCTTGGCCTCGTCTGACGCCGGCCCACACGGGACATGCTCGTATGGCTGGCCCAGTTCTTCCAGCATCCACATGACGCGCAAGGCGCGTGATTTTGTGGCTCCGATGACTTTGTACATTTCGCTCTTCCCTTGATATTTCAACCAAGGTTAGCGTTGTGCGCCCAACATTGCCAGCCGGATGAACGCCCGTTCGACCAACGCCATCGTGGGCGCATGTTGCCCCGCCGATCGCAGCGTAAGGTCGGTATCTGTCAGCACCGTCAAAGCGGTTTCCAGCTTGGTGGCACCCCAGTTTTTGGCCTGCCGCATGGCGCGGTCACGGTCGCGCACACCCCAGATCTGGCCGCCGGGGTTGCTGGCGATGCGGTACAAGGTGCGAAAGTGGCGGGTGGCCATGATGATCAAGGTCACGGCGTTCACGCCTTGCGCTTGCAGCTTGGCCATCACCGGCCCGATATCGCCGGCACGGGCTTCGGCCACGACATGCAGGATATCGTCGACTTCGGCCTCGGTAGAGGTGGGCGCGCAATTGCCAACGTCCAAGGCGGTCAGGGGACCATTGTCACCGATCTTGTAAAGCGTGATTTTTTCGACCATCTGGCGGAAATCGCCGGGGTCCAGCACGCGGGCAAGCTCGCTGAGCGACCCCATGGCATCGGGTTCGGGGCTTAGCTTTGCCTCGGACAGGATACGCTCTATCTCGGCGCGGTCGGGCGGAGTGTCATAAATCGGCGTGGCAAAGGCGGTTTTATGCGCCTCGAATGCCTTGAGCACCTTTGACGTTTTCTTGAGGTCACCAGCCGTCACCACGATCTGTGCATCACCGGGCTGCCAATCGGCAAGCGCGTCGATCAGTATCTTGGCGATGTTGTCGTTGGCATCTTCGACAAAGGCGGCGCGAGGGCCGGGAAAGAAACCAACCGCTTTTAACGCATCCAGCAGCATTGGCGGGTCGCGGCGCAGGTCGGCGGCCTGAATGCGGGTCAGCCGCATTTCTTCTTCGGCATTGGCGCCTAGCAACGCCTTTAGAAATTCCTGCCGTTTCAAGGCAACGCGCATCGCATCGCTGCCATAGATTAGCAGCCCTGTTTTGTTCGGGTCAGGCTTTTTGAAATAGGCAGTTGCGTCGCGTGGCGGCAGTTTCATTGTGTCAGGTCAGCCGCATAAAGCCGGGTCACGATCTGATCGGCCAGCATCGTCATCAGGCGCACTTGGGCATCGCGTTCAGCGGCGAGGGTCGCAACGGTAGACCCGGTCGCGGAATAGCCGGTAAAGTTTTCGACATCACCCGATGAGACGATTTGCCCGGTGCCAAGGTCACGCAGCGCAAAATCGGCTTTGCCAATCAGATTATAGCGTCTGGTGTTATCGGCGCTATCAATCGCCAGACCTTCTTGGCTGGTGGTCACGGCAAGGGCCAATCCGTATTTGGCAGCTGCCGGACGGCCCAGACGGGTTTCGATCTCGCGGACCAGCGTATAGCTGAACGCGTCGTCTGGCGCGTCCACTGCAACACTGTTTTTCAAGGCTGTCCCCGTGCCGCCGGGGCCGTAAACCGGCTGAAACCCGCAGGCGGCCAGCGCCAGCAAAGGCAGCGCCAGCATAAGGCGGCGGCTAGGCAACGACATTGACGATCCGTCCGGGCACTACGATCACCTTTTTGGGCGTGGCACCATCAAGGGTGCGAATAACAGCTTCGTGGCTGAGCGCGATCTTTTCAACCTCTTCTTTCGACATATCGGCGGGCACCTGAATTTCTGCGCGCCGTTTGCCGTTGATCTGGATCGGCAAGGTCACGGTGTCATCAACCAGCATCGCCTCTGATGCCTTGGGCCAAGGTGCCGTGGTGATCAGGCCCGTGCCGCCCTGTGCGGACCAGATTTCTTCCGACAGGTGCGGGGTCATCGGGGCCATAAGCTGTGCAAGGGTCATGATCGCCTCGCGCTGTGCGGCACGTCCGGCCTTGGATTTGTGCAGTGTCGCGGTAAAGGCATAGAGCTTGGCAATGGCTGCGTTAAAGCCGAAGGATTCGACGCCCATGGTCACATCATGAATGGTTTTATGCATGGCGCGCAGCAGATCGTCGTCGCCTTCGCCATTGGCATCATTCGCCATCTCGGTGATCCGGTTCGAAATATTCCAGACGCGGCCAAGGTGTTTATAGGCGGCTTCGGCACCTGACGCTGTCCATTCCACATCCCGTTCGGGGGGGGAATCGGACAAGACAAACCAGCGCGCGGTATCTGCGCCATAGCTCGCGATGATTCCCAGCGGATCGACGACGTTCTTTTTCGACTTCGACATTTTGGCCGAGGGGATGATCTCCACTGGTGTGCCATCGGCAAGTTTACCGTCGGTGACGTCCTCGGGCAGGTGATAGACAGGGCGGTCGTTTTCGCCCGTGGTCTGGTAAATCTCGTGGGTCACCATGCCTTGGGTGAACAACGCGTCAAAAGGTTCGATCGCTTTTTCCGGCAAATGGCCGGTGATCTGCATCGCGCGGGCAAAGAACCGCGAATACAGCAGGTGAAGAATCGCGTGTTCAATGCCACCGATATACTGATCGACGTTCATCCAGTATTCGGCGTCTTCCATGACAGTCGGTGTATCGGCGTGGGGCGCGGTAAAGCGGGCAAAGTACCAGGACGAATCAACGAATGTGTCCATTGTGTCGGTTTCACGCTTGGCAGGCGCACCACAGGACGGGCAGGCACAGTCGCGCCATGTCGGGTGGCGGTCCAAAGGATTGCCCGGCACGTCAAAGCTGACGTCATAGGGCAGTTCGATCGGCAGGTTCTCTTTCTTTTCAGGGACCACACCGCAAGCGTCGCAATGCACCACGGGGATAGGGCAGCCCCAATAGCGCTGGCGGGACAGGCCCCAGTCGCGCAGGCGGTATTTGGTCACGCCCTGGCCGACGCCTTGGGCTTCGCAGGCTTCAATCGCTGTTGCGATGGCCTCGTCGCCGGTTTGCCATTTCTCGCCGGCAAAGCCGCCATTGTAGTAAACCCGTTCGGATTTGGCCGGAACAAAGGCTTCGGTGATCTTTGGATCGGCATCTTCGGCCGGAAGGAAGGTCGAAATGATCGGCAGGCTGTATTTTGTCGCGAATTCAAAGTCGCGCTGGTCATGTGCGGGGCAGCCAAAGATCGCACCCGTGCCATAATCCATCAGGATAAAGTTGGCGATGTAGACAGGCAGTTCCCACGACGTATCAAACGGGTGACGCACGCGCAGGCCGGTATCCATCCCCAGCTTTTCAGCGGTTTCGATGGCTTCTTCGGTCGTGCCCCCCTTGCGGCATTCCGTGCAGAATGCGGCGAGTTCAGGGTTGTCCTTCTCGAGGGTTTTGGCCAGCGGGTGGTCGGGCGAAATACCGACAAAGCTGGCACCAAGCAACGTATCGGGGCGGGTGGTATATACCTCGATCCGGTCAAAACCGTCCGGCGCGTCGATGGTCGAGAACGCGAATTGCAGACCGCGCGATTTGCCGATCCAGTTGGCCTGCATCAGTTTGACCTTGGCGGGCCAGTTATCAAGCGTGTCGAGCGCGTTGAGCAATTCTTCGGAGTGGTCGGAGATCTTAAAGAACCACTGCGTCAGCTCGCGCCGTTCAACCAGCGCGCCCGACCGCCAGCCGCGCCCGGCCTCGACCTGTTCATTGGCCAGAACGGTCATGTCGACCGGGTCCCAGTTCACCACGGCATTCTTGCGGTAAACCAAACCTTCCTCAAGGAAATCAAGGAACAACGCCTGTTGCTGGCCATAATATTCCGGATCGCATGTGGCGAATTCGCGGGACCAGTCAATGGACAGGCCCAGCGGTTTCATCTGGCCGCGCATGTCTGCGATATTGCCATAGGTCCAGTCTTTGGGGTGGCCGCCGATGGCCATTGCCGCGTTTTCGGCGGGCATCCCGAAGGCGTCCCAGCCCATCGGATGCAGCACGTTATGGCCGGTCGCGATCTTGTAGCGCGCGATCACGTCACCCATCGTATAGTTGCGCACGTGGCCCATGTGGATACGGCCCGACGGATAGGGGAACATCTCGAGGACATAGTATTTCGGCTTGTCGGCAGAGCGGACAGCCTTGAAAACATCGTCTTTTTCCCAGGCGGCTTGCCAGCGGGCTTCGATTTCGGCGGGGGTGTAACGGGACATCTTGGCTGACCTTATCAAACGAAAAACGCCGGGCGAGCGACTAGCGCGTGGCCCGGCGTTGGAATGGAGAATGGGGTAGAAGCGGGCTTAGAATTTATTGTCGGCAATCCGCATTTCGCGCGCACGGCTAAGAATCGCATCTTCTACGGCACGCGACGTCGCTTTGTTGACCGCGCGCCCGCCACGGGTTTGCAGCGAAATGTTCAATGACCGCGCATCCAGCGCCGGATCGTCGATCAGAACGGTGGCGCGGTAGGACTGGCCGCTGCCGGGCGGTGTGCCGTATCCGGTCACGATAACCCCGGTGTAAGGGTCGATCGACTGGATCGGCAAAAAGTTGAGAACCTCGAGCGACGCAGACCACAGATACTTGTTAACGGATACGCTTGTGTCTGTGTTCTTGCGGTTGAAAATCGACCAGATCGTGTTCTCCTGGTTCGTCTCGATGCTGCTTGGCACGTTCGGGCCGGCGGCTTCTGCAGCAGAGGGACCAACAGGCGCACCTAGGTTAAACGCACCACATGCGCTTAGCGATGCAGCGGCCATAAGGGCCATTGTGGATTTAAATACCGAAGCGTGCGCCATTCCAGCCGTCCTTTGCCTATTTGGACACTGGTCTAAACAAGCAGGGTACTATCGGCAAGCGCAATGTCGGATCGCACATAGTATAGCGCTCTTTAATAGATGTTTTACCTGTGCGACGGCCCGCCTGCTGCTGCTGCCCCTCAAGTCGGACTGTGGCAAAGCTGCATCAGAGTTTTCAACATTGAGGCAAACCGTTTCGCGATCCTTGCCAAAACTGGGGCAAAAGAACAAAAGACCTTCATACCCTTTCCGGATTCCCCGGTCAGGGCATGTGAATTCAAACCGATGGGATAACTCATGAAAAAAGTTCTCTTCGCTACAACAGCCCTGGTCGCAACCGCAGGCGTAGCAGCAGCAGACGTAACATTTGGTGGCTACGGCCGCTTTGGTGTTCTGTACAACTCCACCGCTGGTGCGGACAACATCTTCGACACAGCAGATGACGTTTCGTCCTCCAACATCACATCGCGCTTCCGCCTGCAGATCACTGCAACAGCAGAATCCGACATGGGTGTTTCCTTCGGTGCGATGACCCGCATCAACCAGGATAATGGCGGCTCCGGCACTGGCCTGAACGGCGTTCGCTTCTTCGCGAAATCCGGTGGTCTTGAAGTTGGCGTTGGCAACATCTACGGCGCTCTGGAATTCATGCCTGGCATGTACCCAATCGATCTGGGCCTGACCGGTCTGGGTTACGACTACACCGCATATAACTTCAATGGCGATGCGTACTCTTCCGGTGGTGCCGGTGCATCCCAGCAGAACGGTGTTGAAGTAACGTACAAAATGGGCGACCTGTCCATGCACCTGTCGGCTTCCGATGGTGGCACAACGTACAACAACAACACAGTTGCTGGTAACGCAGTTGTTGGCGCAACAGCCATTCAGCGTGACCGTGTTGCTGCGCACATCGCGTACACGTTCTCCGGCTTCACATTCGCTATCGGTGGCCAAGACTCCAGCGACCTGGGCGACACAAAGTTCGCAGCATCCGTTGGCGGCAACGTTGGCATGGCAAACGTAACATTGGCATATGCTGACAACGGCACAAACGGCGACCAAGTCACTTTGGCTGCTTCGTTTGATGTTGGCGCGGCTACAAAAGTCCAAGCTTACTATGCTGACCGTTCCGGCGCGACAGCTCTGCGCGGCGACGACGGCACAGTCTACGTTGCAGGTACCGAGTACAATGGTGACTCGTACGGTATCGGTGTTCACCACGACCTGGGTGGCGGTACTTCCATCCGTGGTGGTGTTGCACGTCAGTTCACAGGCATCACACGTGCCGACGTTGGTGTTCGCTTCAACTTCTAAGTTGAACGCAACCATCTAAAAGAGGGGCAGGCCATTGGTCTGCCCCTTTTCTTTTGTGCCAAGCTGTAGTTCTGTGCCACCGGAAACAGGGGGCGTATCATGAGCTTGCACGACATCAAAATCCGCATCGCAAAAGCCGAAGAAAACGCAGGCCGTGCACCGGGCAGCGTCAAACTGATCGCTGTCAGCAAGGTGCAGCCCAATGCGCGGGTGCAGGCGGTGCTGGACGAAGGCCACCGTTGTTTCGGTGAAAACCGCGTTCAGGAAGCCGAAGGCAAATGGCCCGACTTCAAAAAATCCTATAGCGGGATCGAGCTGCATCTGATCGGGCCGCTTCAGTCAAACAAAGCCCGCGCCGCGATGGAGCTGTTCGACGTTATTCACACCTTGGACCGTCCGAAACTGGCCACAACCTTTGCCCGGCTGGCGCAAGAGATGGGCCACTGTCCCGACATGTTCATTCAGGTCAACACAGGTGAAGAAGACCAGAAAGCAGGTGTGATGCCCGCCGATGCAGACGCATTTATCAAGGAATGTCAGGGTCTTGACCTGCCGGTGCGTGGTTTGATGTGTATCCCCCCCGTAGACGAGGAAGCCGCGCTGCATTTCGCGCTGCTGGCCAAGATCGCAACGCGCAACGGGTTGGATGGCCTGTCGATGGGCATGAGCAGTGATTTCGAAAAGGCCATCGCCTTGGGTGCGACCCATATCCGCGTGGGATCAGCGATCTTCGGGGAGCGCGTTCCTGCCTAGCGGGGCGGTGGGTTGGCACCCAGCTTACGCAACAATCAGGCGGGTTCGGTGTTTGATCTTGGGTGCAATGTGATGCAGATGCGCCCGTGAAAGGGCAATGCACCCTTCAGTCGGATAACCGGGCCGGCGATATTGGTGCATGAAAATCGCCGAACCCCGCCCCTTGACCGCATAGGGCCAGTTCCAATCGGTCAGCAAGATCAGGTCGTACAGCGGATCAGCGCGGCGCAAGCGTTCATGGCTGTGCGGGTAGGGCGCACGGACCATCATGTTGTAGTCTTGATCGCGAGGATCATCTGACCACAGATCCAGCGGGCCAATCGGTTTTGCCCACTGCGCAGGCCGCGCAATACGGTCGGGGCGGTACAGCATACCGACAATCCGGTGAATGCCCCTTGGCGTGGCCCCGTCGCCTTCGCGTTTGCGCGACGTGATGCCGGTTTTGCCGATGGTGCAGGGATAGGTAAGGCCCTGAAACCGCAACCCCATTGGCGTCAGAACCATATCGTCAGGGGTCACAGCAAATGCCCCGATTTGGCGGCCTTGGTCGCAAGATATGCGGTGTTGTGACGGTTTTCACCGACTTTAAGGGGGACCCTTTCGGTGACTTTGATGCCGCTTGCCTCCATCATCTCGACTTTGCGGGGGTTGTTGGTTAGCAGGCGCACGGCTGAAAATCCCATTGATTTCAGGATGTCAGACCCAAGGCGAAAATCACGCTCGTCATCCTCGAACCCCAAGCGGTGGTTGGCTTCGACCGTGTCAAACCCTTGATCCTGAAGGGAATAGGCGCGCATCTTGTTGGCCAGACCAATGCCGCGCCCTTCTTGATTCAGATACAGCAAGACGCCGTTCCCCTCGGCCCCCATCTGGGCAAGTGCGGCGTGCAACTGTGGCCCGCAGTCGCATTTCAGGCTGCCCATCAGGTCGCCGGTAAAGCAGGCGGAATGCAATCTTGCCAACACAGGTTTGCTGCGGTCGGGACGACCGATTTCGATGGCATAATGTTCTTCGCCGCCATCATCGGGCCGGAAAATATGCAGCCGACCCGCCTCTGATACCTCCATCGGGAGACGTGCGTTGACAACGGGGTGCAGCGGGCTGCGGCTGGCAAGGGCGGGCAGGGCTGCCGCCAAATCAAGGGTGGTCAGGCCGTGGGTTGCGGCAAAACCGGCGGCTTCGGGCAGATCAAGGACAATCGCGGCGGGCAAAAGCCGCGCAGATTTCACCAGTTGCAACGCGGCCCCATGGGCCGAAGCATCCCCGCCGCGGGCGCATTTCAGCGGCCCTTTCATCGGGCTGCGCAGATCGTCTGCGGGGTCTGCGATGGCTTGCACCCATCTTGGCGTCGCGTCTTGGGGCAGCACAACACGGGCAAGGGCCCCGTCATAGGCCGGTGCCTTGAGGGTTTCGGCCCGCCGCGCTGTGATTGCCAGAACGGGATCACCGCCAAGCGCCAGCAGGTCGGTCAGACGCTGGGCGCTCAACGTCTCGGCGGCAATGACCAATACGGGGGCATCGCCCAGGAAAACGACCGGCACACCCATGCGCAAATCTGCGCGGGCCCGGGCCAGTTGTTCGGTAATGTCGGGGCCAAATGCCATCTTTTGTAATCTTTCAGGTCTGTTGTGACAGAATACTTAGGTGAGTTGGGCTGGAAATGAAACATTTGCTGTGTTTTGCGCACGGTCCTGTGAATAAAGCTCTGGCCCCCTTGTCCGCACGGGTTTGTGAACACACCTTTAGTGGGAGTTGTAAAGGATGAGTAATATGGCCCAGTTGAAGAAAATCCTGCTTGTGGATGACGACGACGACCTGCGCGATGCGCTGAGCGAGCAATTATTGCTGACCGAAGATTTCGACGTTTTCGAAGCCGCCAATGGCGCAGACGCAAAAACCCGTGCAGCCGAGGCGCTGTACGATCTGGTGATCCTTGATGTGGGGCTGCCCGATATCGACGGGCGTGACCTGTGCCGTGAATTGCGGACTCTAGGCGTGAAAAGCCCGATCCTGATGTTGACGGGTCATGACAGTGATGCCGATACCATTATGGGGCTGGATGCCGGTGCCAATGACTATGTCACCAAACCGTTCAAATTCCCGGTTTTGCTGGCGCGTATCCGTGCCCAACTGCGGCAACACGAGCAATCCGAAGAGGCGATTTTCCAGCTTGGGCCCTATACCTTCAAGCCGTCAGCGAAATTGCTGGTAAGCGAAGACGACAAGAAAATCCGCCTGACCGAGAAAGAAACCAACATCCTGAAATTCCTGTACCGTTCTGCGGCAGGGGTCGTCCCGCGGGATACTTTGTTGCACGAGGTTTGGGGCTATAACGCAGGCGTAACCACCCACACGCTGGAAACCCACATTTACCGTCTGCGCCAAAAGATCGAGCCCGATCCGTCGAATGCACGGATTTTGGTAACTGAATCAGGTGGTTACAGATTAAGTTCCTAACGTTGGAACTTAATTAATACTGACCTGTTATATTCCCGAGCGGCGGGGTTTTCATGACCCGCCAATCGGTTTGAACCCCGACGCATGTATCCGGGTTATGATACATTCCTCCCTGTTGGACTTGGCCGGGCCATTGCGCCCGGCCTTTTTTTGTCCGCCGATGCGCCCAATTCGTCATGGTAGCCACAACGCCTTTCAGGTTAGGTTGCGCAGGATCAGATTTGGGGGATTATCCATGCCATTTACGCTTGCGACTTGGAACATCAACTCGGTTCGTTTGCGCGAACCGCTTGTGCTGAAGCTGCTACAAGAGCACGGGCCTGACGTTCTGTGTTTGCAGGAATGCAAAAGCCCGGTTGATAAAATCCCGACCGAGGCATTTCACGCCGCCGGATACACGCACATGGTTGCGCGCGGCCAAAAAGGGTACAACGGCGTTGCGATCCTGTCGCGTCTGCCGCTTGAGGATGCGGGCGATCAGGATTTTGCCACGCTGGGCCATGCGCGTCATGTCGCGGCGAGACTTGAAAACGGTGTGACCATCCAGAACTTCTATGTGCCCGCAGGTGGCGATGTGGCAGACCGTGAAGTGAACGAGAAATTCGGCCAGAAGCTGGATTACCTTGCCGGTATGCGTGACTGGTTCCACAGCGAGAAGCCCCAGAAATCCATCCTTGTGGGTGATCTGAACATCGCCCCGCGCGAAGATGACGTATGGGGGCATAAACAGCTTCTCAAGGTTGTCAGCCACACCCCGATCGAGGTTGAAAAGCTGGCCGAAACCCAGGACGCAGGCGGTTTTGTCGACATCACACGTCAGGACATCCCCGAGGGGAATTTGTACAGTTGGTGGTCGTACCGTGCCAAGGATTGGGATGCCGCCGACAAGGGCCGCCGGCTTGACCATGTGTGGGCAACGCCGGATATTTCGAACGCAGCGCATTCCAGCAAAATCCTGCGCGATGTACGCGGTTGGGAAAAGCCAAGCGATCACGTGCCGGTCTTTGCGACATTCGACCTTTGAATTAACGGGGCCAGCCCACATATAGAGGGCAACCCCAAGTGAGGATATTGAAATGATGGATTTGAACCTTTCGCCCGCACCAGACACCAACCTGATCAAGGACACGACCGAGGCGACGTTCATGGCCGATGTGGTCGAGGCATCGCAAGACGTTCCGGTTATCGTTGATTTCTGGGCACCGTGGTGTGGACCCTGCAAGACTTTGGGCCCTATGCTGGAAGACGCCGTGCGCGCCGCCAAGGGCGCGGTCAAGATGGTCAAGATCAACGCAGACGAGGCGCAACAGATCGTCGGTCAGATGCAGATCCAGTCCCTGCCGACTGTCTATGCGTTTTTCAAAGGCCAGCCGGTTGACGGCTTTCAGGGCGCGCAGCCGCAATCCGAGATCAAGGCGTTTATCGACCGTGTGATCAAGGCAGCCGGTGGTGAGGCCCCCGGCGAGGCGTTGAACGAGGCGGTTGCCGCCGCCGAAGATATGCTGGCCGAAGGGGCGGCACAGGATGCCGCCGACACTTTTGCCGCCATTCTGGGCGAAGACCCGAACCACGCCGGTGCCTATGGTGGCATGGTGCGCGCCTACATCGCGCTGGACCTGCTGGACGAGGCCGAGGCCCATCTAAACGGTGCCCCGATCGAGATCTCGAAATCACCCGAGCTTGAAGCGGCCCATGCGCAGCTGGAACTGGCCCGTCAGGCTGCCGATGCCGGTCCGGTGGCCGAACTGCAAGCGGCCGTGGATGCCAACCCCGATGACCTGCAGGCGCGGCTTGATCTGGCCAAGGCGCTTTATGCCCATGGTGACATTCAAGGTGCGGTTGACCAATTGCTGACCTTGTTTGGCAAGGACCGAGAATGGAATGACGGGGCTGCCAAGACACAGCTTTTCACCATATTCGATGCACTAAAGGCCAATGATCCGATTGCGCTGAACGGGCGCCGGAAACTTAGCTCGATGATATTTGCTTAAGGTGTTTCGCGCACTAGATAGACCCTCATGATAAAGCAATCAGAGCTACCAGACACGATCGCAATTTTCCCGCTTGGGGGGGCTTTGTTGCTGCCCCGTTCGCGGCTGCCATTGCACATCTTTGAACCCCGTTATCTTCAGATGATCGAGGATAGTCTAAAGACGTCCGGACGTCTGATCGGCATGGTTCAGCCCAATGTTGTGCCCGGCCGTGAAGGGCCGGGTTTGCAAACGATCGGGTGTGCAGGGCGAATTACCCAGTTCTCTGAAACCGAAGACGGCCGGTACATGATCACATTGGGTGGCGTGTCGCGGTTTCGTGTGGTCAAGGAAGTCGAAGGCTTCACACCCTATCGGCGCTGCGAAGTGAACTGGGACGGGTTCGAGCGTGATCTGGGCAAAGACGAGGAAGACTGCGATTTCGACCGCGAAAAGTTTCTCGATACGCTTGGCCGGTATTTCGACGCGCGCAATCTGTCGGCGGACTGGGATACGTTGCAAGAGGCCGATGACGAATTACTGATCAATTCGCTGTCGATGATGCTGGACCTCGAGTCCGAGGACAAGCAGGCACTGCTCGAAGCTCCGTCGCTGTCGACGCGCCGCGAAACGTTGCTGACATTGATTGAATACACCCTGCGCGGTGGACATGAAGGGGAGATGATGAATTGAGCAGTGAAGAAATCCAGTTCGACCGCCGGATGCTTGAGGCGTTGATTTGCCCGCGCACGCGGACAACCCTCAGCTATGATGCCGAGAAACAAGAGCTGGTGTCCAAAGCGGCGGGTCTTGCCTATCCGATCCGCAACGGTATTCCCGTGATGCTGGTTGACGAAGCGCGGGTTCTGGACTGACCGCTTACAGCGGTTCACCCTGCATGAGCCGTGGCAGATCACCCGTCAAACCGGCCGCTTCGCGGATAAACCCGCGGCGCGCGCCGGGCAGGGCATTAATAGCGGCCATGCCCACATCACGTGCGATGCGCAGCAACGGGTTATCATTTGAAAACAGCCGGTTAACACTGTCGGTCGCCAGTGCCAATGTGGTGTTATCAAAGCGCCGCCAGATCTGGTATTGATCCAGAACCGTAACGCTGCCGACGTCCTGACCGCGGCGCATGGCATCTGCGATGACCTCGGCCAAGGCGGCAACGTCGCGCATCCCCGCATTCAGCCCCTGGCCCGCAATCGGGTGAACCCCATGCGCGGCATCGCCCAGCAAGGCCACGCGGTCCGCCACCATCGAATGGGCCAGTGACAGGCTTAGCGGGTAGGTGAACCGCGCCCCTGCCAGTGATATTTCACCCAGAAAATCGCCAAAGCGGGGCCGCAAAACATCCAGATATGCCGCGTCCGGCAGCGCGTTGATCCGTGCGGCATTTTCGGCGGTTTCGCTCCAGACGATGGAGGACCGGTTTTCGGTCAGGGGCAATATCGCAAGCGGGCCGGGCGGCATAAAGAACTGGTGCGCGACCCCGTTGTGGGGCTTTTCATGCGAAATCGCACAGACCAGTGCCGTTTGCGCGTACCCCCAGCCGATGCGTTTGATCCCTGCGCGCATGGCCGTGCCCGAACCGCGCCCGTCCGCGCCAACCAGCAGCTTTGCCCGCACGGTCTTGCCGCTTGCCAATGTCAGGGTGACACCGGATGCATCCACGTCTTGGGCGACAACGTCTTCGCCGTTCAGCAGGGTGATGCCATCTACGGCTTTCGTTGCGTCCATCAATGCGACCCGGAGGTGCCGGTCTTCGACCATGTGGCCCATCGGGCCTTCCTCGATCTCGGCGTGGTCGAAATGCATGAAAAACGGCGAAGGCCCTTCGCCGGCACGCCCGTCTGTTACCTTGATCTCGAGCATCGGCTGGGCATTTTCTGCCACGGCGTCCCACACGCCGATACCGTCCAGCAACCGCGTCGAGGTCAGCGCCAAGGCATAGGACCGCCCGTCGAAACCGGCGTCGCTGCGCACGTCGCTTTCCAGCCGGTCAATGATGGTTACCCGCAGCCCGATCCGGGCCAGTGCCAAACCCAAGGCGGGGCCGTTCAGCCCACCGCCGACGATCGCGATATCTGTGTCAAAATCCATATGTCTAAATATGTGCGTGCGTCAGGGATTGTCCATGCGCGCAACGGTCGCTACCGTCCGTTTCGGTAGATTAACGAGGGAATGACATGCAAGACTGGCTGACAATGACTGCCGCGGATCTGGGACGGGGCATTGAAGAGGGTCAGATTGACCCTGTCGGTCTGTGCAAAACATATCTGGATGCCATCGATGCGCATCCGCTGCGTGACCAGATCTATGCCCGCGTCACCGCAGACCGCGCCATGTCCGAAGCCCGCGCCGCATCGGTGCGTGCAAAGGCAGGGCAGCGTTTGTCGCCTTTGGATGGCGTGCCAATCAGCTGGAAAGATTTGTTCGATACCGCCGATGTGGTGACCGAAGCGGGGTCTTTGCTGTTGAAAGACCGCGTTCCCCAAAATGACGCCCATGTGCTGAAAAACGCGACGGCGATGGGCCTGGTCTGCCTTGGTAAAACCCACATGAGCGAACTGGCTTTTTCGGGGTTGGGCCACAATCCGTCAACGGCAACACCCCCATGCGTTAACGATCAGGCGGCTGTTTCCGGGGGGTCATCCTCTGGGGCGGCGGCGTCGGTTGCCTTTGGTCTGGCCGCAGCGGCGATCGGTTCTGATACGGGCGGATCTGTGCGCATTCCTTCGGTCTGGAACGATCTGGTCGGGCTGAAAACCACGGCAGGTCGCGTGTCGTTGGAGGGCGTTGTCCCCCTTGCCTTGAAATTTGATACTGTCGGCCCGCTGTGCCGGTCAGTCGAGGATGCGGGGCTGTTGCTGGCCGCGCTCGAGGGGACGAAACCGGCCGATTTATCCAGCGTTGATCTGGAAGGTCGCCGCCTTGCGATTTTGCGCACCGTGGCGATGGATGATCTGGCTGATATACCCGCAGCAGCCTTTGACTCGGCGGTTGAAAAGCTGCGCGATGCCGGGGCCATCGTCGAAGACCTGCATTTCAGGGATCTGGAAAACGCGATGCCGCTGAGTGGCTGTTTGTTCACTGCCGAAGCCTACGGTCTGTGGCGCGATGTGATCGAGGCAAATCCGGATGCAATGTATGCAGAAATTCTTGAACGGTTCCGTCTGGGCAAAAACCACTCCGGCCCAGATTATGTTGCCGCTTGGGCCAAGCTTGAGGGGATACGCAAGCTGTACGCCCGTGCGACTGCCGGCTTTGATGCGGTGATTTTGCCAACGGCCCCTATCTTGCCGCCCAAGCTGGAACGGCTGGAAAGTGACCATGACTATTACGTGTCGTCCAACCTGTTGGCATTGCGCAACACGCGCATCGGTAACCTGATGGGGGTCTGCGCCATGACCTTGCCAACAGGCACTGCGTCCTGCGGTCTGATGATGATGGCAGCACCGGACACCGAGGAGCGCCTGTTGCGCCTCGCCGTCGCCGCAGAAGAGGCACTGGCCTAAAAGACACAAAAGCAGCCTGATGTCCTAGATTCTCTGGACGTGAGGCAAGCCCTTGGGTAGTTTGAAAGAAACGGGGCGCTTATGATCCCGAACCCGAGGCAGTTGTGATGTTATATCCCGAGCGGTTTTCGAACCTTCCGGCCCATGCGTGGCCGCGCCTGCGTGCATTGCTTGATGTGCATGAAGGCGGTGGTGTGCCTATTCATATGACGATAGGCGAGCCGAAACATGCGTTTCCGGCGTGGGTCACCGATGTGATCACGCAAAACGCCGCAGGCTTTAACAGCTATCCCCCCAACGACGGGTCGCCCGAATTGCGCGGTGCCATCGCCGACTGGATCAAGCGGCGTTACGGTGTGACCGTGGATGCCGATACGCAAGTCATGGCGCTGAACGGCACGCGCGAAGGGTTGTACAACGCTGTGATGGCGGTTTGCCCTGAAACCAAGAACGGTCAAAAACCGGCGATCCTGATGCCGAACCCGTTTTATCAGGTCTATATGATTGCCGCGATTTCCGGTGCCGCTGACCCGATCATGGTGCCCGCAACGCTGGAAACCGGCCATCTGCCGGACTTTGCCAGCCTACCTGCGGATGTGCTGAACCGGACCACCGCTGCCTATATTTGTTCGCCCGCCAACCCGCAGGGCGCAGTGGCAAGCCGTGAATATTGGACCGATCTGCTGGCGCTGGCCGAGAAATACGATTTCAAGATTTTTGCCGATGAGTGTTATTCCGAGATTTACCGCGATACGCCCCCCGTCGGTGCGTTGCAGGTCGCTATGGAAGTCGGGGCTGATCCTGACCGCGTCGTGATCTTTCATTCGCTGTCAAAACGGTCGAACCTTCCGGGGCTCCGGTCAGGCTTTGTCGCGAGCGGGCCGAACACCATGCGCGAGATCAAGCAGTTGCGAAACTATGCGGGTGCGCCGTTGCCGCTGCCGTTGCAGGCGGCTGCCGCAGCGGTTTGGGCAGACGAAGAACACGTGGCCCAAAGCCGCGCGCTGTACGTCGAGAAATTCGAAGTGGCCGACCGCATTCTGGGCAATGTGCCCGGATATGTCAGCCCCGAGGCGGGTTTCTTTTTGTGGCTTCCGGTCGAGGATGACGAGGCCGCCGCGCTGAAACTGTGGCGTGAAACAGGCGTGCGGGTGCTGCCCGGCGGTTATCTGGCGCAGACTGTTAACGGGGAAAACCCCGGCAAGAAATACATCCGGGTGGCCATGGTCGCCCCATTAGAAGAGACAACGCGCGGGATCCAAGCGATCCGCGACTGTCTCTATCCAGAATAAGACGAGGGATCAGAGCAATGGCATACCAGACACGCGGACGCGACCCCCTGCTAGACAGCAAAATGGCCGAGGCGATTGAAAAACGCGGCAAGGAATTGCTGGGCGTCGGGCTGATTGTCTTGGGCCTGATGGCGGCAATGATGATCGGCAGCTATACGCCGGATGATCCCAACTGGATGGTGTCCACCGACGCGCCTGCGCAAAACTGGCTGGGCCGCATGGGCGCATCTCTGGCCGCGCCTTTGTTCATGATTGTGGGCTGGGGAGCCTGGGCTGTTGCCGCGATCCTGCTTGCGTGGGGCGCGCGGTTTGCGTTGCACCGTGGTGCCGATCGCGCGATGGGCCGCCTGATCTTTGCGCCCATTGCCGTGGCGCTATGTGCAATTTACGGCGCGACCCTGACGCCTGATGCGGAATGGCTGCAAACCCACAGCTTTGGTCTGGGTGGTTTGTTTGGCGATACGGTGATGGGGGCGATCCTCACGATCCTGCCCATCGGGTCGACCTTTACGATCAAGATGATGTCGCTGTTGATGGGCGGGGCGATCCTTGCCCTTGGTGCCTTTGTCATGGGCTTTACCAAGGTCGAACTGAACCGCATTTTCCGCTTTATGCTGGTGGGTGTGATTATGGTTTATGCGGGCATTATGAACGTGCTTGGCCGTGGTGCATCCGGTGCGGTTGTGGCCGCGCAAGGGCTGCAAGCCCGCCAGTCCGAGCGCCGCGCACGCAACCGCATCGAGGCGGAAGAGAACGCAGAATTTGCAGCGTCTCACGCCTATTACGACGACGAGATGCCCGCCCATGCCCCAGTTGCCGCGCCCAAAACCGGCCTGTTGGCAAAAATGCCTGCCTTGGTAAAGCGGACCGAACCAATGCCCGAACCAGAGCTGGTCGAGGATTGGTTTGACGCAGAAATCGACCAAGCGCCAAGCGATGACCGGATCAAATCCAAGATTGCCGATGTCATCAAAAACCGTGTGCGGACAGCGAGTGCCGTGCATGCCCCTGTCACATCGCCTTTGACCCGCGGGCGCGGTCGCGGTCCTGATCCGCTTGTCCTTGATACGACCCCGCGAAGCCACCTGCGCGAGGAGCCGCCCCTGACCGGTGCGGCCCGCGCAGAGCCGCCCCTGACCGCATCGCGTCTGTCGATCAACCCGGCAAAACCCGCACAGCCTGTGCCGCAGCCGGAAATCGCGACGGATAACATCTTTGTCGAAAATGATGTGTTGCCGCTTGAGGATGCTGCGGTTGATGACGCCATTCATATCCCTGTCGCCGCCCCGCGCAAAGTCGTGCAGCAACCGATCCGCAAGGCCATCCAGCCCAGCAAAAAAGCGCAGGCCGAAGCCCAGCCCGGTCTGACCTTCGAAGACACGCACCCCGGGTTTGAACTGCCGCCGCTGAACCTGCTTGAAAGCCCCGATGTCGTAGAGCGCCTGCACCTGAGCGACGAAGCACTGGAAGAAAACGCCCGCATGTTGGAAAACGTGCTGGATGACTATGGCGTAAAGGGTGAAATCGTTGCCGTGCGTCCGGGCCCTGTTGTCACGATGTACGAACTTGAACCTGCCCCCGGTTTGAAAGCCAGCCGTGTGATCGGTCTGGCGGATGACATCGCGCGGTCGATGGCCGCGTTGTCTGCGCGTGTTTCGACCGTTCCGGGGCGCAGCGTCATCGGTATCGAACTGCCGAACGAAAACCGCGAAAAAGTCGTTCTGCGTGAAATTCTGTCGGCGCGTGATTTCGGTGACAGCACCATGCGTCTGCCGCTTGCCCTGGGCAAGGATATCGGCGGCGATCCGGTGGTTGCGAACCTTGCCAAGATGCCCCACCTGCTGATTGCGGGTACGACGGGTTCGGGTAAATCGGTGGCGATCAACACGATGATCCTGTCGTTGCTGTACAAGCTGACGCCGCAAGAATGCCGGATGATCATGATCGACCCCAAGATGTTGGAACTGTCGGTCTATGACGGCATTCCGCACCTGTTGTCCCCCGTTGTGACCGACCCGAAAAAGGCCGTTGTCGCGCTGAAGTGGACCGTGGGCGAGATGGAAGAACGCTATCGCAAGATGTCCAAAATGGGTGTGCGCAACATCGAAGGCTATAATGGTCGCGTCCGCGAAGCGCTGGCCAAAGACGAGATGTTCAGCCGCACCGTTCAGACCGGATTTGACGAAGAAACCGGCGAGCCGATCTTTGAGACGGATGAGTTCAAGCCCGAAACCTTGCCCTATATCGTCGTCATCGTTGACGAAATGGCCGACCTGATGATGGTCGCAGGCAAGGAAATCGAAGCCTGCATCCAACGTCTTGCACAGATGGCGCGGGCATCGGGTATCCACCTGATCATGGCCACGCAGCGCCCGTCGGTTGACGTTATTACCGGCACGATCAAGGCGAACTTTCCGACGCGTATTTCGTTTCAGGTCACGTCCAAGATCGACTCGCGGACCATTCTGGGTGAAATGGGCGCGGAACAGCTGCTGGGTATGGGTGACATGCTTTATATGGCGGGCGGGTCCAAGATCGTGCGTTGCCACGGGCCGTTCGTTTCCGACGAAGAAGTCGAGGAAATCGTGAACCACCTCAAGGCCTATGGCGAACCGGACTATATCTCGGGTGTGGTCGAAGGGCCGCCAGACGACCAAGAGGGCAGTATTGATGCGGTTCTGGGCCTTGGCGGCAATACCGACACCGAAGATGCGCAATATGACACGGCTGTTGCGATCGTGATCAAAGATCGCAAATGTTCGACCTCGTATATCCAGCGCAAACTGGCGATCGGATATAACAAAGCGGCGCGGCTGGTCGAGCAAATGGAAGAGCAGGGCCTTGTGTCGCCTGCCAACCATGTTGGTAAACGCGAAATTCTAGTGCCTGAACAGGGTTAACCGGAACGAATGACGGTTATGCGGGGTTAGCTTGGTGACAGGCTGACCCCGTTTCGTTTTGTAGGTTGTTGCTAAGCGATAACATGCCGCGTGATATCGCATATCAACACGCGGAACCCTATGTTGGGGTCAAGCCACCCGAATAACGTTAGGAATACTTAGATGCGTTTTGTGACCACAACTGTACTGGCCCTCGGCCTTGGATTGGCCGCTGCGTTTCCCGCTACGGCGGAAAAGCTGCCGTTGAATGCGATTTCGAGCTATCTGAATTCGCTAAAAACCGCCCAAGGTGATTTTACCCAGATCAACGACGACGGTTCGATCAGCACGGGCACCATATATATCAAACGCCCTGGGAAAGTGCGTTTTGAATATAATGCGCCCGACACGGGCATCGTGATTGCAGGCAGCAACACGGTTGTCATCTATGACAAAAAGTCGAACCAGCCTGCCGAAACCTATCCGCTGTCAAAAACGCCACTGTCGATTATTCTGGCGGCCAATGTGAACCTGGGTCAGGCGAAAATGGTCACCGGTCACAGCTATGACGGGACATCGACGACTGTTCGCGCACAGGACCCCGAGCATCCCGAATACGGTAACATCGAGCTGAAATTTACGGAAAATCCGGTCGAGCTGCGGCAATGGGTGATCAATGACGGCAACGGCAGTCAGACGACTGTCATTCTGGGTGACCTGAAAAAGGGCGGTCAGCTGGCCAACAGCATTTTTGATACCAGCGGCAATGCGCCGGGAATAAATCGCTAATTAAAAAGGCCCAAGGTTAACCACCTTGGGCCTTTTGCTTTACCAGCGGCGCAGACGGCACCCGGCAATCTGGTTTTCGTACATTTCAGCGCGCAATTGAACCTTGCGTGCGACGCCGATCAGCCAGGGTTTCGAGTTATAGCTTTGACGCGCAAAGCCGGTGTTGCCTTCGTGATAGGCAAGGTACTGATTTTCAGCATCGTGCAATGAAATGCCGTTTTTTGCCTGGCTTTTCGTCATGTACCATCCCATGAAATCGGCCGCATCGTTGATGCGGTCCCGCTTGGCAAAACGGGTGCCGGTTTCGGACAGGTATTCATCCCAAGTGGCATCCAACGCCTGACTATAGCCAAACGCGCTGGATTGGCGCCCCATGGGGATCACACCGATCACATAGCGGAACGGGGTCCGCGCATCGGCGATGAATTTGCTTTCTTGATGGATCGTGGCCATCTGGACATGCACAGGCACACCCCAGCGACGCTCGCTTGCTTTGAAAGCTTTGTAATATTCCGGGCGCTCCTTGAGAATCGCACAGGCGTTGTCCAGATTTCTCGGGGCGCTGGAAGGGCCACTGCCCCCGCCGCAAGACGCTAGAAACACTGCAATAATCAGGGCGCAAAAGGTTCTGCTCATTTGCCTCTCGCTCTATCTTTTTTTATTAATGCCAGTTTACCAGATTTCGCAGGAGGCGCACACCGAAATTTTATAACAAAAACGCCAGCAGGACAGGTAACGCCGCCACCGACATTAATGTTGATGCCACAACCAGTCCGGCCACCGATTGCGCATCGGCACCGTATTTTTCGGCGAGTAAGTAAGACGTTACCGCGACCGGGGTCGCGACCTGCAAAACCAAAACGCCAAGGGCTGTCGAGTCGAGTTCGAAATACGTCCCCGCAGCCCAGGCGATGGCGACGCAAATGACCAGTTTGACTGCCGACAACAGCACAGCGCGGCCAATACCGCCGGGGGTCAGGCGCGCGACGGCAACCCCAAGGGTGATCAGCATTATCGGAATGGCCATCTGCCCCAACAGGCTGAGTGTGTTTGTTAGAAACTTCGGCGTTTCCCAACCCTGGATGAGAAACAGCGCGCCCAGCAGCGTGCCCCAGACCAGCGGTTCGCGGATCACTTTCCCAAAAGACCCCGCGCCAGCCACCAGCCAGATGCCAAAGGTGAAAGACCAGATGGCCATGATCGCGAACACCACAACGGCATAGCTAAGCCCCGCATCGCCAAAGGCGAACAAAGCCAGCGGCAGGCCCAGATTGCCGGTATTGCCAAAGATCAGCGGGGCCAGATAGGTGCGGCGGTTTAGGCCCATCCCCCAGACAAGTGCCGCCGCCACCAAGGTCACAGCGCCATATGCAGCCACAGTCGCCAGCGACAAGGCGGTCAGCGCGGCAGGGTCGATCTGCGCATTCATCAAGGACACAAAGATCAGGCAGGGAACAGACAGGGTCATTGCCAGTTGGGTGACAAACTGGATGCGGTATTCAAACCCCAGTTTCACCCAGACATATCCGATCCCGGCAAGCAGGAATACCGGGGCGACGATCTCTAGCACTGTCAGCGTTAGGTTCACACACTGTTTCCTTGTCTTGGTATTCTGTGATTGGACAAATGCCCCTTGAAGGGATTACTAACGAAAGGTAGGTGCATCAATGTTATGATTAGAACACGCGCAAAATATCATCTTGGCCAGATTGTTCGGCACAAAAAACACCCGTTTCGCGGGGTGATTTTTGACGTGGACCCGGAATTTGCCAATACCGATGAATGGTACGAAGCGATTCCCGAAGACAGCCGCCCCATCAAAGGCCAGCCCTATTACCATTTGCTGGCTGAAAACGACCAAAGCTATTACGTGGCCTATGTGTCCGAACAGAATTTGGTCGCTGATTATTCTGGTGAACCTGTCGATCATCCCGATATTCCCGATCTGTTCGGGCCGTTCACCGATGGCGCATATCCCCTGCATTTCCAACTGAACTAAACGGGAAGGCGCGTTTCCACGCCCTCCCTTTTGCATCAGTAGCCCAAGGCGCAGCCGTCTTTGCGCGGGTCGCTTGCCCCTTCCAAAACGCCATCGCCGCGCAATTTGATCGCTTGCGCCCCGCCAATCGCGGTTCGAGGGATTTCGACCTTGTGACCCATGTCCGACAGCTTGGCGCGGACATCGTCGGAATATCCGCGCTCCACATTCAGCACACCTTTGTCGGTAAACGCACGTGGCGCATCAATGGCGGTCTGCGGGTCCATGCCGAAATCGGTCAGGTTTGAAACAAGCCGCGCATGACCGTTGGGCTGATACGCGCCGCCCATCACACCAAACGGCATCATGACTTTGCCGTTCTGGCGGATCATGCCCGGAATAATCGTGTGCATCGGGCGTTTGCCGCCTTGCAGCTCGTTCACATGCCCTTCTTCCAGGGTGAAGCCCGCGCCGCGGTTTTGCAGCAAGATGCCGAACTTATCCGACGCAATACCCGACCCAAACCCGTGGAAAATCGAATAGATCAGCGAAACCGCCATGCCATCCTTATCGACCACAGTGATGTAAATCGTGTCTTTATGCACGGCCTCGGACAGGGGGGCCGGGTCTGCCATCGCCTTGGACGGATTGATCAGCGCGGCCAGTTTCTGTGCGGTGGCCGGATCCAGCATATGTGCCAACCGCGACGTGTGATCGGGATCGGCAAGGAAACGGTTGCGCGCGTCATAGGCCAGCTTTGCGGCCTCGGCTTCGATGTGCACACGTTCCGCGCCAAACGGGTCCATCGACGCGATATCAAAATGACCTAGCATATTGAGCATCAAAAGCGCGGTGGCACCCTGGCCGTTGGGGGCGTGTTCCAACACTTCGAGGTCTTTGTAAGCGGCCGCGATCGGGTCGCCATAGGTGCAGGCGGTATTTGCGAAATCCTCGGCTGTGTGCAGCCCGCCAAGTTTGCCAAGCGCCGCAACCATGTCCTCGGCGATTTCGCCGGTGTAGAATGCATCGCGGCCGTCTTTGGCCACCCGACGCAACACTTCGGCCTGGCCGGGCGCACGGAAGATCGCACCAGACTTCGGTGCCTTGCCCTCCATCAAATACACATCACGCGCCTTGCCCTGCAACGTGCCGGCATCATTGGCCCAGTCAAAGGCCACGCGCGCAGCAACAGGTACGCCGTTTTCAGCATAGTGGATGGCAGGGGCCAAAAGCGTATCAAGACCCAGTTTCCCAATGTCGTTCGACAAGGTGCAGAACGCACCCATCGCACCGGGCACGGATACGGCATGGGCACTCGTCAGCGGGACTGTGGTTTCGCCTGCGTTACGCAAAATGCCTGCGTTCAGGGCCTTGGGCGCGCGACCCGATCCGTTCAGCGCATGCACCTCGTCGCTGCCGGCAGGGGAATAGAGCACAAAGCAATCGCCGCCGATGCCCGTCATTTGCGGCTCGCAAATCCCCAGCAGAACAGCACCTGCAATTGCGGCATCCATGGCGTTTCCGCCCTGCTCAAGGATGTTGATCGCAGTCTTTGCGGCCAAGGGATGTGATGTGGCGCACATGCCGTTTGTCGCCAGAACGGGGGACCGTCCGGGAAATTGAAAGTCGCGCATGATGAGAGGTTTCCTGTTGCGATTGTGATTTGCGCCGAACCTAGCGCGGCACAAGTCGGAAAACCAATTTTTTCTGGGGGGTAAGAACCTCAACGTCGCGCACTGGGTGGGGGCTATTAGACGCGACGTTGAGGGAAGCTATTGCAGCTACGTCTTATGGTATGATGGCTAAGATGGGCGAAACTGTGATGCCGCTGCGGCGGTTTTGGGGTGAAAACAGGAAATAATAAGGCTTTCTAAGCCGGGATTGTTTTTATTACCATGCGGGCGGTCTGTCGGCCGGTAACCCGCTATTGCCGCGTTTTGTCATCGAAGTCTGTGCTTACGTGCATTATGATCGTCAGTCTGTTCAGCCGGTCACAGCGCCGGTAAGAAACGCTATCGGTCAGGCTGTGTATCAAATGCCAGCCAAATCCTCCCTCGGGCAAGGATTTAGGGTCTGTTGGCCCCCTCTCAAACGCGGTGGGGGGCAAGGTACTGCCGAAAAAGGGCGCGCCGGAATCCTGGAACACGAGCGAAAGGGCGTCGCCCTTTAGTGTGCAGGACATTGAAATCGGGTTGTCGCCTGATTGGCCGGTCAAAGCATGTTCAACAATATTGTTCAGGGTTTCAGCCATCACCAGCTCTATCTGGTCCAGCGCGGTCTGATCGAAAACAACTGTTGAAAGACGTGTCCGGCATGTCGCCAGAGCATCCCTGACATTACGGGCGGTCCCGCCAAGCGATAGGTTGAAAACCTGTGCTGGTCCGGTGCCACTGTCTGTTTGGTTCCTAGGGCTGTGTGCAATCATATCTAGAATTGATCTTGCAGCGCATGGTCCAAAGTGGGGTAAAGCGAAAAGACGCTATCCATCCGCGTCAGGCGAAAAACACGGTCAACCGGGCCATTCAGCCCTGCAAGCACCAAGGTTTTTCCAGGCGACAAATGTTTCATCGTGGCGACGATTGCACCCAACCCACTGGAATCGATGAAAACCACAGCACTCAGGTCAAGCAGGACTTTTTCAGGCGCGTTTTCTGTTATCTGGCGCATATTTTCCTTGAACTCGAGCGCAACGGCTGCGTCGATCCGGTTGTCCAGGACAGTGACAACTTGCAGTAGCTCTTCTGTTCTTGCGGAGAGTCTCATATGCTGGTTCCAAAAATATTGCAGTGTTCCAGCGGGATAAAGCAGATATCTTACGATTCGGTATTCAAGTCCTTTGGGGAGAGCCAAAAATGCAGAAAGTTGTAATCGCAGGTGCTTCGCGCACGCCGATGGGTGGATTTCAAGGCATTTTCGCCGATATGACAGCTGCCGATCTTGGCGGTCATGCGATCAAGGCCGCCATGGAAGGTGCCGGGGCCAAGACTGTGGACGAGGTGCTGATGGGCTGTGTCCTGCTAGCCGGGCAAGGTCAGGCACCCGCACGTCAGGCAGGTTTCAAGGCGGGTCTGGGCGAAGACGTCCCCGCCACGACCCTCAATAAAATGTGCGGTTCCGGGATGAAGGCCGCAATGATCGCCTTTGACCAAATCGCGCTGGGCCAAACCGGTGTCATGGTCGCGGGCGGCATGGAAAGCATGACAAATGCCCCCTACATCCTGCCTAAAATGCGCAGCGGGGCCCGTTTGGGCCATAGCCAGGTGATCGACCACATGTTCCTGGACGGGCTCGAAGACGCCTATGACAAAGGACGCCTGATGGGTACCTTTGCCGAGGATTGCGCCGAAACATTCCAGTTCACCCGCGCCATTCAGGATGACTATGCGCTGGCCTCCCTGTCCCGCGCGCTCCACGCGCAGTCCTCCGGCGCATTCGATAACGAGATTGCGCAGATGGAACTTACCTCGCGCAAGGGCAGCATCACCGTCAGCGCCGATGAACAACCCGCAAATGCGCGCCCTGAAAAGATACCGAATCTCAAGCCCGCCTTCCGTGAGGGGGGCACCGTGACTGCGGCGAATTCGTCCTCGATCTCGGATGGCGCGGCGGCTTTGGTGCTCGCTTCCGAACAAGCGGCCGCTGATCAGGGTCTGACCGTGCGCGCGCATATCATGGGCCACGCCAGCCACGCCCAGGCCCCCGGTCTTTTCACCACCGCCCCTGTTCCGGCCGCGCAAAAATTGCTCGCACGGCTTGGCTGGCAAAAAGAAGATGTCGACCTGTGGGAGGTAAACGAAGCCTTCGCCGTGGTTCCGCTTGCCTTCATGCACGAGATGGGGCTGTCCCATGACATCGTGAACGTCAACGGCGGCGCATGTGCGCTTGGCCACCCGATCGGGGCCTCAGGGGCAAGAATTATCGTGACCTTGCTCAACGCCTTGGAAAAACGCGGCCTGAAACGCGGCATCGCGGCGATCTGTATTGGCGGCGGCGAAGGCACCGCCATCGCAATCGAACGTCCCTAACTTCCAAATGGTTTTAAATCCTCGGGGGGATTGGGGGGCAGACAGCCCCCTTCAACCGTCGTTTCAAAAGGCACCCCATGCAAATCGACTACTCCACTCTTTCACAAACGCTCAAGTCCCTGACAGAGGGCGAAACCGATGCTGTCGCCTTGATGGCCACCGTCACCTGCGAGGTGCATCACGCGGATGACCGCTTTGACTGGACCGGATTTTACCGGGTCACCGAATCGGAACTGCTGAAAATAGGTCCGTATCAGGGTGGTCATGGCTGCCTGGTGATCCCGTTTTCACGCGGCGTTTGCGGGGCTGCTGCACGCACGGGGCAGACCCAGCTGGTGGCCGATGTTGATGCCTTTGAAGGTCATATCGCCTGCGCAAGCTCTACCCGTTCAGAACTGGTTTTGCCCGTGTGGAACGGGTCTGGCGATTTGATCGGCGTGTTCGATATCGACAGCAATCAACCCGATGCTTTCACCCAAGATGACGCGGATCATTTGCAGGCCATTCTGAAAGATTGCTTTGCGGGCGTGAAATAGTTCTGGATTTTTTCATAAAGCTGGCGCAGCGTGAAATTATCATCAGTAATTTCACGAGCCCCCGCCAGTGCAACACGCCCCGCTTTCCTCATCGCAAACCCTGGGTGCTGATCTGCGTGCCCTGCGCAAGGCGCGCGGGCTGACTCTGCACGCGCTCGCGGATGTGTTGAACCGGTCGGTGGGATGGATGAGCCAGGTCGAGCGTGATTTATCCGATCCGTCCATCACGGATCTGCGGCACATTGCAAAGGCGCTTGGTGTTTCTGTTTCAATGTTGTTCCGCCACGCGGCCGCACCGGCACACGAGGCGGGGTTTATCGTGCGCAAGGGCGCGCGCCGCCCCATCGGATCGTCCGTGGCGGGGCTGGTCGAAGAACTGCTGTCCCCTGATCTGACCGATGATTTCGAGATGGTCCATTCCACATTCCTGCCGCATAGCCGGATCAAGGACCGGGTCACGCGCCCGACCCAAGAGGTCGGCTACATCATCTCGGGCAGCCTCGAGATCGAGATCGGCACGACGACCCACATATTGCACCCCGGCGACAGTTTCCGCGTACGCGGAGAGCCGTTTCGCTGGGCCAATCCCAACCCCGACCCCGCTGTTGCGATCTGGGTCATTGCCCCGCCGGTGTATTGATGAGCTTTGAGGCATGGATCATCTTCGCGTTGTTTTGGGTGGTGTTCGTGACCACGCCCGGGCCGAATGCGGTTAATTGCATTAACAATGGTATGAACCTCGACTTCAGCCGCGCGATGATCGGGGTGCTGGGGATACTGACGCAGGCCGCCTTGTTTCTTGTCCTGTCCGCCTTTGGGATCACGGCACTGATCGCAACATCCCAGACCGCCTTTACCGTGGCTAAACTGATCGGTGCGGGGTTTTTAATCTATCTTGGCGTGCGCGGATGGATCAATGCGAAAACGGCTGTCAGCATTATTGAACGCCCCACGCGGTCCATCTATCTGCGGGCCTTTGCCATCGCCACGATCAATCCCAAATCTGTTGCCGGATATCTGGCCGCGTTCAGCCAGTTCGTACAGCCTGACGTGCCGATCTGGGATCAGATGCTGGTCATTGTTCCCACCGCGCTCACGCTGACCGCACTCAGCTACACGGGGTTTACCGCGCTTGGTGCAGGGTTGGGGCGCGCAGCGATGGGGGCTGTTTTCAACGTTTGGGTGCGCCGCGTGATGGCGGCCAGCTTTATCCTTTATGGCATTTTGCTCGGGGCAGCGTCTGCTCCGGCGGGAAGGGGCTGACCATGATGCAGGGAAGCTGTTTGTGCGGCGAGATCACATTTCAGGCCGAGGCGGCAGCGCGGGAACCGGCGGCGTGTCATTGCACCCAGTGTCGCAAGCAATCGGGGCATCATTGGGTTTCGGTTCAGGTGATGGACAGCGCGCTAAAGATTAACGGCAGCCCGCGCTGGTACACGTCGTCCCCCGGCGTGCGGCGCGGGTTTTGCCCGACATGCGGCAGTTTCCTGTTCTGGAAATCCGACGCCGACCCGGATACGGGCGTTTCCCTTGGTGCGGTTGACGGCCCCACGGGGCTGCACCTGACGCGGCATATCTTTGTCGCGGACAAGGGCGATTATTACGACATCCCCGATGGTGTCCCCCAAGAGGAGAAGGAAGATGGCTGAGTTTCCCACAACAGCACGGGTTGTCATCATCGGAGGCGGTGTCGTCGGTGTGTCGTCCCTGTACCATCTGGCGAAAATGGGCTGGACCGATTGCGTCTTGCTGGAAAAGAACGAACTGACCGCCGGATCGACCTGGCATGCGGCAGGCAACTGCCCCAGTTTCAGCACCTCGTGGGCGGTGATGAACATGCAGCGCTATTCGCTGGGCCTGTACAAGGGGCTTGCCGACGAGGTTGACTATCCAATGAATTACCACGTCACCGGATCGGTCCGGTTGGCCCATGGTAAAAACCGCATGATGGAGTTCGAGCGCGCCTGTTCGATGGGCAATTATCAGGGCCTAAACCTCGAGATGATGGACCTTGCCGCGATCAAGGAAAAATACCCGTTCATTGAAACCCATGATCTGGCGGGCGGCCTGTATGATCCCGATGATGGCGATATTGACCCCGCGCAACTGACCCAGGCACTGGCCAAAGGCGCGCGTGACATGGGCGCGCGGATCGAACGGTTCTGCCCCGCAACGGGGGTGAGCCGCGAGAATGGCGAATGGATCGTGCACACGGCCAAAGGCGATATCCGCTGCGAAAAGGTGGTGAACGCCGCTGGCTACTATGCGCAGCGCGTGGGCGAATGGTTCAAACCCTATGGCGGGCGCACGGTGCCGATGGCCACGATGAGCCATCAGTATTTCCTGACCGACGACATCCCCGAGCTCAAGGAATGGACCTTGGCCCAAGGTCACAAGGTGCCGCTGTTGCGCGACGTCGATAGCTCTTACTACCTGCGCCAAGACAAATACGGGCTGAACCTTGGCCCCTACGAGCGGAACTGCAAAGGCCACTGGATGCGGCCCGATGATCCGATGCCCGATGACTTCTCGTTCCAGCTTTACCCTGACGATCTGGAACGGCTCGAATGGTATATCGAGGACGCAATGGCCCGTGTGCCGATCCTTGGCACGGCAGGTGTCGGCCGTGTGATCAACGGCCCGATCCCCTATGCACCCGATGGTCTGCCCCTGCTGGGCCCGATGCCCGGCGTGCCCAATGCGTTCGAGGCGTGCGTGTTCACCTTTGGCATCACCCAGGGCGGTGGTGCGGGCAAGGTGCTGGCCGAATGGGTCACCGAAGGCCAGACCGAATGGGACATGTGGGCCACGGACCCGCGCCGCTATACCGATTACACCGATCAGGATTATGCCAACCAGAAGGCCATCGAAGTCTACGGCCACGAATACGCCATGCATTTCCCGCGCCACGCCTGGCCTGCGGGGCGCGATAAAAAGCTGTCGCCTGTGCATGACCGGATCATCGCACAGGGCGGGCAGATGGGGGCCTATAACGGCTGGGAACGCGCCAATTGGTTCGCAGCTCCGGGCGATGATGTGTCAGAGGAGGCGACCCAGACATGGGACAGAAACGGCCCGTGGGCGCAGCGCATCCGCGAGGAATGCGAGGCGGTGCGCGATCATGTCGGCGTGCTGGATTTGCCGGGGTTCTCGCGGTTCAATCTGTCAGGGGCAGGGGCCGCTGAATGGCTGCGGGGCCGGATCACGGGCGGGCTGCCCAAGATCGGGCGGATGAACCTTGCCTATTTCGCCGATGACCGCGGGCGCATTGTGACAGAGATGTCGGTGCTGCGGGATGGCGATGATGCCTTTACCCTGATCACCGCCGCCACCGCCCAGTGGCATGATTTCGATGTGCTGCGCCCTGCGATCGAGGCAGGCCTGACCCTGAGAGACCACACGCGCGACTATTCGACGTTGATCGTCACAGGCCCGCAGTCACGTGAGCTGTTCAAGGCGCTGGATACGCAGGCTGATTTGTCTGCGTCCTGGTTGTCACATCAGGCCGCTGTCGTCGCAGGGCAAAATTGCGCTTTGGCACGGGTCAGCTTTGCGGGCGAGTTGGGCTGGGAAATTCACGCCGCCAATGCGGATATGCCGGTGATTTATGATGCGGTCATCGCAGCCGGGGCAAAACCCTTTGGCATGTGGGCGCTGAATTCACTGCGGATGGAAAAGGGCTATCGCGCGTGGAAAGGCGATTTGTCGACGGATTATACCATGCTGCAAGGCGGGCTGGACCGGTTCGTGAAATTGGACAAACCGCAGGATTTCCCCGGCAAGGCCGCGTTGCAAAATGAACAGCAACAGGGCGTCTCAAAACGCTTTGTCACGCTGGTTGTCGAAGCGGGGGATCAGGACGCGCCCTATATGTCGACGCTGTCGCATAACGGTGAAGTGGTTGGTGAAACGACCTCGGGCGACTGGGGCTACCGTGTGAACAAATCAATCGCTTTCGGGATGCTGCGGGCCGACCTTGCGACAGCCGGAACAGAGGTCTACGTGGACATCTTCGGCACCAAGTGCCGCGCAATTGTGCAGGCGGACCAGCCGCTATGGGATCCGGAAAACGAGCGCCTGCGGGCGTAGTCGTTTTCTTTCAAAGAAATCGGGCCGGAATTTTCTGAAAATTCCGGCTCAACAGGAGATGTTATGACAGAAATCACCCTTCTTGATGGTGGCATGGGGCAGGAATTGGTCCACCGTGCCGGCGACAAGGCAACGCCGCTTTGGGGCACGCAGGTCATGATCGACCACCCCGGCATGGTCGAGGCGGTGCACCGCGATTACTTTGCCGCCGGTGCCACCATCGCGACAACCAATACCTACGCGATCTTTCGCGACCGTCTGGACGGCACCCCCTACGAGAGCCGCTTTGCCGAGTTGAACGATGCGGCGATGGCCGAAGCCAGGGCCGCTGCGGCTGATTTTGATGGCGCGCGCGTTGCCGGTGGTATTGGCCCGATCAAGGCCAGCTACCGCCCGGATCTGCACCCCGACTATGACACTGCCATCAAGATTTACCGCGAAAAGGCGCAGTTGACCGCCCCGTTGTCGGACCTGATCCTGTGCGAAACCGTGGTGTCTGTTTTGCATGCACGCAGCGTTCTGGATGCCGCGCTGGAAACAGGTCTGCCGGTTTGGGTGGCCTTGTCGGTCGATGACCAGGACGGCACGCGCCTGCGCTCGGGAGAGCCTTTGGCCGATGTGCTGCCCTATGTGGGCAAGGCCGCCGCACTGCTGATCAACTGTTCTTCACCCGAAGCGATCAAACCTGCCTTGGATATCCTCAAGACTGCTGGTCTGCCCTTCGGGGCCTATGCAAACGGGTTCGAGAAGATCACGCAGGAGTTTCTGGAAGACAAACCCACCGTTGATGCCCTGAACGCACGACAGGACCTCACGCCCGCGGCTTATGCCGATCACGTCATGGGCTGGATCGACCAAGGGGCCACGATTGTTGGCGGCTGCTGCGAAGTCGGCCCCGCCCATATCAAAGAAATCGCCAAGCGTTTGCGCGCGGCCGGTCACACCATCGTCTAAGGAACACATCTTATGGCACTCCCCTCTCAAGCGCGCGTTGTTATCATCGGGGGAGGCGTCATTGGATGCTCTGTCGCCTATCACCTGACCAAACTGGGGTGGAAGGATGTGGTGCTGCTGGAACGCAAGCAGCTGACTTCGGGCACCACATGGCACGCGGCTGGCCTGATCGCGCAGTTGCGTGCAACCGCCAATATGACGCGGCTGGCCAAGTATTCCCAAGAGCTTTATGGCGGCTTGGAGGCGGAAACCGGTGTTGCGACAGGGTTCAAACGCTGCGGGTCGATCACCGTGGCCCTGACGGATGAACGGCGCGAGGAGATATTCCGCTCTGCCGCCATGGCCCGCGCCTTTGGTGTCGATATCGAAGAAATCGGTCCCGAGGAGGTCAAGGCCCGCTATCCGTATCTGAACACGGACAGCGTCACGGGGGGTGTTTTCCTTGATAAGGACGGGCAGGGCGATCCGGGCAATATCGCCTTGGCGCTGGCCAAGGGCGCACGGCTGCGCGGCGCGCAGATATTCGAGCGGGTGAAAGCCACCAAGGCCTTGCGCGACGGGCGGCGGATCACGGGCGTGGCATATCTGGCCGAAGACGGCACCCAGGGCCAGATCACCTGCGACCATGTTGTGAACTGTGCGGGGATGTGGGGGCATGAGGTTGGCGCGATGCTGGGTACAAGCGTCCCGCTGCAAGCCTGTGAACATTTCTATATCGTGTCCGAGCCGATCCAGGGGCTTGAGCAACTGCCGGTGCTGCGGGTACCGGATGAATGTGCCTATTACAAATATGACGCGGGCAAGATCATGCTGGGGGCGTTCGAACCCGTGTCAAAACCCTGGGGGATGCAGGGCATTCCCGACAGTTTCGAATTCGACCAACTGCCCGAGGATTTCGACCACTTCGAGCCGATCCTCGAGGCTGCCGTGAACCGGATGCCGATGCTGGCCGAGGCGGGCATTCACACGTTCTTTAACGGCCCCGAAAGCTTCACCCCCGACGATGCCTATCATCTGGGGCTGGCCCCCGAGATGGACAACGTCTGGGTCGCGGCGGGCTTTAATTCCATCGGTATTCAATCGGCGGGCGGTGCTGGCATGGCACTGGCGCAATGGATGGAGGACGGCGCGAAGCCCTTTGATCTGGGGGATGTCGATATTGGCCGGATGCAGCCCTTTCAGGGCAACAAAACCTATCTGGTGGCGCGGGCAAAAGAAACGCTGGGCCTGCTTTATGCCGATCACTACCCTTACCGCCAAAAGGCGACTGCACGGGGGATCAGGCGGACACCATTCCACAGCCAACTGCTGGAACAGGGTGCCGTGATGGGGGAACTTGCCGGCTGGGAGCGTGCCAACTGGTTCGCCAATTCCGGCCAGACCCCTGCGTATGAGTATAGCTGGAAGCGGCAGAACTTCTTTGGCAATGTTGCCGCCGAACTGGCGGCGGTGCGCAGCAACGTCGGCATGTATGATATGTCGTCCTTTGGCAAAATCCGTGTCGAGGGGCGCGATGCCACCGCGTTCATGAACCATATCGGCGGCGGTCAGTATGACGTGCCCGTGGGCAAGATCGTCTATACGCAATTTCTGAACGATCGCGCGGGGATCGAGGCGGATGTGACTGTCACCCGCCTGTCTGAAACCGCCTATCTGGTGGTCACACCTGCGGCGACCCGACTGGCAGATCAGACGTGGATCCAGCGCCATCAGGGCAATTTTAACGTGGTGATCACGGACGTTACAGCAGGCGAGGCTGTGCTGGCTGTGATGGGGCCGAATGCCCGCAAGCTGATGCAGGCGGTCAGCCCGAATGACTTCTCGAACGAGGTGAACCCCTTTGGCACCGCGCAAGAGATCGAGCTGGGCATGGGCCTCGCCCGCGTGCACCGCGTCACCTATGTGGGCGAGCTGGGGTGGGAGGTTTACGTGAGCACCGACATGGCCGCCTATGTATTCGAGACGTTGATGGCGGCGGGGCAGGACATGGACCTGAAACTATGCGGGATGCACATGATGGACAGCGCCCGCATTGAAAAAGGCTTTCGCCATTTTGGCCATGACATCACCAGCGAGGATCACGTGCTGGAGGCGGGGCTCGGCTTTGCCGTCAAGACCGACAAACCCGCATTCATCGGACGTGATGCTGTGTTGCGAAAGAAGGAAACCGGGCTGGAACGGCGCTTGGTGCAGTTCAAGCTGACCGACCCCGACCCACTGCTGTATCACAACGAACCGATATTGCGTGACGGTCGGATTGTCGGCCATCTGTCATCGGGGGCCTACGGGCATCATCTGGGCGCAGCGATCGGCATGGGCTATGTGCCCTGCAAGGGCGAAGCCGCAGCAGATGTTCTGGAGTCTGCTTACGAGATCGACATCGCCGGAGCGCGGGTGAAGGCCGAGGTATCGCTGAAACCCATGTACGACCCGTCTGCGGAGCGCGTGAAAGTTTGATGCTGGCAGTTGGCCCGCGCCACGCGTAAGCAGGGGGCCAAGGAGACCAACATGCGCAATCCAGACACCCTTTCTGCCGACATCCCGACGAAATCCGAAGACACGCTACAAGGGTTGGGCTTTGCGGTCGGGGCCTATGTCATGTGGGGGTTTCTACCGCTGTACATGAAGGCGATGGCGCATATCCCTGCGGCCGAGATTGTTGTGCACCGGATCATCTGGTCCGTCCCCGTCGGCGCACTGGTTCTGATCCTGCTGGGCCGCACCGCGACACTGCGCGAGGCATTCCGGTCCCCGCGCACCTTGCTGATGGGTTGCGTGACGGCATCGCTGATTTCAATCAACTGGGGCATCTACATCTGGGCTGTCAATTCGGGCCACGCGCTGGATGCGTCGTTGGGGTATTACATCAACCCGCTGTTCAGCATTCTGCTGGCGTCAGTCCTGCTGGGCGAACGGTTGTCAAAACTGCAACTGGCCGCGATTGCCCTGGCGGCGGTTGCCGTGGCGATTTTGACGATAGAGTCAGGGAAATTCCCTTGGGTGGCACTTAGCCTGACGCTGACCTTTGGCTTGTACGCTTTGGCCAAGAAACGCCTGCCGATCGGCCCGAACCAGGGGTTCCTGCTTGAGGTGTTGATCCTGTTGATCCCGGCGTTGATCTATCTCGGATATCTGAGCGCCACGGGCCAGATGCATTTCTTGCAAGGAACGCCGTTTGACACGTGGATGCTGTTAGGCTGCGGGCTGGTCACGGCGGTGCCGTTGATTTTCTACGCCAACGGGGCCAAGCGGTTGCGCCTGTCGACCATCGGCATCTTGCAATACATCGCACCGACGATGATTTTTCTATGCGCTGTTCTGGTGTTCGACGAACCCTTTGGCCACGCGCGGATGATCGCGTTTCCGCTGATCTGGGCGGCTTTGGTGATCTATTCGATCTCGTTGTTCAGGCAGATGCGGCACAAATAGGGGGGCAGTCCACCGCCCCCCATAGCGGCCTATGACAGCGCGTCTTTGAAGGCGAGGAAGCTGGGGTCTTTCATCACCCGTGCATTCATCGCATCGCGCAGCGCGCCGATGGATTTATGCGGGCGCATGGCGACCTCGAATTTGGCGATCAACCCGTCGTCGCCAAGGGTAATCAAATCAACGCCTACGGCATCCAGATCGCCGATCTTGCATTGAAATTCCAGCGCCCAGTCGTTGCCTTCGCCCATGATGCGGCGGTACTTGAAGTCGCTGAACACTTGCCCCACATGACCCAGCACAGCAGCAACAGGGGCGCGGCCGGTCCATGTCTTGTAATAGGTCGGCGGCATGAACGTGACATCCTCGGCCAGCAGCGGCGCGATCCTGTCGGCCTCGCCTTTGGCGACGACGTCAATCATATTGGTAATTGTGGGGTGCATGGTCGGTCCTTTGCAGCAGGTGGGTTGAAAAACCACCCTACATCTGAGACGGACAGGTATGGAAACAGAATATAGCCCCCCGCAAGATCCTTTGGTGGTTTTGCACGAAGACGCCGAAGTGTTGCTCGTCGATAAACCCGCAGGTTTGCTGTCGGTCCCCGGCAAGGGTCCGCATCTGGCGGATTGCCTGATTGCGCGGATACAGGCCGTGTTTCCGGACGCTTTGCTGGTGCACAGGTTGGACCGCGACACATCCGGCGTGATGATCTTTGCGCTGACGCCCTATGCGCAGCGGCATCTGGGGTTGCAGTTTGAAAAGCGCATGACCCGCAAAACCTATGTCGCGCGTGTCTGGGGTGTGCCCGAGGAAAAGTCGGGCACCATTGATCTGCCATTGATCGTGGACTGGCCGAACCGGCCGCTTCAAATGGTGTGTCATGAAACGGGTAAATCCGCGCAAACAGACTGGCGGTTGTTGAAGGACGAAGGCGATACATCGCGCATCCGTTTGTCACCCAAAACCGGCCGCAGCCACCAGTTGCGCGTTCATATGCTGAGCCTTGGCCATCCGATCTTGGGTGATCCGTTTTATGCGACGGGTCCGGCCCTGGATTTCCCGCGCATGATGCTGCATTCCGAAGAACTGCGGTTCAACCATCCACAAGGCGGGCATTCGACCAAGGTCAGGGCAAAAGCACCGTTCTAGGGGCGGGTTTGGCCGGGCTTGGCCGGGTTTGACGCTCCGGAAAGGTTAAATTCTGATCCAGCCGTCGGCCAATATGTCGATGTCGATACGCTTTGGGTCAACGAACCACTTTTTGGGGCCTGCAACACGTTTTTCTGGGTTCTTGTTCAGCCACGCCGCCCACCAGCTGAAAGATGAATTGGCGATTACATTATGTTCGCACAGGGACATTAACCGCTGGTCTTCGTAATCGGTTTCGGGGCCGTTGAAATCGACGACAACTTTCTTGAACGGCAATGGCAGATGGTCTTTTGCCCATTGCGGATCATCAGAGAACACAAAGACTGTGGGGTCTTTTAGCCCCTCCGATACGGCAGCAAGACCCTTTTCATAATAGCTTTGATCGCAAAAAGTATTGACGCCCAGATCAACAAAATCACCGCGTCTTACATGCAGGCAGATCGACGTTGTTTCGGCAATCTGCTGGGCCATTTCCGCGTTTTGTGACGACATCGGATAGCGGTAAACAAATGCTTTGCGCAGCTCGTCTTCTACATTGGAGAAGTATTTCTCGGATAGCCAATAGCCGTGCAGGTAAGTGCCGTCGCCAAGCGTCTCGAAATTCGGGTCATAGGCCAGGGTGCGTTCGCGGTAGATCTTTGGAGAGGTCTTGAACGCGCGCCACAGATAATAGGCCAGGGGGCGTTCGTTCTGTGAAGGGGGGAGTTTTTCAGGCTCTGCCCAGTCGAGATCAAAGACGCGACGCAATTCACCTTCGCCCTTATAGACAGCGCGGCGGGTGTCGATTGAAAAGGGTACCGACAACCGCGCAGCAAGACCACAAGCTGCGGCGTACTGAAACATCTGGTTGCCCAAGCGGCCGTGCAGTCGCGCGTAGATCATAAGTGTCCCCCCAATATTTTCAAAGCTGCATAGATGATGTCACGTATTTGCGAAACCCTGGAAATACCGTCGGCGACCACCGCGCGAATGATCCGCCAGTAAGAAAGGCCATCTGATCCAGATAGCCTTTCTTTCGTTTTCTAGCCGTTTACTCGGCCGCCCAACCGGACACTGCCTTGATCTCGGTGAAATCCTCGATCCCGTACAAGCCGCCCTCGCGGCCATTACCGGATTGTTTCATCCCACCGAATGGCGAGCCTGCTGCGCGGCTTTGGCCGTTCATCTCGACCATGCCGGACCGCAATTGGCGGGCCAGACGGTTGCGACGTGCGCCGTCCTGGCTTTGGACATAGTTGGTCAGGCCATAGACCGTGTCATTGGCGATCTGAACGGCTTCTTCCTCGGTGTCGAACTTCATGATCGACAACACCGGGCCAAAGATTTCCTCGCGGGCGATGGTCATGTCGGGTGTCACGTCAGCAAAGACGGTCGGTTTGACAAAGAAACCACGGTTCAACCCGTCAGGGCGACCCGTGCCACCAGCGACCAGACGGGCACCTTCGTCGATGCCTTTTTGGATCAGGTCCTGGATCTTGTTGAACTGGCTTTCGTTGACGACGGGGCCAATGTGGCGGCCTTCCTGGGATGCGGGGCCAACGGTCACTTGCGCTGCCACTTTCGCCGCTTCTTCGACGGCTTTGTCATAGACATCGGACTGCACCAACATGCGGCTGGGCGCGTTACACGACTGGCCGGTGTTGTTCATCATATGCAGAACGCCGCGTTTGACGGCCTTGTCATCCGCATCGTTAAAGATCAGGTTCGCGCCTTTGCCGCCCAGTTCCAGATGCACTTTCTTGAGCGTATCTGCGGCCGCTTTGGAAATCAGCGTGCCCGCGCGTGTGGAGCCGGTAAAGCTGATCATGTCGACATCTTTGTGGCAGGACAACTGGCTGCCAACGCCGACGCCGTCACCGTTCACAAGGTTGAACACACCTTTCGGGAAACCGGCCTCGTCCATCATCTCGGCAAAGATCATCGCGTCCAGCGGGCTTTCCTCGGAGGGTTTCAGAACCATCGTGCAGCCCGCAACCACGGCGGCACCGACCTTGAGGGTGATCTGGTTCATTGGCCAGTTCCAAGGGGTGATCAGCGCTGCAACGCCAACCGCTTCGCGGATGATGCGGTCGTTGGGGGCGTGATCGCCAAGGGGCTGTTCGAATTTGAATTCTTTCGCGGCCTTGATAAAGTTGCTTAGGTGCCATGTGCCGGCACCAACCTGCGACGTGCGGGACAGTTCCAGCGGGGCACCCATTTCGGTGCTCATGGCAACGGCCAGATCTTCGCCGCGGGCTTGATAAATCTCAAGCAGTTTTTCCAGCAGCGCGATACGTTCGGCAGGTGGGGTTGCCATCCAACCGGGCAGCGCGGCTTTGGCGGCGGCAACTGCTGCGTCTGTATCGGCTTGATCACCAAGGGAAATAACCGCACAGGGTTCCTCGGTGGAAGGGTCGATCACATGGTAATCATTCGGCTTTGCGGGCGATACCCATTCGCCGTTAATATAGAATTCGCGTTTCTCTAGCATTGGAAAGCTCCTTTTATGATATCGCAGCACGGGGGTTGCCCTTGCCATTTGCGCACACCATGTCACCACAGTGTCGCACCTGCAAGTGAGGCCTTTCACAGGCCTGCAAAAGACATTTAGGGAATGCGGAATATGAATTTTAACAATAACAGGAGACTTTAAAATGGCTTTGCGTATTAACGATACTATCCCCGACATGACCGTCGAAACGGATCAGGGCACGATCAATCTGCACGAGTGGATCGGTGACAGCTGGGCGATCCTTTTCTCGCATCCCAAGGACTTTACGCCAGTTTGCACGACCGAATTCGGTGCCGTGGCGCAACTGGCCGACGAGTGGGCCAAGCGCGGCACGAAGGTGATGGGTATTTCCGTGGACAGTGCTGAAGAGCACAAGAAATGGAAGACCGACATCGAAGGTTTTGCCAAAGCCAAGGCCGGTTTTCCGATCATCGCTGACGAAGATTTGAAGGTGGCCAAGGCGTTCGACATGCTGCCCGCCGAAGCATACTTGCCCGATGGCCGCACACCGAACGACAGCGCGACTGTGCGTGCCGTGTTCATCGTCGGGCCAGACAAAAAGCTGAAGCTGTCGATGACCTATCCGATGTCCGTCGGCCGTAACTTTGCCGAAGTTCTGCGCGCCCTAGACGGTTTGCAGATGTCGTCTGGCAAAGGTGTCGCGACACCGGCGAACTGGAATGTGGGTGATGACGTGATCATCCCGACATCTGTTTCCGATGCCGATGCCAAGACCAAGTTTGGCGAATTCACAACTGTGCTGCCGTATCTGCGCACGACCAAAGCACCGAAATAAGGGCAGCTTAGGGCCGTTGTGGCCGCAGTCTGACCTGCGCGCGGTACCACGCGCGCTTGATCTCCCGCATCAGCTTGCCGCTGGTGCGGGTTTTTTGTTGGATCGTTGATCCGCCAATTTGCCCTGCGATTTCGCTTAGCCCGTTGGGCAGCAGCGTGTGGACCGGCTGTCCGGTGACCCAGTGCATCTGCAGCCATGTATCAATGGGCCGGTCAATCTGTTCCGACTTTGCCAACAGCCGTTTTGCAGCTTCGCGGCCCACGACCTGACAGCCGGTTTGCAACCCGATTTTTTGGGACAGCAGCAGCCGTGTATCGCCGTCCGTCGCAACGACGATGCCGGTCTTCTCGCGGTTCTTAAAGGGCAGGCGTATGAACATGTCGGGGGTCATATGGGCCGTGATCATCGACAGGGTGCGGGCGAAATCGGTTAATGAAACGGCCACGTCATCCTCGGCCACGATTGCATAGTCCCATCCGTTATCCACGATCATCTGCCAGCACTTGCGGTGGCTGGCAAAACAGCCCATTTCGCCGCCCTTCAGCGCAAAAGGATAGGCTGGCTTGTGCAGATTTCCGGGTAAAGCCCTCAAATCAGCCACTTGGGTCGTGTCACGCCCGTCAACGGCGTCAACAAGCTGCGCGTGGGGAAGATCACGCAGCAGTTTTTCAGCGTTGGGACGCCGTTCAATGCTGCCGGGCATGTGGATGATAAGAGAGTTCATTGCCGTGGAATAACCCGTTTTATGGGGGTTTCAAAGCTTTGATATGGTGGCCCGGCATGTCGGTGCCCAAGGCGTAAAAAAGCCCCGGCGTTTCCACCGGGGCTTTGTCGTTTCCGAAAGGGGCTAAGGATTACTCCTCGGCTCCTTCTTCTTTTTTGATCTCTTCGCCAGTTTCCTGATCGACAACTTTCATCGACAGGCGCACCTTGCCGCGATCGTCAAAGCCCAGAAGTTTGACTTTCACTTCCTGACCTTCCTTCAGAACATCCGAAGGGTGGTTCAGGCGGCGGTTTTCGATCTGGGACACGTGGACCAGACCGTCGCGCTTGCCAAAGAAGTTCACGAATGCACCGAAATCAACGATCTTGACGACGGTACCGGTGTAAACCGCACCTTCTTCAGGCTCGGCCACGATGGACCAGATCATGTCATAGGCTTTCTTGATCGACTCGCCGTTTGGCGATGCGATCTTGATGATGCCTTCGTCGTTGATGTCGACCTTGGCACCGGACACTTCAACGATTTCACGGATCACTTTACCGCCGGAACCGATAACTTCACGGATCTTGTCGGTTGGGATCTGCATCGTTTCGATGCGTGGTGCGTGAACCGAGAATTCACCCGCGCCGGACAGTGCTTTGTTCATTTCACCAAGGATGTGAACGCGGCCGGCTTTGGCTTGGGCCAAGGCTTTTTCCATGATCTCTGGCGTGATGCCGGCGATCTTGATGTCCATTTGCAGCGACGTGATACCTGCTTCGGTACCGGCCACTTTAAAGTCCATGTCGCCAAGGTGGTCTTCGTCACCCAGGATGTCGGACAGGATTGCATAGGAACCGTCTTCTTCCAGGATCAGACCCATGGCCACACCAGCGACTGGCGCTTTCAATGGTACGCCTGCGTCCATCATGGACAAGGAACCACCACAAACCGACGCCATCGAGGAAGAGCCGTTCGATTCAGTGATCTCGGACACAACGCGGATGGTGTAGGGGAAGTCGGTGGAAGCCGGTAGAACCGCCTGCAACGCACGCCAAGCCAGCTTGCCGTGACCGATTTCGCGACGGCCAGGGCCGGAAACGCGACCAACTTCACCAACCGAGTAGGGAGGGAAGTTGTAGTGCAGCAGGAAGTTGGATTTGAAGTTGCCGTGCAGCGCATCAATGAACTGCTCGTCGTCGCCGGTGCCCAATGTGGTCACAACCAGACCCTGGGTTTCGCCACGTGTGAACAAGGCCGAACCGTGGGTGCGCGACAGGATGCCTGTCTCGGATACGATTTCACGGATTTCGTCAGTCTTGCGACCGTCGATGCGTGTGCCTGTCTTAACAACGTCACCGCGCAGGATCGACGCTTCAAGCTTTTTCAAAGCGGAACCAAGGTTCGCATCTTCTTTTTGCTCGTCGGTCAGGGCTGCTTTGATGGTCTCGCGTGCGGCTGCAACAGCGGCGGTGCGCTCTTGCTTGTCAGCGATTGCAAAGGCGGCGCGCATTGCGTCTTCGCCAGCGGCTTTGACGGCAGCGGACAGGTCCGAATAGTCAACAGGCTGGAAATCAAACGGCTCTTTCGCGGTGTCTTCGGCCAGATCAATGATCAGGTCGATAACAGGCTGGATCTGCTCGTGGGCGAATTTAACCGCGCCCAGCATTTCTTCTTCCGACAGCTCGTAGGCTTCGGATTCAACCATCATCACGGCTTCTTTGGTACCGGCAACAACCAGATCCAGACGCTGTTCGGGCTTCAGGCGCAGGTCCTGCATGTCGTCAACGGTCGGGTTCAGGACGTATTCGCCACCTTCAAAACCAACGCGGCACGCGGCAATCGGGCCACGGAACGGCGCGCCGGAAATGGTCAGCGCAGCGGATGCGGCGATCATCGCGACCATATCGGGGTCGTTCACCAGATCGTGGCTCAGAACGGTACACATCACCAGAACTTCGTTTTTGAAGCCGGGTACGAACAGCGGGCGGATCGGACGGTCGATCAGACGGGCTGTCAGTGTTTCTTTCTCGGTGGGGCGGGCCTCACGCTTGAAAAAGCCACCCGGTACTTTACCGGCGGCATAGTATTTCTCTTGGTAGTGAACGGTCAGCGGGAAAAAGTCCTGACCGGGCTTTTGCTGACGTGCAAAAGTGACGTTGGCCATGACGCTGGTTTCGCCCAGTGTCGCGATAACCGAACCGTCTGCCTGACGGGCCACTTTGCCTGTTTCCAGTGTAAGCGTTTCTTCGCCCCACTGCATGGATTTTGTCGTTACATTAAACATCTACGTTTCCTGTTTCGGCCCGCGTTGGGCCATTTGCGTAGGGGGCATATTCCCCCTGACTCCGGTATCTTCTTTGTCGGGCGCTGGAGTCCGGGCGCCGGCTTTCAGATTGTGCGGCCATACAGGAGTTTGCGTGCGATGGGAAGAGAAGCGTTGACGCAGCGTTTTGTGAAACTCCTTGCTCAACAGGGGGGCTTGGCCTTTGATGGGGACAGGCAGGCAAGCCTGTCGGGTTTGGGAGGACCGCAAAATGGAGATGATTGCAGGGCATGTGGCGATTTCTCCGCCCAAGGGCGTTCCGGTTTGGGATGTTGACCCCTATTCGGTCGAGATCTTGCGCGATCCGGAACCGTATTATGCGGAACTGCGCGCCAAGGGGCCTGTTGTGTATATTCCCAAATATTCCGTTCTGGCCGTCGGGCGTTACCATGAAACAAAAGAGATTTTCTCGGATTGGGAGCGGTTCGTATCTTCACGCGGTGTGGGGTTGGACGATTTCGCCCATGGTCAGAGCTGGCGGCCCAATTCCATCATCCTGGAGGTCGACCCGCCCGAACACACGGCCGTGCGCAAGGTGATGATCCGCGCGATGTCGCCCAAGGTTGCTGCGGGCTATAAACAGATGTTCTTTGACGAGGCAGCACGTCTGATCAACGATCTGCTGACGCGCGACGGTTTCGACGCGGTGGGCGATTTCGCCGAAGTCTTTCCGACAAATGTGTTTCCCAAAGCGGTTGGCATGACCGATGTGAACAAACGGCATCTGGTGGATTACGGCGCGATGGTTTTCAATTCGCTGGGGCCTGACAACGACATTCGCAAGGCGACGATGGTCAAAGCCGCCGAGATTATTCCGTGGATCAACGCGGCTTGCGCGCGCGACAGGCTGACCGGCGATGGCATGGGCGGCATCCTCTATGCCGCCGCCGACGCCGGCGATATAACCCATGACGAAGCAGGTCTGCTGGTGCGGTCGTTTCTGTCGGCGGGGGTGGACACGACAGTGTCGAGCATCGGCAATGCGTTGGTCTGCCTTGCGCAGCATCCGGCCGAGTTTGAAAAGCTGAAAGCCGACCCGTCGCTGGCCCGCCCCTGTTTTGAAGAAGTGCTGCGCTATACGTCGCCGGTCCATACCTTTTGCCGCACAGCCAAGGCGGATACGCAGGTGTCAGGCGTCGATATTGCCGAACACAGCAAGGTTTTATGCGTCTTGGGATCGGCGAATATGGACCCCGACAAATGGGATAGCCCGCAAGAGTTCCGCATTAACCGCAAACCTGCCGGGCATCTGGCCTTTGGTGTGGGGGTGCATGGCTGCGTTGGTCAAAATATCGCCCGCGCCGAGATGGAGGCAGTGCTGACGACCCTCGCGCAGAAAGTCGACCGGATCGAACTGCTGGAGCAGCCGGTTTGGCGGCCCAACAACGCAATGCATGCGTTAGATCGAATGATGGTCAGGTTTCATTCTGCGTGACTTCTGCCAGGTTGTCTTGCAAGGCTGACCGGATAAGAGGTGCAGGTTTGCTTCTGTTTAGATGACAGTGAGAAAATTAATGAAAAGGAAAATGCGATGTTAAAGTCTATTGCGCGAATAGTAGCTGTTGGTGCGGTATGTGCCACGCCGGTTGTGGCTCAAGAGTTGGAGCAGTGGGGCGCGTCTGAATATTGGGACGTGATGATTGACCCGACACTGGGGGATGGATGCCTGATCCAATCGCAATTTACCGACGGTTCGGTTGTTCGCATCGGCTTTGATCGGAATGAGGGCATGGGCTATGTCACGGCCTTCAATGACGCATGGGGCGATATCGAAGAGGGTGCGATGTATCCTGTTCTGTTCGATCTGGACGGGCAGGAATACGAGGCCGATGCCAAAGGCATGTACCTTAATGATGTGCCGGGGGCCGACATCATGTTTGACGAAGAAGACTTCTTGTTCGACATCGCCCTAAAACAAACCATGACGCTTTATACCGAAGTGGGGCAGGTCATGTCGATCGACCTTACCGGAAGCTATCAGGCGCTTGAGGCGGCGATCGAGTGTCAGGAAGAGCAGGGCTGAGGCGCGGCCCCCGCGTCATCCACGAGATTTGGTGGCATAAAAAAACCGCGTCCCGATGGGGCGCGGTTAAATCATGTCACGGGTCGCAATGACCGATGTATGATCTTTTGTTAGCTTAGCGACGCAGGCCAAGACGTTTGATAAGGTCCTGATAACGAGCGTCATCTTTGCCTTTAACATAGTCCAAAAGCTTCCGGCGTGTCGCAACCATTTTCAAAAGGCCACGGCGACCGTGGTTGTCTTTCTTGTGGGTTTTGAAGTGCTCGGTCAGCGTTGCGATGCGCGAGGACAGAATGGCAACCTGAACTTCGGGCGAACCTGTATCGCCTTCTTTGGTTGCGAATTCTTTCATGACGCGTGCTTTTTCTTCTAGCGTAATCGACATCGGGGTCTCCTTTTCAAAAGGTTAAAGTGATGGCGCAGGCCGGGATGTCGTCCAGCACAGGCCCATGGAGCATCACCCCCTGTTTTGAATCAGCGGGCGATGGGCGCGTATAGGAAAGTTTCGGGCAGTTGGCAAAGACTTTATTGAGTTGCCGGTTGCGCTGGGCCCCGTGGTCCGGACCGGATGAGAAAGGGTTCTCATGTCAGGGCCAGACCCGCCGCGATCGCAGAACTAAGCGGGATGATCGACACATCGGCAACAGTCAACACATCCGCGCTTTTTACAGAGGCAACAATCACCCCGTTCATGCGCACCAGCGTCTGGTCGGGGTTTTCCGGATCGGGATCGACAGAAACCTCGGGCGCTTCATCTTCAGCCTGGCTATCGTCCCACACCAGCAACAAACTGTCATCTTCGGCTTCAAAATCTTCGATCACTGCGGCGTTTCCATCGGTGATCCAATTCCCCAGAATGATATTGTCGGCCCCGCCACCCGCTGTAACCACATCATTCTGACCTGCCACAATCGTATCGTCGCCATCGCCGCCATTCAGAAAGTCAGCTTCATCCTCGTCCAAGATGCCCGCAACATCAGGGTCGTCTTCGACCCCGACAATCAGGTCGTTACCCCAGCCGCCAAACAATGCATCCGAACCGCGCCCGCCGGCCAAGATGTCATTGCCCAATCCGCCCAACAGCGCATCATCGCCGTCGTCGCCAAACAGCGCGTCATCGCCCGCAGACCCGTTGAGCGAATCATTTCCGAAACCACCGCGCAGCACATCATTGTCGTTGTGGCCGGTTAGGCTGTCGTCGTCGGCACCGCCTTCAATCAGGTCGTTGCCGTCGTTGCCGTGCAGGTCATCATTGCCAGCCCCGCCACTCACCGTGTCGTTTCCGGCATCGCCCTGGGCATAGTCATTGCCGCCCTGGCCGCTGATCAGATCTGCACCGTCATATCCGCCAATCTGATCGTTGTTTTCGCCCCCTGTCAGGATGTCTGCCTGACTGGTTCCCGAAATGGTCTGGCCATTTGTGGGGGGCAGGTCGTCAGGAAAGGTATCGTCGTCGTCGTCCCCAACGCCGATATCGACAAAGGCAACCGCCCCCACCGCCATCAATCCCATTAAACCGGCCAAGAACAACATCACAGAATTCCAACTTCACTGACCCGCACAAGACGCGTCACCCTTCATAAGAGTGCCCATACTCTTATGCGTTGGTCAAAAGCATATACAGATAGCGGTTAACCGCTCCCTAATCGGGCCAGGCAAGCGGTTCTTGGGCATAGGAGATATACAAAGGGTGCTTTGGGTGGCCCGCTTTTGACAGGCCAAGATGGAACATCTTAACCCGCTGTTTTCTAAGTAACAATTCCACAGCCGAACCGCGACCCAAATGCGCGCCATGCGTCCCCCATGCGGCAATCACGGTATCAGCCCATGCCGCCCCTTGCAGCAGCACCTGGTCATTGTCGGGGCCCACGGGGTCTATGGCCTTGCGCATCAACTGGGGGCTGGTTTCGCGCCATGCAAAAATATTAGCCACCTGAAACGCCCCGAATCTCAACGCGCGCGCCCGGCGTTCGCAGCGCTCTACCGTGGGGTCATTTTGCACTTCAGTCGCTTTGGACGGGTTCAGCATCACGAACAAGACCTTGGGCCCCGCCCTGTCCCACACTCTGGTCAGACTGTAGCGGTACCGTTCACAGTCCGAATAAACAGCCGCCGACACCGCGTCGCCTTTGGTATGATATCGGGTGATCACGCGTCTTGAGGATGATTGAAAACGCGTGATGGATGCAATTCGCCCGCCTTGAAACGACCAACCGCCACGGCGCGCCCCTCATAGGATGCCCAGACCTCGTCGCCATATTCAACGTCATGGGCGATCACCATGCCAGGGTTCCCATTGCGCAAGCGCACGGCCCCTTCCGCCGTCGCTTTGACCTCCGGCAAATCCTCCAAACCCTTCTCAAGGGGCAAAAGATGGGCGTCCAAAGCATCGGTGCGCGCCATCTCTTCGATCTGCTCCATGGTAAGACCATCGCTGGCCTCGAACGGGCCGGACCAGATGCGGCGCAGTTCGCGCACATGGCCCAGACACCCCAATGCCTGCCCCAGATCACGCGCGATCGACCGCACATACCCGCCCTTGCCACAGACCATTTCCAAGGTCACGTGATCCGCGTCGGGGCGATCAATCAACAACAGGCTTTCCACCCACAAAGGCCGCGCGGCCAGTTCCATGGTCTCGCCTTCACGGGCCAGCTTATAGGCACGTTGCCCGTCAACCTTCACAGCTGAAAACTGCGGCGGAACCTGCTCGATATCACCAATGAAACCTGACAAAGCCGCCTTGATCGCCGCATCATCCGGACGCAGGTCACTGGTCTCCAATACCGTGCCTTCAGCGTCGTCAGTGTTTGTCGAAACGCCAAGGCGCACGGTAAACTCATATGCCTTCAGCGCGTCTGTAATATAGGGGACGGTTTTTGTCGCCTCACCCAGTGCAATCGCAAGTACGCCGGTGGCATCAGGATCAAGCGTTCCCGCATGGCCCGCCTTATTGGCATTCAGCGCCCAACGCACTTTATTTACCACGGTAGTCGAGGTCGGCCCGGCAGGTTTATCCACCACCAGCCAACCTGAAATATCCCGTCCCTTGCGTCTGCGCGCCATGTCTTGAACCCTATCTTTGTTGGCTGCGTCCTATCAAAATACAGACGCAATTGCCCAGACCGACTTATTCCAAATGGAAAAAAATCCTCGCCGAAGGCATAAAAACTCTTCTTTTCAACGCCTAATCGTCTGATACCACGCCAATGATGGGGCCCAGCGGGCTGAACCCCAGATCGTTGCGGCCCAGATCAGGCGCACGCATCCGTGAAATATTGCCATCAAAATAAAGCGCATTTGGCAGCTTCAGATGATCGCGAAAGAACACGCCGAAGTCATAGAAATTCACCACCCCGTTCGAGATGGCGAAATAGGCCGATTTGCCATCCGCGCTGGTCCCTACCCCATTACGGATATAACGCGATGTGCCGTCTTTCAGAAACTTCGGGTGCAGCTTGCCATCGATGACCAGCATCGGGCCGGATTGGGTCGCGCTCTTGCACCCCGGGGCGTCGCGGATGAACCGTTTGGTTTCGATCACGTCCGCGCGGGCGTCCCCTAGGCAAAGAACCCCGTTGGGAAGCAGCCCGAAATTGCCCGGCCCGGCGCTGCTGATCACACGTTGCAGCTCTTTTCCGTCTTCCAGATAGTACCCGACCGGTGTGCGGTCATCGTGATACATGCCTGCGTTCATCGCAAAGCCAAGCGTTTTTCCGTCCTCATTCAACGCCTTGTCCAAGGTGTTGAAATACCCATAGGGGGTGCCGTCTGCATCATAAAGAAAAAGCCCAAGCGTGTCGGTGCTCAGATCAACTTCGCAAACACTATAGCTGTTGCCCTGATAGTTTTCGTCCCGGCAGTTTTCTGCAGCAGCTTGACCGGCCGCGGCTCCAAGCAGCAGGGCGAGGGCCAGCAAACGTGTCACGACGCGTCGGGGTCCGAATCCGGCGCTTCATCAGGGGCTTCGGCATCACGGCGCACCACATCCTGGGCCAACATGCGCCGGGTCTCGTCCATCCGGTCAAAGGTCTCATCCAGTTGAAACCGCAGATCGGGCGCAAATTTCAGCACCAGTCTCTTGGACAGCTGACGCCGCAATTCACCCTTGTTGCGGGCCAGCAGCTTCAACACGTCCTCGCGCCCTTCGCCGCCCAAAGGCAAAACGTAAGCGGTGGCGATCTTTAGGTCGGACGATGCCCGCACCTCGCCCACGGTAATCGATAGCCGGTTGAGTTCTGGGTCGTGGACATCGCCACGCGCCAATACATCAGACAAGGCGCGGCGAATGGTTTCGCCGACGCGGAGTTGCCGTTGAGTGGGGCCCGAGCCCTCGTGAGTCTTGTTCTTTGCCATATGCTTCATCTAAGGGGTTGCTGAGGTTTTGCCAAGCAGGTCGCCACGCGCTAAACCAAGTATGAAAAAGGGAGCACAGCATGAGCGATACACCAGGCATAGCGATTACAGGGGCTTCGGGCCGGATGGGTCAGATGTTGATTGGGCAGGTTTCTGCCAATGACCGGGTGCGGTTGGTGGGCGCGGTTGAACGCGCGGGGCATCCTTGGGTCGGTCAGGATGTCGGCGTCGCCATGGGCGGCGCAGCTTTGGGGGTGATCGTAACCGATGATCCGCTCGAGGCGATTGCCCCTGCGCAGGCGGTCATCGACTTTACCGCGCCGCAAGCCACGCTGGAATTTGCAGCGATTGCAGCACAAGCCCGTGCCGTTCATGTCATCGGCACGACCGGCATGACCGAGGCAGAGATCGCGCAGCTTGAACCTGCATCGCGCCATGCTGTGATCGTGCGCGCCGGCAACATGAGCCTTGGGGTGAACCTGCTGACCCAACTTACAAAACGTGTGGCCGCCGCGCTGGACGAGGATTTCGACATCGAAATCATCGAGGCACATCACAACCAGAAGGTGGATGCGCCCTCGGGCACGGCCTTGATGCTGGGCGAAGCGGCGGCAGAGGGGCGAGGTGTGTCGCTTGCGGATGTATCCGACCGGGGCCGTGACGGCATGACAGGCGCGCGGCGACGTGGCGATATCGGTTTTACTGCGATCCGGGGCGGCGACATTGTTGGCGAACATGACGTTCTCTTCGCTGCGGCAGGTGAACGGATCATCCTCAGGCACGTTGCCTCGGACCGGGCTGTATTCGCGCGCGGGGCGATCAAAGCAGCGCTTTGGGGGCAGGGTAAGATGCCCGGGCAATATGACATGCTTGATGTGCTGGGGCTGAATGACTGACCGGCATCGTTATTTTTTACGGGTGAGATGAAACTATCTTAACGGTTCCTGCGTATGTGTTGGTAAGCAACCACGCAGGAGCCCTTTATGAGAGACGTTCTAGTACTCGCCTGCGCAAGTATCGTTGTGCTTGCGACGGCCGCCAAGGCTGACTTTCAAAAGCTTGAAACCCAGGCTGATTTTGTATCTGCAGTGGCTGGAAAAACATTAAAGCGACCGATGGTCGAGCTCAATGTGACACCGGCAGGGGGCATTTCAGGGAAGGGCGCTGTTTGGCCCGTCTCGGGTAAATGGACCTGGAAAGACGGGTATTTTTGCCGCGATCTGGTGTGGGGTGGCGGTGATCTGGGGCATAATTGCCAGGAGGTCAGCCTGAACGGGGGGAAGATACGGTTCACCTCTGACAAGGGCACCGGACAATCCGCCGATTTCACATTACGTTGACGGCAGCACCGGTTTTTCGAAAAACCGGACCAGAATTTTCGAAAAATTCTGCCGCGTCAAACCGCTGTCGTTCAAAAATCGACAGCGATTCCTTTTTTCTCCCAATCGCCATAGCGGACAGGCTCTGGCCCGTCCCTGCCGCCCAGTTCGGGTGGCAATTCCAGCTCTTGCGCTTTTTTGCGGCGCTCCGCGGCTTCGGCCAAGGCGCGCTGGGCGGCCGGCGGCAGGTCTGGCGAGATCATGGGATTGGGCCCGGGCATTGGCTCGGGTGGCAGATCGGGGCCCGGCTCCGGCATCGGCTGGGGATCATGGGGCGGGCTTGGCATCGGTTTTGGGCCTGCGTCGGTCATCATCTCATCCTCTTGAGGCTACGGCCCCCTTGATATACGCCGTAGATGCGCTCAGACAACCCGAGCGATCCAAGCAAGAAAGCGTTTCGCATGTCAGATACCGGCGTTCAGGCCCGCAGAAGTGCGGTTTATCTTCTCGATATGATTCTGGAGGAAGAAAGCCTGATGTCCGAACTTCTGGCATCCGGTGCCCTGGACAAGCTGCCCCCCGATGACCGCGCCCGCGCACAGCGGCTTGCGCTGGACACGTTGCGCGGCATGGAACGCGCGGACCGGCTCTTGCAAAAGCACCTTTCGAAATATCCCCCGCTGACGGTGCGCAACGCATTGCGGGTGGGCACGGTCGAGCTTTGCCAGGGCGGGGCCGCGCATGGCGTCGTGAACGCGATGGTCGAACTGGTCGGAAGCCACAAAAAACTGGGGCACCTCAAGGGGCTGACCAACGCGGTGCTGCGCAAGATCGCGACCGAAGGGCCAGAGGCGTGGGACGCGCTGCGATCCCCCCGTTTGCCCAAATGGCTGCGCGGCCCGCTGACCGAAGCCTGGGGGGCGGAAGCCATCGCAGGTATCGAGGCTGCCCATTTCGCCGGTGCGCCGCTTGACCTGACCGCCAAAAAAGACCCCGAGGCCTTGGCCGAGGCTGTGGGTGGCGTGGTTTTGCCGACCGGATCGGTGCGCGTCATGGACGCAGGGCAGGTGACGGCGATGCCCGGCTTTGCCGAAGGCGACTGGTGGGTGCAGGATGCCGCCGCTGCCTTGCCCGTCAAAATACTGGCCCCTCAAAAAGGCGAGGCTGTGCTGGATTTATGTGCCGCGCCCGGCGGCAAAACGATGCAACTGGCCGCAGCAGGGGCGCAAGTCACGGCTGTCGACAGTTCTAAACCGCGCATGCAGCGGGTTCGCGAAAACCTAGCCCGTGTTCATCTGCCGGCAAAGGTCGTCGTCGTTGATGCGCGCAAGTTTGAAGGTCAGTTCGATGCGATCCTGCTGGACGCGCCGTGTTCGGCCACAGGAACGATTCGCCGCCATCCGGATTTGCCCCATGCCAAGGACGGCTCCGAATTTGGCGAGCTGATCGAATTGCAATCCGAGATGATTGATCATGCGTGGTCCTTGTTGAACCCCGGCGGGCGTTTGGTGTTTTGCACCTGTTCGCTGCTTCCTGACGAGGGCGAGGTGCAGGTCGACGAGGCGCTGGAGCGGCATCCGGATATGTCTGTCGACCGCACGGCCCTTGATATCGAAGGCATTGATCCTGCGTGGATAAGTTCCGAAGGCGGGTTGCGGTTGCGGCCTGATTATTGGGCAGACCGTGGCGGGATGGACGGTTTTTATATCGTTTGTTTGCGCAAGGCAGCCTGATAGGGTGAAACGGAATCGATCAATGCCAAAAACGACCGGTCAAAATGCGGTGACTTAGGGACATTCTGTGCGTATAGTTTCCCAAACGCCACCAGAGCGTACAAGGGCAGCAGCATGATCAGTACCAGTTTTCACGCGCGAAAGACGCGTTTCCTGAACCGTTGGCACGCGCGCGCGGCCGCCAAGACCCGTGCGCAAGCCAAAGGGTTTGTTTCATCGCCGGAACCGCGCACGATCGGATCATTTGCGCGCGGCAGGCAGTTGATTGCAGGGAACCTGCTGTTTTCAGGTACGTTGATCGAAGCGCCCGAAGCTGAAACCCTGTGGGATGTCGCGACACCCGATCAGGAATTCGCACAAGAATTGCACGGTTTTGCGTGGTTGGATGATCTGGCGGCTGTCGGTGATCTGAAAGCCCGCGAAACGGCGCAACGATGGCTTTGGGGCTGGATTGACCAGTTCGGCACGGGCCGCGGGATCGGCTGGACGCCTGATTTGACGGGGCGGCGTTTGATCCGCTGGATCAACCATGCCTTGTTTGTTTTGCGCGGCACCGAGCAGGAACAAAGCGACGCTTTTTACCGGTCTTTGGTAAGCCAGACCCATTTCCTGTCGCGCCGTTGGCATGCCGCTGCCGCCGGTCTGCCCCGTTTCGAGGCGTTGACCGGGCTGGTGTATGCCGGCCTTTCGCTGGAGGGGCTGGAAGCTCTGGCAGACCCCGCGATCAAGGCGTTGGCGCGGGAATGCGATGCCCAGATCGACGAGCAAGGCGGATTGCCCACGCGAAACCCCGAAGAACTGCTGCAAGTCTTTACCTTGCTGACATGGGCGGCGGCTGCGCTGAGCGATGCAGGGCGGGGCACCCCCAAGGCGCATATGGCCGCCATCGAACGGATTGCCCCGACGTTGCGCACCTTGCGCCACTCGGACGGCGGTTTGGCGCGGTTCCACGGTGGCGGGCGCGGGGCCGAAGGCTGGCTGGATCACGCGCTGTCGACCGCCAAGGTCAAGACGCGGCAACCCGACGGGCTGTCGATGGGGTACGCACGTCTCTCTGCCGGTCGCACCAGTGTGATCATTGATGCAAGCGCGCCTCCGGTTGGGGCGAATTCGGTAAATGCCCATGCCTCCACGCTTGCGTTTGAATTGACATCGGGCCGCCGGCCATTGGTGGTCAACTGCGGGTCTGGCGCGTCTTTCGGGGCTGAATGGCGCAGGGCAGGGCGCGCGACACCGTCCCATTCGACTTTGTCGCTGGGGGGATATTCCAGCGCGAGGCTGGCCGATCCTGATCGCCACACCGGACAGGAAGCGTTGATTGATGGCCCGACATTCGTCCCCGTCGAAATCGGCGCAATGAGCGATGGCACCAAGTTTCAGGGCGGTCACAACGGCTATGTTGCGGGGTTCGGGCTGACCCATGCCCGCACGATTGAATTAACCCATGACGGGCGCGCCGTTGCAGGCGAGGATATGCTGCTGGCGCTGGAAGAGTCCGAAAAGCGCCAGTTCGACCGTGAAATGGACGCGGTCAAGCTCAGGGGTATCCCGTTCGAGATTCGTTTTCATCTGCATCCTGACGTCGATGCGACGCTGGATCTGGGCGGGGCGGCAATTTCGATGGCCCAAAAAAGCGGAGAGATCTGGGTCTTCCGTCATGATGGCATCCATAAACTGTCTTTGGAACCAAGCGTTTACCTTGAGCGCAACCGCCTGAGACCGCGCGCATCCTTGCAGATTCTGCTGGCCGGACGCGCCACAACACATGCCACGCGGGTCAGGTGGTCCTTGTCCAAAGCGCAGGAAACTGCGATTGGCGTGCGGGATCTGTCTCAAGACGATCCATATGATGACCAAGACTGACCCAAGGAACCTTACTATGCCCGATCTTTACCCCGTCTCCCGCGCGCTACTTTCTGTTTCTGACAAGACCGGTTTGGTCGAGCTTGGTCAGGCGTTGGCATCCCACGGGGTCGAATTGCTGAGCACCGGTGGCACCGCCAAAGCCTTGCGCGATGCCGGTCTGGCCGTAAAGGACGTGTCCGAGGTCACCGGATTTCCCGAAATGATGGACGGTCGGGTCAAGACGTTGCACCCGGTGGTACATGGCGGTTTGCTGGCGTTGCGCGACAATGACGAACATGTCGCCGCGATGGACAAACACGGGATCGGCGCAATCGATCTGGTGGTCGTCAATCTGTACCCGTTCGAAGAAACAGTCGCCAAAGGTGCCGAATACGATGAAGTGATCGAAAACATCGACATCGGTGGCCCTGCGATGATCCGCTCTGCCGCGAAAAACCACGGTTTTGTGAACGTGATCGTCGATGTCGAAGATTACGCCGTGGTGATCAAGGAACTGGGCGATCACAACGGCCAGACGTCCTATGCCCTGCGTCAGCGGTTGGCACAGACGTCCTATGCCCGCACCGCGGCCTATGACACCGCCGTGAGCACATGGATGGCAGCACAGGTCGGCGGCACACCGCGGCGTCGCACTGTTGGCGGCACCTTGGCCCAGACCCTGCGTTATGGCGAAAACCCGCACCAATCGGCAGCCTTTTACACAGACGGGTCAAACCGCCCCGGCGTTGCCACAGCAACCCAGCATCAGGGCAAGGAACTGTCTTATAACAACATCAACGACACCGATGCAGCCTATGAACTGGTCAGCGAATTTGACCCCGCTCAAGGGCCTGCCTGTGCGATCATCAAACACGCGAACCCCTGCGGCGTGGCGCGTGGCACGTCGATGGTTGATGCCTATTCGCGTGCGTTCGACTGTGACCGGACATCCGCCTTTGGCGGTATCATCGCGTTGAACCAGACATTGGACGGCGAAACCGCCGAAGCGATCAGCGAAATCTTTACCGAAGTTGTGATTGCCCCCGGTGCAACCGACGACGCAAAAGCGATCTTTGCCAAGAAAAAGAACCTGCGCCTGCTGACCACCAGCGGTCTGGCCGATCCAACGTTGGCCGCATTGGCGTTCCGTCAGGTTTCGGGCGGCTATCTTGTGCAGGACAAGGATATTGGCCGGATCACCATGGCTGACCTCAAGGTCGTGACCAAGCGCCAGCCTTCGGATCAGGAACTTGCGGACATGATGTTTGCATGGACCGTTGCCAAACACGTCAAATCCAACGCGATCATCTATGTCAAAGACGGTGCAACCGTGGGCGTCGGTGCCGGCCAGATGAGCCGCGTTGACAGCACGCGCATCGCCGCTCGCAAGGCGCAGGACATGGCCGAAGTCATGGGCCTGCCCGCACCACTGACCCAAGGGTCGGTTGTGGCGTCGGATGCGTTCTTTCCCTTTGCGGACGGTCTGATCACAGCGGCAGAGGCGGGTGCCACAGCATTGATCCAGCCCGGGGGTTCCATGCGCGATGACGAAGTGATTGCAGCAGCAGACGAGGCCGGGCTTGCCATGGTCTTTACCGGGATGCGCCATTTCCGTCACTAAGGTTCTTCGACAGCGTAGTTTTAAAAGGTTTGGTATGCGTATCATTTTCTGGGCCGGTTTTGTGGCCTTCTTTCTGGATCAGCTGAGCAAATACATCGTTATTCACGCGATGGAGCTAAGCCGCATTCGCACGATTGATGTGCTTCCGCCGGTGATCAATTTTCGTTACGGCGAAAATCGCGGGATCAATTTTGGCCTTTTCGGCGACGGAGCGGACGCAAGCCGGTGGATTTTAATCGCATTGGCTTGCGCGATCTGTGTGGGGGTTCTGGTTTGGGCCTATCGGCATGCTATGGGCTATTGGGCCAAAGTGAGTGCCGGTTTGCTGATCGGGGGTGCGCTTGCAAATGTCGTGGACCGACTGCTGTATGGATATGTCCTTGATTTCCTGAACATGTCTTGCTGTGGGATCAACAATCCCTTTGTCTTTAACATCGCGGATGTGTTCATTTTTGCGGGGGCAATTGGTTTGATATTCTTTACTTCCGACCCCAAAAAACCGGTGAACAAGCCGGGGAAAAAAGGTCAGTGACATTTACCGCCTGCCTGCGTTAGGTATGTACAGGCCTGTAGGAGACCCGTCATGCGCTTTGTCGCCGCTCTTGTTTTGATTTCGCTTGCACTTGCTGGCTGCGCCAACGATGGCCTGCGTGACATTCGTGGAACGGCCAAAGGTCCTGATGAATTCATGATCCAGCCGGTAAAGCCCCTGACCGAACCGGCAGATTACACGAGCTTGCCGGTGCCAACGCCGGGGCAGGCAAATCTGACCGACCGCAACGCCATTGCCGAAGGTATCCAGGCCTTCGGTGGCCGCCCCGAAGCAACCGGTGGCGGCATTCCGGCCAGCGATGGTGCGCTTGTTCAACAGGCAAGCCGTTTTGGTGTGGCTCCTGCGATCCGGCAGGAACTGGCTGAAACCGATGCGGCTTTCCGCAAGCGCAAGGCGCGGTTTACCCAGTTCAGGATCGTCCCGACGGACCGCTACAATCAGGCCTATAAACGCCAGTCCCTTGATGCGGCTGCCGAAGCGGCGCGTTGGCGTCGTGCAGGTGCGCGGACGCCGTCTGCCCCTCCGTCAAACTAATCGATTTCTTGCGGTATCGCGCCGACCAACCGGCTCGCCACGATTACAAATCTGTTAGGTCCCTTGATCGCCCCGCGGGGTGGCGTAAGTAAGGTGTCATCGGACCCTGCTTAAAGGACCAACCATGTTCAGATTACCGGCCTTTGCCGCCTTTGTTTCGCTTTTGCTGCCCGTGGCATCTGCCAGCGCCGCCGAAAACGAGGCTGTCACCCATTTCACCTTGGACAACGGGATGGAGGTCGTGGTCGTCGAAGATCACCGTGCGCCATCCGTTCAGCAAATGGTCTGGTATCGGGCAGGGTCGGCGGATGAACCTAAAGGGTCATCCGGTGTTGCGCATTTCCTTGAGCATCTGCTGTTCAAAGCGACAGACAAGATGGAATCGGGTGAGTTTTCAGCCACGGTTGCCAAAAACGGGGGGCGGGACAATGCCTTCACCAGCTATGATTACACGGCGTATTACCAACGGGTCGCAGCAGACCGGCTGGAACTGATGATGCGGATGGAATCAGACCGGATGAAAAACATCCGCCTGACCCCCGAAAACATCGCGACAGAACGTGACGTGATCATCGAGGAACGCAATCAACGCACGGAAAATGACCCTGCTTCGCTGTTTCGCGAACAAATGAGCGCGGCACAGTATCTCAACCACCGCTATGGCACACCCGTGATTGGCTGGATGCATGAAATGCGCGAACTTGATCTGCAAGACGCGCTTGATTTCTATGGCCTGTACTATTCGCCCAATAACGCGATCCTGGTGGTGTCCGGCGATGTCATACCTGACGAGGTCCGTCGCCTGGCCGAGCAATATTACGGTGTGATCCCAGCCAACCCCGATTTGCCTGCGCGGTTGCGTACCCAAGAGCCACCCCAAACCGCAGAGCGACGCATGACGTTTCGCGATCCGCGGGTGGCGCAGGAATATGTCAGCCGGTCCTATCTGGCGCAGGAACGTGATCCGGGCGATCAAAAGACCGCAGCGGCTTTGACCATTCTGGCAGAAATTCTGGGCGGTGGCACAACATCCTATCTGGCGGAAAAGCTGCAATTTGATGCGCCTGTCGCAACCTATTCCGGCGCTTTCTACAACGGGCAGACTTTGGACGATACGACCTTCAATCTGGTTGTCGTGCCGCGCCCGGATGTGACGTTGCAAGATGCCGAAGACGCGATGGATGCCGCGATTGCCAGCTTTATGAAAGACGGCGTTGATGCCGGACATCTGGAGCGGATCAAAGCGCAGGTCCGCGCCGAACAGATCTATTCGCGTGACAGCGCCGACAGTGTTGCGAACCGCTATGGCAGCGCGCTGGCCATCGGGCTGTCCGTTCAAGACGTGCAAGACTGGCCGGACGTTCTGGAGGCGGTGACCCCTGATGACATCATGCAAGCCGCCCAAGATGTATTTAACCGCGAGGCATCCGTTACAGGCTGGCTAATGCGTGAAGAGGTGACCCAATGAGACTGATTTACGCGCTTGTCCTGACCGTCATGGCCGCCCTTCCGGCGCGCGCCGAAGTGAACATTCAGGAAGTCACCTCGCCCGGCGGGTTGAAGGCGTGGCTGGTCGAAGAACCCTCCATTCCGTTTGTGGCACTTGATGTGCGGTTTCGGGGCGGGGCGTCCCTTGAAGGGCCGGATAAACGCGGTGCGATCAATCTGATGACCGCGCTGTTGGAAGAAGGTGCCGGCGCAATGGACGCGCGCGCCTTTGCACGTGCAGCGGAAGGGCTGGCATCCAGTTTCCGGTTCTCTGTTGACGACGATGCCTTGGCTGTGTCGGCGCAGTTTCTGACCGAAAATCAGGATGCGTCGGTGGCATTGTTGAAAGAAGCGCTACAAAACCCCCGCTTTGACGCAGAGGCGATCGACCGTGTCCGGGGTCAGGTTTTGTCGGGCATTCGGTCCAGTGAAAAAGACCCTGATGATATCGCGCGCAAGACGATGGATGGTTTGCTGTATGGCGATCACCCCTATGGGTCATCCTTAAGCGGCTCGGTCGAGACCGTGACTGCGCTGACCCGCGATGATCTGGTTGCAGCCCATGCGGATGTTCTGGCCCGTGATCGTGTGTTTATCGGTGCCGTTGGGGATATCACACCCGATGCCTTGGGGCTTTTGCTGGATGATTTGCTGGGTGGATTGCCGGAAAAGGGCGCGGCAATGCCAGCGGTGGCCGAAGTCCGGATTCCATCCGGTGTGACTGTTGTTGATTTCCCGACACCGCAATCCGTGGCCATCTTTGCGCAAAAAGGGATTAAACAGAAAGACGACGACTGGTTCGCGGCAACAGTGATGAACCAGGTTCTGGGCGGCGGATCATTTGAAAGCCGCCTGATGGATGAAGTCCGCGAAAAGCGCGGGCTCACCTATGGCGTTTATTCCTATCTGGTCCCGATGGATCTGGCCGAGACCTTTCAGGGGTCGGTCAGTTCGGCGAATGACCGTATCGGCGAAGCGATCAGCGTGATCCGCGATGAATGGGTCAAAATGGCAGAGAAGGGCGTGACCCAGCAAGAGCTGGACGATGCCAAGACCTATATCACCGGTTCCTACCCGCTGCGCTTTGACGGCAACCAACGCATCGCGAGCATTTTGGTGGGGATGCAGATGCTGGACCTTCCCATCGACTATATCCCGACGCGCAACGACAAGGTCGAAGCGGTCACATTGGAAGATGTGCAACGGGTTGCCGGTGAGTTGCTTGATCCGGAGGGGTTGGCATTTGTGGTTGTCGGCCAGCCTGAGGGCCTTGAAACGACCGCGGGCAACTAGGCCGTGATCGAAGTGAGGCGCGTGCGCGCCCCATGATGTTTTGCCGGACCCTGCGGGTCCGGCGTGCCTTCGGCGAGGATATTTTTGAGCCAGAGAAGAGATTAGGGTCTATTCTCCGTAAGGAATCCAGATGTTTTTGACTTCGGTTGAAGCTTGAAGGAACGCATGCCCCTGGCCGTCTTTGCCGTGCCAATCCCGTGCGTTGCCGTTGTTGACCCAAGTGCGTTTGAGGTTTTGGGCTGACCCCTTTTCGATGAGCGGGCTTAGCGGGCCTGCACCAAAGCTCCAGACCGCATCGACATCCATATGACGGGCCAGCGTTTCGGCAAGGTCGGGATGTGGTCCGGTCAGGATGTTGACCACGCCTGCCGGGACATCGGATGTTTCCAGCACTTGGACAAAGTCGGTCGCGGACAGCGGGAAGGGTGTGCTTGCGGCCAGAATGACGCGATTGCCCATGGCGATGGCGGGGGCCATGCATGAGATCAGGCCGAGCAAGGGGGCATCGTCCGGGCAGATTGCGCCAATGACGCCAACCGGTTCTTTCATTGCAAACGCTGCACCGCGTATGGGAACGCCATGGACCTGACCGTCGTATTTGTCGGCCCAGGCTGCATAGGTGAACAGGCGGTCGATCGAGGTTGCGACTTCCTTTGCGCCGGACTTGCCGCCTTGCATGGCATCCAGTCTGCCTGCGAATTCGGTACCGCGTGCCGCCAGATTTTCGGCAATATAATAGAGGATTTGCGCACGAAGATGACCAGTTGTCTTGCTCCAGCCTTTGGCCGCATGGGCGGCTTCGACGGCGTTGCGCACATCTTTGCGGCCTGCCAGCGAGATATGGCCCAAAAGGCTGCCTGACTTGCCAAAGATCGGGGCGGATTGCCCGCCGTCGGGACGTGCCTGTTTGCCTCCTATGTAGAGCTTTGCGGTGCGGTCGATACCGTCTGCCGGGCTGTTTTTCCCTGTCATCGGCGCGGGTGTCTTGAGCGGCTTGGGATCGCCTTTCGGTTTGGTATAGGCGGCAAGACCTTCCCAGCCCCCTTCACGGCCGAAACCGCTTTCGCGCAGGCCGCCGAAACCGGCCGCAGCATCCAGCATGTTGGTCCCGTTGATCCAGACAACGCCGGCCACCAGTTTGGGGGCGATATCAAGGGCAAGGTTGATGTTTTCAGACCAGATGGTCGCCGCAAGGCCGTAGCGTGTGTTGTTCGCAATCGCGACCGCTTCGTCCGGCGTGCGGAAGGTTGTCGCCACCAGAACGGGGCCAAAGATTTCCTCCTGCATCAATGTGTCGGCAGGGTGCAGGCCGGTGATCAGTGTGGGCGGATAAAAGCAGCCGCTGTCCGGGATATCGCCTGCGGTGAACATATCGCCAGCGCTGTTTGAGGCGACCATATCGGTGACCCGTTGCACCTGCACAGGGTCCACCAATGCACCAACATCAATTGATTTGTCCAAAGGGTTGCCAACGCGCAGCTTGCCCATCCGGGCGCGCAGTTTGGCATAGAACCGATCGGCAACGGGTTCATGTACCAACAGCCGCGATCCTGCACAGCAGACTTGTCCCTGATTGAACCAGATGGCATCCACCAGCCCTTCGACCGCTGAATCCAGATCGGCGTCGTCGAACACGATATAGGGGGATTTCCCCCCCAGTTCGAGCGTTAGTGCCTTGCCGCTGCCTGCGGTTTCCTCGCGGATGCGGCGACCCACTGCTGTGGAACCGGTAAAGGCGATCTTGTCCACATCGGCATTCACGATCATCTGGCCGACAGCACCATCGCCGGTCACGATGTTCACCACCCCTTTGGGCAGTCCCGCTTGTTGGCAGATATCGGCAAACATCAATGCGGTCAGTGATGTGTATTCGGCGGGTTTCAGCACCACGGTGTTGCCCATGGCAAGGGCAGGAGCCACCTTCCAGGCCAGCATCAGCAGGGGGAAATTCCACGGAATGATCTGCCCGCACACACCTAGTGCCTGCGCATCAGGCAGCTCGCCTTCCATCAGTTGCGCCATACCCGCATGGTAATAGAAATGCCGCTGCGCCAAGGGGATATCGACATCGCGCGCCTCGCGGATCGGCTTGCCATTGTCCAGGGTTTCAAGCACGGCGAACAAACGGCTGTGCTTTTGCAGCAGCCGCGCAATCGCATAGAGATACCGCGCGCGTTCATGCCCTGTCAGCTTGGCCCACTTGGGCTGCGCTTTGCGGGCGGCGCTGACGGCGATGTCGACTTCGGCTTGTGTAGCCTGCGTCAGGTTGGCCAGCACAGTGCCATTGGCAGGGTCGCGGCTTTCAAAGTCGTCCCTCGGCTCGGTAAATGCACCGTCAATGAAATGACCAAACCGGCTGCCCTGATCCACCAACCATGCCAAGGCATCCGCAGCAGATTCCGGTGCCACCCCATAGTCCATGGTCTCGTAAACTTCGGAAACACTCATGGCTTCACCCTTTTATAAATACTCAAATCCAACGCCTGCTGCATCCGGTTTAGCTGATGGCGTGGCGATAGCTTGCGGAATAACTGCCGGTCACGTGATGCTCGAGCTGGCGTTCGATATCCCCCAGCAGGGATGACGCGCCAAAGCGGAAAAGGTCGGGCCGCAGCCAGCGGTCCCCCAGTTCTTCCTTGATCATGGCCAGATAGGTAAGTGCGTCTTTTGCCTTTGAAATCCCGCCCGCAGGTTTATAGCCGATGCGGATTCCGGTCCGGTCGAAATAGTCGCGGATGGCGCGGATCATCACCAAGGTGACGGGCAAGGTGGCATTCACGGTTTCCTTGCCGGTTGAGGTCTTGATGAAATCTGCGCCCGCCATCATGCAAATGAGGGAAGCACGCGCGACATTGCGCAGGCTGCCCAATTCACCGGTCGCCAGGATCGCCTTTACATGTGCGTCGCCGCAAGCCGCCCGAAAGGCGCGCATTTCGTCGTAGAGCGCCTGCCAGTCGCCTGACAGAACATGCCGGCGCGAGATGACGATGTCGATTTCTTCGGCCCCTGCGGCCACGCTCATCTCGATTTCCTTTATGCGCAGTTCAAGCGGGGTCAGGCCGGCGGGAAACCCCGTTGAAACGGCGGCGATCGGGATGTTGGTCCCTGCAAGGGCGGCTTTCGCCGGTGCGATCATTTCGTGATAGACGCAGACAGCGCCCACCGTGACGGGTTCCATCCCGAGGGCTTTCATCAAATGCGGGGCCACGGGTTGCCGGGCCTTCGCGCATAATCTGTGGACCCGCCGCGCGGTGTCATCGCCGGACAATGTCGTCAGATCGATGCAGGTGATGGCGCGCAGCAGCCAGGCGGCTTGGTGATCTTTCTTGACCGACCGGCGGGCGGGCAAACTTGCGGCACGGCGCTCGACTGCCGATGTGTTGACCTGAACCGATCTGACCCAATCCATATCCAGCGGCATCCCCGGATTGCGAGGCTCTGTCACTTGGGGCAATTGGCTTTGCGCGATGTCTGTCTGGGTTGTCACATGTGTGGACATGGGCGGTTTCCTGTTTGATCAGATGTGCAAAGTGACATGGGCGTTGGTTCTTTGGCAACTACAGCGTCCCCACGTCACGCCGGTGTCAGCTGCCGCGATAGGTCGAATAGCCAAAGGGCGACAGCAAAAGCGGGACATGGTAATGCGCATCGGGGTCTGAAATGCCAAATCGCAGGGGGATTTGATCCAGAAAGCGGGGGGCTTCGGGCGGGGTGCCGATGGCGTCGAGATAGCCGCCCGCGTCAAAGACCAGCTCGTATGTGCCTGTGGTGAACTGATCTTTGGGCAGAATGGGCGTGTCGGTGCGGCCGTCGGCATTGGTCACCATCTGCACAAGCTTTACACGGGTGTCGCCGTTCATCCGGTACAAGGTGATTGCAAGCCCTCCGGCGGGCTGGCCGCGGGCTGTGTCCAGAACATGAGTGGTGAGATAGCCATGAGCCATGATGTCGGCCTTTCATTGGACGTTCGGTGTGCAGGATACGGGCGGCAAGTGCCGCGTCAATGCCCGTCGTTCGCGCGCGAATCAGGAAAAATTGTAAACCGATTCGTTTTTGCTTTGACCCGCGAATCATCCTCGGCCTATATGGATGACACATGTGATCAGAAGTGTCGCCTGCCAGCGATGCGCATAGCTCTGACATATGTACGCCGGGGATAGATTTTTTAGAATTCGAGCACACCATATGAATAATGGTGACTTTAGGACAGGGGCCGGCAGGACTGAACATACCATGCGTATGCGCAGCGGCCCCTGTCTGAATTTTACGCGACTTTCCCCCGACAGGTTTAAAAGTTTCAGATCGGCCAGCGCCCGAAAATTCCCGGATAACAAGCGAGCAGGGCCACGATGCGCGGATCTGGCAACGGGCTGACCTTAGAAACAGGTTGGCCTGTTGTACTTTCGCGGGATGGATTGTTGCAATTGATATGCTGGGCGAGGCACTGTTGCAGGCGTTGATCAAAGGACATGACCATGAACCGCTACCCCCGTGACTTTCAGGGCTATGGCCCCACGCCCCCTGACGCGCAATGGCCGGGCGGCGCACGTATCGCGGTTCAGTTCGTCGTGAATTACGAAGAAGGCGGCGAGAATAACATCCTGCACGGCGATGCCGCCTCAGAGGCATTCCTGTCCGAGATCGTTGGTGCTGCCCCTTGGCCGGGTCAGCGGCACTGGAACATGGAATCCATCTATGACTATGGCGCGCGGGCGGGGTTCTGGCGGTTGCACCGCTTGTTTACTGGCGCGAATATCCCGGTAACGGTCTACGGTGTCGCCAGCGCCTTGGCGCGGTCGCCGCAGCAGGTCGAGGCGATGAAAGAAGCCGATTGGGAAATTGCCAGTCACGGCCTCAAGTGGATCGACTACAAGGACCACAACGCCGAAACCGAAAGCGCGGACATCGTCGAAGCGATCCGTCTGCACACCGAAGTTGTGGGTGCGGCCCCTCGGGGGTGGTACACCGGGCGCAGTTCGATCAATACCGTCGCCCTGGCCGCCGAGACAGGCGTATTCGACTATATCTCAGACACTTATGATGACGATCTGCCCTATTGGATGCGGGTGTCGGACGGGGATCAGCTGATTATTCCCTATACGCTGGATTGCAACGATATGCGGTTTGCAACGCCTCAGGGCTTCAATTCCGGCGACCAGTTTTATGCCTATCTGCGCGATACATTTGACGCGCTATATGCCGAAGGCTGCGTTGGCGCGGCCAAGATGATGTCGGTCGGCTTGCATTGCCGTCTCGTGGGGCGCCCGGGCCGCGTTCAGGCGCTGAAACGGTTCATCGACTATATCAAAGGGTTCGAGGGCGTCTGGACCCCGCGCCGCATCGACATCGCTGAGCATTGGCGCGCGACCCATCCGCCCAAGCATCCCCTGCGCATCGACCAGATGTCCCGCGCCAGTTTTATCGAGAAATTCGGCGGCGTGTTTGAGCATTCGGCATGGATCGCGGAACGTGCCTTTGATCTTGAACTCGGCCCCGCCCATAATTGCGTTGCCGGCATTCACAACGCATTGGCGCGCATGTTCAGATCGGCCAGTCACGGTGAACGATTGGGCGTGCTGACCGCACACCCTGATCTGGCAGGCAAGCTGGCGGCGGCCAAACGGCTTACGGCCGAAAGCACGGCGGAACAGGGCAGCGCCGGGCTGGACGCGCTGACGGATGCGGAACGCGCCAAGTTCACCGAGCTGAACGCGGTTTACATGGCCAAACACGGCTTTCCGTTCATCATCGCGGTCAAGGATCACGACAAGGACGGTATCCTGCGCCACTTTGAAGCGCGGATATCGAATGATAGCCAAACCGAATTTCAAACCGCCTGCATGCAGGTCGAACGCATCGCACGTCTGCGATTGGAAACCATGCTATGACATATGCCTTTCCCCCCGGCGGGTTGCCGGACCAGTCGCAATCCCCTGACAGCACAGCGGTGTTCACAGACGCCTATGCCGTGATCCCCGCATCGGTGCAGCGCGATATCGTGACCAGCTTTCTGCCCGGCTGGTCGAACACCCGTGTCTGGGTTCTGGCGCGCCCGCTCAGCGGATTTGCCGAGACATTCGCGCAATACGCGCTTGAGCTGGGGGCTGGTGGCGGCAGTGACACGCCCGAACCGGATACGGAGGCGCAAGCGGTGCTGTTTGTCGCTCACGGCACGGCGCGCCTGACCATCGGGCATGATGCCTATGATCTGGTCCCCGGTTCCTATGTTTATCTGCCGCCTGCCGCTGTCTGGACCTTGTGGAACGCATCCGATGTACCTTGCGGCATTCACTGGATACGCAAGCGCTATGTCCCCGCCGCAGGTCTGCAAGCGCCGCCTGCCATGGTCACCCACGAAGACGACGTGCCGAAAACCGCCATGCCGGATACCGACGGCGCATGGGCGACGCAGCGCTTTATGGACCCGCTGGATTTGCGCCACGATATGCATGTGAACATCGTGACGTTTCAGCCGGGCGGGGTGATCCCATTTGCGGAAACCCATGTGATGGAACACGGGTTATACGTGCTGCAAGGGACCGCTGATTATCTGCTGAACCGCGACTGGGTGCCGGTGGTGCCGGGTGATTTCATGTGGTTGCGTGCCTTTTGCCCGCAGGCCTGTGTGGCAACGGGAACCGAACCGTTCCGCTATCTGCTCTACAAAGATGTAAACCGCCACATGCCACTTGCCCTATGACCCGCGATATCAAGGCTGAACCACTGACGGCGGACGCCTTTGCCCCGTTTGGCGATGTTCTGGATGCGTCCGGCAGCCCCGACAAGATGATCAACGCCGGGCTGTGCGGGCGGCATCACGATTTGGCAGCCCTTGATTTCGGGCCTGACGGGCGCGCGGGGATCAGCATATTCAACGCGCAGGCCCGCAGCCTGCCCTATACGCTCAACCTGATCGAGCGGCACCCCGAAGGGTCGCAAGCATTTATTCCCATGACCGGTGCCCCGTTTCTGGTCATTGTCGCCCCCGATGATGGCGGCCGTCCGGGCACCCCCCGGGCCTTTCTGACTGCGCCATATCAGGGCATCAACTTGCACCGCGGTGTTTGGCACGGTGTCCTGACCCCGCTGGCAGAGCCCGGTCTTTTCGCGGTGGTCGACCGGATCGGCGCTTCGGCAAACCTTGACGAATTCATGATCGACCCGCCTTATGTCATCACGACCTAAGGAAAAAATATGGACCGCGCCAAAAAGCGGCCAACTTCCAACAAGGGACAGAGACATGACACGTAACGCTATAGGGACGCCGGAACAGCTGCGCGATCCAAATTACGCCCCGTCACTTGGCCGCGCCATTCCGCTGGCTATCCAGCAGGTTCTGGGGATGTTTGTGTCGAATGTGACGCCTGCGATCATCGTTGCAGGGGCTGCCGGTTTCGGCTTTGGTTTCAACTCACCTGATTTCTCCGACCTGCTGTATCTGATCCAGATGTCGATGCTGTTTGCGGGCGTTGCGACCTTGTTGCAGACGCTGACGCTCGGCCCCGTTGGCGCGGGCCTGCCCATCGTACAGGGCACATCCTTCGCGTCTAACTCGATCATGATCCCGCTGGTGGCAGGCAAGGGCGTCGACGGCCTTGCCGCTTTGCCCTGCCGCCACTGGTCACGATGATCGGTCTGGCACCGATCAAGGTCGGCATCCACTACGCGACGGGCAGCTCCAAAGGCAGCCTGCCGCATGAATAATCTCCTGCCAGAAAGGCCCCCGGCTTCTCTGGCTTACAAATATCCCCGCCGGAGGCATCCCGCGCACCCCTCAGCGCGGGCCCCCGGCGGCCCCATTCCAACCGCCAAAGCAAGGATTTCAACATGTATGATATGGTCGCCATGGGTGCGTGGATCGAATTCGCCATCCGCTGGGTGCATGTGATCACAGCCATCGCGTGGATCGGGTCTTCGTTCTATTTCATCGCGCTTGATTTGGGCCTGCACCGTGACCGAAACTTGAAATCCGGTGCCGATGGTGAAGAATGGCAGGTCCACGGCGGCGGGTTCTACCACGTGCAAAAATACCTCGTGGCCCCGGCGCAAATGCCCGACGACCTGATCTGGTTCAAATGGGAAAGCTATTCGACATGGCTGTCCGGTTTCGCGCTGCTGATCCTCGTCTATTACCTTGGGGCCGAGTTCTATCTTGTGGACCCTGCGGTTGCCGATCTGGCGACATGGCAAGCAGTCGGCATTTCTATGCTGTCGCTGGCCTTTGGCTGGATTGTTTACGACCAGATCTGCAAAAGCAAATTCGGCGATGACAACACGCGCCTGATGATCGGCCTCTATGTGATCCTTGTCGGGATGGCGTATTTCTACACGTCGGTCTTTTCGGGCCGCGCGGCCCTGCTGCATCTGGGCGCGTTTACCGCGACGATCATGTCGGCCAATGTGTTTTTCATCATCATGCCGAACCAGCGCATTGTCGTGGCGGACCTCAAGGCGGGGCGCACGCCGGATGCGAAATACGGCAAGATCGCCAAGCAACGCAGCACGCATAACAACTATCTCACCTTGCCGGTGATTTTCCTGATGCTGTCCAACCACTACCCGCTGGCCTTCGCATCCGAGATGAACTGGCTGATCGCGGCGCTGGTGTTTTTGATGGGCGTGACGATCCGCCATTACTTTAACAGTCTACATTCGCGCGCTGGCAACCCGACCTGGACATGGCTGGCCACGGCGCTTTTGTTCATCACGATCATCTGGTTGTCCACTGCGCCGATGTTCCGCGTAGCTGAACCGGAGGAGGCGACAGGCCCGTCCTTGCGCTTTACCCAGGCTGACGGGTTTGATCAGGTCCATGATATCGTTTTGGGACGGTGCAGCATGTGCCACGCGGCTGAACCCGCATGGGACGGTCTGCTTTGGGCCCCCAAAGGGGTGCGGCTGGAAACCGAACACCAGATCGCCAAAGCCGCCAAGCAGATATATTTGCAAGCGGGCGTAACCCACGCGATGCCGCCAGCCAATCTCAGCTACATGCGTGCGGATGAACGCGCGCAGATCGTCGCGTGGTATCAAGCGGCAACGCGCCATTAACGGGATCGTCGGGTGGGTTTTAACCCAGGGCTCTTGCCATTGCGGCTTTCAGAATCGCGCGGGCCTATGCTAGCTCTAGCGTTATGGCACATCCGAACCCCAATATAAGCGATATGGCTCCGGTGATCCGGCAGCTTGATGAAACCGCGATCAACCGCATTGCTGCGGGCGAGGTGGTTGAACGCCCAGCGTCAGCCGTCAAGGAACTGGTGGAGAACGCCATCGACGCCGATGCGCGCCAGATCACCGTTGAATATGCCGACGGGGGCAAGACCCTGATCCGCGTCACGGATGATGGCTGCGGTATCGCGGCGGGCGATCTGACGCTGGCCCTGTCGCGTCATGCCACCTCGAAAATCGACGGCTCTGACTTGCTGAACATTCACACCTTCGGTTTCCGGGGCGAGGCGTTGCCGTCGCTGGGGGCCGTGGGCCGTCTGACAATCACCAGCCGCGTCGCGGGCCAAGACGGGGCCGAGATCACCGTGAACGGCGGCAAAACCGGCCCTGTGCGGCCCGCCGCGCTGAATGGTGGTACGGTCGTGACCCTGCGCGATCTGTTTTTCGCCACGCCCGCGCGGCTGAAATTCCTGCGCACGGACCGCGCCGAGGCACAGGCGATTGCCGACATCATCAAACGTCTGGCCATGGCCGAACCCTTTGTGCGCTTTACCCTGCGCGACGTGTCGGGCGATGGTCCGGGCCGCGAAGTCTTTCGTGCCGAGGCCGAACAGGGCGACATGTTCGCCGCCCTTCATGGCCGTTTGGCGCAAGTGTTAGGGCGCGAGTTTGCGGATAATTCCCTGCCCATCGATGCCGAACGCGAGGGGCTGCATCTGACAGGTTTTGCCGCGCTGCCGACCTATTCGCGCGGCACGGCCGTGGCGCAGTATCTGTTCGTGAATGGCCGTCCGGTGCGGGACAAATTGCTCGTTGGGGCACTGCGGGGCGCTTACTTTGATCTGCTCAGCCGTGACCGCCATCCGGCGGCTGCGCTGTTCCTCGATTGCGACCCGACCTTGGTCGACGTGAACGTGCACCCCGCGAAATCAGAGGTGCGGTTTCGTGATCCGGGTCTTGCGCGTGGCTTGATCGTATCCGGCTTGCGTCATGCGCTGGCAGATGCGGGGCACCGTGCCTCGACCACCGTGGCAGATGCGACCTTGGGCGCGATGCGGCCTGAACAGACCGGCGCGCGGGTGTACCAGATGGACCGCCCCTCGCTTGGCGCGCGGACTGTGGCCTATCAGGCGCAGGCCCCCGGTTTTGCCGAAACCGCCGGCATGTGGGGCAGGGTAGAAACACCCGCAGCGCCCGTAACCGAAGACCCGCAAGAGGCCCCCGATTATCCGTTGGGCACCGCACGCGGGCAGGTGCACGAGAATTACATCATCGCGCAGACCGCCACGGGCATGGTGATCGTTGACCAGCACGCCGCGCATGAACGGCTGGTCTATGAAAAGCTCAAGCGTCAGATGGCTGAAAACGGGGTTGCCGCGCAGGCATTGCTGATCCCCGAGATCGTCGATCTTTCCGCCTCCGATTGCGCGCGTCTGCTGGATGTGGCGGATGAGCTGACCAAACTGGGCCTGACAATTGAACCCTTTGGCGGCAGCGCCATTGCGGTGCGCGAAACCCCTGCAATTTTAGGCACCGTGGATGCCAAGGCGATGATTTTGGATATCCTCGACGAACTTGCCGATCAGAATGAGTCCAACACGGTCCAGGCCCGGATCGAGGCGATCCTGAGCCGGGTTGCCTGTCACGGCTCCATCCGGTCTGGCCGCTGGATGCGCGGCGAAGAAATGAACGCGCTGCTGCGCGAGATGGAGGCAACGCCTCACTCCGGCCAATGCAACCACGGGCGGCCCACCTATGTGGAACTGAAGCTCAGCGATATTGAACGGCTGTTCGGGCGCACATGATCCAGATCGACGGGCAAAGCTATGCGTTGAATGATCCGCGTGTCTTGATGGTGCTTGGGGCTGCGGCGCTGGTGCTGTTGGTCCTGATCCTGTTGATCATGGCGGTGCGCGCGGCGGGCAGATCGGCGCGGATGACCGAACCGCTTGCGCGGCAGATGCAGGTTATGGGCGGCCATGTGCAGCAGCTTGGCATGGGGCAGGAACAGCTGCGCGGCGGTTTGCAGACCGTGTCGGATACGCAAGCGAATGCACAGGCGCAAATGATCCAAAGCATCGAGGCGCGGATGGCCCATGTGCAGCAGCAGATGCAGGACCGGCTGGCCGAAAACGCCGCGCGCACGGCCCGCAATCTGGCCGAGATGCAGGAACGGATGTCTGCCACCTTGCACGGGTCGTCAAAACAAACCACGACCAGCCTGACGCAGCTTCAGGAACGGCTGGCGGCGATCGACAAGGCGCAGGAGAATATCACCAAGCTGTCCGGCGATGTGCTGTCCTTGCAAGATATCCTGAGCAACAAACAGACGCGCGGCGCGTTCGGTGAAATCCAGCTGAATGACATCGTGTCCAAGGCCCTGCCGAGCGACAGCTATACAATGCAGGCGACCCTGTCGTCTGGCAAACGCGCCGATTGTCTGATCCATCTGCCAAACCCGCCGGGGCCCATCGTCATCGACAGCAAATTCCCGTTGGAAGCCTATGAGGCCCTGCGCAAGGCCAAGTCGGACTACGAGCTTAAAGACGCAGCCCGTGCCATGCGCGTCGCCGTCAAGGCGCATATCAACGCGATCAGCAACAAGTATATCATCGAAGGCGAAACCGCAGATGGCGCGCTGATGTTTCTGCCCTCGGAAGCGGTCTATGCCGAACTGCACGCCAATTTCCCCGAACTGGTGCGCGAAGGCTTTGCCGCGCGGGTGTGGATCGTATCCCCCACCACCTGCATGGCGACGCTGAACACCATGCGGGCCATTCTGAAAGACGCACGGATGCGCGAACAGGCGGGGGCCATTCGCAAGACGTTGAAGATGCTGCACCGCGATGTCGAGATCGTGGTGGAACGCGTGGGCAAGTTGAACACCCATTTCGGGCAGGCGCGTGCTGACCTCGAAGGGCTGGGAACCGCAGCGGAACGCGCAGGAAAACGCGCGGCGCGGCTGGACAATTTCGACTTCGAGGAGATTTCGGATCAGGACAGAACCGTCGTGCCCCTGACCAAGCCAACCCCCGACAGCGCGCGCTGACCCTGGTTAACGCGGGGCATCAGGCAGGTGGTTAATTATATTTCCACGCACCTAAATTAATTCTTGGCGTGTGCCTCATTCGTATTACATCCACGATACCTGAACATACTGGACACCGCCCTCTTATGCCGTTTGAAGCCATCGACCCGCCGCAGCCCGACCTCATGACCGGACGACGTAAAATTGCCGTTATCGGTGCCGGGATTTCAGGGATGGGGGCCGCGCATATGCTGGCCGACGATCACCGCGTTACGATTTTCGAGACAGAAGCAAGACTTGGCGGTCATGCTCGTACCAAAATGGCCGGCAAGAATGGCGACCAGCCGGTCGATACCGGTTTTATCGTGTTCAACTATGCCAATTATCCGCATCTGGCCGCTTTGTTCAAAGAACTGGACGTGCCAGTGATCAAATCCAACATGAGCTTTGGCGCGTCGATTGATGGCGGCCGGTTGGAATATGCCCTGATGACGATGGATTCGATCTTTGCGCAGCGCCGCAATCTGGCGAACCCGAAATTCCTGCGGATGCTCAGCGATATTTTGCGGTTCAACAACTCCGCCGTCAAGATCGCTCAAGACCGGTCGCTGACCATCGAGGGCTTTCTTGAGAAGCTGGGCGCGGGCGAATATTTCCGGAAATATTATCTTGCCCCTTTGTCGGGCGCGATCTGGTCGACGCCGGTGGAAAAGATCATGGATTTTCCGGCCTATTCGATGATCGACTTTTTCGAAAACCACGCCCTGCTCAGCCACACGGGCCAGCACCAATGGTACACGGTCAATGGCGGGTCGCAGGAATACGTCAACCGTCTGGGCGCGTCGTTGTCGGCCAAAGGGGTCGATATCCGCCTAAGCGCTGCGGTGCAGTCGGTGCGGCGCACGGCCGTCGGGGTCGAAGTGAAATCGAACGGTGCCGATTGGGAACGCTTTGACGAGGTGGTGTTTGCCACCCATTCCGACGACACGCTGGCGATGTTGTCAGACCCAAGCGCGCAGGAGCAGGCCGCTTTGGGCGCGGTTAAATACCAGCCGAATAATATTGTGCTGCATGCCGACACCAGCATCATGCCAAAGCGCCGGAAGACATGGGCATCCTGGGTCTATTGCGAGGATAAGGGGCAGCAATCCGACCGGATCGACCTGACCTATTGGATGAATTCGCTGCAACCGATCCCGATGGATGATCTGCATTTCGTGACCCTGAACACCAAACGCCCGATCCGCGAGGAACTGATCTATGATCAGGTGACCCTGCGCCATCCGGTTTATGATATGGAAGCCCTGGGTGCCCAAGAACAGGTGCGCGGATTTAACGGGACGAACAACACGTGGTTCTGTGGGGCATGGATGAAAAACGGTTTCCACGAAGACGGGCTTTCCAGCGCTGTCGATGTCGTGCGCGCGATCAGAGGCGAGGCAAAGGTGTCCTTGGCGGCAGAGTGACCAATAGCGTCGATCACATTGCGGGCGTCACCTATCACGGGCGCAAGGGCAGTGTGGAAAATGCGTTTCGCTATTCGGTGGATTATGTGCTGGTCGATGCCGAAGCCGATCTGAAAACCCCGCTGCTGTTTGCGCGCAATCGCGCTGGCGTGACGTCTTTGCAGGACATTGATCATGGCGGCGACAAAGGCGCGGGGCGCGGTGCCGCCTGGGTGCGCGATGTATTGGCGCAACATCAGATCACAGGTGTCGCTAAAATCGAATTGATGGCGCAGCCGCGTGTACTGGGGCATGTGTTCAACCCGGTCAGCTTTTGGCTGTGCCGCAGGGCAGACGGCACCTTGATCACGGTGATTGCCGAAGTGTCGAATACATTTGGCGACCGCCACAGCTATCTGTGCCACCATCCCGACCTGTCCGAGATCAAGCCCGACGATCATCTGCACGCGACCAAGATTTTCCACGTGTCCCCGTTTCAGCCGGTCGAGGGGAGCTATGATTTTCGGTTTGATATCCGCGAGGATCGTATCGGCATCTGGATCGACTATACCCAAAGGGACGGCGGGTTGATTGCGACCCTGACCGGCAAGCGCAGGCCGCTGACCAACGCGCGCATTGCGTGGTCCCTGCTGCGCAGACCTTTTGGCGCGCGCCGTGTCCTCGCGTTGATCCATTGGCAAGCGGTCAAGCTGTGGTGGAAAGGTGGCGGTTATCGGCCCAGACCGGAACCGCCCAAGCAAGACGTGTCGCGCGGATGAAGCCCGCTTCGAATAACCTGCCTGCCTACGCCTTGTTTGCAGCCCTGTTGGCGTCTGCCGGCTTGCCGATCTATATCCACGCGCCCAAGTTCTTTTTGGATGAATACGGAGTGTCTTTGGCCGCGTTAGGCTCTGTTTTATTCGGTCTGCGCCTGCTGGATGTGGTGCAGGACCCGTTACTGGGGCGGCTGTCTGAAAGGTTGCGAAACCATCGCGGTCTGGCTGTTGGTTTTGCCAGCGGTCTGATGGCGCTGTCGATGTATGCCTTGTTTGCAATCCCGCCCTTGCTGCCGCCCCTTGTGTGGTTTGGCCTGACCCTGACGGGCGTGTTTTCGGCGTTCAGCTTTCTGACGATCTGCTTTTATGCCCAAGGCGTGGCCAAAGCCGCGACCCTGCCCGGCGCAGGGCATCTGTCGCTGGCGCGCTGGCGGGAAACCGGTGCGCTGCTGGGGGTTTGCGTAGCCTCTGTTGCACCGGTGGGGTTGGGCGTTGCGCTGAACGCGCCCTTTGCCGGTTTCGCCGTCGGGTTTGCTGTGCTGGCGGTGGCTTCGGTTCTGGCGATGCGCGGTGAATGGCGCAACATCGGCCTGCCCGCCGCGACGGGTTTTGGCACCATTCTGCGGGACGGGGTGGCGCGACGGCTTTTGCTGATCGCGCTGTTGAACGCGGCCCCTGTCGCGGTGTCATCGACGCTGTTCCTGTTTTATGTCGAAAGCGCATTGCAGGCCCCCGGTTGGGAAGGCCCGTTGCTTTTGCTGTTTTTCCTGTCTGCCGCCGCCGCTGCACCGTTTTGGGGAATGCTTGCAGAACGATACGGCGCAAAACGGGTCTTGCTTGGCGCGATGGTACTGGCAATCGGTGCCTTTGGCGGTGCCTTGTTCCTTGGAGTGGGGGATGTGGGGCTGTTTGCACTGGTGTGCATCGGATCGGGCGCGGCACTTGGCGCTGATCTGACGCTGCTGCCTGCGATGTTTGCCACGCGTTTGGCTGTGATATCGCCCTCTGCTGCCGAAGGTTTTGGACTTTGGTCACTTGTCTCGAAGTTCACACTTGCCTTTGCAGCTGTTACGCTACTTCCAACACTACAAATGTCGGGGTTCGAAAGCGGCATGGCGATCCCCCCTCCTGCGGCGATCACGACGTTAATCTGGCTATATGCGGGGCTGCCCTGTCTGCTCAAGCTGTTGGCTATTGCGTTGCTGGTTGGAACCAGACTTGAAAAGGACAGGACGTAATGGATATTCTCTCATTCTTGATCGGGGCAGGGTTGGTTGCAGGGGTTGTGCTGCTGCGCCATCTGGTGGCTGACTTTCCGTCGCAGCGCCCCGAGGATCATGTCGAAGATTTCAACGTTCTGGATATGAAAAAGGATCTGGACGGGGAAATGGTTTGCGAAGGCGTCATCTTCGGGCCGATGGGGCGCGTGACCAGCACGTTCGTCGCCGACTTTAACGTTGAATGGAACGGCGACACCGCGACGATCAACGAACATTTCGTCTATGATGACAAATCGACGCAAGACCGGGTTTGGACAATCAAGCTTGGGCCCGATGGCACCTTCACTGCGACAGCGCCCGATGTGCCAGGCGTTGGAAAAGGGCACCATTCAGGGGCCACGATCCAGATGCTTTATCCCATCAAATTGCCCGAAGAAGTGGGGGGGCACACGTTGCAAACCGTGGATTGGATCTATCTGACTTCCGAAGGGACTTTGATCAACCGCAGCCAGTTTCGAAAGTTCGGCATCAAGGTCGCTGAACTGGTAGCGACCATTCGGAAAAGGGATCCAAAATGAAATCCTGGCAAGGCAAACGGTACTGGCTCGTTGGCGCAAGCGCTGGCCTGGGCGAGGCATTGGCCTACAAGCTCTGCCGTGCCGGGGCCGAAGTGATCGTGTCCGCCAGATCCGAAGAAAAACTGGTGGAATTGGTCGCGGCATTGCCGGGCAAGGCACGCTATCAAACCATGGATGTGCAAGACATTGAAAGTGTCCGCTCCGCTGTTGAAAACATCGGCGATGTCGACGGCATCGTCTATCTGGCCGGGGTCTATTGGCCGTTCGGTGCAAAAGACTGGAACGCAGATCACGCGACGGCGATGATTGACGTGAACCTGACCGGCCTTGTGCGTGTGCTGGGCGAAACCGTGCCGGACATGGTCAAAAAGGACGCCGGGCACATCGTCATCACGTCAAGCCTGACCGCCTTTCGCGGCTTGCCAAGATCTATCGGTTACACGGCATCCAAAGCCGGCACGATGTCCTTGGCAGAATGCATGTATGCAGATTTGCGCAAAACCGGGGTGCAGGTTCAGGTGATCAATCCCGGATTCATCAAGACGCAACTGACCGACAAGAACGACTTCAAAATGCCGTTCCTGATGGAGCCGGAAGAGGCCGCGCAAGAAGTTTTCGACCACATGAACAGCGATAGCTTTAAAAAGAGCTTCCCCTTTGTCTTTTCACTGTTCTTCAGGTTGGCCCGGTTCCTGCCCGACGCAATATATTACCGCCTTTTTGGTTAAATCAGCCCAATTAAAAGGTGTCGTCTTGCGACGACATTACATTTTCGGCGGGTGCCCCTGCTTCTCCGGCTCTTAAATATCCCCGCCGGAGGCATCTTCCTTTTGGGGTGGCTCAAAGACCGCCTCCGGCGGGGATATTTAAGAGCCAGAGAAGACGGTCAGATTTCAGACAGGTGTTTGCCAAAGATGGCTTCGGCGCGTTGCCATACCATGCTGTTTTGCAAAAGCGCTTGGAGTGTAGGAAGAAGTTGCGAGGCGTAGTCTTCGGAGCTTTCTAGAGGGAGCATCGATGGCAGGTTGTCGATGGCAGTCACCTCAAGGGGCGGTGCGTCATGGACACGCAATGCGGGTTTTCCCCAGGTTGTCGCTTCGGTGTAGATTGGTACAGGGTTAAACGCGCTGTCTGGATCGCAGGCAATGTCGCCGATCACACGTAGTTTTCGAGGGGCATTGATGGCCGTTTTGGGAACAAAAACGGGGGTGGTTGGACCAGCAAGGATGCAGTTGAAGAACAATGTGTGATCCAGAATTTCAGGGAAAGGTCCGCCGCTGGCTGTTTCGACCATGTCCCACGCCGTGACCGGTATGCCCAATCGTTTACACAGGTCTGCGGCCCCAGTCCCGACGCGGCCGAGGGCCCCAATCACAAGCGCATCCAGCTGGTCGGTGTCGAGTGTTGCAAGTTCTTCTTGCAGTTTGTTCGTCAGAGCATCTGCATTTTTCGAGGGCGTGATCGGCGCGGCGGTTTCACCGCGCATTTGGGCCGCCCAGCATGTGACGGCCACGGCCGCACCCGCAAAGCCTGCCCAATAGCCAAAGGCCGCCACGCGACGGCCGGCATCGGTCGTAAGGTATTCAAGGTCATACAAGGTGCCGCCGCCCGCCTTGAACCGCTCCAAAAGGATGCGGCCTGAGGATTGCCCTTTGTAGGCGTGGCCGAACATGATGTGCCGGTGTGGCAGGGGGCTGCCATCGGCGGGGAGTTCTTTGAGGCCGAAGATAATGACGTCGGATGGCGCTTGGGGCCAGCTGAATTGGGGGGCAATGGTGCAGCCCGCCTGCGCGTAGGCGTCGGTCGGGATGACACGGGTGTCCGATGCCTCGACGGTGACTTTGAAGCCTTGTTCAATCAGGGCAGCGGCCCCTTTCGGGGTGATGCCGACGCGGGTTTCATTGTCGCGTTGTTCGGCGCGGACCCACAGATGGGTTTGTGTCATAGCATGGCCTTTTCTCGGATGGTTTTGACGCTTTGGCGCGTTTCCATCATTGTCATGAAGTTCTGGATTTTTGGATAGTCGCTGAGGTGGACCCCGTCGCCTTCAAGCCAGTTGCACACCACAAAAAGATAGGGATCGGCGATGCTGAAGCCCTGCGTCAGGACGCTGGTGCCGCGCAGCAGGTGCGTTTCGACATATGTTGCGCAGGCGGCCATTGTCTGGGGAACCAATGCGGCCATGTCGTCAAAGCTGGACTGTTGTGTTGCCCATCTGCTGCCGCGCATTTTATGGGCATGGGCGACATGCATGGTTGAGGCCAGATAAAACATGGCGCTGCGCATATGGGCTGCAAGTGTCGGATCGGCGGGGATGAGTTGCGCCGCGGGGCTGATGGATGCGATGTATTCGAGCAATGCGCCGGTTTCGGTCAGGACGGTGCCATCTTGCAAGATAAGCGCCGGGACCCGGCCTTTGGCATTGATGGACAGATAGTCGGGCAATCTCTGCTGGGCTGATTTGAAATCGACCTTGACGGTTTCATAGGGCAGTCCCGCTTCCTCCAGAGTGATCGCAACGGCAATCGAAATCGTGCCGGGGGCATAATAGAGCTTGAGCATGGCCTGACCTTTCAGATGTGGGTTTGCGCGGTGCGCCGTTCGGGGGTGTCGAGGTGGGGGACGGCGTTGAAAAGGACCGGTGACCAATGGCCCCCGATCGGAAACAGCCGGTGCATTGATGTGTTCATGATCGCCAGCGCCATGCGCGACATGGCCGGCACGCCAAGCCCCATGGCCTGTGCCATCGCCATTGATATCAACCCGCCGGATGTCACCACCAGCGCAGGGCCGTGGCCGGCCGCGATTTCTTCGAGGACGGATTGAATGCGGGTCTCGAAACTTGCGTAGCTTTCGGGCGGATTGTCGAGTTTGTCGTTTTTCCACGTTTCGAACACCAGCGGCAGGTGGGCGCTGAACCCGTGTTGATCGTCGGGAAAGGGAACGCCGTGTTGTTGTTCAAGCAGGGTTGCGAGGGTGAAATATTCAAGTTCGTTCAGCCGCGCGTCGCGGGTGGGTTCCAGCCCGGTATCCATGGCGTCTGCCGTTTCGATGTGGCGTCGCAGGGTGCCGGTATAAAGCCTTGTGTGATGGGTTTGCGAATGGCGCAGGTGGTCGCCCAGCCATGCCGCCTGTTGGTGGCCAAGCGGGCTGAGCATGTCATAGCTGGCTTCGTCCGTGGCACCGGAGTTGGCCTGGCCGTGGCGGATAAGGGTGATGTGGGACATGGGTGCGCCTTTTGCTGTTGGGTCTTTGATAGGCAAGCGCTGCGCGGGTTGGAAGGGCAGGAGCCTTCGGCGGGGATATTTTTTAGCCAGAGAAGCGAAGGGGCGCATATCGGAAACAGCGGTGGCGCAAAATCGGGGTGGTGTGTCGGGATTGTGACTGCCGTGGAATGGCGTTGCGCCTTATGGTGCGGGGACGCGTTGCAGGAGGACCCCCAATGGCCGAGACAATTTCATTTACGCTGGACGGCGAAACGGTTGAGGCCGAGGCCGGATTGACCATTTGGGAAGTCGCCAACGGGCGCGGGCTTAAAATCCCTCATCTGTGTTACACGCCTGCGCCGGGCTATCGCCCTGATGGCAATTGCCGCGCGTGCATGGTCGAGATCGAGGGCGAGCGGGTTTTGGCAGCGTCTTGTTTGCGCGAGCCTACGGATGGCATGGTTGTGACCACCAACAACGCACGCGCTGAAAACGCGCGCAAAATGGTGATGGAGTTGCTTGTCACCGATCAGCCGCCACGGGATGTGGCGCATGACAAGTCGAGCCATCTTTGGGAGATGGCTGCGATGGAAGGGGTTGAGGCCAGCCGCTTTCCGAAGTTGGAGGAGGGGCGCATACCGCTGCTGGATGACAGCCATGTGGCGATGCGGGTCAATCTGGATGCCTGCATTCAATGCAATCTATGTGTGCGTGCCTGCCGCGAGGTTCAGGTGAATGACGTGATCGGCATGTCGGGCCGGGGGCATGACAGCTATCCGACCTTTGACATGGCCGATCCGATGGGGGCGTCGTCTTGTGTGGCCTGTGGCGAATGTGTGCAGGCCTGTCCGACGGGGGCCTTGATGGAGGCCACGGTCGTTGACGCCGATCAGGTGGGCGACCGCGCGGATTTCGACAGTGAAGTCGACAGCATTTGCCCATTCTGCGGTGTGGGGTGTCAGGTGTCGCTGAAGGTCAAGGACGGCAAGATCAAATATGTCGAAGGTATTAACGGCCCCGCGAATGAGGGACGTTTGTGCGTCAAGGGGCGTTTCGGGTTCGACTATATCCATCACCCGCACCGGCTGACCAAGCCGTTGATCCGCCGCGACGATGCGCCTGCAAAAGGGCTGAACGTCGATCCCGGCAATTGGCACACGCATTTCCGCGAGGCGTCATGGGACGAGGCGCTGGATTTCGCGGCCAACGGTATGAAGAGGATCGGCGGGCGCGGTGTTGCCGGTTTCGGGTCGGCCAAATGCACCAACGAAGAGGCCTATCTGTTTCAAAAGATCATCCGGCAGGGCTTTGGTCATAACAACGTCGATCACTGCACGCGGCTGTGCCACGCGTCGTCGGTGGCCGCATTGATGGAGAATGTCGGATCAGGGGCGGTCACCGCGACCTTCAACCAGATCGAAAACGCGGATGTGGCGATTGTGATCGGGGCGAATCCGACTGAAAACCATCCCGTCGCGGCGACGTTCTTCAAGCAATTCACCAAACGCGGTGGCAAGTTGATCGTGATGGACCCGCGCGGCCAGGCGCTCAAGCGGCATGCATCGCATATGTTGCAATTCCGGCCCGGTACGGATGTGTCGATGCTGAACGCCATCATGCATGTGATCGTCGAAGAGAAGCTGTACGACCAGCAATATATCGAGGCCTATACCGAGAACTGGGAAATCGAGAAGGCGCATCTCAAGACCTTTACCCCCGAAAAGATGGCCAAGATTTGCGGCATTGATGCCGAGACGCTGCGCGATGTGGCGCGGACCTTTGCCGGGGCGAATGCGGCGATGATTTTCTGGGGCATGGGCGTGTCGCAGCATATTCACGGCACCGATAACGCACGCTGTCTGATTTCGCTTGCGCTGATGACCGGGCAAATCGGGCGGCCCGGCGCGGGGCTGCATCCGTTGCGGGGGCAGAACAACGTGCAAGGGGCATCGGACGCCGGTTTGATCCCGATGTTCTTGCCGGATTACCAGCCGGTTTCAGACGACGGCGTGCGGTCGGCCTTTACCGAGGTCTGGGGGAGCGAGGATTTCAGCAATAAAAAGGGTCTGACGGTGATCGAGATCATGGATGCGATCCATGAGGGCGACATTCGCAGCCTTTATGTATTGGGTGAAAACCCCGCGATGTCTGACCCCGATGTGGAACATGCCCGTGATGCACTGGCCAAGCTGGAGCATTTGGTGGTGCAGGATATTTTCCTCACCGAAACGGCGAATTTTGCCGATGTGATTTTGCCGGCATCGGCCTTTGCCGAAAAGGCAGGCACGGTGACGAACACCAACCGTCAGGTGCAGATGGGCCGCGCGGCGGTGGCCCCCCCCGGTGATGCCAAAGAGGATTGGTGGATCGAGGTCGAACTGGCCAAGCGGCTGGGGCTGGGGTGGAGCTATACGCATCCGAGCGAGGTGTTCGCGGAAATGAAGCTGAACATGTCGTCGCTTAACAACATCACATGGGACCGGCTTGAGGATGAGGGCGCGGTGACCTACCCGTCGACCAGCCCAACCGATCCGGGTCAGGCGATCGTGTTCGGAGACGGGTTCCCCCGTCAGGACGGGCGTGCGCGGTTCACCCCGGCCAGTATCGTCGCCCCTGATGATGTGCCGGACGAGGATTATCCGATGATCCTGACCACGGGGCGGCAGTTAGAGCATTGGCATACCGGGTCCATGACACGCCGGTCCTTTGTTCTGGACGGGCTCGAGCCTGAGGCGAACTGTTCGTTGCACCCATCCACCTTGCGCAAATTGGGGGTGGCCCCTGGCGAGCATATCCGGCTGTCGACCAAGCGCGGGTCGATCGAGATTATGGCGCGCGAGGATCGGGCGGTGTCGCCTGACATGGTGTTCTTGCCCTTTGCCTATGTCGAGGCGGCGGCCAATATTCTGACGAACCCGGCTGTGGACCCTTATGGCAAAATCCCGGAGTTCAAATTCTCGGCTGTGAAGGTTGAGGCGGTTGCGGGAGCAGTTGCGGCACAGTAGCGTCCGGCCCTGAGATGTGCCCTTTGGGCACATGCGGTCTATTTCGGGAATGAGGGACGCTGTCCCTCAAACTCCCTGGGATATTTTTGAGCCAGAGAAGGTGTGGTGTGTGATGCAGGTAGATGGTGACCGGTTTTTGGCGGATTTGCACAAGCTGCGCAGTTTCGGGGCTGCGGGTGTTGGCAAGGGTGTCGTGCGCCCGGGCTATAGCGCGCCGGACATTGAAGCGCGGCGCTGGCTGGCAGGGCAAATGACCCAGATCGGTTTGCGCGTCGAGGTTGATGCGATGGGGAACCTGTTTGGTCTGGCTGACGGGCCATCCCTTTTGCTGGGGTCGCATTCGGACAGCCAACCGGAAGGCGGCTGGCTGGATGGTGCCTTGGGGGTGATTGCTGCTTTGGAGGTTGCGCGGGCCGCGAAAGAGGCTGGGGGGCCGGCTGTTTCCGTGGTGTCTTTTCAGGATGAGGAAGGGCGGTTCGGGGTGACGACGGGCAGTGCTGTCTGGTCGGGTCATGAAACATTGGCCAGCGCGGATGTGCTGCAAGATCATGCCGGCGTTGCACTTGGCACTGCGCGGCAGGCGATGGCGGATATGGTCACGGGAGAGGTAGCGTCGGAGGTGTTCACCGGTTTTATCGAATTGCATATCGAGCAAGGGCCAAGTCTGGACACCAGCGGTGAAAAAATCGGTGTTGTGACGGATATCGTTGGTATCCGGGACATGAAGGTCACTTTTGACGGGCAGCAAAACCATGCGGGGACGACGCCGATGCATTTGCGGCGGGATGCGTTTCAGGCGGTGTCGTCGTTCAACACGCTGCTGAACGACAGGTTGCGCAATGTGGTGACGCCGCAAACGGTCTGGACGATCGGGCATGTGTCGCTGCATCCCAATGCATCCTCCATTGTGCCGGGGCGTGCGGTGTTTTCGATGCAGTGGCGGGATGCGGATACCGACCGGCTGGCGCGCATGGAAACGATCATTCGTGAAACCGCTGCCGAGGTGGCGCAGGCGCAGGGCATAGGGTTGAGTTTCGGGCCGCTTTTGGGGCTTGAGCCAGTCGCGATGGACCCGCGTTTGCGGCGCGCACTTGAGGACGGCGCAGAGGCGGTTGCCCCCGGAAAATGGCGTAACATGCCATCAGGTGCCTTGCATGATGCGACCAATGTTGCGCGGCTGTTGCCTGTGGCGATGTTGTTTGTGCCGTCGATTGGCGGGCTAAGTCACACCTTCGAGGAGGACACGGACGAGGCTGATCTGGTCGCGGGCGTGCAGGTCTTGGCCCATGCTGTGAGCCGTTTGGGATCAGCTGCGTAGGTAGCCGCGTCGTTCGGCACGGCTGCGGTGGATATCTGCCGCGCGGGATGCCTCGCGCAGGTTGCCAAAGCACTGCACCACCGCTTTGGGGCGTCCGCCTGCGGTGCCCCATTCGCGCAACACAGAAACTTCGCTGAACAGGTTCATTGCGATCTCGACACGATAGAAAATCTGCCGCTGTGCCTGGCTGGTGCGGTAAAGAAGGCATTCAATCATGGCTTGAATCTAACGGTCATGTCACGGGGAAGGCAACGGAAAATTGACGGGAATGCAAAATACCGGATGACGGCGGTGCGAATGGATGAAACGCTATGGCCAGTCACGAGGAGACCACGCATATGACCCAAACATCAGATATCATCCAAAGCGAACATGCAGGCGGGGTGGTTTGCCTGACGCTGAACAATGGCCCGGTGAACGCGCTGTCGGCTGACGGGTTGATGCAGTTTGCAGGCAGGATCAAGGCGCTTGAGGCCGATGATGCCGTGCGCGCGATTGCTCTTGCGTCGCCCTTCAAGGTGTTTTCCGCAGGGGTGAACCTGAAGCAGGCGCAAGGCTTTGATCTGGCCGCGCAGCACGCGATTGTCAAAGGGCTGAACGAAGGGTTTCTGGCGTTGTTTGAATGTGCCAAGCCGACAGTCGTTGCCGTCAACGGTGCGGCGATTGCGGGCGGGTTGTTCTATGTGCTGGCGAGCGATTTTCGCATTGCTGCGGCGCGGGCAGCCTTCGGTCTGGCCGAGGTGCGCGTCGGTGTCGATTTTCCGTTGGGGCCGCTGGAAATTGCGCGGGCGACTTTGTCACCGAATGATCTGCGGCGGCTGATGTTGACGGGGCAACCCATGTCAGCCGAGGAGGCGCGGATCGCCGGTATTGTGGACCGGATCGTGCCGGATGAGGAACTGCTGGAAGCGGCGTTGGCCGAGGCCGCCAAGCTGGGGCAGATCCCGCCAGCCACCTTTGCATCGGTTAAACGCCAGATCAGGGGCGAGGCGATTGCCAAGATCAAGGCGGGCATCGCTGCGGGTGCCAACGCGCCGGAGGGCGGGTGGTTCAATGATGAAACCATTCCGGCCATGCGCGCGATGCTGGGCGGTTAGGCGACCGGTTTGCGCATCGTGATGCTGGTGGGGCGGTCATATCCCGCATGGGCCGTGCGCGCGTATTCGGTGAACCCAAGTGCGCGAAACGTGGCGTGATTGTTCACCAGTTCAACCCGGGTTTGAAGTTCAAGCATCGGTAGGTCCAGCGCGCGGGCGCGGGCGCTGGCATGGTCGATCAGGTGGCGCGCAAGGCCAAGTCGTTGATGGGGCGGGGCGACACATAGTTTGCCCAGATACAGCACGTCGGGTTTCGGGGTCAGGACCATGCAGGCGACGGGCGGGGCACCGATGCACCAGATCTCGGCCTCGGATGCGGTTTCTTGCAGGGATGCTTGCGTGACCTTGCCAAGCGAGCTGGGCGGGTCGATCCGCCCTTCCATATAGGCGAAACAATCGCGCATCAGGGTCAGCAGATCGGCCAAAGCCGGATCATCAGGGCCAAGCTGGCGGGGCGTCAGCTCCACGTCACGTCCCCCAGAAAGATGTAGCCTGCGCCGTAGATGGTTTTGATCAGTTGCGGGTTTTTCGGGTCTTCGCGCAGCTTGGTGCGCAGGCGCGAGATACGGACATCCATCGCGCGGTCAAAGCTTTCTGATGCGACGCCGCCAAGGCTGGTTTGCATTTGTGCGCGGCTGATCAGACGTTTCGGCGCGTCCAGAAACAGGCGCAGTACTTCGCCTTCGGCATGAGAGAATGGGGTCTCGGACCCGGCGTCGTCTTCTAGGGTGTAGCGGTCGAAATGCGCGGTCCAGCCGTTGAACACAGCAACATTGCCTGCTTGTGTTGCGGGTTTGGTGCTGCGCAGGCGGGCGCGGATGCGGGCCACGACCTCGGCGGGATCAAACGGTTTGATGATGTAATCATCGGCCCCAAGTTCAAGCCCCGTCACCCGGTCCTGCACCTGCGCGCGGCCCGAGATGATAATGACGATGGCACCTTGTTCCAGCGCCAGCCGGTGCACCAGCGTCAGCCCGTCCGTGTCGGGCAGGGACAGATCGACAAGGCAGACATCGGGGGTATGGGTGGCGAGGGCTGCTTCGAACGCGCGGGCGCGGCCAAAGCTGAGGGTGTCAAAACCGGCCTCTTCCAGCACATCGGCCAGCAGGGTGCGGATTTCGGGTTCATCGTCCAGAATGGTGACAAGGGGGCGGGTCATTGGGCGGCTATCTCTTGGGGTTTGATCAGTGCAGTCAAATCATCTGCGCCAAAGGGCTTGCGTAAAACCGGTGCCTGTTTTTGCGCCTCAAGAAACAGCGCGTCATCGGTCGGCAGGGATGTCATCAGGACCAAGGGCGGGGCGCTTGGGCCAAGACGTCTGGCCAGATCAAGGCCGGTTGCCTCGCCCACCAGTTGGATGTCGGACAGGATCAACGAGATGTCTGGCAGATCGGCAAGCAGGGCCGTTGCCTCGTCTGCGCTGGCCGCTTCAATCACCGAATGGCCCAAGCCCATCAGCATATCGCGCACCAACGCGCGCAAATCATCGGCGTCTTCGACCAGCAGCACCAACCCGGTGGTGGCAGCAACGGCGGGGCGGTACGGCAGGCGCATGGTGACCTGCGCGCCGTCTGTTGTGTTTGACAGACGCAAATCGCCGCCAGCGGATTTGGTCATGTCATAGACCATGGGCAGGCCCAGACCCGACCCTTCGGCCCCTTTGGTGGTGAAAAACGGGGCGCATCCATGTTCCAGCGCCGATGCGGAAAACCCCGGTCCGGTATCCTGCAAGACAAATTCGATCCAGGTGTCATGGACCTGCCTGACTTCGAGCGTGATCATCCCCGCCATGCCGCAGGCGTCGCGGGCGTTCAGGATCAGGTTCAGCAGTCCGTCTTGAACCAGCCCGCTGTCCAGCAAAACCGGCTGGTCCGGCATCAAGTTCGTAATACGCAATTCAACGGCTTTGGGCAGCGTGGGCTTGGCCAGCAGGCTCAGGTCGGACAGCAGGTTGGCGATGGGCGTCGCGGTGGGGCGCAGGGTGCGCGCGCCGGTCATATCCGCAATCGTGCTCAGCAGCGCCCCGCCGCGGCGGGCGGCGGCAAGGGTCCCTTCGATCAGCGGTGCGGCGGGGGCTGGCAGGGCGTCAAGGCGAGCCAAACGCGATTGCAGGCCCAGAATGATGGTCAGCAGGTTCGAGAAATCATGCGCCAGCCCCGAAATCACCTGCGCCGCAACTTCACGGCGGCGGGTCTGTTGCAGGGCGGTCCGGTTCTGGGTTTCTTCGGTCACGTCCATCGACAGAATATAGACGCCGCCGTTGTTATCGGGGGTAAAGGCCCCACGGATGCGGCGGGCGCTGGCTTCGTCGGTGAACTCCACAATCGACTGTTTGCCGGCATAGGCCTGGGTCAGGGATGGCGTGATGCAGTCATGGGCCTGAGGGCCCAATATATCGCGGATGCTGCGCCCGATCAGGTCGGTCGGCCGCCCTGGCATCACGGCAGACAGGCGGCGGTTGGAATAGGTATAGCGCCCCTCTGCGTCCACATGCGCGATATGGGCGGGCATCATTTCGGTGGTCAGGCGGGTGCGCGCTTCTGACAGGGTCAACTGGCGCTTGGCTTCTTCCAGGGCGCTGTTCATCGCGGCCAGTTCGCGGTTGGTCGCGGACAGTTGTTCGGCATGGGCAATCACCTGCCCCGACAGCGCGTCCGATCGCGCGCGCAACAGGGCCTCGTGCTGTTTGGTGTGGGAAATGTCGGTATAAACAGTGACCCATCCGCCTTGGGGCAGGGGTGATCCTTCGACTGAAATGGTGCGGCCGTTGGCGCGGGTGCGTTCCATATAATGTGCTTCAAAGGCGCGGGCCTGAACGACACGTTCGGAGACAAAGGCATCCACATCAGCGACCTCGCCATATTCGCCGGATCGGGCCAGATGGGTGATGGTTTCCTGAAAGCTGGCCCCCGGTGTGACAAAAGCAGGGGGCAGATTGAACATTTGCTGAAACGGGGCATTGCACAAAACCAGTCGCAGATCAGCGTCATAGATCGTGAGCGCTTGGGCAATCAGGTTCAGACCGGCGGCGGTCATCGCGCTTGTTTGCGTATCATTCAGCTGCATTTGGTCCCCCCTTTGTCATCCAATGGCTATCACCATCGACAGGGCTGCGCAAAGGCCCGCCGATGAAAATGCGCCCTGTAACAATTCGTAAGGATTGAGAAATCATTAGGAATAAGTTGACGCACAGGCTGTGATCAACATCATGGTACGACATCAGAATCGCACCAGTGATCGACCTGCCGATAAAGAGCAGGACTTGGGAGGAAGACATTTGGCTTACAAGCTTGTGAGCGCCGACGGACCGCAGTCCGTTCCGGCGTTGTTGCACCGCAATGCAAAGCAATTCGCGAACGCCCCTGCGTATCGCGAAAAGGAATTTGGTATTTGGCAAAGCTGGACCTGGTCGCAAACGCGCGACGAGGTCGAAGCGCTTGCCCTTGGCTTTCTTGAGCTTGGTGCCAACGAGGGTGATTTCATCGCCATCATCGGCCGCAACCGCCCGTACCTGTACTGGGCGATGATGGCAGCCGAAATGGTAGGTGCCGTGCCCGTGCCGCTGTACCAGGACGCGAACGCCGAAGAGATGGCCTATGTGCTGGACCACTGTGGTGCCCGTTTTGTCATCGCTGGTGATCAGGAACAGGTCGACAAGGTGCTTGAGGTTCAAGACCAGCTGACCCAGTTCGAACGCATCATCTATCTTGATCCACGCGGTTTGCGCAAATACGACCACGCTGCATTGGACCAGTATGCTGCCGTTCAGGACATGGGCCGCAAGAACCGCGACAAGCACATCAAGGAGCTTGAAGCGCGTCAGGCCAAGCTGAATTATGACAGCACCGGCGTCATGCTGTACACCTCCGGCACCACGGGCAAGCCCAAGGGTGTTGTGCTGAGCAACCGCAATATTATTGAAACGGCCAAGTCGTCTTCTGAATTCGATCACCTGCGCCAGACCGATGATATTCTGGCCTATCTGCCGATGGCATGGGTTGGTGATTTCATATTCTCGGTCGGTCAGGCGCTTTGGACGGGGTTCTGCACCAACTGCCCTGAATCCGCTGACACGATGCATGTCGATTTGCGCGAAATCGGACCGACCTATTATTTCGCACCACCCCGCGTGTTTGAAACACAATTGACCAGCGTCATGATCCGCATGGAAGACGCCAGCCGTTTCAAAAAATGGCTGTTCGACCGTTTCATGAAAGTCGCACGCAAGGTTGGCCCCGCCATTCTGGATGGCAAACCCGTAGGTCTGATGGACCGGCTGAAATACGGTCTTGGCGAATTGATGATTTACGGCCCGCTGAAAAACACGCTGGGCCTGAGCCGCGTGCGCGTGGGCTATACTGCGGGCGAAGCGATTGGGCCTGAAATTTTTGATTTCTACCGGTCGCTTGGGATCAACCTGAAACAGCTTTACGGTCAGACCGAAGCGACCGTGTTCATCACAGCGCAGCCCGATGGCGAAGTGCGCAGTGACACGGTTGGCGTGACCTGCCCCGGCGTGGAACTGAAGATCGCCGAGAATGGCGAGGTGTTCTACCGCAGCCCCGGCGTGTTCGTCGAATATTACAAGAACCCCGAAAGCACCGCAGATACCAAGGATGCTGAAGGCTGGGTCGCCACCGGCGACGCGGGCTTTATCGAGGAAAGCACAGGCCATCTGCGCATCATCGACCGTGCCAAGGACGTTGGCAAAATGGCCGATGGCAGCCTGTTCGCGCCGAAATACGTTGAAAACAAGCTCAAGTTCTTCCCGAATATTCTTGAGGCGGTTGTTTTCGGCAACGGTCGCACGGAATGCACCGCGTTTATCAACATCGACCTGACCGCCGTGGGCAACTGGGCCGAGCGCAACAACATCGGCTATGCGTCCTATCAGGAACTGGCGCGGCATCCGCAGGTGATGGACCAGATCCAAAGCCATGTGGAAGAGGTCAATGCATCCATCGCCGAAGACGAGATGTTGTCGGGTTGTCAGGTGCACCGCTTTGTCGTGCTGCACAAGGAACTGGACGCCGATGACGGTGAACTGACACGCACCCGCAAGGTACGCCGCAAGGTGATTGGCGAAAAGTTCGAAGACATTATCAACGCACTTTACGATGGATCGCCGTCGGTCAGCACGGTCACGGAAGTGACCTATGAAGACGGGCGAAAAGGGTCGATTGCGGCCACATTGGAAGTGCGCGATGCCAAGGTATTCGCAGATAATCGCAAGAAGAAGGCCGCAGCATGAGCATCATGAGTGGCGTTTTCGGGCGCATGGGTTGCGCAGTGGATTTTAAGACCATTTGGAAAGAGGGTGTAGCATGAAGGATCAGGCTGACGGCTACGTCACAGCGGATGGTCGCCAGATCGGCCCGGTGGTGATGGAGATGAAAAACATCACCCTGCGGTTCGGCGGTGTGGAGGCGATCAAAGACATTTCGCTTGATATTCGCGAAGGTGAAATTCGCGCGATCATCGGGCCGAACGGCGCGGGCAAATCCTCCATGTTGAACGTGATCAGCGGGTTCTACGTCCCGCAGGATGGCGAAGTCTGGTACAAAGGCGCGCGCCGCGCCGCGATGAAACCGTTTCAGGTGGCCGAGCAGGGCATCGCGCGGACGTTCCAGAACATCGCGTTGTTCGAAGGGATGACCGTTCTGGATAACGTCATGACCGGCCGTTTGACCCATATGGAAACCGGTTTGTTCTGGCAGTCCCTCTGGAAGGGTAAGGCTGAGCGTGAAGAGACTGCGAACCGCGAAGTCGCCGAGAAGATCATCGATTTCCTTGAGATTCAGGCGATCCGCAAGACGCCGGTTTCGCGCTTGTCTTACGGATTGAAAAAACGGGTCGAACTGGCCCGCGCATTGGCCGCCGAGCCGTCGATCTTGTTGTTGGATGAACCGATGGCGGGGATGAACGTCGAGGAAAAAGAGGACATGAGCCGCTTTATTCTGGATGTGAATGACGAATTCGGCACGACGATTGTTCTGATCGAACACGACATGGGCGTGGTCATGGACCTGAGCGACCGCGTGGTCGTGATGGATTACGGCAAAAAGATCGGCGACGGCTCGCCGCACGATGTGCGCAACAACCAAGACGTCATCGACGCCTATCTGGGGGTCGCACATGATGACTGATTTTGACCTAAACTTTGCGAACTGGAGGGTCTGATATGCCTGAGCAACTGGCCTTTGCCCTAGAGGTAACCGCGAACGGTCTGATGGCGGGGGTGCTTTATGCGCTTGTCGCGTTGGGTTTTGTTCTAATTTACAAAGCATCCGGCATTTTTAACTATGCCCAAGGCGTTATGGCGCTTTTTGCGGCGCTGACGCTGGCCGGGATCATGGACGGGCAGGTGCCCTTCAGCCACTTGATCAACGCCGTGTTCGGCACCGATGTGCATCACTTTGGCTGGAACGTTCCGGCGTTTCTGGCGATTTTGCTGACCATGGTGGTGATGATCGCGCTGGCCTATGTCGTGCAGCGCTTGGTGTTCCGCCATCTGGTTGGCCAAGAGCCGATAATCTTGTTCATGGCGACCATCGGTCTGGCCTATTTCCTTGAAGGCGTCGGCGATCTGATGTGGGGGTCTGACATCAAATCAATGGATGTGGGCCTGCCGCAGGGCATCAACACATGGATCGACGAGACCACGTTCGAGGTCTTGGGCTACGGCTTCTTTATCGACAACCTTGATATTGTCGCGAGCATCATCGCCGCGTTGCTGGTCATCGGGTTGGTCATGTTCGCGCAATATACCAAGCAGGGCCGCGCCATGCGGGCTGTGGCGGATGACCATCAGGCGGCCTTGTCGGTCGGGGTTTCGCTGAACTTTATCTGGATCCTTGTGTGGTCGCTGGCCGGGTTTGTCGCCCTTGTGGCCGGCATCATGTGGGGCACGAAATCGGGCGTGCAGTTTTCGCTGTCGCTGATCGCGTTGAAGGCTTTGCCGGTGTTGATGCTGGGCGGGTTCACCTCGATCCCCGGTGCGATCGTCGGTGGTTTGATCATCGGTGTGGGTGAGAAACTGTTCGAATTCCTGATTGGCGCGCCCTTCCTTGGCGGTGCGACCGAGAACTGGTTTGCCTATATGCTGGCGCTGATTTTCCTCGTGTTCCGTCCGCAGGGTCTATTTGGGGAGAAGATCATTGAACGTGTGTAGCCATGGCAATCGTCGGATCGGGGCTCTGCCAATGTGTATCGTTCGGGCCCCAGGATTTAAAACCATTTGGAATGAGGAGCGCGTCTGATGCTTTATCGTGAATCAGGGGATTTCAGCTCCACCTATGCAGAAGACAGCCAGACGTTTCCGATCAAGTTTGACCGGTACCGCTATTACTTTGTGCTGTTTGTCGCCATTTTCGTGATCCCGTTCATGATCAACGACTATTGGGTGAATTCGCTTTTCCTGCCGTTTCTGATCTATGCCATCGCGGCGATCGGGTTGAATATTCTGGTGGGGTATTGCGGGCAGGTAAGCTTGGGTACCGGTGGTTTCATGGCGGTGGGGGCCTATGCCTGCTACAAGCTGATGACCAGCTTTCCCGATGTGAGCATGCTGGTGCATGTCTTGCTGTCGGGTCTGATTACGGCTGCGGTTGGTGTGCTGTTCGGTTTGCCGTCACTGCGGATCAAGGGGTTCTATCTGGCGGTGGCGACACTGGCGGCGCAGTTCTTTCTTGTGTGGCTGTTCAACCGGGTGCCGTGGTTTTACAACTATTCGGCATCGGGTCAGATCAGCGCACCCGAGCGTACCTTTCTGGGCATCAACATCACCGGCGCGAATACCCAAGCCTGGGCGACCTATCTGTTCTGTCTGATGTTCGTGATCTTTAGCGCCTATGTCGCACGCAACCTGACCCGCGGGTCGGTGGGGCGCAAATGGATGGCGATCCGTGACATGGATATCGCGGCTGAAATCATCGGCGTGAACCCGTTGCGGGCCAAGCTGACGGCCTTTGCGGTTTCGTCGTTCTTTATCGGCATCTCGGGCGCACTGTTCTTTTCGATCTATCTGGGCGCTGTCGAGGTTGGCGAAGTGTTCGGTATCCAGAAATCATTCCTGGTGTTGTTCATGATCATCATCGGCGGGCTGGGGTCCATCTTTGGCAGCTTTGCCGGGGCCGCGTTTCTGGTGCTGCTGCCGGTCGTGCTCAAGATCGTTGGCGTGGACTGGCTGGGCTGGCCCACGGATATCGTGGCGCATTTGCAGCTTGTGATCGTCGGGGGGCTGATTATCGTGTTCCTGATCGCAGAACCGCACGGCCTTGCCCAACTGTGGCGCGTCGCCAAGGAAAAACTGAGATTGTGGCCCTTCCCGCACTAGGGGACGGCACATGGTGGGGGAGGAGACCCACGCCGAAGAAGACGACCGGGCAAACCCGGCACTATCGGACATATCCAAGGGAGGAAACACCGATGAACATGAAACTGAAACTGACCACACTGGCGCTTGGCGTCACATTGGCCGCAGGCCCGGCAATGGCAGAGCTTGTCTTTCCATCGTTGAGCTACCGCACCGGCCCCTACGCCGCAAACGGTATCCCCTTCGCGGATGGCTATGCGGATTATTTCACGCTGCTGAACGAGCGTGATGGTGGCATCGGTGGCGAACCGATCCGCATGATCGAATGCGAAACCGGCTATAACACCGAAAAAGGTGTGGAATGCTATGAAAGCACCAAAGGCGAAGGCGCTTTGGTTTATCAGCCGCTGTCCACAGGCATCACCTATCAGCTGATCCCCAAAGCGACCGCTGACGGCATTCCTGTCCACTCGATGGGCTATGGCCGCACATCCGCCAAAGACGGCGCTGTGTTCAAGAACATCTTTAACTACCCTGCGAACTACTGGGATGGCGCATCGGTCGCGATCAAGCACCTGCTGGACGTGAACGGTGGCAGCCTTGAGGGCAAGAAGATCGCTTTGGTCTATCACAACTCTGCCTACGGCAAAGAGCCGATCCGCACCCTGGAAGAGCTGAGCAAGAAGCACGGTTTTGAACTGTCCTTGCTGCCCGTTGACCACCCCGGTCAGGAGCAGAAATCGCAGTGGCTGCAAATCCGCCGCGAAAAGCCTGACAACGTGATCATGTACGGCTGGGGCGTTATGAACCAGGTTGCCGTTCAGGAAGCGGCGAACATCCGTTACCCGATGGACCAGTTCATCGGCATCTGGTGGTCCGGTTCTGAAAACGACGTGCGTCCAGCGGGCGAAGCGGCCAATGGCTACAAAGCGTTGACATTCCACAACGTGGGCAGCGACTTCCCCGTCTTTGCGGACATCCAGAAGTTTGTTGTTGATGCGGGCAAAGCTGCCGGTGCGGGCGACCAGATCGGTACCGCTTTGTACAACCGTGGTCTCTATGCCGCGATGTTGGCTGCCGAAGCTGCGAAAACAGCCCAAGGCATCCACAACACAACGGCGCTGACACCTGCACAGATGCGTGACGGTATGGAAGCACTGGAAATCACCGAAGCGAAGATGGCCGGATTGGGTCTGCCGAACTTTGGTCCCGAGTTCAGTGTTTCTTGCGAAAACCACGGTGGTAACGGTCTTGTTGCCGTATCCCAGTGGGATGCAGCGGCTGACAGCTGGAGCCTGATCACAGGTTACGAGCAGTCCGACCAGGACGTGCTGACACCGCTGATCGAAGAAGACGCAGCGGCCTTTGCAGCTGAAACCGGCATCACACCGGGCTGCTAAGCCAAGCCTTTGACTTGGGATGCGGCGGCCCGTTTCGCCGCATCCCGACAACCGCCATCTATGAAAGAGACACCCATGCTGGACGCCACCCCAACGCCCGACGCGCAGGTCGAGACCCTTCTTGAGGTCAACAATATCGAAGTGATCTATAACTCGGTCATTCTGGTGCTCAAAGGCGTGAGCCTGAAGGTCCCCAAGGGCGGTATCACGGCTTTGCTTGGCGGCAACGGCGCGGGCAAGACGACGACGCTCAAGGCGATTTCGAACCTGCTGCACTCCGAACGCGGCGAAGTCACCAAAGGGTCGATCAAATACCGTGACGAACCGGTGCATAGATCCGACCCCGCCGACATGGTCAAACGCGGTGTCGTGCAGGTCATGGAAGGCCGGCATTGTTTCGAACACCTCACCATCGAAGAGAACCTGCTGACCGGGGCCTATACCCGCAGTGACGGCAAGGCCGCGATCGCGCGTGATCTCGAGATGGTTTATGAATATTTCCCGCGTCTGCGCGAACGGCGCAAATCCCAGGCGGGCTATACCTCGGGCGGTGAACAACAGATGTGCGCGATTGGCCGCGCCCTGATGTCACGCCCCGAAACGATCCTGCTGGACGAACCCTCCATGGGTCTGGCCCCGCAGTTGGTCGAACAGATTTTCGAGATCGTGAAGTCGGTAAACGAACAGGAAGGCGTGACTTTCCTGCTGGCTGAACAGAACACCAACGTGGCGTTGCGCTTTGCCCATTACGGATACATCCTTGAATCCGGTCGTGTCGTGATGGACGGCCCCGCCGCTGACTTGCGCGAAAATCAGGACGTCAAGGAATTCTACCTCGGCATGTCCGACGAAGGCCGCAAATCTTTCCGCGACGTGCGCAGCTACCGCCGCCGCAAGCGCTGGCTCAGCTAACCCGACCCTTGCCACCGATCCTGACCTTCACATGAATTGCGAGTAAGCAACATGGCACAGACGTCCCACTTCGATGAGCTTGAGACCCGCAGCGCCGCAGCGCGCGCCGCCGATCTTGCGCAGGCCTTGCCCGCACAGATCGCCCGCGCCCAAGCCTTGCCGGGCTATGCCGGATCACTCGACGGGATCGACCCTGCGACCATCACCAGTGCTGACGCCCTTGCTGCCTTGCCGGTTCTGCGCAAATCCGAACTGGGCAAGGCACAAGCGACCTCGGCCCCCTTTGGCGGATTTACGACCAAACCTGCCCATGGCTTCACCCATGTGTTCCAATCGCCCGGCCCGATCTATGAACCCTCGTCTAACGCGCCCGACTGGTGGCGCATGGGCCGGTTCCTGCATGCGGTTGGCATCGGGGCGGGTGATATCGTGCAGAACTGCTTTGGCTATCACCTGACCCCTGCGGGCATGATCTTTGAATCCGGCGCGCAGGCTGTCGGGGCTGCCGTGCTGCCCGCAGGCACCGGCCAGACTGAACTTCAGGTGATCGCCGCGCGCGATGTCGGCACGACCGCCTATGCCGGCACGCCCGACTACCTCAAGATCATTCTCGAAAAAGCCGATGAAATGGGTGTGACCCTTGGCATCACCAAGGCGGCAGTCGGGGGCGGCGCGCTCTTCCCGTCCTTGCGCGACTATTACACCGGCCGCGGCATCACCTGCCTGCAAAGCTATGCGACCGCCGATCTGGGCAACATCGCCTATGAAACCCCCGCGATGGAGGGGATGATCGTCGATGAAAGCGTCATCGTCGAAATCGTCACGCCCGGCACGGGCAACCCCGTCCCCGCTGGCGAAGTCGGCGAAGTCATCGTGACCACGCTCAACCCCGACTACCCGTTGATCCGCTTTGCCACGGGCGACCTCAGCGCCGTCCTTCCGGGCACTTCGCCCTGTGGCCGTACCAATATGCGCATCAAAGGCTGGATGGGCCGCGCCGATCAAACCACCAAGATCAAAGGCATGTTTGTGCGCCCCGAACAGGTTGCCGCCCTTGTCGCCCACCACGCCGAGATCACCAAGGCCCGCGTCATCGCGAGCCGCGCCGGTGAACAAGACGTGATGACCGTGCAGATCGAAGCCACCGGCGGTGATGCTGACGCCTATGCGCAAACTGTGGTTGATGTGCTCAAACTCAAAGGCACGATCGTGATCGTCGACCCCGGCACCTTGCCCAAAGACGGCCTCGTTATCGAAGACCAACGCAGCTACGACTGATGGCACCCCTGTTCTCTGGCTCTTAAATATCCTCGCCGAAGGCGGCACCACGTCGCACCGGCCGGAACGATAATTTTGCGCAGCCCGCTGGTATTTCCGACTAAAATAGTCGAAACCGAACCTATGACATTGCGCCAGACAAACCCTGCTGAAACCCTTGTGAAAGCCCCCCGTGACGGGTTGCGCTTTCTTGCAGGCGTTGCCGTTGCGATTGCTGCGGCTTGTGCGCTGCCGATGCTGGCGGTGCTGCTGGCGGCCCTTGTGGGGGGCACCGAAACCGTGCGCCACCTGTTGGACACGGTTCTGCCCGCCTATGCCGGCACCACGTTGCTGCTGGTGGTTATCGTGGCGGGGGGGACATTTGCCTTGGGGGTGGGGGCTGCGTGGCTGGTCACGATGACCCGCTTTCCGGGGGCCAAGGTTCTCGAGATCGCTTTGGTTCTGCCGCTCGCCTTTCCCGCCTATGTGCTGGCCTATGCCTATACCCATGTGCTTGATCACCCCGGTATCGTGCAAACATCGCTGCGCGATGTGACCGGCTGGGGACCCCGCGATTACTGGTTCCCCGAGATCAGATCGCTGGGCGGTGCTGCGCTGATGCTGATCTTGGTGCTCTACCCTTATGTCTACCTGCTGGCCCGCGCCGCGTTCCTGCAGCAATCGGCCACGACATTCCTTGCCGCGCGTGCCTTGGGCAGCAGCGCGTGGGTGGCGTTCTACAAGGTCAGCTTGCCCCTGGCACGGCCTGCCATTGCGGGCGGCGTGTTGCTGGCGGTGATGGAGACGATCGCGGATTTCGGGACGGTTTCCTATTTCGGCGTCCAGACCTTTGCAACGGGCATCTATACCAGCTGGTTTTCCCTGTTCGACCGTGCCGGTGCCGCGCAACTGGCGCTGTGCCTGCTCAGCTTTGCGCTGCTGTTGGCGATGCTTGAGCGTATCCAGCGCGGCAAGGCGAAATACCACGACCCCTCGCGCCGCGCCGTGGCGATGCCACCGCTGCAACTGAACGGCTGGCGCGCGGCCGTGGCGTTGATTGCCTGTGGCGTGCCGGTGCTGTTGGGGGCTGCGCTGCCGGTTGTGATCCTGTTTTCAATGGGCATCGGCTCCGAGCAAGACCTGCTCAGCCCCCGCTACCTCGGGTTCATCCGCAACTCCGTCACGCTTGCGGGGATCGCTGCTGTGTTAACCGTGATGGCGGCGGTTTGCGTGGGGTTCTTTCAGCGGTTGCGTCCGGGCAAGCTGTCCAACGGCGCGGCCTATGTGGCGCGGTTGGGGTATGCGGTGCCGGGCGGTGTGATCGCCGTGGGCTTGCTGGTGCCCTTTGCGGCCTTTGACAACACGCTCGACGCATGGATGCGCAGCACCTTTGATATCTCGACAGGGTTGCTGGTCACGGGGTCGATCTGGCTGCTGGTCGCGGCCTATATGGTGCGGTTTCTGGCAGCGGCTTTGGGGGCTTACGAGGGCGGGCAATCGATGGTGCATGCGAATATGGATTCGGCGGCACGGTCCTTGGGTGAAACCCCGGTCGGCACCTTGCGGCGTGTGCATTTGCCGATCCTGTCGCCCAGTCTGTTGACGGCGCTGTTGATCGTGTTTGTGGACGTGATGAAGGAGCTACCCGCGACGCTGATCATGCGGCCCTTCAACTATGACACGCTTGCGGTGCAGGCCTACCGCCTGGCCAGTGATGAACGTCTGGACGGTGCTGCGGTGCCGTCGCTGGTGATTGTGGCGATGGGGCTGCTGCCGGTGATCCTGATCTGCCGGCAGGTCGGGCGGCAACGCTAGGGTCGCGGCCCGTACGGGGGTTCACTAACGGCACATATTTGGGTCTGGAAAAGCAAAAGGCCGCATCGACGCTGTGTCGATGCGGCCTTTTATCGTTCAATCAGGCGTGGGGGCGGGCGTTATTCCCAGCCCACCGCGTCAAAGATCTTTTGCGCTGCGGGGATGTTCTCCGCCACGTCGGAAAGGTTCACTTCATCCGCTTTGAATTCACCCAGCTTCGCGACTGATTCAGCCAGTTCGACCCCTTTGACCGCCGGGAATTCGTCGTTTCCGGTCGAGAAATAGACCTGCGCGCTGTCAGACGACAGGTATTCGAGGAACTTTACCGCGTTGTCACGGTTGGGCGCGTTGGCTGCGACGCCAGCCCCGGACAGGTTCATATGAGCGCCGGTGCCGTCCTGATCAGGGAAGACCCAGCCGATTTTGTCGATTTCAGCGCTGACGCCATCCACGTCGGTGCGCAGGGCGCGGGCAAAGTAATAGGTGTTGGATACGGCAATATCACATTCGCCGGACACCAGACCGCGCAGCTGGTCGGTGTCACCGCCCTGTGGTGCGCGGGCCATGTTGTCGACGACACCCTGCGCCCATGCGGTGGCTTTTTCTTCACCGTAATGCGTGACCATCGCCGCCAGCAACGTCTGGTTATATTCGTTGGAGGACGACCGGATACAAACCTTGCCCTTGAACGCAGGGTCGGCCAGTTCGAGATAGGTCATTGGCGGGGTATCGACGGTATCCTTGGCGTAAAAGACGATGCGGGAACGTTGCGAAAAGCCGAACCATTCATTGTCGCTGTCCTGGAGGTTTGCGGGAATGCGTTCCTCGAGGATGTCACTGTCGGTCGATTGCAGCAGGCCCATGTTCTTGGCGCGGCTCAGGCGGCTGGTGTCGACTGTCACAAGAATATCGGCGGGGGAATTCGCCCCTTCGGCCTGCATACGGGCCAGCAATTCGTCGGCTTTGCCTTCGATCCGGTTGATTGTGATGCCGGTTTGTTCGGTAAAGTCGGAGTAGAGTTTTTCATCCGTGTCGTAGTGACGCGAGGAATAAATGTTCAGCTGGCCTTCGGCAAAGGCGGGCAGGGCGGCTGAGGCCATGAGCGTGGCAACAAGAGCGGATTTAGTCAGGGTCATGAAAATGTCCATCTGTTTTTTAAAACTTACTAAATCAGTAAGAAACAGATTCGGCGCGGTGTTTCAAGGTATTCTTGACTAAAATACTTTGATAAGCGTTTTGCCGCGTTTATAGCAGCAAAACGCCGGTTTTCTGGTTCAGGAGCCGATCTTGTCCTGGGTCTTGGTGTCGAAATCGCTTGCGTCATGGCGTTCATGCAGCTGCATTTCGGGTTCGCCAAAGGGGCGATTGACCATGCGGCCGCGTGTAACGGCAGGGCGCGCGTCGATTGTCTGTGCCCATCTCATGACGTTTTTATAGGACGCCACATCAAGGAATTCGGCCGCTTCGTACAAACGGCCCAGCACCAATTGACCATACCACGCCCAAATCGCCATATCCGCGATTGAATAGTCGCCGGCCATATATTCGTTGTCGGCCAGGTGGCGGTCCAGCACATCAAGCTGGCGCTTGGTTTCCATCGCGAAACGGTCGATGCAATATTTGATCTTCACCGGCGCATAGGCATAGAAATGGCCAAAGCCACCGCCCAGATAGGGCGCGCTGCCCATTTGCCAGAACAGCCACGACATGCATTCGGTGCGCTGGCTTGGGTCTTTGGGCAGGAAGGCCCCGAATTTTTCTGCCAGATGCAGCATCATCGACGCAGATTCGAAAATCCGCTGCGGTTTGTCGCCGGAATGATCCATCATCGCCGGAATTTTTGAATTCGGGTTCACGTCAACAAAGCCGGACCCGAATTGATCACCCTCGCCGATGTTGATCAGCCACGCGTCGTATTCCGCGCCCTCGTGACCTGCGGCCAAAAGCTCTTCAAGCAGAACGGTGACTTTCACGCCGTTGGGGGTCGCCAGCGAATACAACTGGATCGGATGCTTGCCGATGGGCAGCTCTTTCTCGGATGTCGGACCCGCGACAGGACGGTTGATATTGGCGAATTTACCGCCGTTGCCTTTTTCCCATTCCCAGACGGCGGGGGGCGTGTAGTCGGGCAGATCGGTCATGGAGGTCCCTCTCGGTTCAGAATTCTATGTCTGACAGGAACCTAGGCTGTGTGAGAGGGAGCGCAAGGGTGGCCGACGGATTAGTGGGGGAATGTCTGCTGGCTAAAGCGGCTCGTTCTGCCGCCGGGCCCGATGCCTTGCTTCGCGCAGGAAAAACAATGCGGATAATATCGCGGCCCCGAGAACGACTGCCACGTAGGCGGGGCTGAAACTGCCCGGAAACAAGAACCAGGCGATCGAAAGAATAAGGAAAAACGTAGCGAAAATTGAGGTTTTGGGCCCGACGAAGTAGAATAGGGCGATAGTTGCCAACCCCTGAACGCTGAGAAAAATCCATAGATAATAAAGCATTATCCCAAAACTGACACCACGCGGTCTGCCCCATAGAGAAAGCGCGACATCGTTGATGATCGCAAGGCAGAGGCTGTTCAAAACCGCCAGTATCAAGATTTTTAAAAGGTGCGTTTTCAAGAAGCGATCCGTTCTTGGGTCAGGTGGAAAACATCAGGTGTGGCTTGGATTTTGTCAGCTTGCCCGCGCAACACAATAGGCGGCTTTGTCCGCATGTCCGATATTTCACCCCCAAACGAAAAAAGCCGTCCCCGAAGGAACGGCCTTTCTAACTGGATGCGAGCAGTTCTTAACCCTGGCGGGCTTTGAACCGGCGCTGCGTTTTGTTGATCACGTAAACGCGGCCTTTGCGACGCACAACGCGGCAGTCACGGTGCCGGTTTTTGAGCGAGCGGAGCGAATTGCGAACCTTCATGGTCGTTCTCCTTTGTCGTGGCGCGGGCCAGCGCCGGGTTGCGGGCAGTCCAGCGAGTGCTGGACCAATGAATTAGGTGGTGGGCGATACTGGGATCGAACCAGTGACCCCTTCGATGTCAACGAAGTGCTCTACCGCTGAGCTAATCACCCCCTATGTAGCCCGAAAGCCTGCCCCCCAACAAAAAAGGGGCGCAAATTTCCGCGCCGATAGGGGGGCTATAAATAGAGTCGCAGGTATGATCAAGGGGTTTTGGCTTTGTAAAAACATGCGCTATGTTGGTTTTTGAAAGGAGCTTGCATGTCACAGGTCGCTTACGAAGTCATTCACCCTGACCGGAACCGCTCTTGTGTGGTGTTTGCGTCCCCTCATTCGGGCCGTAATTACAGCTTTTCCTTCCTGTCTTCCACAGTTTTGGACGATCATGCGATCCGTTCGTCCGAGGATGCTTTCGTTGATTTGTTGTTCAATGCAGCCCCTGAATATGGCGCGCCTTTTCTTATGGCGGGCGTGCCGCGGGCCTATGTCGACCTGAATCGCGCCTGCGAAGAACTGGACCCCGCCCTGATCGAAGGGGTGCGCAGGCAGGGGCATAATCCGCGTGTTGCCTCTGGTCTTGGGGTGATTCCACGGGTTGTTGCGAATGGTCGCGGGATTTACTGCGGCAAAATATCCCTCGAAGAGGCCGAGAAACGTATCGATTCTTATTGGCGTCCTTATCACGCGATGCTGCAACAATTGCTGGGCGCGGCGCATCAGCGACATGGCCAGGCCGTATTGGTCGACTGCCATTCGATGCCGCACGAGGCGATGGACGGCGTTGCCTTGCGCGGGATGAAGCGGCCCGATGTGGTGATTGGCGACCGTTTTGGCGCAGCAGCCAGTGGCGATGTGGTGGACCGGATCGAGGCCGCCTTTACCGCTGCGGGGTTCAACGTGACCCGCAACACGCCCTTTGCCGGGGCCTATATCACGCAGACCTACGGGCGGCCGTCGCGGGGGCAGCATGCGGTGCAGATCGAACTGGACCGGTCGCTTTATATGAACGAAGCACTGGTGCGCCCGAATGAAAATTTCGAGACCGTGCAAAAGGCGCTGCAAGCGGTCGTCGCTGAAATTGCACAGATCGGCCAGGGGCGCGTCCCGCTGGCGGCTGAGTAACCAGCGTAATCAGCGCAGCGCGCGGCCTTTGACGATCGCCTTGTCGCCAAACCGGTTCCGGATCGCATCCGTTGCGCGCTCTGCCTTGCTGCGGCGGGTGGCATCGGGGTCCAGCAGGTCACCCGACAGATCGGCACCATCGGCATCACTCAGGTCCGAGATACCGCAGCCCAGCAGGCGAAAGGGGCCGGGGTCGTTCAACTGATCAAACAGCCCGCGCGCTGTGCGGTAGATACGGTCGGCCAGCTGCGTCGGGTCATATAGCGACACCCGCCGCGTAATCAGCGAGAAATCGGCGCGTTTGAGCTTGAGGACAACAACCCGCCCCGCAAGGTTCTTGGCCTTGGCGCGGTCCGCCACCTTTTGCGCCATGCGCCACAGATGGCCGTCCAGCAGGTCGGGGTCTGAGGTGTCGTCGTTAAAGGTGGTCTCGTTGCTGATCGACTTTATCGGCTCTTGAGAAGACACGCGCCGTTTGTCCTGACCCCGCGCAAGATGCCACAGACGGTCACCCATGCTGCCAAAGCGGGCGATCAGATCGGTTTGTTCCCATCGCAACAGGTCCGAGAAGGTCTGAATGCCCGCCTTGTTCAGCGATGCGAGCGTGGCAGCACCGACACCCCAGATCATGCTGACGGGTTTGTCTTTCAGGAATGTCATCGTTTCGGCCTGACCGATCACAGAAAACCCGTGGGGTTTGTCCAGATCAGATGCGACCTTGGCCAGAAACTTGTTATGCGACAGGCCGATTGATCCGGTCAGGCCAAGTTCGGTTTTCATCCGCCGGACCAGCTTTGCGAGCATGACGGCGGGCGGGGCACCGTGCAGTTTGGTGGTGCCGGTCATATCCAGAAATGCTTCGTCCAGCGACAGGGGTTGGATCGCGGGGGTCAGTTCCTCCATCATGGTGCGGATGGCGCGGGACGCTTCGACATAGGCATCCATGCGCGGCGTGATGATCACCGCCTCGGGGCACAGCTTTAGCGCCTGAAACATCGGCATCGCCGATCGCACCCCCTTGATCCGGGCGATGTAGCAGGCGGTCGATACCACACCGCGCCGCCCGCCGCCGATGATGACGGGCTTGCCGTTCAGAGCAGGATTGTCGCGTTTTTCGACCGACGCATAGAAAGCATCGCAATCCATATGCGCGATCGACAGATCAAACAGTTCGGGGTGTGATGTCACACGGGGGCTGCCACAGGCCGGGCAGCGGCGCGCGGGTGTGATTTGGGACAGGCAATCGCGGCAAAGAGCGGGCATAAGGGGTTTTGGGGCCTACGGATGATCCACACAAGATAACGCAGGAGCAAGCGCTTGAACATGGCATTTGGCGGCGCAAAGATCGCTTTGTATCTGGGGGACCGGTTGGTTGTCATCCTGCGCGATGACCACAAGGGGCTGCCGTTTGCGGGTTGCTGGGATTTGCCGGGCGGTGGTCGTGAGGGGCGCGAAGCCCCGTTCGATTGTGTTCAGCGCGAGTGTTTCGAAGAGCTGGGACTGATGCTGCCGAAGGCCGCGATTGTCTGGCAGCGGGCCTTCGTGCAACGCGGTGTAACCAATTGGTTTTTCGTCGGGCACCTGCCTGCGGCCACTTCTGATGCGATTGTTTTCGGCGACGAAGGCCAGTGTTGGAAGTTGATGACGGATGCCGATTATATCGCCCATGAACGAGCCGTGCCGACTTTCCAGCACCGCCTACGGTTGTACCTGCTTCGAGAGGGAGGGGAGGGAAAGAACCCCCCGCAACGCTGCGGGGGGAGGTGACGAACATCAGGAAGAACCTGTTCGTCGGGGAGTATCACCAAAGTAAGGTTGCCATACCAATGGGTTTCTACAAAGACAGAATTCCCGTTTTGCGACTGTAAAAATTGTTCTGTTACCGAATTAACACAGTCAATAGCTTGTCTCGGCGGTCTTAGGGAAGCTCGGCCAGTACGGCGCGCGCGGCGGCGCTTGGGTCTTCGGATTGCCAGATAGGGCGGCCAACCACGATGTGATCCGCGCCGTCCTTGATGGCCTGATGCGGGGTGGCCACACGCTTTTGGTCGCCCAATGCAGCCCCTTGGGGGCGCACGCCGGGGGTGACGATCAACCGGCCTGCCGCCTCGGGCAATGCGCGGATCAGCGCGGCTTCCTGGGGGGATGCGATCACGCCATCTGCACCGGCGTCAAAGGCGCGGCCCGCACGGGTGGCGACCAGATCGGGAATATCGCCTTGCTGGATCAGGGCGGCGTCAAGGTCGGCGCGGTCCAGCGAGGTCAGGATCGTCACGGCAAGGATCTTGGTGCGCGACCCTGCGGCACCTTCCATTGCGGCGCGCACCACATGGGGGTCGCCATGGACCGTCAGAAAATCCAGATCAAACTGGGCCAGACCGCGCACCGCAGCTTCGACAGTTGCACCGATGTCGAACAGCTTCATGTCCAGAAAGATGCGTTTGCCATGTTCCTGGATCAGCTCGTTGGCAAGGCCAAGGCCGCCGCCGGTCAGCATCCCCAGACCGATTTTGTAAAACCCGACGCTGTCGCCCAGCTTCTGGGCAAGCTCCATCCCCGCAACAGCGTGAGGAACATCAAGGGCTACGATTAGGCGATCATCAGACATGGGGGCACTCCGTGCTTTTGGGGCATTGGCAAACGGATGTGCTTTACGGTGCCCCGTTGTCAGAGTCCATTGGAATGAAAAAAGACCCGGAAAACGCGGCAGGCGTTTCCCGGGTTCAGTGGTCAGAGACTGTGCAGGCAGGCAGATGTCTCTGGCGTTGCGGATTTTGTACCGGGGCGGGTACAAAGGCAGGTCCGCAAATCAAAAATCCGAGGCGACTATGCTAGGCGGCGCGCAGGCCGGGTAGCGTCACAACATGGGCAAGCCACGCCTTGGCGTCGAACCGCGGGCGACCTGCGCGCGGGGCCGGTGACTGGATCTGCAATTCGCTATAAATCCCGCCGCGCGACATATGGCGACGTACGGCTTGTTTGCTCAGGCCAGCGGCTGCGTCTGCGAATGACGTCGAAATCGGGGCGTTGATCGAACAGGCATATTTGCGAGAGCAGTCGCCGTCATGCACTGTCACCAGCGCCTCAAAGCATTGCTCGGCCGCGTTATAGATTACGTCGTTCATCTGAATTGGGCGCGTCTGCATGTGTCGTACCTCATTGATTCCGTAAGTCTGTCGTCGTTTCGAAGCGGTGGTTTTCTGGGGCTTCGAAATGGAAACGCACCTGTGGCTAAAAAGTTCCATTCACCCCCGTTGTCTGTGTGGATAAATATAAATTTCACATTAAAAACAGTCAATTGAGGCGGCTTGAGTTTTCACTTGCCATAGGCGGTTTTTTGCGAAACGCGGTTTTAAGTGAATGTTTCCAACCACTTCGTTTCTGGGCCATTTTTCGCTGATCATGATGTCGGGCTAAAATCGGGGGCGGATATTATTGTAAGACTGTCCTCTTGAAACGCGCGCGCTTAGACCTTTGATTTAGGTCAAGGCCCACACAACGGCGTGCTGCTATTCAGGCGTCAATGCGAACGGGCGCTTATTTGAAAAGGAGAGAACCATGGACTTGAGCAAGTTCACGGAGAGATCACGCGGCTTTATTCAGGCCGCCCAGACGATTGCGACCCGCGAAAGCCACCAAAGGCTGACGCCAGAGCATCTGCTCAAAGCCTTGATGGATGACGATCAGGGGCTCGCGAGCAATCTGATTTCGGCGTCTGGCGGTAATCCGGCCAGAGTGGTCGAAGCGTTGACGCTGTCGCTGGGTAAGATGCCCAAAGTGACTGGCGATGCCGCGCAGGTCTATCTTGATAACGCCACAGCCAAAGTTCTGGCCGAGGCAGAGGCGCTGGCCAAAAAGGCGGGCGACAGCTTTGTGCCGGTTGAACGCATTCTGATGGCGATGTGCATGGTCAAGTCGGGCGCGAAAGATGCGTTGGACAATGGCAAGGTGTCAGCCCAAGCGCTGAACACCGCGATCAATGATGTGCGCAAAGGCCGTACAGCCGACACGGCAAGTGCCGAAGAAGGCTATGACGCGCTCAAGAAATACAGTCTTGATCTGACCGAACGTGCCCGCGAAGGCAAAATCGACCCGATCATTGGCCGGGACGAAGAAATTCGCCGCGCCATGCAGGTGCTGAGCCGTCGGACCAAGAACAACCCGGTTCTGATCGGTGAGCCCGGCGTGGGTAAAACGGCAATTGCCGAAGGTCTGGCCTTGCGGATCGTGGATGGTGACGTGCCTGAAAGCCTGCGCAACAAACGTCTGCTTGCGCTCGATATGGGGGCGCTGATTGCTGGCGCGAAATATCGCGGTGAATTCGAGGAACGCCTGAAAGCCGTCCTGACTGAAGTGACCGAAGCCGCGGGCGAAGTGATCTTGTTCATCGACGAAATGCACACGCTTGTCGGTGCGGGCAAAGGTGAGGGCGCAATGGATGCGGCCAACCTGATCAAGCCTGCGTTGGCGCGCGGTGAACTGCATTGTATCGGTGCGACCACTCTTGATGAATACCGTAAATATGTCGAAAAAGACGCGGCCCTTGCCCGGCGGTTCCAGCCCGTAATGGTAGAGGAGCCTACGGTCGAAGACACGATCAGCATTTTGCGTGGTATTAAAGAAAAGTATGAACTGCACCACGGTGTGCGGATCAGTGACAGCGCCCTGGTGGCGGCGGCGACCTTGTCGCACCGCTATATCACCGATCGTTTCCTGCCTGATAAGGCGATTGACCTGATGGACGAAGCCGCCAGCCGTTTGCGGATGGAAGTCGACAGCAAGCCCGAAGAGTTGGACGCGCTGGACCGTCAGATCATGCAGCTTCAGATCGAAGCCGAGGCGTTGAAGAAAGAAGATGACGTCGCCAGCAAGGATCGCCTTGAGAAGCTCGAGAAAGAGCTGGGCGATTATCAGGAAAAAGCCGATGCGATGACCGCGCAATGGCAAGGGGAGCGCGACCGTCTTGAAGGTGCGCGCGAGCTGAAGGAAAAGCTGGACCGTGCGCGGGCCGAGTTGGAGATCGCCAAGCGCGAAGGCAATTTGGCCAAGGCCGGAGAGCTGTCTTATGGCGTCATTCCCGATTTGGAGCGTCAGTTGGGCGAAGCCGAGGAAAGCGAAACCGATGTGATGGTGGAAGAGGCGGTGCGCCCCGACCAGATCGCAAGTGTGGTTGAACGCTGGACAGGTATTCCTGCCGGCCGGATGCTGGAAGGCGAGCGGGACAAGCTGTTGCGCATGGAGGACCAGTTGCACAACCGTGTGATCGGTCAGAACCAGGCGGTGAAAGCTGTCGCAAACGCGGTACGCCGTGCGCGCGCCGGTCTGAATGACGAGGCGCGGCCTTTGGGCAGTTTCTTGTTCCTTGGACCAACAGGTGTGGGTAAGACCGAGCTAACCAAAGCCGTGGCCGAATTCCTGTTCGACGACGAAAACGCGATGGTGCGGATCGACATGTCTGAATTCATGGAGAAACACGCCGTGTCGCGCCTGATCGGTGCCCCTCCGGGCTATGTCGGGTATGACGAAGGCGGTGTGCTGACCGAAGCCGTGCGGCGCAGGCCCTATCAGGTTGTGCTGTTCGACGAGGTCGAAAAGGCGCATCCGGATGTGTTCAACGTGTTGTTGCAGGTTCTGGACGATGGTGTGCTGACCGATGGTCAGGGCCGCAAGGTTGATTTCAAACAGACCTTGATCGTGTTGACCAGCAACCTTGGTGCGCAGGCCCTGAGCCAGCTGCCCGAAGGTGGCGACATGGCGCAGGCCAAGCGCGAAGTGATGGATGCAGTGCGCGGGCACTTCCGGCCCGAGTTCCTGAACCGTCTGGATGAAACGATCATCTTTGACCGTCTGGCACGCGAGGACATGAACGGGATCGTCGATATCCAGATCGGCCGCCTGCTCAAGCGTCTTGCGGGTCGCAAGATCGGGCTTGAACTGGATGCGGGTGCCAAGCAGTGGCTTGCCGACGAAGGCTATGATCCGGTGTTCGGCGCGCGGCCTTTGAAGCGGGTGATCCAACGCGCGCTGCAAGATCCGCTGGCCGAGATGATCCTGGCCGGGGATGTGATGGACGGCGATCTGATCCCTGTGTCGGCTGGTGCTGACGGTTTGATCATCGGCGATAGGGTGGCTGCCAGCAACCGCCCCAAGCCGGACGAGGCGACGGTTCACTAAGCGCCACTATATATAGAGTATGAAAAGGGCCGTGGCAGTTGCTGCGGCCCTTTTGCATTGTGCTGACAATACGGTGTGATTGCTGAAATGTAGCCGCTTACCGTTTGGTCGATCCTGAACCGCGCACTACTTACTATGTATATAGATGTAAGGAGTGCCCCAAATGGCCAATCGCTGGATCAATACGCTTAAGGATAAAGACGTAACGCCCGAGGCCGCGTTCATGAACCGGCGGCAGATCATGGGTGGCGCATTGGCTGGTATCGGATTGGCGGGCATCAGCACCGGTGCAAGCGCCGCACCCGAGGGGCTTGAGCCGAACACCTATGAAGAAATCACTTCCTACAACAACTACTATGAATTCGGCACCGGCAAGGATGATCCGGCGAAATACGCCAAGGCGTTGACGATCGACCCGTGGACGGTCGAAATCGACGGCATGGTCGACAAACCCGGTGCCTATGCCTTCGAGGATATCCTCAAGGCGATGACCATCGAAGAGCGGCTGTATAAATTCCGCTGTGTCGAGGCATGGTCGATGGTTGTGCCGTGGAACGGGTTTGAACTGGCCGATCTGTTGAACATGGCCGGCGTGCAGTCGGGCGCGAAATATGTGGCGTTCGAGACGGCGCTCCGCCCCGACGAAATGCCTGGCGTGGCCTATCCTGTGCTGGACTGGCCCTATGTCGAAGGTCTGCGGTTGGACGAAGCAATGCACCCGCTGACGATCATGGCCACTGGCGTTTACGGCAAGGACATCCTGAAACAGAACGGCGCGCCACTGCGTTTGGTCGTGCCTTGGAAGTACGGCTACAAGTCGATCAAATCGGTGGTAAAGATCACTCTGACCGATACGCAGCCTGCGACCAGCTGGAACAAGGCCAATGCGCGGGAATACGGGTTCTATAGTAATGTGAACCCGACAGTGGATCACCCGCGCTGGTCACAAGCGAGCGAACGGGCAATCGGCGGGGGATTGTTCTCCAAACGTATCCCGACCGAGATGTTCAACGGTTACGAAGAAGATGTCGCGGCGCTGTATGCCGGTATGGATTTGACCAAAGACATCTAGGGCAGGGTCGGCATCGTGGGGCGTATCATGGATCGCGTGAACGGGCTTGTTCGCAAACTGCCGACATGGGTTGTCTATATACTATGTCTGCTGCCCGTGCCGTGGTTGCTGTATCTGGCCCAGACCGGTGGCTTGGGGGTTGAGCCGATCAAGGCACTCGAACACGAGTTGGGGCAGATCGCCTTGAAGCTGCTGGTCGCCGGTTTGGCGATTACCCCCTTGCGCAGGTATGCAGGTCTGAACCTGATCAAGTTCCGGCGCTGCCTTGGTCTGCTCGCCTTTATATATGTGTCTTTGCATTTGGTGGTCTGGCTGGTTCTGGATGTGGGTATCCCAAGCCAGATTTGGGCAGACATTATCAAACGCCCCTATGTGACGATCGGAATGGCGGGCTTTCTGTGTCTGGTGCCACTGGCGGCGACATCGAACAATTACGCGATACGTAAGCTGGGGCCGAAATGGCGAACGCTTCACAAGCTGACATATCTGGCTGTGATCCTGGGGGGCGTGCACTTTGTCTGGCTGGTCAAAGGGTTTCAGCTGGAGCCGTTGATTTACATGGCCGTGATTCTGGGTTTGCTGGCCCTGCGCCTGCCAAAACGCCGGAAACGGCAATCTATCTGAATTGAGCAGCGATTGAGTCGGGCCGGCTTGTACGAATCCAAAGCGATTCACCGGGGGGCAGGGCAGAAATGGTGGCGCAAACAGGCACGCAGGCCCTTTGAACAAACTCAGCCCCTGTGGATAAGTACGGCCATACTCAAGAGGGCTGCGATACTTACCTATAGTAAGAGCAACAATCGTACCCAAACACCCGATGGCAACGCATCATTTGCCAATCAACCCGCTGATTTTAACAGAAAATTCATCAAATGCAGAAAAAGATCAATAAACCCAAAAAAGGGGTTGCGGGTATTTGGAACAAACCTTAGAACGCCCCTTACCGGAGACGCAGAGATGCAGACACGGAGCGCTAGCCGGGACGGACGGAGCTGAGAGGCGAAGGAAGTTTACGTAGCG